>ERZ808252.1130-NODE-1130-length-21192-cov-3.255003_pt1 | contig 21192 bp, 13 predicted proteins | sample MGYA00521242_ERZ808252 | MGnify/ENA primary metagenome ERZ808252 (study PRJEB31516, sample SAMN03275581) | gut metagenome | biome: mammalia-associated habitat; material: feces | host: Papio cynocephalus | place: Kenya | collected 2012-08-07 ...
AATTTTCAGGCAAGGAACTCGTAAAAGGTGAACCTGATGCGTCCTCATTCCCGTCAGGCGGTCTCAGAGCTACTTTTGAGGCAAGAGGCTATACTGCATGGGACCCTACTTCAAATGCTTTCATAAAGGATAATACACTCTATATTCCGACTGCTTTCTGTTCATATACAGGTGAAGTACTTGATAAGAAAACTCCGCTCCTGCGTTCAATGGAAGTTGTAAATGAACAGGCTCTTAGAATCCTCAGACTTTTCGGAAATACTAAGGCTACAAGAGTTACTACTACTGTAGGCCCTGAACAGGAATATTTCCTTATCGATAAAAAATTCTATGACCAGCGTGAAGACCTTATTCTTACCGGCAGAACTCTTTTCGGTGCAAAGCCTCCTAAGGGTCAGGAACTTGAAGATCACTATTTCGGAAATATCAAGGAAAGAGTTTCCGAATTTATGAAAGACCTTGACAAGGAACTCTGGAAACTCGGCGTATTCGCTAAAACAAAACATAATGAAGTTGCTCCGGCTCAGCATGAACTCGCTCCTGTATTTACTACTTCAAATATCGCTGCTGACCAGAACCAGCTTACTATGGAACTTATGAAGAAAATCGCTTTAAGACATGGTCTTGTATGCCTTCTCCATGAAAAGCCGTTCGCTGGCGTAAACGGTTCAGGTAAACATAATAACTGGTCTATTTCTTCAAATGACGGTCAGAACCTTCTTGACCCTGGCGATACTCCTATGGAAAATCTCCAGTTCCTTACATTCCTCTGTGCAATCATAAAGGGTGTTGATGAATATTCAGACCTTCTCAGACTTTCCGCTGCAAGTGCAGGAAATGACCACAGACTCGGTGCTAATGAAGCTCCTCCGGCTGTTATCTCAATATTCCTCGGCGATGAACTTACAGCTGTTCTTGATGCCCTTGAAAGCGGCACTCCTCTTAAATCAAGTGCTCATGACAAGGAATTTGTTATAGGTGTTGATGCTCTTCCGAACTTCCCGAAGGACGCTACAGACAGAAACAGAACTTCTCCTTTTGCTTTCACAGGAAACAAGTTTGAATTCAGAATGCTCGGCTCATCTGATTCAATTTCATGTACAAATACTATCATGAATACAATCGTTGCTGAAATCCTTGACGGTTTCGCTACAGAACTTGAAAAGGCTGATGATTTTGAAAAAGCTCTTAAAGAACTCCTTATCAAAACTTATAAGGAACATAAGAGAATTATCTTCAACGGCAACGGCTATTCAGATGACTGGGTAAAGGAAGCTACTGAAGTAAGAGGTCTTCCTAACTATGTTTCAACTGTTGACTGTATGCCTCATTATACAGATGAAAAGAATGTCAGGATGTTTGAAAAATTCAAGGTATATACAAGTACTGAACTTGCTTCAAGAACTGAAATTCTCCTTGAAAATTACAGCAAGGTAATAAATATTGAAGCTCTTACTATGATAGACATGACAAGAAAACAGATTCTTCCGGCTGTTATGAAATATACAAAGGATATCTGTGACGTTGTGGCTTCAAAGAAAGCCGCCGGTCTTGCAGGCGGTGCTGAAGAAAAACTCGCTTCAAGACTTGCTTCAATGACATCAAGCCTTGACAATGCTGTTGAAGTTCTCGAAAACAAGCTTATTGAAACAAAAACTATTGAAGATGTTGAGGAACTTGCTAAATATTACAGAAATGAAGTATTTGTTGCAATGCAGTCTCTCAGAGCTGTTGCTGATGAACTTGAAACAATCGTTTCTTCAGATGTATGGCCGTTCCCTGTATATTCAGATATGCTCTTTAAAATATAACTGATAAACCATTCACATAGGAACAGATTCTGTTCCATGTACCTCCTGAAAAGTATATAAAAAATAACCCTGTGTCGTTATGACTCAGGGTTGTTTTTATAGTAGGGGCGACCATTGGTCGCCCGTTAGATTCACTATAATATCGGGCGGGCGAACACAGTTCACCCCTTGGCGTTAATTTTCATATTTGAAAATTTTCTTGTTCTTTATGCGTTTTTCTGCATATAACTGTTCATCTGCAATATCAAGGACTTCTTTTATATTTATTCCCGGACTGCATTCAAATTCACATATTCCTATGCTTAATCCTATATAATACGGCTTGTCTGACAGGGAATTAAGTTCATCTGATTTGTTTTTTATTCTCTCACGCACTGCATCAGCATAGTTGTTGCATTCAACCAGTGCAAATGCTGAAAATTCATCTCCTCCTATTCTTCCGACTATATCGGTATTCCGGAATGAGCATGAAAGTATTTCAGCAGTTTTTCTTATCGCATAATCACCCTCATCATGACCAAATTTGTCATTTATTACTTTAAGACAGTCAAGGTCGGCAAAAACGACTATTGCACGTTTATTTTCATTTTCAGGAGATGTCATTATACTCTGAGCCATCTCAAAAAATCCACGTCTGTTGTATATTCCTGTAAGTTCATCTGATTTTGAAATATTGTCAAGGACTATATTGTTCTGTTTGATTTTTTCGAGTGATTCCTTGAGCTGCTGCTGGATAATTTCCTGTTGTTTGATAAGATGCATTGTTTTCATTGCTGCACAGAGCTGCACGGTTACAGGTGCTATATAGTAAAAATATTCATAGTCAAGTTCGCAGAGAAGCAGACCATACTGGTTTTCATTTGAATACAATGCTGAAAGCACCATTGTATACCTGCGGTTGTCAGGAAGAAAATCATTGCAGAAAATATCATTTGTATCTATAAGCTGTCTGTCTTTGGGGACTATTCTTGTTTCATGAAGATTATTGTATGCTTTTAAGTATATCTTTTCAGGCGGTATCCATTTCTGATTTCTTGTATGGACTATAGGTTCTTCAAATGTCATTATATAGCTGCTTTTCATTTTAAGACCTGACAGTTTTTCGCATACTGTTCCGAAACTCTTGTCATCGCCGACAAAGATAAGCATATCTCTTGTAAGTGAATTTGTCATCCATGAAAGATATTCGATATCTCTTGTATGGAGCATATTTTCAACAGCGAATTTTTCTGTTATCTGACAGTATATTGCTGTAAAAAATTCACCGAGTTCAAGACGCTGTTCTGTATTGCTGTAATATCTGCTGCTGAAAATCGTATAACGGTATATTATATCCAGTGCACAGAAAAGCTTGTCTATTGAAACATACTCATTTATATTTGATTCTATAAGATGATTAAGTATTTCCGGAATATCACTGCTGTCATCGTCTGAAATATCATTTTCTGCAATATGCCTTATCATAGTATCAAAAAATCTGAATACATTATATCTGTATTCATCAGCCGGAAGACTTGATTTATAGTTTTCAAATATAAAATCCGTGATATATTCAGAAAGCTTGTTCTGTTCTATTGCAAAAATCTTCTCCATTTCATTATTGTCAGCAATATTGAAATTTTTATTTTTGCAGCCGCATGAGCCTCGTATAATAAGTCTTGAATCAATTACAGGATTTTTCATTTTTCCGTATTTTATAAGATTTACAGCTTCAATTACTGATTTATAGCCGATTTCAGCCGCATCAGCCCTTACAGTTGTAAGCTTTGGACTTAGTGTTACAGCACTCTGGTCATCATCAAAGCCCATTACTGAGATATCCTCACCGATTTTTATGCCTCTGCCAGCCATCACCTGATATCCGCCCATAGCCATTTTATCATTTGAAAATACTATTGCATCAATATCCGGATTTCTGTCAAGAAGCTCCTCTGTTGCGTCAATGCTGTAATCAGAAAAATAACCGTATGAAATAAGATTTTCGTCAACAGGCATATTGTTTGCCGCCATGGTATCTCTGTATACCTGAAGACGCTCAACAGCGTCCTTATTGGTCAGGGGGCCGCTTACAAAACCTATTTTCTTTCTGTTATGATTCTTTATTATATGCTCAATGCCGTCCCTGAGACCAGTTTTGTTGTCAAATTTTACGCAGCAGTAATCATCGATATCAGGACCTATATTTATTACAGGAAGGTCACCGAATCTGCTGAGGAGTTCTGTTTTTCTTTCATAGCTCCAGGTACTGCCTATAGTTTCCATCATAATTATAAGTGCATCAACGTTATGACTGTTTACATATGAAAAAAGTGTATCATACTGATATTGATACTGAGTTCTTTCCTTATCCTCATAATTGCTGTCAAAATATCTTCCAGGTATGATAAACAGATTTGAATCTGTTTCCTTAGCTCCTATCATTGCTCCTTTGCATATTGTTTTTGCATAATTGTCCTCGAGATGGCTTGTGAACAATGCTATATTTATTCTTTTATTTTTCATTTTACACACCTCTTGTCATGACAAATAGTTTTATAAAGCTGAATTTTAGATATATTATATATTATATCATATTTTTTTTGCTATTTCAACAATATTATTCAATGAGTTGATGATTTTTTAAACTAACAGGCTAAACTTGCTTACAGTATTTTAACGCAAGTTCGATGGTTATTTTCTGTAGGGGCGAACTGTGTTCGCCCGTTGAATTTACTGGAATTTTGGGCGGGCGAACTTAAGGAAGCCCCTACAGATTATGAAGAAAATTCCTTGTTTTTAATCATAAAATTTTGTTGTCGAATTTTTGTTATCAGTTTCTATACATATCCGAATGTTTTGAAAATGAAGATTATTGCTGTTATTGTTACTGATGAAAAAAGAGTTGTTATAACTACTATGCTTGAGGCAAGTTCTGCATCATTGTTCATATTCTTTGCCATTATAAAGCTGCTTACGGTTGTAGGTGCTCCGGTCATTATAAGCAATGCTATTATTTCCTGATTCTTAAATCCCATCATTATCGCTATCGGAAGAATAATCGCCGGCTGGATAACAAGTTTTATCAGAGAGGCAATTATACTCGGTCTGATTTTTTTTACAGCGTCCTTTCCCTGAAAACTTGCTCCTACTGCAAGAAGTGCAAGAGGCATTGCAAGTGAACTGAGATTATTTATGCACTTGTCCACCATATCCGGAAAATCTATCCTTAAAACTGCAAATGGAAGTCCTGAAACTATTCCTATTATCATAGGATTTTTTGCAATGCTGAGCATAAGTTTTTTAAAACTCAGTTTTTTTGACTCTTTTCCACGGACTGTGAGTATTATTACTGAAAATATATTGTAAAGAGGTACTGCGGCTACTATCATAAGAGGTACCATTCCTGCATTTCCATACATATTTTCAACAAATCCAACTCCGAGTATTGCGGCACTTCCTCTGAATGAACCCTGAACAAAGCTGCCTATTATAGTCTTGTCCTTTATGAATATTTCAGCAAGAATCCATATTACGCAAAAACATGCTGCTGTTGATATAAAACAGAATGCTGCAAATTTTATATCAAAATCCTGTCTTAAATCTGCGGCTGAAATATCCCTGAAAAGCAGAACCGGAAACAGTATCTTAAATGAAAGTTTATCATTTACTTCAGAAAATCTTTCATCAATAATCCCTGTCCTGCGAAATACCCAGCCCATGAATATTACAAAGAAAACCGGTACTGTGGCATTAAGACTGAATATGAAATTGCTCATTTTGAAATCATTGTCCTTCCTTTTTGTCAGTAATTTTTTTAAGAGTCTTATAAAGCATTTTAACATCAACAGGTTTCGGCAGATATTCATTCATTCCTGCATCTGCTGCACGTTTTCTGTCCTCACGGAAAGCATTTGCTGTCATTGCTATTATAATAACACTTTTTGCATCAGGTCTTTTCATGGAGCGTATTTCCTTTGTTGCTTCAAGTCCGTCCATTTCCGGCATACGCATATCCATAAGTATTATATCATAATAATCAGGTTCTGAATCCTCAAACATTTCACAGGCTTCTCTGCCGTCATATGCAGTATCAACCTCAAAGCCTGCCATCTGGAGCAGTTCCTCGGCAATTTCCGCATTAAGCTCATTATCCTCTGCAAGCAGTATCCTTTTTCCGCTGAAGTCATAATCATCAGCAGTTTTTTTCTTTTCAGCGTCCGGTTCTGCAAAATCAAGATTTACTGAAAAGAAAAATTCCGAGCCTTTGTTTTCCTCACTGATTACCTCTATTTTTCCCCCCATAAGCTCCACAAGGCTCTGGCTTATGGCAAGTCCTAAACCTGTTCCGCCAAATTCCCTTGAGATATTGTTTTCAGACTGTTCAAACGGTTTGAATATCTTTTCTGTATTTTCAGCCTTTATGCCTATTCCGGTATCCTTTACTGAAAATTTTATTGTTTCATAGTAATCCTGTCTTTTTTCAGTTGATATTGTGAATGTTATGCCGCCCTCAGACGTGAATTTTACAGCGTTGCCCAAAAGATTCATAATTACCTGTCTTAATTTAAATTCATCGCCTGTAAAGAATATATTGTCATAATTTCTTTCTGTACGGAACAGTATTCCTTTATTCTGAGCCTGCGGTCTGAAAACTGTTTCCATATCGTCAGCCAGTTCATCAAGGCTGAAACGTTCATTCTGCAAAGAAACCTTTCCGCTCGATATCCTTGACATATCAAGAATATCATTTATAAGCATTTTAAGAAATTTGGTTGAAACATCTATTTTTTCTATGCATTCCATCAGCTTTTCAGGAGAATCAGCGTTCTGCTTTGCAATTTCAGTCATGCCGATTATTCCGTTCATAGGCGTTCTTATTTCATGTGACATATTTGCAAGAAATCTGTCCTTTACTTTGGAAGCCTCCTCGCTTCTTAAATTGCTTACATATGATTTTGTATAAAGTATTATGATTATTATACAGAATACTATTGAAAAAATAGTCTGACGCTGAAAAAGTATATACGATTCACGATAAAGTGAATCCTCACTTACAATTATACTCACATACCACAAATTATTCATACGCTGATAAAATTCAATATCCCTTGATGAAGTCACATTATATCGGCATATTCCGCTCTCCTCCTGATTTGTGTGACCTGAAAGAAATTTATCTCCTTTTATCAGATAATCAACATCATAATCTATACAGCTGCTTTTTATAATAATGTTGTCATCATTGTCATAGATTACCCAGCAGCTGCCTGAAAGTGATGATGAATCCATAAATTTATTTATTTCATTTACATCTATATCAACAGCTATTACACCATATCCTCCGAGTGATTCAGACATGGTTATAACATTCTTTTCACTGTCAAGCAGATAAACCGTATCACCTCCGGCTTCTATTGCCGCTTTGTACCATGGTTCGGCTGAAATATCCGTATACTGATTATCAGTATTTCCGCTTCCGTCCACATACTGACCCTTTATATATCCATAGATGTCACTGCATCTGAAATTTGTTTCTTCTTTCATATATGCAGAATAATTTATTATGTATTTTTGCAGATAGTTATACATTATTCCCTGAGAATTCATTCTGTTTATCGAAAATCCGGCAACATCAAGCATGGTTTCTGCTGAATTCATTACATTCTGTGAATTTTCAGCGATATTATGAACTGTATTCTGACCTATTGTTTCAATTTTCTGCTTTACTATTACTATTGAGCTGTAAAAGCTTACAACAAGAATAAGTGCCACAAAAAAAAGTATTACTCCAAGGGTTATTATATATCTTCCCTGTTTAAGCACAGATGATAAAAAACTGCTGTCATTATTCATATTGTTCCTCTGTTATTCTATAATTTTATTTTTATTATATCATAAAATTCTGTCTCTTTCAATATAATTGATTTTACAGGACGTTTACGGAAATTTTCATATATTTACTCTTGAAACGGCTGCTTTTTTATGGTATATTATAAATGTAACATTTCAGTGAAAGGGGGATTTTTCAGATGTCGTCCACAGCAGTTCTATGGATAATTATATGCATTATAATGGTAATAGCCGAAATAGCTACTCTCCAGCTGGTTTCAATATGGTTTGCAGGCGGTGCTTTGCTTGCTTTTATCGCTTCTTTCTTTTTGCCGTTTGAATGGCAGTTCGGCATATTTGCATTTTCCTCTCTCGCTCTGCTTCTTTGCACAATGCCTTTTATTAAAAAATTTAAAAATCAGAAATATATTCCGACAAATTATGATATCGATATCGGAAAAACGGCTGTTGTCACTGAAACAATTGACAAAAAAAATAATTCCGGCAGAGCTGTCCTTAATGATGTAAACTGGCTTGCCGTTTCAGAAAATGAAAATGATGTCATTGAGAAAGGAGAAAATGTCATAATAAAGGATATCAAAGGTGCTAAACTTATTGTATCAAGAAAATAAAAGGGGGATTCTTTTATGAAAGTTATTCTTATAGTTATTGTTCTTCTGGCGATATTTGTTATTTCAAATATCAAAATCGTTCCGCAGACGTATGTTTATGTAATTGAAAGATTCGGTTCATACTATACATCATGGAATACCGGTATCCATATGCTGATACCTTTCATCTGCCGCATATCCAAAAAAGTTTCCACAAAGGAAAAAGTCGCTGACTTCAAGCCTCAGGACGTTATTACCAAAGATAATGTAAGCATTAAGATTGATACTGTTGTTTTCTATCAGGTAACTGATGCAAAACAATATACCTATGGCGTTGAAAATCCTATCACAGCTATTGAAAACCTTTCAGCAACCACTCTCAGAAATATTATCGGCGAACTTGAACTCGATTCAACTCTCACTTCAAGAGAAGTCGTAAATGAAAAAATTACTGATATCCTCGACAGAGCAACTGACCGCTGGGGCATAAAAGTCAACAGGGTTGAACTTAAAAATATCGTTCCTCCACGTGAAATTCAGGACGCTATGGAAAAACAGATGAAGGCTGAACGTGAAAGACGTGAAAAAATCCTTCAGGCTGAAGGTGAGAAAAAATCTCAGATACTTGTTGCAGAAGGCGAAAAAGAATCAAAAATTCTTCGTGCAGAAGCTGAAAAACAGGCTGAAATCCTCCGTGCTGAAGCCGAAAAACAGGCTATGATTCTCCATGCTGATGCCGAAAGAAATAAAAAAATCCTTGAAGCGGAAGGTGAAGCTCAGGCTATTGAACTCGTTCAGCAGGCTCTCGCTGAAAGTATTGTAAAACTTAACAATGCTGCTCCGTCTGATAAGGTAATAGCTCTCAAATCCCTTGAGGCATTCGGAAAAGCCGCTGACGGCAAGGCTACAAAAATTATTATACCAAGCGAAATTCAGGGGCTTGCTTCAATGGCTTCAACTGTCGGCGAACTGCTCCATAAAGATAAACAGTAACTGCTGATTATTGCAGATTTTAAGGAAACCTCTGTTTTCAGGGGTTTCTTTTTTATTGCAATCTGATTTGACAATAAAATTTCTTCATATTCTGTAGGGGCAACCACCTGTCGCTCGTTATGGTTTATCAATGATTTTATATGTTAACGCCAATTTATGTTTTGTAGGGGCGAACTGTGTTCGCCCGTCTGGGTATGCTGTGAACCTAACGGGCGAACACAGTTCGCCCCTACAGAAACAATTTATTGAAATCTGCGTTAAATATAAATCTGATATATGTTTTCTGTATAAAAAATTTTTTGTGAACCTTTTTGCATTCAGTATTGTATTTATTATTGAAAGCTTTCATTACAAAAGAATCGAGGCGAGAAGATGAAGTGAAAAACGATGAAATAAATAACTATATAATTATGTATCAGGAACGACTTACTAAATTTTGCTGCAATCTCTGCGGAAATTATAATGATGCTGATGACCTTTTTCAGGAAACATGGCTCAAGGTAATCAGATATTATGATAAATACGACAAATCAAAGGATTTCGGTAAATGGCTCTTTAAAATCTGCATAAATACATATAAAAATAATCAGATGTCAGCCTTTAACCGACATAATATGATTTTTAATTCCACAGAGGAAAAAGATATTTTTCTTTCATCAATCCCCGACCAGCAGATAAAAAACGATAATTATCCTGAACTTTTAAGAATTATTAGGGAACTTCCCGATAAATACAGAATAGTCCTGACTCTCAGATATTTTAATGACTATTCGGAAAAAGATGCTGCCGATATGCTCGGGATTCCTGTCGGCACTGTCAAGTCCCGCCTTAACAAAGCTAAAAAATTAATAAAAAGGAGGTTCTTTATATGAAAAAACCAGATGATAAAAAGCTTGATGAGATGCTTTATAATATATATAATTCAAAAGCAGACAGAGTTTTTCATTTCTCGGCTGAAGAAAATACCGAAGACCATAAGGTCTATAAAAGCCGTGCTGAACAATGCCGCAGAAAATCTTTCTCTCATTCAAAAGTCTGTGCAATAGCAGCTGCCTGCCTTATAACTGTAGGAGTGGGAACTATTTTCTTTGAGGATATCGAATGCAGCAGAAATCCTGCCTCTACCTCCGAAATCTCAACTGATGAAACCGCTGATTATCCGCTTGAAGCAGTCCCTGAACCCGATTCAGGTACGGAACAGTCTGTTTTTGACCAGTATCTTGAAGAATTTGAATACGAAACTTCAAATTTCGATTATGAATGCATAAAAGTTACTGCAAACCCTGAACCGGACAGCTTTGAAGAAAGTCAGAACCGCTTTTATGCGGATTTATGCTATGATATGAATATAGTTCCTGCATATGAAAACTGCACGTTTATTGATTCAGACAGTTCAAACCAGAGCCTTGCTGTAACTGATGAGGATTTCTATTTTTATATAAAAAAGATAGATGCTGTCATTTCAGAAAATGATTCAGAAACTACGGATTCATGCTATACAAGACAGTCATATCTTGTATGGAAGGACTCAGACGGAAGTATTACAAAAATAAGACCATCATCAGAAAAAGTCAGTGCCAAAGATATTCAGAATATGCCGGAATTTAATAATCATTATAATCTGCCTTATTCAGAGATTGAAAGTATTATGGAGAGTTTCGCTGATGAAGATTATCCTGTTTATATCGATGATGTTCTTGTAAGACCGGCTGTTCCCGAGGAAAACCAAATCGGCGAACCGGCAGTGGAAGTATCATACGATTACCATGCATATGTATATTATAACGGAAAGTTTGTGCCTGTGAATGCTCAGACACTGTATTACAGTACATCATCTGCAATATCTTTCGATGATGAATACAATGAAACAGAAAATATACCATTTTTCCATTCAAAAATAGATGAAAACGGTGACATATCAATGAAAAAAACAATTATATGGGACTGCTCCGGCGATGAACCTGTTGATATATCATCATATATAGTTTCGATTAATGACATTTATTGGTTTGAAACCGCTGCACGCACTGAATCATCTGCTGATGCCGAAACTGAAAATCAGGTAATAGACAAGGATTACATTTTAGACCATATGCTTAATTCAATGGATTTCTTTGATACCGCTGAGGGTCAGTTTATGTCGTATGAGGCAGGCAATGAATATGATGTTTCATTTTCAGTCAATTGCTCCGATGATATTTCAGAAAGATTTGTTCTTGAAAATTATTATTTTTATGATAATTATACCAATACAGAACATTTCCGCATGAATAATCTGTCGTATAACAATACAAACGGATATGTTTATTATGATTATGCCCCGCTTACAATTGATGATTATATCCCTTTCGAAGACCGTATTGATAAATGGATTTATCGTGACAATATGGATATGATTCAGGCAAAGAAATGCCTTATGTATCAGGAACTTGTATTCTACCGTCTTTATGATACTTCATTGTGGGAGACTACAGGCGAAACTACTATGTTCGGATATGACGGAATAGTCATTGAAGGAAAAAAAGACTCGGGAAGTTTCAAAATAGTTGTCGAAAAAAATACAGGAATTATCCTTGACTATGAAGAATATACAGGCAATGAACTTACATCATATATCAGGGTAAACAATATTTCAATTGATAATGGACTTTCAGTCGATAAAACAGAACTGGAAAAAGCATATAAGGAAAAAATTCAGAACGAAACAACGGAAAAAAATCAGGGTGAAACAGTATATTTTTCCAGTTTAGCCTCTATGGATGAAGAAGCCGTAAATAACCTTATTGACAAATGCGGCGATGCCTTGCAGCGTACAGATACAGGCTTTACTCTTTGCAGCTACTGTCTTGAACAGAGTGGAATCAAGCTTTCTGATATGAAGATTTATCCCGACTGCGATTTAAGTATGGATATTCTGGAGTTTTATAATTCAGCCAATACGCAGAATAAATTATACTGCGGAATTTGTTATGATATACCGGGACTGGGAAGCCATGAAGCTACTGTAACGCCTGATGAAAATAACCAGTATTCCGGATATGACTATGAAAATTATAAAGTTCAGATAATCGAAGATAATTATCTTATTACGGTGCATTTCCCGAATTCAGCTGCAAATAAGGGAAAAGAAATAAATGAAGAATTTCATAATATGCCATGGGCTGAAATTGAAATTTACTGATAATTCTCCTTAAATAAATACAAAAGGGCAGATGTATCTGATATATCTGCTCTTTTGCATTGAGATTCATAATTTTAACGCCAGTTCGATATCAAAATTTTATGATTAAAAATAAGAAATTTTCTTCATAATCTGTAGGGGCGAACTGTGTTCGCCCGTTGCAGTTTACTGGAATCTTGGGCGGGCGAACATAGTTCGCCCCTACAAATAACAACTATCGAATTCGCGTTAAATAAAAGCGGTCATTTCACAGAATGACCGCTTGGTTTCATTGTTTTTATCTGTCTGATACAGGGGAGATGTTCCAGATATTTTCTGCATAGTCCGCAATTGTCCTGTCGGAGCTGAATTTTCCGGCATTGCACATATTGAGCCATTGTTTTTTAAGGAAATCAGTTCTGTTACTATAATCAGAAACAGCCCTGAGTTTAGCCTCAACATAGCTTTCAAGGTCGCCGAGAAGATAATAGTTATCAGGAGAATGCCAGCTTGCACCGTCAAGGAGTGAGAAATAAAGTTCTCTGAAAACGCCTGTTCCGCCGTCTGAAACAGTGCCGTCAATAAGAGTATTTACAACACGGCGTATTTTGTCATTTTCAGCAAACAGTCTGCGGCTGTTGTACTGTGGCATAATAGTTTTAAGGTCTTCAACTCTTGCACCGAATATATAATTGTTTTCCTCACCGGCTTCCTGAACTATTTCAACGTTTGCACCGTCATAAGTTCCGAGAGTAACCGCACCATTGAGCATAAGTTTCATATTGCCAGTGCCTGAGGCTTCAGTGCCGGCAGTTGATATCTGTTCTGAAACATCAGCGGCAGCAACAAGCTTTTCAGCATATGAAACATTGTAATTTGATACAAAAACAACTTTTATAAGGTCGCATACGTCTTTATCTTCTGAAATAAGCTTTCCTATTTCATTGATATATTTGATAATACCCTTTGCACGTCTGTATCCCGGAGCAGATTTTGCCCCGAATATAAATGTAACAGGATTTTCAAGCTTTAAAGAGCCATCTTTTATGCCGAAATAGATATAAAGTATTGAAAAAGCATTGAGCAGCTGTCTTTTATATTCATGCAGACGCTTAATCTGAATATCAAAGATACTGTTTTCGTCTATGCAGATATTTTCCTTGCTGAGAATGAAATCTTTGAGCTGTTTTTTCTTAGTGGATTTTATGCTGTTGAATTTTTCAAGAATATCCTTGTCATCAGCATATTTTTCAAGTTTTCTGAGTTCATCAAGCTTTACAATCCATTCATCGCTGCCGAGGAGTTCAGTAATAAGAGATGAAAGTTCACGGTTGCAGAGGGCGAGCCATCTTCTCTGTGTTATACCGTTTGTCTTGTTCTGGAAGCGTTCAGGATAGAGCTTATACCATGAAGCAAGAACAGTATCTTTAAGAATCTGAGTATGAATTTCAGCAACACCGTTTACATATGATGAACAGTATACAGCCATATGAGCCATATGGACAAGATTTCCGATAATTATTCTCATATCATTGAAATCCTTGGCTTCAAGACCTTTTCTGTACATATCTGATATGAATTTTTCATTTATCATGATGATTATTTCATATATTCTCGGAAGGAGTTCCTCAACAAGAGAGCATTCCCATTTTTCAAGAGCTTCAGCCATGATAGTATGATTTGTATAGTTGAATACTTTGCATACGATATCAAAAGCCCTGTCAAAGCTGTAGCCTTCATTATCCATAAGAATACGCATAAGTTCAGGTATTGAGATTACCGGATGAGTGTCGTTGAGCTGAATTGTTATATAGTCAGCAAGATTGTCAAGAGTGCCGAACTGAGCCTTATGTTTTCTTACTATATCAGCAAGAGAGGCACTGCTGAAGAAATACTGCTGTTTAAGGCGGAGTTTCTTGCCTTCTCTTGTATCGTCATTAGGATAGAGAACTCTTGAAATATCCTCTGCAAAAGTTTTTTCGCTGCTTGCCTCAAGATATTTTTGCTGATTGAAGAGTTCAAAATTGAATTCCTCAACAGGTTCAGCCTGCCAGAGTCTTAAAGTGCCGATATTTTTTGTTTTGCAGCCTATTACCGGCATATCGTAAGGAACAGCCATGACAGACTGACCATTGTAATCGATTCTTACAGATTCGCTTTCACAGCGTTCTGACCATGCATCGCCGTATTTTGTCCAGTTGTCAGCTTCTTCATGCTGAAAGCCGTCAACGATTGACTGTTTGAAAAGACCGTATTTATAGCGTATTCCATATCCGTCAAGAGGTAAATCAAGTGAGGCAGCACTGTCAAGGAAGCAGGCAGCGAGTCTGCCAAGACCGCCGTTTCCGAGAGCAGCATCTTCTATTTCCTCAAGAGATGAGAGTGAAACACCGTATTCTTCAAGAGCGTTCTGTACTTCATCGTATATTCCGAGGCAGAGCAGATTATTGAAAACGGCACGTCCCACAAGAAATTCCATTGAAAGATAGCAGGCACGTCTTGTTGTGAGATGGGCATGACGGCTGTTTTTCCAGTTTTCAGAAATCATATCCATTATGATATTTCCGAGAACGTCATGAATCTGCCATGGTTCTGCATCGCATGGAGCGATATTGTATTTTTTGATAAGCTGGTTATGGAAATCAGCCATAAAATTTTCTTTATTCATAATTATTGATTATCCACCTTTATAGAAATATTGTTTTCTGAAACCGTTTTTTCAGCTGATTTGCTTTCAGGGCATAAAAGACGGTTATACATTCTGTTAAGCTTATAGATTTTCTTTGCAAGTTTCGGAGAGAAATCCTCAGATTTGGTTCGAAACTGCCAGTTTCCGCCGAGAACTGACGGAGTATTCATTCTTGAAGCGGCATCTGAATCAAGAAAATCCTGAATCTGTGCAACGGCAACAGAGGCAACGCTTGACCATGCTGCACGGATAACAGCCCATGGTATATCTTTTTTCTTGAGAACGGTAAGGTATTCCTTGCAGAATTTTATATTATCCTTTGACATTCCGGCTACCCAGCCTTTTAAGGTTTCATTGTCATGAGTGCCTGTATATGCGATACAGTTTGATGAAGTGAAATTATGAGGGAGATGTTCATTTTCAGGGTCGCTGAATGCGAACTGGAGAACTTTCATTCCGGGGAAGCCTGTAAAGTTGAGAAGTTCTCTTACTTCCGGAGTTATAAAACCGAGGTCTTCAGCAATTATGCTGATATCGCCGAGTTTTTCCTTTACAGCGGCAAAGAGTTCTTTTCCCATGGCTTTACGCCACTGACCTTCCTCAGCGGTTTCATTTCCGAAAGGAATGGCATAGAAGCTTTCAAAGCCTCTGAAATGGTCGATTCTTACAGTGTCATATATCTGTGAAGCGAATTTTATACGGTTTATCCACCATTCAAAATTCTGTTTTTTATGGTAATCCCATTTATAGAGAGGATTGCCCCAGAGCTGACCTGTAGGGGAGAAGTCATCAGGAGGACATCCTGCGACCTCAACAGGTTTTTTCTGTTCATCAAGGCAGAAAAGTTCAGGATTTGCCCAGACATCAACGCTGTCATAAGCCACATATATAGGCATATCGCCAATTATTTCGATATTTCTGTTATTTGCATATTCCTTGAGGATTCTCCACTGCTTGAAGAATTTATACTGTATGAATTTAAAGAGTTCGATATCATCAGAGAGTTCAAGTTTTGCCTCAGCAAGAGCCTTTTCGTCACGCATGGCAAGTTTTTTGTCCCATTCATTCCATGGCAGACCGCTGTTTTTGAATTTAAGAGCCATGAAAAGAGCATAGTCATCAAGCCATTTTTTATTTTCGGAAACAAATTTATGATACTGGCTTGAAAGCTCATGCTTATAGCTTTTATAGGCAATACGCAGCACCTTGAAGCAGTTGTTGTATATTTTGGTATAGTTGACAGCAGAAGGGGAGTCCTGCCACTTGATGTTTTCATAGTCAGCTTTTTTGAGGAGTCCTTCCTGTTTGAGCTGTTCAAAGTCAATGAAATAAGGATTTCCTGCATAGCATGAATATGATGAATACGGTGAATCACCATAGCTTGTGGGTGAAAGAGGCAGTATCTGCCAGCATTTAGTGCCGCTTTCAGCAAGGAAATCAACAAAATCATAAGCTGATTTTCCGAGCTTGCCTATGCCATAATCAGACGGAAGACTTGATATGTGCATAAGAATACAACTTTTTCGCATATTTTTTCTACCTTTCGTAATTTATCACAGAATTTCAGTGCATAAAAGACCTGCATATGAAAATAATAGCATAAGAATGTGTAAAAGGAGAGTATAAACTATGAAAATTGCAGGTGAAAGAATATTCATGTTCCTGATAGGAGCATTTCTTTACAGTCTTATTGAGATAGCTGCCAGAGGTTTCACTCACTGGACAATGTTCATTGCAGGAGGAGTGTGTCTTGCCCTTATGTATGATATTGACAGACTTATGGGAAATATGCCTCTTGGGGTAAAATGCATAGCCGGAGCATTACTTATAACGACAGTGGAATTTATATCCGGAATACTTGTCAATATAAAATACAGCTGGAATGTATGGGATTATTCGGATAAACCGCTTAATTTCATGGGACAGATATGCTTTCCCTATTCGGTCGGCTGGTTTTTTTTAAGTTTTGCAGCCTATGGGATATGTTTTGCAGCAAGAAGAAAATTCAGCAGTTTTCCTAAATAAAGACAGAATTTTTATAGATTATGACTGTAAACATTTTAATTATACCACTAACCAGTACAGATTTTCAAGTATAAGCGATAATTTTTTTTAAATATATGAAATTCACTTGAAAAAGGAAATTGAAACTGATATAATAATAAATATCGGCAGAAATGCCAATATATCAAAACTTGTTCTTTTTTTGAAAGGAGAATTTATCAATGCCTGCTAATATTGTTGTCGGAACTCAGTGGGGTGACGAAGGTAAGGGCAAGATTATCGATATACTTGCCTCAAGAGCTGAAGTTGTTGTACGTTCACAGGGAGGTAACAATGCCGGTCACACTGTTGTAAGCAATGGTCAGACCTATAAGCTCCATCTTATTCCGTCAGGTATTCTTTATCCTGATACACTCTGTCTTATCGGTGCGGGAGTAGTTCTCGACCCTAAGGATTTCATAGGTGAACTTGATTCACTCAAAGAAAAGGGAATATCAACCTCAAAGCTCCGCATAGACCCGAGAGCTCATGTTGTTATGCCGTGGCACATAGTGCTTGACGGACTTTCTGAGAAATTCAGAGGAAATTCTGATATCGGTACTACAAAAAGAGGCATAGGCCCTACATATATGGATAAGTATGAAAGATGCGGCATAAGAATATATGACCTCGTTCATCCGGAAATATTCGCTGAAAAAGCACGCTCAACAGGTATGCTTAAAAATAAGATAATAACAGCTGTCTATGGCGGCGAACCGATAGACATAGATGCCGTTATTGCTGAATATACTGAATACGGCAAAAGACTGGCACCTTTTGTTGATGATGTTTCAGTTATTACATATGAAGCTGCAAAAGCCGGAAAAACAATAATGTTTGAAGGAGCTCAGGCAACTCTGCTTGATATAGATTTCGGAACATATCCTTATGTTACATCATCTCATCCGCTTTCAGCCGGCGTATGTGTCGGAACAGGCGTAGGCCCACGCATAATATCAAATGTAATAGGCGTTGCAAAGGCTTATACAACAAGAGTCGGAAAAGGCCCTTTCCCGACTGAACTTGATGACGAAATTGGTGACAGAATAAGAAATATCGGCGGAGAATTTGGTACTACAACAGGCCGTCCGAGAAGAACAGGCTGGTTTGATGCCGTAATAGTACGTCATTCTGTAAGAGTAAACGGTCTTGACGGCCTTGCAATCAACAAGCTTGATACTCTCAGCGGACTCGGCGAACTCAAGATATGCAACGGCTACAGAAAGCCTGACGGTTCAGTTATAAAGCATTTCCCGGCTTCTCTTGAAGAACTCAAGGACTGTGAACCTGTATATGAAACTGCTGAAGGCTTCAACGAGGATATATCATCATGCAGAACATTTGATGAACTTCCTGATGCCTGCAGGAAGTATATCGAAAGACTTGAAGAACTCTGCGAATGCCATATTGCAATGATTGGCGTAGGTCCTGACAGAACACAGATAATTGAAAGATAAAATCAGAAAGGACTGAAATAATATGAGCACTGAAAAAAATGGTCTTGAAGGAATTCAGGCTCCCGTTCTCGAAGAAACAACTTATGATGAATCAAAATTCAGAAAAAAATCCCTTGATGATATTCAGGCTCCTGTCCTTGAAGATACATATACCGCTGATGCAGCTCATTCAAAAAGACTTGATGATGTAGCTGCACCTGTACTTGAAGATACAGTATATACACATCAGTCATCAGCTTCAAAGGCTCTTGAAAGCGTAGCTCCTCCGCAGCTTGATGACGGCGGCTATACAGCTCCCGCAGCGTCCGGAAGTGATATTCTCAGACAGCAGGTTTCAGCTCCTGTCCTTGACAGTCAGCCGCAGAATACACCTCCGCCGGCAAGATTTGCTGACCCCGACCTTGAACGTGCAAAAGCCGAGGGAAAAAGACTTGCACAGCAGCAGGCTTCCACTGAACCGGAACTTACTGATGAACAGAAAGCCAGAAGGCGTGAAATAAACCGTCAGATGAATATTGCAAGAGATGCGGCAATGGCTCAGAAAGGTGCTAAACTTGTTGTTCTGCTGGCGGTTCTCGGAGTAATTTCAAGTGTATGCCTTTCAGTATTTATGAAAATGGATTTTCAGGAGGGAACAAAAGAACTCTTTGAGAAGATTTCGGATATAATAATCTATTACAGTATAGCTCTCGGAGCAGTTTCAATACTTATCCTTCCAAGAGTACAGTTCCTTAAAAAGCTCGGTTCATTTGTATTCGGACTTAATACGCTCCTTATGCTTTTCCCGGGCAGCACAATGATAACATCAAAGGTAAATACAGGCGTAAGCGTAATTTTCTATGCGGTATCGCTGCTGCTCAGCGGATATATATGCTTCTCTCTCAGCTCTAATGAGAATATTGACAAATACTATAAAAAAAGAGAAGATATCTACGGATAAACAGAATGCACTGTCATTGCGGCAGTGCATTTTTTTCATCTGAATGAATATATTTCATTTCATATGTTCATACTCAGTTCAGAGGTGAATAATATGAAAAAGATAAATATTGCATTGATAGCCGGACTTTTGCTGGCGATAATATTTTCAGATTTTATAAGTTTCAGAAAAAGCTATGATGAACTTCAGCAGAATGTTCTCAGAATGCATATAATCGCTAATTCTGACAGCGTTGATGACCAGCAGCTTAAACTTAAAGTAAGAGATGAACTGCTTTCACATTCAGATGAAATCTTTTCAGACTGCAATAATATCAGTGATGCAGAGGATAACATAAAAAATAAATTTGAACTTATCGAAAAAATAACAAATGATACTATAAGAAAAAACGGCTTTTCATATCAGGCAAAGGCGGAACTTGTAAATATGGAATTTGCAGCTAAGGTATATAATGATATAACAATGCCTGCCGGTACTTATGATGCACTCAGGATAACAATAGGAAATGCAGAGGGGCATAACTGGTGGTGTGTTATGTATCCTCCGCTCTGTCTGCCTGTAGAGGGTGTCGCAGAAGAATATTTTGATGACGGTGAACAGGATATACTCTATAATCCTGATAAATATGAGATAAAATTCAAATGTATTGAAATTTTTGAAAAACTGAATGAAAAAATCCCTGAATAACAGGGATTTTTTGGCTTACATATAATGATATTTGTTTTTCTTTGCAAAGAGGAATATTGTCGATATTATAAATGCACATATTTCAGCAATTGTTATAGCATACCATATACCCTCGGTATCAAAAATAAAAGGGAGGAACAATACTGACAAAAGCTGAAATACAAGAGTTCTTAAAAATGATATGCAGGCTGAAACTCCGCCATTGTTAAGAGCTGTGAAAAATCCTGAACAGAAAACATTATATCCGGCAAGCAGAAATGAAAATGCAAAAAGTCTGAATGCATGAAGTGTAAGCTCATAAAGTTCCTTGTCATAGCCCACGAACAGCGAGGCAAGCGGCACTGACAGCAGCATTGCAATTATGGTGAGTATTACTCCGGTTATAAGCATCATTTTTACGCCCATTTTAAGCATATTTTTAAGCCTGTCCGTATCTCCTGAACCGTAGTTGAATCCGATTATCGGGGCACTTCCTATAGTAAATCCCATAAATACAGCATTGAATATAAACTGTACATACATAAGCACTCCATATGCTGAAACGCCGTTTTCACCGATATATTTCATAAGCTGGAGATTGTATACAACGCTTACGAGAGATACTGAAACATTTGACATAAGTTCAGATGAACCGTTTATACAAGCCTGCAATATCGGTCTGAAGCTGAGTTTTGTCTTTACAAGACGCAGACGGCTTGAATTGGGTCTTAAAAAATATATAAGAGGGATAATTCCGCCGATAAACTGGCTTATACCTGTTGCAAGTGCCGCACCGGTGACTCCCCATCTGAAAACCGATATAAAAAGAGCATCAAGGACTATATTTGTAACTCCTGCGGCAATAGTTGTATAAAGTCCGAATTTAGGCTTTTCCGCAGCAACAAGAAATGTCTGGAATATATTCTGGAGCATAAATGCACAGGTAAATGAAATTACAGTCCGTCCGTATGAAACACAGTCCTCCATCATTGCCTCAGATGCACCGAAAAGTAC
>ERZ808252.1131-NODE-1131-length-21180-cov-4.842272_pt1 | contig 21180 bp, 19 predicted proteins | sample MGYA00521242_ERZ808252 | MGnify/ENA primary metagenome ERZ808252 (study PRJEB31516, sample SAMN03275581) | gut metagenome | biome: mammalia-associated habitat; material: feces | host: Papio cynocephalus | place: Kenya | collected 2012-08-07 ...
CGCATATCAGTACGCTGCTTCTGACATTCTTCTACCGGTTTATGCCGGAACTGATCTATCAGGGCAAGGTGTACCGCGGACTTCCGCCGCTGTACAAAGTGGATTATGAAGATACCGAAAAACGGAAAAAGGTGAAAAAGAGCGAATATTTATTTAACGACTTTGAATTGGAAAAATTTAGAAAAACCGGCAAAAAGATCAATGCCCTCCAGCGCTACAAAGGTCTGGGGGAGATGGACGACAAACAGCTGTGGGAGACGACGCTGGATCCCGACAGCCGTATATTGGCGCAGATTTCCATCAGTGATACGGTAGAAGCCGACGAAGTGACGGACATTCTCATGGGAAACAATGTTCCGCCGAGACGACAGTTTATTATGGAAGAAGCAAAAAGTGCCAATGTGGACATTTAAGGACTTGGAGGAAAGAGCATGAGCCAGGATAATATTATACAATTGGATTTTTCGGAGGAAATGAAGACCTCTTACCGTGATTATGCGGTGAGTGTTATACGTGCGCGTGCCCTGCCGGACGTGCGGGATGGGTTAAAACCGGTACAGCGCAGAATTTTATATGCGATGAAAGAGCTGGGATTGTCGCCGGACAAGCCACATCGAAAAAGTGCCCGTATCGTCGGTGATACGATGGGTAAATATCATCCACATGGAGACAGTTCCATTTACGATGCCCTTGTGCATATGACCGAAGAGTATTCCCTGAATCTTCCACTTGTTGACGGGCATGGAAACTTCGGATCCATCGATGGAGACAGCGCAGCTGCCATGCGATATACGGAAGCGCGTTTGTCGCCGGCTGCGATGACGATGCTTGACAATCTGGAAAAAGGACTGGTTGATTTTGACCCGAACTTTGATGAAAGTGAAAAAGAACCACAGGTTCTTCCCGCCATGGTGCCAAACCTCTTGATCAATGGAACGACCGGAATCGCTGTCGGGATGGCAACCAATATTCCGACACACAATCCGGGAGAAGTGATCGATGCGGTGATTGCGTGTATGGATCGGCCGGGAATTTCCGTGCAGAAGTTGATGGATTATATTCCGGGGCCGGATTTTCCGACCGGAGGAATCATTACCAATGCCAGCGAGCTGGCAAACATCTATGAAACCGGCGAAGGAAAGATCAAAGTGCGTGCTAAGACCGTTATTGAAAAGGGCGACAACGGACGCACCAACATTGTGATCACGGAGATTCCGTATACGGTTTCCGGCAATAAGACGAAACTGGTGGAGAGTATCTCCGGTCTGATGAAAGACAAAGTATTTGAGGAAATTTATGATGTGCAGGACGTCTCTTCCAAAGAGGGAATCCGTATCGTGATTGAAGTGAAAAAAGACCGCGATGTGCAGAATCTGTTAAATGGTTTGTACAAGAAAACGCAGATGGAAGATACGTATGGGGTGAATCTGCTGGCGATCCGCGATGGAGAACCGCATACATTTAACCTGAAAAGTATGATAGAAGAGTTTATCCTGTTTCAGGAAGACTTGTACACGAAAGAGTATAAGTATTTATGCGCGAAAGCGAAAAAACGTCTGGAAGTCGTAGCCGGACTGATGAAGGCGACCGACGTCATTGATCTTATCATTGAGATCCTGCGTGGAAGTTCTTCGGTGAAACAGGCAAAAAGCTGTCTGATCGAGGGAAAGACGGAAGGCATCCGTTTTAAGACGGAGGGTGCCGAAGAACAGGCAAAAACGCTTTTGTTTACAGAGATTCAGGCCGACGCGATCCTTTCCATGCAGTTGAGTAAGTTGATCGGACTTGAAATATTGAAACTGCGTGAGGAAAATGAGACGCTTCTTAAAAATATTGAAGAATACGAAAAGATCCTTTCCGATACGAAAGAATTATATAAAGTAATAAAAACAAGGCTCCGCAGCTACAAAAAAATGTTTGCGAGAGAGCGCCGCACGGAACTTACCGATGATGTGGCAAAGGCATATGTGGAAGAAGTAAAAGTGGAAGATGTGTGCATCTGCCTCGATCGTTTTGGATATGCCAAATGTCTGGATGCGGCCGCGTTTGGACGTGCCAGTGACGACGCAAAGAAAGAATTTGCACAGGTCGTTATGATGAAAAGTACCGACAAATTGTGCCTGTTTACCAATAAAGGAAATATGCATCAGATCAAATGCGACAAGATCCCGCGCTGCAAGATGCGCGATAAGGGAACGTTGGTTCATAACCTTTGTAAAATGACAAACGACGAAGATGCCCTTTTGTATATCAGTTTTGAGCAGTTATTTGAATCCATGCTGTTCTTCTCGACGAAGAGCGGTTTTGTCAAACTGGTTTCCGGGGCGGAATTTGAAACAAACCGCCTGCAGGTAGCGGCGACAAAACTGGACGATGACGATGAAGTCAGCGGAGTGACGGCATTGTCGGCAGCGGATATTCTGGCTGGCGGAAAGAAAGTAATTCTTTTGACAAAAAATGGATTGTCGCTGGGATTCCCATTGGAAGAAGTAAGTGAATTTAAGAAGACAAGCCGTGGCGTCAAGGGAATTGCACTGGAAAAAGAAGATACCGTAGCGTATTCTGCAGTTGTAGATCTTGCGCAGGAAACCTTTGAATACGACGGAAAAACATTGGATGCCAAGCATGTAAGAAACCGCAAACGTGCAGCCAAAGGACAGAAAGCAAATTTGGAATGGAAAGGATGATCATCAGATGTTAAATCAGTTCTCTAGAACACAGCTGCTTCTCGGTGAAGAAGCAATGGAAAAACTGAAACACAGCCGCGTTGCCGTATTTGGCATCGGAGGTGTCGGCGGCTACGTCTGTGAGGCACTTGTCCGAAGCGGTGTCGGAGCCTTTGACCTGATTGACGACGATAAGGTGTGCCTTACCAATCTCAACCGTCAGATCATTGCGACGAGAAAAACGGTAGGAAAATACAAAACAGAAGTGATGAAAGAACGGATGCTTGACATCAATCCGGATGTCGATGTGCGGATTCATAACTGTTTTTTTCTGCCGGAAAATTCCGACGAATTTCCATTTGAAGAATACGATTATGTCGTGGACGCGGTGGATACCGTCACGGCGAAGATCGAGTTGATCATGAAGGCAAAAGAAAAAAATGTACCTGTCATGAGCAGCATGGGAGCCGGAAATAAACTGGATGCCAGCCGTTTTCAAGTGGCGGACATTTACAAAACCAAAGTCTGCCCGTTGGCAAAAGTGATGCGCCGGGAATTGAAAAAACGCAGAGTGAAGAAGTTGAAAGTGGTTTATTCGGATGAACTTCCGACCAGACCGATCGAGGATATGAGTATCAGCTGCCGGACACACTGCATCTGTCCGCCGGGAGCCAAACATAAATGCACCGAACGGCGGGACATCCCCGGAAGCGTCGCATTTGTGCCATCCGTCGCCGGACTTATCATCGCCGGAGAAGTTGTAAAGGATTTATGTACAATTAAGCATTGTGAAATCAAAGAAAATTGTGTATAATAGGAAATAGATAGAATGTTTTCGTGATACCAGCAGGAGAATGTGACGAACGGAGGAAGGATATGATCGACAATAAAAAAGTTCTTGCAGTTATCCCTGCCCGTGGGGGGAGCAAGGGGATTCCGAGAAAAAATGTAAAAGCGATATCAGGCAAGCCGATGATCCAGTACACGATTGAAGCGGCGAAAGAGTGTCAATATATTGATAAAGTGATCGTTTCTACCGAAGATGAAGAGATCGCTGACATTTCCATGCGTGCGGGAGCAATCGTTCCTTTTTCACGCCCGGATGAACTGGCTACGGATGAGGCAAAGATCATTGATGTCGTTATGCATGCGGTCGAATTTTACGAGCGGAAAGCAGAACATTTTGACATTATCGTACTTCTTCAGCCGACAAGCCCTCTGCGAAATGCAGAAGATGTGACAAAAGCGCTGGAATATTTTATCCGCAAAGAACAGAAATCGCTTGTGAGTGTCTCGGAAGCAACGGAGTCACCGGTTCTTATGCGTTCGTTTAACAAAGAAAATGAATTGGAAAAAATTGTATCTGAAAACAGCGATGTACGCAGACAGGATATGAAAAAGTACTATCGCATCAATGGAGCGATTTACATCAATAAAGCCTCCGAATTAAACCCGCAGACCAGTTTGAATGACAATCAGATGGGCTATGTGCTTACGAAAGAACATGGAATTGATGTGGACGAACCGCAGGATCTCGTTGTGGCAGAATATTACCTGTCACAGGCGTGCGATGGAGAATTTTTGTCTTTTATTGTTTACTAATTCGGGGGGAGTGCCGATATATATTATAGGTACTATTTTGGACATTTTCGTGGTTAGAATAGGAAAAATTACCGCCTTGAAAGGGGAGGATCTGCATGAAAAAAGGAAATAACAAAATAAAAATATGTGCAATTGCGGGGGCAGTATCGTTGGCTGCTCTTTTTTCCATTTTTATAAATGATACGCCAAGTGAGGCAAAAAAGAAGATTCAGCCGAAAAAAATCACGGCAGCAGCTTCGGTTCAAATGACAAAAGGAGAAAAAGAAACGCTTTCGTATCAGGTAAAACCGAAGAAAACTGCAAATAAGAAAGTGACATTTTCGTCTTCCAATAAGAAAATCCTTACGGTCAGCAAAACCGGTGTGGTTCAGGCAAAGGGCGAAGGAACTGCGACGATTACAATCCGTTCAAAGGCGAAAAAGCAGATAAAAAAGAAAGTTAAAATAAGGGTGGCAGCGCCAAAGACCAGAAGCCTTGCCCTTCCAACCGTGGCACCAAAGACAGTGCAGCCGCAAAATGCTGTGCAGGCGGCGTTGGATAATCTGGAGATGAGTGCATTGGCGGCACGGAGTTCCATCACGAAAATTACACTGGATCGAACCAGCATTGAGCTTGCCGCCGGTGAGAGCGATCAGTTGATTGCGACGGTTTTCCCGGTTACGGCAACAGACAAATTGTTGTGGAGCTGTGATTTTCATGGAGGTATCAATGTCTACCAGGATGGGCGTATTTTTATCACAGAAGATACTCCAATCGGTACGACGGGAGTTATTACCGTATCTTCCGGCCGGGTTACGGCAACGTGTACGATCGTGGTTGTGCAGGGAGCCTGCCAGCATGTGTGGGGGCCGTGGGCGGTAGTCGAAGATGCGCAGTGCGGAAAAGAAGGTCTGCGCCGTTCGACTTGTACAAAATGTTCAAAAGTGAGGGAAGAGCCAATTGCTGCGACAGGACACAGCTGGCTTAGCAAGACTGTGACGGAACCTACCTGTGATCAGGTGGGAGAACAGGAAGATACCTGCCAGAACTGTGGAGAGAAAAAGAGAGAAGCCATCCCGGCCAAAGGCCATACCTGGGCGCCAAATGGCACGGTTAAGACGGAGCCGACCTGTACGAAAGCAGGTGAAATGGAATATACATGTACAGTCTGCCAAAAGACTAAGACGGATCCAATCCCGGCAAATGGACATTCGTGGGATTTGGGAGAAATTACCAAAAGTCCGACGTGTACAACAGCCGGACAAAGAACATTTCATTGTCTGGTCGATGGATGTGCGGGAGTAAAAAAAGAGACAATTGATGCAACCGGTCATACATGGACGTATGGAAAGATTACTGTGGAGCCGGGATGTACAACAAAAGGAACCAGACTTTGCACCTGCCTTACATGTGGTGAAAACAGTTCCGTTTCTTTGGATGCACTCGGACATACGTGGGATGCCGGTGTGATTACGAAAGAGCCGGAATGTACCCTTAGTGGTGTAAAGGTGCTTACCTGTCAGGTCTGCGGGGAGACAAAGAAAGAGAGCGTTCCCCAGCTTGGCCATGATCTGGGAGACTATGTAGTGGATAAAGCGGCAACGTGTACGGAGTTTGGAAAAAGATCCAGACACTGCAAGAGGACAGGATGTACATACCGCACGGATATTGAATCGATCAAACCGCTTGGCCATGATTGGGATGCCGGTGTGAGGACGAGCGAGCCGGATTGTTATAATACCGGAGTTTTAACGCAGACTTGTCAGCGGGCGGGCTGTGGAAAGACGCAGAGAAAGCCGATCCCTAAACTGCAGCATCAATTTCAGGAAGTGACGCTGCGTGAGCCGACTTGTACGACAAATGGAAAAAAATGTGAACAATGCCAGTTGTGTAAAGACACAAAAAATGAGGTGCTGATTCCGGCGACCGGCCATAACTGGCAGATCATTGCCGCCGATACGGTGGAACCAACCTGTACGAAAGACGGTTCGGAACATTATAAATGTATCAATACCTATACGAAAGATGGAAAAACCGTATCATGTGGCGTGGATAAGATTGAAATTTTAAATGCAACCGGGCACAATTACAGTTCCACGTATACGATCGATATAAATCCGGGCTGCGCCACAAGGGGTGTAAGGACAAAACATTGTACCAACACCTATAAAGATGCGTCAGGAAATGTAAAGACGTGCAGCAGTACGATTGAGAGAGAAGTCATTCCTCCGCTGGGACATCAGTTTGGAAGCTGGGCACAAAAGACGGCAGCGAGCCACGGCGTTCTCGGTATGCAGCAGAGGCAGTGTACAAGAACCGGCTGTGGTGAAGTGCAGCAGCGCATGACCGCCAGCGGACATCAGTACGATGCGAGTGGAAAATGCAGTAAATGCAGTAAGAAATTTACCTTTACAAAGAGTGATGCGAGCGATTGGGAATACACATTGCATGAGACAGATAAGACCATTCTTTTGAAAAAATATATTGGAACCAAGACGGCTTTGAGCATCCCTGCCAAGATGGATGTTACCGTAGATGGAAAGAAGTCGTCCTATCAGGTGGTATTTGGTGGACATTATGAAGACCGCGTAAAGGCGAGTGTGTTTGCTTCCAATAAAAAAGCAGGCATTCAGGCAGTCACATTTGAGAGCGGTGTGAAGATCGATAACATGGATTATATGTTTGCGGGATGTGAAAAACTAGAGATGGTGGGAACCATCCCATCCACCGTTACAAGCATGAAAGGAACTTTCAAAAACTGCAGTGAGTTCTGTTCCGTTGCAGCATTACCAACGAATTTAACAGAAATTTCCAATGCTTTTGAAGGATGCGAAAAAATGGAGACAGCACCGGCAATTCCGGCAGGTATAACAAGTTTGTATGCTACCTTTAAAAATTGTAAAAATTTAGCAACGGCACCAACCCTTCCGACAAAACTTATCAATCTGGATTGGACGTTCAGCGGCTGTGAAAGCCTTTCGTCAGCACCGGCAATTCCGGATACGGTGACGTCGATGACAAATACGTTTGAAGGATGTAAGACTTTGCTGGCAATTCCGGCGAGCATTCCGACCGGCGTGACGAAACTTACAATGACATTTTATGATTGTGACGCGCTGGAAAATGTGCCACAGCTTCCGAATACGATTGAAGAGATGGAGTATACATTTAAGAATTGTGATAAATTGTGCTATGCAGCAGGTCTTCCGAAAAATCTGAGTCGAAGTGTCGGCATATTCGAGGGCTGCGAAAAGTACGAAGACTAAACTAAGAAAATAAACCAAGAAAAAGAACAGTGGAACGAAAGAAAGATTCATTCGTTCCACTGTTCTTTTGGTTACAACCACATTGTAATTCTAAACTTTTACATCCGATATTCGGTTTTTTTATTCTGCATCCAGAATAAAAACTACCCTTTCATTTATAAAAATTAGTCATTAAATTCGATTATAACTTTGTTACGTTTGCTGCCTGTGGACCTTTTTCTCCGTTGACAACTTCAAACTCGACTTCGTCGCCTTCGTCTAATACTTTGAAACCGTCCATCTGTAAAGCAGAAAAGTGAACAAATACGTCGTTTCCTTCTTCGTCAGAGATGAAACCAAATCCTTTTTTAGCATTAAACCATTTAACTGTACCTTTCATGTTTTTTGCCTCCTAAAACTATAAATAATTGATACTCCCTTACAATACCACATCTGGATATAAAAGTCAAAGAAAAGTTGTAGCAAATTTGCTGTAGTTTATCATCATAAATATGCCCCTTATTTTCCCACTTCGGGACCGCTTGCGCTTAGAGAACGCTCGCAGCGGTGCATGAGGGCAAAACACGCCCTCTATGCACCGGCGGCGTTCGAAATCCCTCGTTGGGAAAACAAGGGACACATTTTCTGATCAAGACTACAGCAAAAAATAAGGATTATGGGGGAAAATGAATATATAATTTATAGGAAAGAATTCATATTAGTATGGGGGTTCATCGTAAAAGGGAGTTCTGTTTTTTTCATAACCATAAGGGATTTTAAACGAATACTTGTACCCATATTTGTAGATTTGTTGATTTTTCAGTGATTTGGCAGAAAAGATTTGCGTGAAGTGAGTACAAACACACAAGTATCAGACATGCGTGTTTGGCATGTCGATACTTCTGTGCGTTTGTTGGAGCGCGAGCGCTCACGAAAGGCAAACTTTTCTGTTAAATTACGGAACGAAAAAACATCTACAAACATGGTACATTTTCTATTTGAAATCTCACCAAAAATGTAGTACAATATAAACAACTATGTATTTGCTGTTTATCAAGCAGGTATAGGAGCAAAAAGAAAAGAAGATATGTCACATCCGGTGACAGGAAATGAGGTTAAAAATGAGCGACAAGTTACGTGTAGGTATCCTTGGTGGTACTGGAATGGTAGGACAGAGATTTATCTCCCTTTTGGAAAATCATCCATGGTTTGAGGTAGTTGTGATTGCAGCAAGCCCACGAAGTGCAGGGAAGACATACGAAGAAGCTGTTGGTGGACGTTGGAAAATGCAGACTCCGATGCCGGAAGCAGTGAAAAAAATTGTCGTTAAAAATGTAAATGAAGTAGAAAATGTCAGCAAAGATGTTGATTTTGTATTTAGTGCCGTAGATATGACCAAAGAAGAGATCAAAAAGATCGAGGAAGAGTATGCAAAGACAGAGACTCCGGTTGTATCCAATAACAGCGCACACCGCTGGACACCGGACGTACCGATGATCGTACCGGAGATCAATCCGGAACATCTTGAAGTGATCGAAAGCCAGAAAAAACGTCTTGGTACAAAAAGAGGTTTTGTATGTGTAAAACCAAACTGTTCGATCCAGAGTTATGCACCGGCACTTACTGCCTGGAGAAAATTTGAGCCTACAGTTGTAGTAGCAACAACCTATCAGGCGATTTCCGGAGCCGGAAAGACATTTAAAGACTGGCCGGAGATGGAACACAATATTATCCCTTATATCGGAGGAGAAGAGGAAAAGAGTGAGCAGGAGCCGCTTCGTCTCTGGGGTAAAGTGGTAGACGGAAAGATTGAAAAGGCACAGACTCCGTTGATCACAAGCCAGTGTATCCGTGTTCCTGTATTGGACGGACATACCGCAGCCGCTTTCGTTAATTTCAAACAGAAACCGACGAAAGAAGAATTGATTCAGGCATTGGTAGAGTTCAAGGGAGCACCTCAGGAATTGAATCTTCCAAGTGCGCCAAAACAGTTTATCCAGTATTTGGAAGAAGACGACCGTCCACAGGTTGCCTTGGATGTAAATTATGAAAATGGATTTGGAGTAAGCATCGGACGTCTTAGAGAGGATTCTTACTTTGACTGGAAATTTGTAGGATTGTCCCACAACACAGTACGTGGTGCTGCCGGTGGAGCTGTTCTTATGGCAGAACTGTTGAAAGCAAAAGGTTATATTACTGCAAAATAATTTAGTACAAAATAGTTGTAATCCGTAAGGAAAAGGAGGTTTATCATGGATAAGTATCGTATTCTTGTAAAAGGAATCGTTCAGTACCAGGATCGTTACCTTGTTGTGGAAAAATGGTACGACGATCGTATATTTGATCCCTATCAGTGGGAATTTATTGATGGAGTCATTGAGTTTTCAGAAACACCGGAAAAGGCTGTACAGCGAGTGGTGGAGGAAAAGACAGGATTATCGGTGTTGATGGATAAACCTCTTTATACCTGGGGATTTACCGTTGGAGAAGTCTGCAGCGTCGGAATCGCCTTTGAATGTACTGCGCAGTCGGAAGAAGTTATCCTTGCCGAGGATCTAAACGATTATAAATGGGTGACGAAGGAAGAACTTCCGGAAGTGATTACCAACCAGGCAGTGTTAAAGGATATCGAAAGAGCGGGAATTACGAACCAGTTCACGCTTGATGATTTTGGAAAGGTGGATTTATTCATTGAACCTATGGATTAAAAATGGACATATTGTGGATCCGGCAACCGGAAGAGACGAAGTCGGAGATGTATATGTCGTAGATGGAAAAATAGCAGAGACAATGACGGGCGAGTATGAGACGATAGATGCTTCCAGCAAATATGTCATGCCGGGATTTGTAGATCTTCATGTGCATTTGCGGGAACCCGGATTTGAATACAAAGAGACGATCAAAACCGGTACGATGGCTGCTGCAAAAGGTGGATTTACCGGCGTCTGTCCTATGCCAAATACAAAGCCGTCCACGGATTCTCCGGAACGCATCAAAAAAGTTCTGGACATTGCGGAAAAAGACAGCCCGATCCATGTATATCCGGTAGGAGCTGTGACAATTGGACAAGCCGGCGAGACGGTGACGGACATTGAGGGAATGGTAAAAGCCGGTGCGAAGGCCATCAGCGAAGATGGAAAAAGCGTCATGAATGCTGCTGTATATGAAAAAGCAATGAAAGAAGCCGCACGTCTTGGCATCCCTGTTATGGCACATTGCGAGGATAAAAATCTGGTAGGAAAAGGGGCGATGAATGCCGGAAAAGTGGCAGAGCGTCTTGGAATTCCGGGAATTACCAATGCAGTTGAGGATGTGATCGTAGCAAGAGATATTTTGCTTGCCAAGGAAACCGGTGCCAAACTGCACTTGTGTCATTGTTCGACGGCGGACAGCGTCACGATGATTGAAAAGGCGAAAGAAGATGGTGTCTGTGTGAGCGGAGAAGTATGTCCGCATCATTTTTCCATGACAGAAGATGATATTCTTGAAGATGATGCCAATTATAAAATGAATCCGCCTCTTCGTACGGCAAAAGATGTGGAGTGTTTGAAACAAGGTTTGAAACAGGGCATTTTAGAAGCCATTTCGACCGATCATGCACCACATGGGGAAGAAGAGAAAAAGAAATCCATTGCAGAAGCACCATTTGGAATTGTCGGATCCGAGACAGCGTTTGCGCTTGCTGTCACGGAATTGGTAAAAAAAGGATATTTGACAATGAGCGGACTCGTGGAACGCATGAGTCTGAATCCATGCCGTATCCTTGGAGTCGAAGGCGGCTCTCTGGCGGCAGGAAAACCGGCGGACATTACGATTGCGGACATTGACAAAGAATATACCATAGATAAAAACACGTTTGTTTCCAAAGGAAAAAATACACCATTTGACGGTAAAAAAGTGTATGGAACAATTCAATATACGATTGTAGATGGTACGATCGTATATCCGTTTGCATAAAACGAAGGAGGAGAGAAAAATATGATCAACCAATTGATTCAGAAAATCAAAAAAATGGAAGCTCCGATCGTGGTTGGACTGGATCCTATGTGGAATTATATCCCGCAGCATATCCAGAAAAAAGCGATCGCAGAAGCCGGTGAGACATTGGAAGCGGCCGCAGAGGCTGTATGGCAGTATAACAAAGGCATTGTAGATGCCATTTGTGATATCGTACCTGCTGTAAAACCACAGATTGCGATGTATGAGCAGTTTGGAATCCCAGGTCTTGCCGCATTTAAAAAGACCGTTGATTATTGCAAAGAAAAAGGCTTGATCGTAATCGGCGATGTAAAACGCGGAGATATCGGTTCCACATCTGCAGCATATGCGACCGGGCATATTGGAAAAGTGCAGATTGGAGATACGAAAATTGCTCCGTTTGACGAGGATTTTATTACGGTAAATCCTTATCTTGGAACCGATGGAATCAAACCATTTGTCGATGTATGCAAAGAAGAGAAAAAAGGTTTGTTTATATTGGTAAAAACTTCCAATCCATCCAGCGGAGAATTCCAGGATCAGAAGATTGATGGAAAACCATTATATGAAATGGTTGGCGAACATGTAGCCCGTTGGGGCGCTGACTGCATGGGCGACAGTTACAGCTATATCGGTGCTGTCGTAGGCGCAACGTATCCGGAGATGGGAAAAGTACTTCGTAAAGTGATGCCAAAATCCTTTATTCTTGTACCCGGTTATGGTGCACAGGGCGGTACAGCCAAAGATCTGGCACCGTATTTTAACGAAGATGGACTTGGCGCAATTGTCAATTCCTCTCGTGGAATTATCGCAGCATACAAGCAGCCTGCTTACGCTTCTTATGGAGAAGAGGGCTATGCAGAGGCATCGAGAGCAGCAGCGATTGCGATGAAAGAGGATCTGTCAACGATATTATAACAAATGGGGAACCCCCAAAAAAGGAGAAAGAAAATGAAAAAAATCAGTAAATTACTGGCACTTGCGCTGTGCCTGACATTAACAATCGGCAGTCTTGCCGGATGTGCAAAGAGTGAAAAAGACGTGATCAAGAATTCCGTTTCAAAGATCAACAATGCAAAGAATTTTGAGATGGATGCTTCCATGGGCGGCAAGATGACGATCGCAGTAGCAGGTACTTCTCAGGATGCCGATATGGATATGAAGATGAATGTAGTTTCTTTCCAGGATCCGTTGAAGGCAAAAACGACGGCGACGATAACTTCAGCCGGAGTATCTACAACGACAGAGACTTATATGCAGAAAGATGGAAATGACCTTGTTGTATATACAAAAGCAAATGACACATGGACGAAGACAAAGATGGAAAATGCCGTTGATATCATGCAGTCTTCCGGAGATATGTCAAAACAGCTGTCAGAAGACAGTTCCAAATATGTAAAGAAAGACGATCAGACAGAAAATGATAAGACGTATGCGGTATATGAATATACGGTAAGTGCCAAAGAGAATCAGGAGATGATGGAAAACCTGATGTCTTCCATGACCGGCGGTCTGGGCGCGATGATGCAGGAAAAGGAAGTCAAAGAAATTCTTGATACGATCATTAAAAATATGGGAGATATCAAGATGACGATCTGGTTTGACAGTGACGATGAGAATATCTACAAGATTACATATTCTATGACGGATATGATGAACAAAGTAATGGATGCCATCATTTCCAAAATGAAGGAAAGTGCAGCTTCGGATAAGAGCGATGATTCCGTGGATCTTTCCAGCGCTCTTGCCGATGCGAAGATCACAGTGAAAGACATGAATATGACCTGTATTTATAAAAACGTAGATTCCGCAGCAGATTTTGAAATTCCAAAAGATGCATTGGATGCAAAAGAGCAATAGTTTATAAAAGAAAAAGAAGAGAGGTTTTGACTTATGAGTAAGGTAAAATGTCTCTGCAATGTCCGGGAGTCAGTTATGCTGGCTCCCGGAGTGTTTAGCTTATGGTTAGATGCTCCAGAGATTGCAGAATCTGCAGTGCCGGGACAATTTGTCTCAATCTATACAAAGAGTGAAGCCAGACTGCTTCCGCGCCCGATCAGTATATGTGAAATAAACCGCGAAGAAAAGACGATGCGTTTTGTATACCGCGTAGTCGGCGAAGGGACGAAGGAGTTTTCTGAATTATCCGCCGGTGATACGATTGAGGTACTTGGCCCTTTGGGAAATGGATTTCCAATTCCGCAAAAAAAGGCTGTTTTGATCGGAGGCGGGATCGGAATCCCACCGATGCTTGCCCTGGCAAAGGCATGCAAAGAACGTCCGACGGTTGTGCTGGGATACCGCGATGCGACGATGTTTTTGAAAGAAGAATTTGACAAAGTGGCGGATGTCGTTATCGCGACAGACGATGGAAGCGTGGGAACTCATGGCACCGTTATTGATGCCATGAATGAAAAAAATCTCACAGCAGATGTCATCTGTGCTTGTGGTCCTATGCCGATGCTGCGTGGAGTAAAAGCGTACGGATTAGAAAAGAACATCGAAACCTATGTGTCTATGGAAGAGCGGATGGCTTGTGGAATCGGTGCCTGCCTTGGCTGTGTATGTCAGTCAACAGAAGTGGATTCCCATTCTAACGTACACAACAAGCGCGTATGTAAAGATGGTCCCGTTTTTCTTTCTACAGAAGTAGAATTATAAAAAAGCGCGCGACAGAAATGGAGGACGAAAAATGAGTCTGGAAGTAAATTTTGCCGGAATAACATTTAAAAATCCTGTGACGACAGCCTCAGGTACATTTGGTTCCGGTATGGAATATAGTGAATTTGTGAATCTCGAAAAGCTCGGTGCCGTGACGACGAAAGGGGTTGCCAATGTGCCATGGGCGGGAAACCCCACTCCCCGCATCGCAGAGACCAAGAGCGGAATGCTCAATGCGATCGGACTGCAAAACCCGGGAATTGAAACGTTCATTAAGCGGGATCTCGCATTTCTACATGAGAAAAACGCAAGAATTATCGTGAATGTATGCGGTCATTCCGAAGAGGAATATTTGGCAGTGGTAGAGCGGCTTGCCTCCGAAGATGTGGACATGCTGGAAATTAATATTTCCTGTCCGAACGTAAAAGCGGGCGGTATCACATTTGGCCAGGATCCTAAATGTGCCGAAGATATCACGAAAAAGGTAAAAGCAATCGCTAAGCAGCCGGTTATCATGAAACTCAGTCCCAATGTGACGAGTATCGCGGAGATGGCAAAGGCGGTCGAAGATGGGGGAGCGGATGGAGTATCTCTGATCAATACCCTTACCGGCATGAAGATTGATGTGGCCCGGAAGACATTTGCACTTGCCAATAAAACGGGCGGTATGTCCGGCCCATGCGTAAAACCGGTTGCGGTGCGTATGGTTTATGAAGTGGCAAATGCGGTAAATATTCCGATCCTTGGTATGGGCGGCATCCGGAATACTGAAGATGCCCTCGAATTTTTGATGGCAGGTGCGACAATGGTAGCTGTCGGAACAGCAAATTTCTTTAACCCATATGCGACATCCGAGATTATAGATGGATTGGAAAAATATGTAAAAGAAGAAAAACTGTCCGGAATACAGGATATTATCGGAATTGTGAATCGATAAATAAGGAGGAAGAACAAAGATGGAACAGTATAAACAGGAATTTATTGAATTTATGGTAGAAAGCGACGTATTGAAATTTGGCGATTTCACATTGAAAAGCGGAAGAAAATCTCCGTTTTTTATGAACGCCGGAGCGTATGTCACAGGATCCCAGTTGAAACGTCTGGGGGAATATTACGCCAAAGCAATCCTTGACAATTACGGAGATGACTTTGACGTATTGTTTGGACCAGCCTACAAAGGAATTCCACTTAGCGTAGCAACGACGATTGCATTTTCCGAATTGTTCGGAAAAGAGATCCGCTACTGCTCCAACCGTAAAGAGGTAAAAGACCACGGCGACACCGGAATTTTACTTGGAAGTAAGATCAAAGATGGTGATAAAGTAGTTATTATCGAAGATGTTACCACATCCGGCAAATCCATCGAAGAGACATTCCCTATCGTGAAAGCACAGGGCGACGTCGAAATCATCGGCCTTATGGTTTCTTTGAACCGAATGGAAAAAGGCAAGGGCGACAAATGCGCATTGGATGAGATCAAAGAACTCTACGGAATGCAGGCAAATGCCATTGTAACGATGGACGAAGTGATCGAGCACCTCTACAATAAGCCATGCCAGGGGAAAGTCGTGATTGACGATGCCATGAAAGAAAAAATTGATGCGTATTATGCTCAGTATGGGGCAGCCAAGTAAAAGAACTTGTTGTGCGGTCTCCCTTACGGGATAAGTTTCTTCAAAGAAGAAAAGAACGGAAAAATCACTTGCATTTTGAGGTGTACTGTGTTACACTATCGAAAAGCAAGTGATTTTTAGTCTAGTATATAATAAGTAAATGAGTCGAATAAGCCGGTATATCATTCTTGCTTTAATTCCAGAAAAACAATTGCAAAGCAGGAGTGAAACAGATTAGGGGATGCATTAGGAAATGTGAAAACTTTTTCATTACAAAACTCCTGCCATACACAGAAGGGAGATTTTGAATGAAAAGAAAAATCAGGACAAAACCAGTCGTGATACGAAATTACCGGGATACGTTGTTTCGTATGCTGTACAAGGACAAAAGGAGACTGCTGTCTTTGTTTAATGCAGTCAATGAAACCTGTTATGATGATCCGGATGATCTGAGCATCACGACACTGGAAGGTGTGTTGTATCTTGGCATGAAAAATGATGTATCATGTATGATAGATATGATGATGCAGCTGTATGAACATCAGTCAACGGTCAATCCCAATATGCCGCTTCGCAACTTATTTTACGTGTCGGATCTACTGCAAAAATATATTTATGAAGAAGGACTGGATATTTATTCCCGCAAGCAGATCAAAATCCCGACACCAAAGTTTGTCGTATTTTACAACGGAGAGGAAGAACAGCCGGAGCGAAAAGAAATCCGGTTGTCGAATGCTTTTGCCGCCAATACCGGCGAGACAAACATGGAGCTTGTCGTGCTCCAGCTAAACATAAACAAAGGAAAAAATGAAGAACTGAAAGAAACCTGCCAAACCCTACAGGAATACGCAGAGTTTACGGAAAGAGTGCGTGACCATAGAAAAGAGATGCCACGAGAGGATGCAATACGGACAACGATAGACGAATGTATCCGGGACGGAATCTTGAAAGATTTTTTGTTGAAAAATAAAGCGGAGGTGTATCATATGTGCTTATATGAATTTGATGCGGAACTGCACGAGAGGGTGCTCCGAAAAGAAGAAAGAGAGGAAGGACTACAAGAGGGGCGGCGGCAAGGACGCCAGGAAGCAAGAACACTTGCCAAACGTGTATTCAAAGCATATCTGAGCGGAAAGAGTCCGGAAGTTATAGCGCAAGAACTGGATGTTCCATTGGAAGAAGTGGAAGATCTGGTGATGTGATAAACGGAATTTGAGCCTGTGAAAAAATTTCTGTAAATTATATAATATAAAGGTCTTTTATGATAAAATATTAAATCATAGGAGGCCTTTTATTATGGCAAACAGAAAAAAAGAAGTTTACAAACCAAAACCAATGACTGAAGGAAAGAGAAATTTGATTCAGGGATTGCTCCAAGAGTATGATATCCAGTCCGCTGACGATATTCAGGAGGCATTAAAGGATCTTCTGTTCGGGACGATTCAAGATATGCTTAAAACAGAAATGGATAATCATCTTGGCTATGATCGCTATGAAAGATCCGGCGAGCCTAACTATCGCAATGGAACAAAGCCTAAGACCGTTCGAAGCAAATATGGTGAATTTGAGGTCAATGTTCCTCAGGATCGACAGAGTTGCTTCGAGCCTCAGGTGCTTCCAAAACGCCAGAAGGACATCTCTTCGATTGATGACAAGATCATTTCCATGTATGCAAAAGGAATGACCACACGACAGATTTCAGAAACAATAGAGGATATTTATGGCTTTGAAGTAAGTGAAGGAATGGTATCCGATATCACAGATAAGCTCCTTCCCAGAATAGAAGAATGGCAAAACCGCCCATTGTCATCAGTATATCCAATCGTTTTTATTGATGCTGTACATTTTTCTGTGCGTGACGATGGGGTGATCCGAAAGCTTGCCGCATATGTCGTCCTTGGAATTAATGAAGACGGAATGAAAGAAGTATTAAGCATTGTTGTAGGTGAAAATGAAAGCAGCAAGTATTGGCTGTCAGTGCTGAATAGTCTGAAAAACCGAGGTGTTCAAGACATTCTTATTCTCTATTCTGATGGACTGACGGGAATCAAGGAGGCAATCTCTGCCGCATTTCCTAAAACGGAACAACAGCGCTGCATAGTACATATGGTGAGAAATACGCTCAAATACGTTGCAAACAAGGATATGAAGTCTTTTGCTAAAGACTTAAAAACAATCTATACAGCTGCCGATGAAGAAGTCGCAAGAAAGCAGTTAAAGACCGTTACAGAAAAATGGTCAGGACAATATCCGAGTGCCATGAACCGGTGGCATGATAACTGGGATGCAATCTCCCCAATTTTCAAAATTTCTCGTATATTTTCTCAACTTTCCAGTATTTACGGGCTTTCCCGACTATCAACATCTATGTAATTTGCACTTTTCCCTTATTTTTTCCCTTGTGAGGAAGCTATAAGGGAAAAAGTGTTGTTTTCGTCTTAATCGTTCCCTACTACCTTATCAAGAAGCCTTGCTGAATTCTTCTTGGCTTCCCTTGTAGCGTGGGCGTAAATATTCATTGTGGTACTTACTGCCGAATGTCCCAAGAGTTCCTGCACATCCTTCGGAGGTGCTCCGTTTGCTAACAGATTGCTTGTGTAAGTGTGTCGTAATGAATGGAAGTGGAAGTTTTCAAATCCTTTCATGTGCTTTCTGATTGACCTGCACATCCAGTCCAGTGCTTCCCTTCCTAAGTACATTCCGTCCTGTCTGACACACACTAGTGAAATCTCTGTGTAGTCCTCCGGCACTTCCTGCGTTCCGTCCAATGAATACAGTTCGTAGTAAACTCTGTTCTTTTCTCTGACTTCCTTGTAGTAATTTCTCTGATAAAGCTGTCCGTACTGAAAGCGTTGCTTATGCTGTTCCTTTTTTGCCTTTCGTAAGATTTCAGCGAGAGTATCACCAAAATCCACAATTCTGACCTTTTTACGCTTGGTTGGTCCAAGCTCCAGCTTATGCCTTGCATTGTTCCGGCTTAAACTCCTACGCACCGTCAGATACTGTTCCTCTAAGTTGATGTCATCCCAGGATAATCCGGTCACTTCCCCAATTCGCAGACCTGCATAATATGCTATCTGCACTGCCAGCAATGAGGAGCTTTTCTTTTTGGTAAGATAAGCTACGATTTCATTATACTGCTGGTGGGTAATGGTCTTTTCCTGCGAAAAATCTTCATCCTCCGTAGCAAACAAATCCACTTCCTGCGTCGGTCTTCTGATTACTACATACTGCATAGGATTGAAACTAATATACTGCTTTGGAAACACCGCATACCGGAAAGCCCTCTGTAACACTGCTGAAAAGGAATGGATACGGTCTATGCTTAATGGCTTTGCTTCCGTACCATCGGGAGCCGTTCCACCGAAGCTTTCTTTTGCTTAAAGGGTGTCTCTTCATAATCTTCACTACCCCAAGATAAAGGGTTACAGTGTTATTACTAAGGGAACTGACTTTCAGTTCCTCATCCACCCACACATCCAAAAGCTCTCCCAGTGTGATGTTCTCCGTTTTGGCTACGATTTTCTTACTTTCGTATTCCTCCATAGCCTTGCGGAGCAGTTTTTCCGTTTCCGATTTACTTTCTGTTCCTACGCATTCCTTCTGAACCAAGTTACCACTGGCATCCTCCACATAATAGCGGTAATACCATTTCTTGCCTTTTTTCCTCATAATCGTTTCTCCTTTCGATATCGACAATCGGAACTGATGAAATGCTTCTTGCGTGTAAGTATATCATAACTCCGGTTGTCTAACTATACCGATTCGGAATCTTCCGATAAAAGATTTGTAAGCCTCTGTGTGGCTGTCTCCGGTTTCTTGGAATAGAGCCTTATCACATCTGCCATATCATTAAAGGTATTGACTGTGTCAGTGCACGTCAACTATTGAAACCGCCGTGTACCGAACGGTACGCACGGTGGTGTGAGAGGACGGCGGTTAATCACCGCCTCCTACTCGATACATAGTATGCGTAAAACTGATAGTTTCGTGTGTACTCAATGCTTAAGTTTATTCTTCTTTCAATGCCTTCTTAATTCTGCTAAGTGATTCTGGAGCAATCCCCAGATAAGTAGCCACATAATGTTGTTTTACCGTTTCACATATCATAGGATACAACTTTTTAAAATGAATATACCGATCTGTGGCATTCTCTACAAGAAATCCATTTTCCCTATATATTTTATAGCGTAATGCATTTTCCAAAAGCATTATATAAACATCTTTAAGCTGATTATTTTCATAAATAATCTTTTTCATTTCCTGAATATCAAAGAACATCAAAGTTGTTTCTTCTAAGGTTTCCCAAGTAACAATGCTCTCTCTGTAACCAAACAATCCTTCATCCATACAAAGAGTTCCCGGAATCGAAAAACCGCGAGTAATGTCATTACCATCACCATCTACATAATAAGCTCTACAAATTCCATTTAGTACCAAAGCTGCCGTTTTAGTTTCTTCACCCACATTTTGCAAAATGCCACCTTTGGCAACTACATGAAAAATGGACTTATTTACAATCATTCCAAGAACTTCTGCATCTATATCCACACCATTTTGTTTCGCTATTTTCATTAATTGATTAACTAAATATTCTCTATCCATGATTCTCCTATAAAGTAATTATATAAAATACAACCGAAATCAAATTCATTCCACCATGTGCAATCATAGGAACAATAAGATGTTTACCCTTTTTATATCCCCATATCCATAACAAACCTACAACAAAGGAATGTCCCATGTTGAACCAGTCAAGCAAACCAAACATCATATTAAACAGTAAGAGCGCCGTAGTTTCTCCCAAAACACCTGCGCAAAAGTTCTTTGCAAATCCTCGAAAGAATATTTCCTTACAAATGCCACTTACAATCCCCAGCGAGATAGCCATCAAAACGATTTCACTCACAGTCAATCTATCCCATCCGCCAAATGCCAAATCAGTTCTCCCTCTCATCACAATAAGAGAAAACAAACTAATTGCAGAAGATGCACCTGCCAAAACAACTCCAAGAACGATATCTTTGCTTAGAGTTGACTTATCAAATATTTCTTCTTTCAAACTAATACCACTTTGTTTATACAAAAGGATAGCACTCGGAAGAAGAATAAGATTTGCCAATATCAGAACTAAGCAATACACGTTCAGATTTGCATTCGCATAACTTGCTATATCAAGTAAGTTCATTCCTATTTGATAATTTTGACAAGAGCATAAGACCTCATACCCTGCTACTATTATTGTTAAAAAGGTTGTGATCATTAGTGCTTTTTCAGCATTCTGTAAATTTATATGATTCATATTTTGTCACCTCCAAGGTGACTATATTACATAACCATATTCTTTTCATTGACATATGTTAAGAAAATTCGAGTTTTTCTTTTATTGTACCAAGTCGCTAGCGCGACGGCTAGCCCGGTTACAATAAATTTTAC
>ERZ808252.1132-NODE-1132-length-21177-cov-6.394376_pt1 | contig 21177 bp, 22 predicted proteins | sample MGYA00521242_ERZ808252 | MGnify/ENA primary metagenome ERZ808252 (study PRJEB31516, sample SAMN03275581) | gut metagenome | biome: mammalia-associated habitat; material: feces | host: Papio cynocephalus | place: Kenya | collected 2012-08-07 ...
ATTATACAGGTAAATCCGCGTCTCTACAAATTGGAGGTCATTACATATTGTCTAACCGGAGCATATCAACCTATCTTCGCCTACTAATATTCAACAACCTCATCAGTTGCAGAATAGAGTTTAGTGCAGAAGCAAGGTAGGTCATGGCCGCTGCGGACAAAACCTTTTTTACTGCCTCAATTTCTGTTGTGGAAAACCTGCTTGAACTCTCAAGAATTGCACAGGCGCGTTTAGAGGCATCAAATTCTACAGGAAGAGTTACCAGTTGAAATACAACAACAGCAGAGAAAAGTATGATTCCGATATTAAGTAAGCCCGTTGCTCCAAAGAGTATTCCCAAGAGGATTACAGGGTACGAGATAGTAGAGCCGATATTTGCAATCGGAACCAACTTTCTGCGAGTTACTAAAGGCTGGTAAGCAATATTATCCTGAATAGCATGACCGCATTCGTGTGCGGCAACGCCTATTGCGGCCATTGATGCAGAACCATAAACCGAGTCGGAAAGTCTTAAAACTTTTTGGCTCGGATCGTAGTGATCTGTCAGGTTGCCAGGAATGCGTTCAATTCTAACATTTGTGATTCCATTCTGCTTAAGAATCCAATTTGCAACGACTTCTGCAGTTGCATTTTTGCTGTATTTTAGTTGAGAATATTTTTTAAAAGTTGCTTTAATGTTATAGGATGCCCACAGTGTAATTGCGACACCGATCAAAAGTAAAACCACAAAATCACCATCCAGTTTGCTTTGTTATATAACGACAGGTATCTCAATATGCGAAACCTGTTTTTCTTCATAGTTGCTCGCCCATTGTTTTTCGATTCCAAGCAGTTTGTTGACTGCAATATTAGGGATATTAACGCCACTTCCTAAGCAGGCCATCTGGATGCCTCCAGACATTCTCGTATTGACCTCCAACATATATGGGACACCCTTCAAGTATTTGAACTGTATGTTGCAGGGCATTTCCAGCGGGATATGCTCAAAGAAATGCTTGCAGGTAGTAAGGATGTCCGTATCATACCTAATTTTTTCAACACGTGTTGCACCCTTAACACGAGGAATCATTATAATCCCACTATTGGTCTTCAGACAATCAACGCTGATCTCTTCGTCAGGGAGGTATGGCATAAGCATGATTGGAGGAAAGCACTCTTTCTCAGAAAGCGCCGCTACAGCAGCGTCGTATGTCATGCGCGTTGTCTGCTTCTTGAAAAGAGCGGCATAACCTGTCCTGCTGTTATCGATCAGACGAAAACTCTTTCCACCCTCGTCTTTTACAAATTTGAAGCAGATCTGTTCGTACTGGTCAATTAACTCAAAGTAGTCACGTTTGAACTGCTCTACGGTTGTGATTATTCGGTAATCTGGTACGATGCCAATTCCTTCTTTTTTAAACAACTCATAAGCTTCATTTTTATTGTTCAAGACGGTAATCAAACTATAGTCATCGACCATGACCTTTGTTCCAATGGCTTCAAAGCGCGCAATTTGTTTGCTCATGTCCAGCATCCCTCTGCGGGGCAAAAAAACATCTACACGGTTTGCTTTGCAGAACTCTATGCAGTAATCCACGTAGGCATCATCTTTTAATGTTGGCTCTTGATGCCATTCGTCGCAAGCCTTACGTATCGGAGAACCAAAATATTCATTGCTGCCTATTACAAAAAAAGAAGGGTCATCTTGCTTTATTAAGTTCACGATGTTGTAAGCTGTGCTGAACCAGTGATTCATCCAAATACGCGTCATTTTAGGCTTCCTCCTGTGGGAAGAGAATTTTACCAATCCACTGCGCCTCATTGAAGAGTACGGCTGCTTTTTTATTTACACCCTTCATCAGCATTGTATGAGATAGTGCAAAATAGGTTTTTGCCTTAACCTCATCAATTGTCTGAAACTCAGAATCCTTTTGCCTGACTTTGAACATAATTGCACGGGCGTTAAATCGTTCTGAAATGAGCATCACCAACTCCTCATATGTACAGACAAAACTCTTTGTACAATGGAAATAGTTGAGGCCTACGTCGGTACATATCGGGTACTGCCCCATTGGCTGATGGTCTTTTAGAATGTCGTCTGTCGTAACATTGAAGTAGTCATAGCTTATATGCTCAATCTCACGATCAAACATATTATCCCATGTCACATCGACATGATATGAACCGTTACCTACTTTGACAAGATTCCATGCGTGATAGGTATCGCCGTCAAATTTTCCTTCCGGATCAGCTTTTCCCAATACAACAATACACTTCATAGAATATTCGTTACAGAGAAGCTTGAAAGCTTTGGCAATTCCTTCGCATACTGCTTTCTTGTCAAGAAATGCGCCTACTATAGAGTGGGCATTATAGCAATCGTTCTTTTGAAGGGAATCGTAATCATAAGCAACACTCTTTACTATGCTGTCATGAAGATACTTTTCCAAACGGAATTCATTAGACTGCATTGTCCTTGCCTTAACATCTATCCTTCGCAATACATTCTGAATGTCCAAGTTTATCTTCTCGATCTCATTGTTTGTATAGAGATACTCAGGAAGAAGGATATAATACCCAGCTCCACCAGTCATTCTTATTACAGTCTGATTGATATAATAAAAAACTGGATTATCATAGAGAACATTAAGATATACATCTTGAATTTGCTTCGGTTGCAGATATACCGGAACAACAATGTTAAGTGCCCGCATTTTGATCCCATTGTAAATCATACGGTATGCTGCTTTCTCTTCCTTCGAGAGCGTGCCGTAATAGTATCTTTCGTTTTTCAATGGAATACCCTCCACATGAAGGGATGCTTAATAACCGTCGCCCTTCAGGTCGAAGTTCTCAGCAGCACTACACTCGCCAGTCATATTACACCAACTGCAAGAGACATGAGTTTCGCCAGCGTTGCAGGTAAGCTTCCCGCATGAGCCGCAGCTAAACCAGCCCATTGCACCGCAGTAGGGACATCCTGGATATTCAGGATCTAAAACGACCCTACCGGAGACAAGCGTTCCACCATATCCTTCGTTTGCAGCAGCACGTTCGCTCAGCTTAAATGCCCAGGTACAATGCCAAGCGCCATCATGCTTCTTCTCCATACGGATACCATATGGCTGCTTTGACTGTCTACATTTTGCCATCACGACCGTGGCTTGATTCATGTTTTCCTTCATATTAGTAGACCCCATTTCTGATTTTGGGCTAAATGTTGTTACGTGTTAAGCAAGGAGATCAAGTCGGCTACAATTCCTCCATCTGGCACTAAGACGGTGTATGTCTTACTTGAAAATTGAAACTGTACAGCATTTGTATATGGGGTAACTGCAGTCAAACTCTTAAGCTTTTTATCAAAGGCATTTTTGCTAGAAACAAATATAATTCTCTTATCGGTAATGTATAATAAGCCTTTGTTTTTTTCAGTATAGGTTTCCTCGATGGGATGTCCTCTTTGCTGTCCGGTTCGATAAGTAACGCCCTTGCAGACACGGAAACTAAAGCCGCTTGAATTACCAACGTATCTTTTCCGCGTTTTTTCTGTCAGCAGAATTGCTCGTTCTGAAAAATGGCAGTTTTCTCCCTGTGTAAGCATAATCCGGTCTGTGCGCATGGTTGGAATAATTCCTTGGCGAATTTGAGCCAAGGCTCCCGAAGGCATTATTGCTGGTATACGCGCATCTGCGGAGTTGTTCTGAGAGAAAAGGTCTGAAAACAAACCCACAAAATCACCGCCTTTGCTTTTACATGATATCTCTTGCAGGTACAAAGTTCTTATTTGCACCCTTGAAATGAAGCGTAACCTGCGCATCATTATGACTCAAAGAAATATTGATTGAGTTGGGGGGATAGATGCTCTTCATCTTGTTGATTACAAGTTTAGCCAATGTCTGTGCCAAGCCTTCACATTCAGCAGGGGATGTCAAGTCTCTATAGCGTTCTTTGTTAAAATCATAATCATCCTGCGGATTCGAATATCGGCTTTGATAACTATACTTGATGCCGCTGTTAATAACCTGATATGTAAAATCCGCTTCGATAAACTTCATATGCGCCCCTGCATCTGCATGGGAAATCATGCGCTGAAACATACCTACAACATGCTCCACCATGGGGGCGATGCTTTCCGACTTTGCCATAACTTTTTGGGCATACATCTTTACATCACGCTCATACGCAGTGATTTCTTGCTGCGTGCGCTGATCTGCACGCATATATTCTTGACGAATCTCGTTGTTTGCTGCGTCCTGTAACCGTTGCTTTTCGCTGTCAATATTGGTATTTGACGTTTTTACACTCTGGTTCATGGCAATCCATACGCCAGTGCCAACAGCGAGGCCAACTAAAATGCCGGAAAAGCCAACTCCAGAAACAGCTAAAACTATGCCTAAAATGCCTCCCCCGATTCCGAAAGGAGAGAAGTTGTGCTTACTCTTATAAGACAGGCTATTCAGATTAGCCGTAAGCTGACTCCTAATTTGGGCTTCACGGCTTTGAGCCATGCTTTCATTTCGCTGCCGCATTTGTTCTTTGATTACGCTATTCGTAATAGGATTCATTCTTCCTCTCCTTCCTTTAATTATCAGGCAAGGCCGGCGCTGACCATGGCCTCGACATCAGCCGCCATTTTCTTGACTTTTGTGGTCAGCATCTCGACGGACTCACGACCTTTTTCCTGCGTCTGGTTAACGCCGGCAATAAGCTCAAGAATCTGCTCTTCATAAATGCCAAGGCCTTCTCCAAGACCGCTGACTTTAGCGGTCAGTTTTTGGCCGCATTCCTGAATTTCATTGTTCAGCGTACTCATATCTGTAGCTAATTGCTTGAGCGCATCTGCGCCCTCTTTGCTAATACCATAAACCGCCATGCTGCAACCTCCTTAAAATCCCCTGACAGAGTCTTCAATCTGCTTTTTCTTTGCGAGAATCTTCTTGCGAAGTTCTTCGGCTCCTGCGATGGTCTTAGACAATTCCTTTGCGCAGGTCTGCAGATTTGCAATTGCTTTCTTGCTGTAAACATCGCTTCCCATGTTGTCGCTGCAGTCCTGTGCAGCATCATTCATTTTCTGAATGTTGCTCTTGACATCAGCAATGTAAGTTCCGAGAGCGGCAGCGGCCTGCCCCAAAGATTCGGTGTCAACAGTTTTACCAGCCATTATATTTTCCTCCTATTCTCATCGACGACGAAGTACTAATTTTTTCTGAGGCGGTTGTGCCTCATCGTCGCCGGATGTTCCATCAACCATAGCCATAATTTCTTCGATAATTGCTTTTTGCCGAGGAATTGCAGTAGTTACAAGATGCGCGACCCCATCTTTCCCTTGTTTGTTTGCTGCAATAACCTCGCGGAGACAAAGCAAAATGTCTTTTTCGTAGATCCCGAGGCCCGATTCCAGTCCCTCAACTTTGGTATAAAGTGTTTTGCAGGCATCATCAATTCCGGTCACAACCTGCATCAGATCGGCGGAGAGTTTGTCCAAGCTGTCGAGTCCTTCCTGCGATATTGCGTATTTCGCCATGACACGTTCCTCCTTAAATCGCCTTGACAACAAGCAAGACTGCGATAAAGAATACAATTTGTCCCACTATTAACGCCACGGAGGTTTGTGTCATATGCTGAGAAAGTGCAACTGAAAACTCCTGTAAAGAAGCATCCGGATGCTGAGCCATCCACTTTTTCTGCCATTTTTCCATTGCATCTACTCCTTTTGGTTGTTCATTACTGGCGATTAACAGATGTAAGTGCTAAAAACATCCGTTATTTCCGAAAACCATCGTTCGACAAAGTTTTTGGAAATCCGGTACTGGTCAGTTTCAATCGCAAACAGATTTGCAAATATTTCGCTTCCCCTCGTATTGCGTGATTCTCCTTTGTCGTCCAACTCAAACCAATACCTGTTGTCATGCTTATAATTGGCGATATACCCGCTTTGTGATTCCGAAAAGAATCGTCTTTCCACAGTCGGATCGTTGATCAGCAGCGCAGAAATGATATCGGTGACATTTCTATCATTGCACGCCCCTGTGTTAAATGCATCATCCAGCATATCGCTTAGGTGCTGCCGACCTTCCGGCGTATTAGAATCAAATTTTGACGCTGCGCTGCCCATGGCTGAAATAAACTCGGGAGAGCTTGAAACCCTGCCCATGATGTCATCAGCGAAATGCCCCACTTCATGTTTGAAGACATCTGCGTATTCAGCATCGTTTAATTCCTCATTCATCGCAATGTACTTTCCATCCGGCGAATAAAAACAACCGTTTTTTACAAGGCGTCCCCATTCATCGCGGGCATAACCCGATTCGCAAATGTTAGCTAAACTCAGTGAGCAGCGATTGATGATGCCTGTGATTTTTTCTGGGGCTTTGGAATAGGATGCGTGCATGGCTTCTCTCCGCCCCTCCGGGAACATGTTGATCAAATCTTCTGATAAGGCAGACCGAGTTGGGACAGCCAGTTCACCCAATCCCATAGCTCTGTCAAAGCTGTTGGTGGAGGAGCCTGAATTTCCAACTCTGATACCCGCATACGGCGAACACATCTGTTCAATTTCTCCCGCTAACGCGGTTATCCTGCTTGACATCTCGCTGATCAACGCCCTATTTTGCATTATGGTATTTTTATTTTTTAATGTAAGGCTTAGAATCTCATCTGCATAGGTTCCCAAGTTATCGCTGTACCCTATGATTTTGTTTTCCAACATAGCTGATAGTGTAATTATATTTTCAGCAGTAATATTAAGATTGAAAGCGAGTTTTTTTAGTGCTGCAGCCCCCTCAGCGCTAATTGCGTATTTTGCCATAAGTTCACCCTTTCTGAACTATGCTACCGCTGGCATCAATCGTCCACCCATTGCACGGAACGCCACGATAAATATGAGGTCTGAGAGTAAATGAATCCTTGCCGTTACTGTAAATGCAGGTTCCATCGCCAATCTCGTTTGCTTTGCGGCTGCCCATGATGGAGATAGATTCATCTTTAGACATAGGGAAGAGGATCTTGTGACGGAAAGCATTTTCGTCCAGTCGAAGATTTATGAAATCTCGCCCTTGATCGAAGCAGAACAGAAAATGCAATCCATAATTAGATGCTCGCTTAATAATCCATTCCATATCGTCACGCGCGTCATAGATACCACCATACCCTTCATCTTCGTCAGCTGTCTGGTCAGGATTGTTCTCAGCTTCGGCTCTACGCCGATTGTATTCTTCTACAATACGCTTTTTCTCTTCCGGATCATCACACTCGCGGACGCGCTGCAGTATTTCGCTCATATCTGGGAGAGAAGAGTCTCGCTGTGGGCGTGGCTTTTCCTGCTTGATCGGCTCCGTGGCTCCATCACCCAAAACATCAAAATCGGAGGCGAGATTTTCATAGCCGAAACATACAATCAGCTTTTCAGATACAGTGCGTTTCTGAACCGCCTTTTTGATGTCGGCAATCTGACCGCAAATTTCTCCAAGGTCTGTTCGTTGTGTGCGTTTTCCAAACACAGTGTTTTTATATCTCTTGAAGATGGGAGAGCGTTCGTGCGCCCAGATTTCTATATCGTGACCTTTCCGGCTATAGCTGTTCAAAATCGAGAGGATGATATTCACCTTGCTGTCGCGATCACCGCCCGCAATCAAAATATTCTCTGCTGTTGCGTTGCAAAGCGTAAAGGGCTTTGCAAGGCTGAAACTACACGGTACACCCGCATAGACCAGAATATCACTGTCATCCAGATCATCAAGATCTTGCACAGCTTCGTATTCTCTGTAATAAGGGACTTGACTCTTAAAAGTCTTCGGCTGACTTCCATCAATCAGAACAGGCTTTTTGTCAATGAAGGTGGTATCCGTAGTACGGCCAACGCGTATTGGTTTGATTACAGCATTGATTTGGTCAACCAACACTTCGACCTCATTGCCCACTGTGTACATATTCCTGTATTGGCCAATATGGACATTATTATCTTCATCTGCCCATTTGAAGATAGTCTGATATGCAGGCATAGAAGCAATTGTCCGACTTAGCTCTGGCGTTATCTGATCAGAGGAAAGGTTCAAGGTCTGTTTGATTTCGTCAGGCGTGTTTTTCAATGCAAATCTCATTTGGATTTGCTTGCAGGCAGTTTCGGTTAAGCCAGAAATACCAGTCGTATATGTTTGGCTGGCAAAAATGAACTTCAATCCTAACGCACGACCTTTAGCCAATAGGTTTTCAAGCTTAATCGTATAGTCCAATCCATAGCCTGCGCCCTTTGTTTCTTTCAGGATTTGCGACATTTGCGCGAATTCATCAATGATAACAAATACTGCAGGCATATTCTCTTCAGGAGGTACCTCTGTAATCTTTGACCATCCGTTTTGAGAAAACCTATACTGGCGTCTATCCAGCAGATCGGTAAGGTGGTCGATAATATCGAAAACCAAGTCCTCAGACTTTTCCAGCAATATGTACTTTACATGGGGTGGCCTGTGATCTACATAGCGTTTGAATTCCAGCATCTTGAAGTCCATGAGCCATAGCTCAACCTCATCAGGGTGGTAGTTCATAATCAGGCCACTGATGATTGTGTGAAGGAGCGTGGACTTGCCGGAACCAGCAGCGCCCATAATATATGCGGCAAACAGGTCATTTTCGAAGCTGCAGCTAATAACATTGTCATCTTCGTCGATGGCAAAGGGGATAGAAATAGGTTTTCTCTTTCCTATAGATTTAGTTGGAACTTTCATGCTGTAACGCGAGAAGTATTTATTGCCTAATTCTTTAGGTTTGGTAGCTTCAGTCACCTTTGAAATAAACTCCGCAGGCAATGTAGAAGGAGCATCGAGCCACTTAAACGCAAGCCATTCAACATTATTTTCAACAAAGAAGCTTCCATTCGAATCACTAATGATACGAATGCAATCTTTTGACTGCTGCAGATATTTTTTTTCGCGGTCTTTTCCCTTACTTCCACCGTCAGAACTTTTAGCCATATGGATTATAGTAATGCCGAACTTTTCAGCGTTATTTACGATATAAGACATCTCCGGATCATCGGATACTCGAAACACATCTTTGGACCGGTTAATGATTAGAATCCGGAAAGGGATTCTGTACTCGGGCTTTTGTTGTTTGTTATACTGAAAGAGAGAAAGCGTGCCAAGTTTTGACTCTACCTTACGGTAGTAATCTGCAAGGATTGCAATATTCTGCTTTAGACTTTTGGAGTCTGACGCAGTTTTTTCTATGATGCTGTTTTTGCCGTTTGCAAGGGCAGAAAGCGGGCCCAAAACATCCGCATTATAATGGATATAGTCAAACACAGAAACTTTATATTCGCTTGGCCTGAAATAGCGAAGGAAATTAAGAATCAGTGCTTGAATGCCTTTTTTCAAATATGCTTCGTTTCTATCAACATATTCGATAAACAGTTCTTCGGAACTATCGGTTGTAAAGCCGCAGGGACAATTCACCATTTTAGTCGTTTCGTTAAAATGGTGTCCCAGGCTGTTTTTTAGTGTGCCGCAGAGCAGTTGGGGAACATCAAGCGCAAATTGCTGAAAACCGAAAAGCATCATGCGCTTACGTTTTACAGGCTGTCCCCATGTTTTGAAATATGACTCCGTGATTTCATAGTCCCTATGTATAGCTTCAAAAAGGCGGACAAGATTTGCAATGTCGTCTCCCTGCAGATATTTTTCACAGGCTATAAGAACCTGCTTCTTCTGCTTAGTTAATTGCTCCCCCTCCTGAGTTTTTCTCAGGTCTACATTGCGCACTTCAAGTTGCTCCTTGAAACTGATCTGAGAAAGTTCGTTATCCAAATACACAATATACTGACTTGCCAAATCGATAATCTGCCCTGCAACTGGATCGTTCCTGTTATAGGAATTGATTTGCTCAATCATTCGATTAAGACGAGCTATATCTGGACGCTGGCTACTAACTCCGGAAGAAACCAATTCTTTTGAGGAGTTGTCTTTGGCAATCCGGTAATACTTCAGGACATCTTCTTTGACAGCAGAAACTCGGCTACGTTCCTGATCCCATTTTTGATGGACGCGAGAATACTCCAAAGAGAACCTGCTGGCAAGAGATTTCTTTTCAGCTTCAAAGCGAACGAAATCTTTATGCAGTTTTACAAAAGTCTCGTTTATGGCATTAAGCTGGTCCTGAATAGTCATAGTCTATCTACTCCTGAAAATCAGAGGACGCTCCATGTTATCTTGTGAGCGCTGCAATATCGTTCTACATAACTGTTATTCTTAATGGCAATTTCGATGTTGTCGGCGCAGCCGATAAAAGCACCATCGCCAATAAACTCAATGTTATCTTGCATTGTAATTTTCCGCAAAGATGCGCAATCCTTAAAAGCTGCATGCCCAATTCGTTTTACGCTTTTCGGAATGCTTATCGCTTGGATAGCGGTACATCCACAGAAAGCATAATCACCAATCTCTTGTATGCCGCGGGGGAGCATTATACTAAAAAGATGATTGCAATACTGAAATGCGCGCTCTCCAATTGTTTCTACACTGCTTGGTAAGACGAGTGATGAGAGCTTTCCGCAATATTCGAAGGCTTTGACCCCAATGGATTTTAGATTGCTGGTAAATGTTATCGTCTCAAGGTTAGCTGTTCCACAAAAAGCTCCTTCTGCGATGTGTTCAACAGAATCTTCAACAATGTAATTCACACCCTGATATCCTGAAGGAAACCGTATTAACTGTTTTCGATCCTTAGAGTGCAATACGCCATCAATTGTTGAATAGAGTGCATTGTGGCGGTCAATTTCAAAGCTCTCAAGCTTTTCACAAAATACAAATGCGTTTCTTGACAGACCAGATAAGTTCCTTGGTAAAATAACAGAGAAAATATCAATCCTCTCGAATGCTCGTGATTGAATGGTGGCAATTTCACATGGGATATTGCACTTGCTCGAAGCACTTCTGGTCACGCGCATAAGCGTTTTGTTCTTCTTATCGATTAACATCCCACCAATAACCGTATAATTGGAGTTCGGCGGTATTTGAATTGTTTCCAAAGAATCGCACCCGGAGAATGCGCCTGCCCCAATTGCCTCAATCGTTGCAGGTAAAGACACTTGCTTTAAGTGTATGCAATCCAAAAAGGCTTGGGGCTTAATTTCCCTGATAGTTTGTGGAACAATCACGTCCTTGAGCGCCGAATTTGCTGCGAAAGCCTTGTATCCAATCATCTGATACTGGTTTAAAAGAGTTGGCAGATCCGCATTGTTTGGAAGAATAGTCCCCTTTATAAGCTCCGATAAGTGGTCTTGTTTGGGCGCGGAAGATTCAGTAATCTTGATGCCAAGCGCATATGTGATAGAATCAACTGCAAACTGAGCAGCTTCTTCTGTAACCCAAGTGGCATCTACCAGGCAACGAATACAGCGATTGACGCACAACTTTAGATCACTGGAGTCAGCGCCTCGAGCCTTTAATAGATCGCCACCGATTCCTTCTTCTAACGCTGAGACAATGAGCTTGCGCTCTCTAGCCTGCCCAGGGACATAGTCCATCAGAAGTGCATTTGTACGTCGGGAATCATCCAAGATTTCTGTACCATACGTCTCTATTACGGCACGCAATGCTTGCCTGAAATTTTCCTTTGCATTTCCCATAGAATACACATCCCTGACGCAACCATACCACATCTTTTACATGTGGGTTATTTATCAAATATTGGATCGCAGCCAAGCAGCTTGGCTGTTTTTTCAATGCGTTCTTTTTTGACGGCAATCGATTCTTTGATCCCAAATGGGATGGCAAGAACAATTAGCACGCAAGAAAGAATTAAAAAAGTATTCATTTTGATCTCCTTCTTTGAGTGAAGTGCAGATATACCTGCGAATTCATCACAGATATATCTGCACCGTCAACTCATATATCTGTTTGCGATTGTGTGTCACTGGCGTCAATCGATGCCGCTATTTCATTGCTCTCTACGGCCTCTTCTTGCTCGGTGCACGGTATAACTTCTTCCTTGGCTTCGCTATTCTCGGATGCCTTCTCTGCGACCGATTCCTGATCCGCAGCGGCAGACTCAACCGGTACACTGGGAACGGAATCTTGCATCTCAACCGAAGCAGCACTTAAATCTTGGGCTTCTGTATTGTCGATATTTTGAGATTCAACTTTTGCTTCAGTAACCTGTTCGGCATCGGCTTGCGTAGTTGAAGGATCGTTGCCAAACGGAACAATTTTAATGATTTTCAACTCGTCCGGAGCCAGTCCAGTATTTTGCTGTGTCGTGGCTGGAGTTCCTCCAGCATTTTCGGAAATAATTCGACTTCCGCATTCCCCGCAGAACTTCATTCCCGGTACAAGTTTAGCTCCACAGTGACGGCAGTATTTAGGAGATGCAGATCTCTGTGCCTGCTGTCGACGGAGCTGTTCTGTTCGTTCAGCTTCGACACGCTTGCGTTCCTCTTCCAACTTCTCAGCGGCTATGCGGGCATTTTCTTCAACTCTCGCTTTTTCCTTGTCCTTATCGAACTCCCGGACTGCATCGATTTCTCCAATTTTATCCAAATCGAGGACTGCAGCAATAGAAACATCATCTCCGCTGCCTTTTGCGGAAAGACGAGGCAGGTAGTCACTGAGGTCAGTCACTGCACTATCAAAGTCAGATGAGGCGAAGGAGTATAAAACCGTTTTATAAAGGTTATTAAGCTGCTGCTCGGTACTAAAGCAATCATCTATGCCATCTGATCCGACGAATACTGCAACGGGCAGTTTCTCAGAGAAAAAGGAGCGAAAACGGTTTAGCGCATCGGAATCGCAAATGGAAGTTGTGGCATTAAGGAAGCATTTTTCGTCCCATGGAATCGGCTGAACAAATTTACCCTCGGGGTTGACTGCAACGCACTTTCCATCTCCAATATGGATTCCAAACCAATAGTTTTCGGTACAAGCCACAGCAATTAGGGTTGTTCCATACGCACTTTCAATACGCTTTTCCTGGAGGTATTTACGTTTAGCGCGCTCAGATAAAACAGCAATTTCGCTTTCTGTAAAAGGATGGGATTCATAATGCGCATACACCGCTTCATTCCAAGCGCTGATGATACTTGCCTCCAAATTGTGAATCAGCTGTTGGTGGTGCCGTACAAGCTCATCCTTGTCTGCATTTTCAATAAAATTGAGGATATTTGCTTTTGCAACTGCACAAGCAAAAGCAGAACCGCTTGCACTGCGAACATAATCATCTCCGCCATGTCCATCGCAAACAATTGCTATGGCACAGTTCTCGCTATAATAACTTTCAGAAGAATCCTGGCACTCTTTGTTCTTTTTTATGTGGCTTGCCCCTTGTGAGGACAAATGAAAGGCTTGCATCCGCATAAGAAACCTCCCTTATTACCACTGAATGCCGTCGTCATCAAAAGAATCCCACTCTGCAGCATCTGCGGCCTGTGCCTGAATTTCCTTTACAAACTCATCCTGCTTACTTGCGACATCAGTTCCTTCACCACTCGTTGCGGAATCGTTCGCATTAGAATTGGAACCCGCGTTGGAACTCTTGCTTCCAATTTCGGAAGCGCGAACACTAACAAACTGAATCCACTTCTTTAGGGCTTCGGGGGTGTGAACGGTGATAACAGATTCTACATTTCCAGTAAAGTCTGCAAGGACAGTTTTGTTGGCATCCTCTCCGATTGCAACCGCTACCTTGATGGCCTTTTTGAACCAGTTGTTTTGCTTTAATTTTTCCAAGCCATGCTTGTAGTTATCAGTAGGCTCGCCATCAGAAAGAAGGAAAATTGCCGGGGCAAAAGATCCTGTCGCATCGCTCATAAATGCGCTTCGTGAAAGTTTTTCGTTCAGCTGCATACAGGCGGCACCGAGATCAGTAACGCCGGATGCATCGAGATAATTCCAGCGGAAATTTTCCGCAGCTACAGGTGCGCTATCAATCCATCTGGCTCCAGTGGAGAAGGAAAGTGTAGCTACTTTAATCTGAGCGTCGGCATTGCTCTCAGAAATATCTTTCAATTCGGGAACGACCTCTTCAATTGCGGAATTAACCGTACCGATTTTGGCGCCACTCATACTGCCGGACGTATCAACGACAAAGAAAAGTACCATTGTTCTTCTCGGCACTTCAACGACTTCATCATAGAGTCCCATAATTAGTCTCCTTTCAGATTACTTCTGCAACGTTTCCGTTGCCAAAGTTGATTTTTATTCCTTTACCGAGTTTGATAACCTGACCGTTGGGGTAACCCTTGCTGGAGCCATTCGGGAGAATAGCTTCCCAGGTATTATTGGAATCGTTTCTTAATCCCAGCAAAGAGGGATTATTTCGGCTGGAAATAACTTCTCCCTTTGCCTCTTTGAAATCATCACTGTCATATTGGACATGGCAAGCATATAGTTTCTTGCCTGGTGCCAAAGCTGCATGATACTTTTTCACCTTGAGAATAGGCGGACGCTCGATACTCTTACCGCAGTTGATGCACTTGCAACTCTGCTGGGAAGGATCGATAAAGGTCTCGCTTCCGCAGCTGCATTTAATCGTCAGGTCACGGAGCGTAGTAAAGACCTCCTGCCATTCTTTTTCGATAACGCGGTGAGTTGTATCATTTCCAACCATTACTTCATGGCTGAAGGCTTTTTCAAATGTTTTCCTAACGAATGCGGGATATAGCGGCCAAAGTTTAATCTCGTTTGTATGGACACCACGCACAGGGCGATTAGCGTCGTTTGCCGGATCCCAAACAAACACAGGATCGCTTCCATAGAACTTGCGCTCCAGTTCTTCTGTCAGGCACGGACACATGGTTCTTTTGCCTTCAAGGGGATGGTTCAGGAAAAGCAGCATATACAAAACAACAGCCAAAGAAAATCGGTCTGTGTGACTATCAGGCCGCTTTTGTCCCATGACAACTTCTGGTGCCATATAGCGGCACTTTCCGGCAATTCCGAGATTTTCACCATAGGGTGCCACATTATCGTTATCGCAAATCAGTACATCGCCAGTTTTCGGGTTAACAAAGAAGTTTCCGTCGTTCAAATCCTGATAGCTGTAGCCTCTATTGTGAAGTTCACGGAAGCCGTTTGTAATGCAGAGGGCAGTATTGATAAGAGCCTCAATATTGGCAAAATGGACTTTCGCAAGCAGGAACAAAGAGAAATCTTTGTATTCTGGGGGACGTAATTCCATTAAGTAGCCAAAGCTGCCCTCAAAATATTCGGTGATTTCCAAAGGCCACAAAAACGCACTTGTTGGAGCCCCTTGCTTAATATTGTTTTGAATGTTCCGATAGAACTTATCGGCATTATTTAATTTATTGCCGAAATACCATTTCAACGCTAGGGGTTTTCCGTTATAGTTGACTTTGTAAACAACACCTTGACCGCCTTCGCCCAGTTTCTGAATGACTTCCAGTTCACCGCCAGAGACTGTTTTGATTCGTTGCCCCTTTTGGAATTCTTTCATTGAATGTCACCTCTTTCAACACAACCAGCCCAAATCAATATTTGATTTGGGCTGGTTGCTAATTTTTATACGTTTGCGCCGAAAGAGCGGCAAATGGCTTCGAGACCGCCCTGATATCCAGCAGCAACGGCGTTGAACTTCCACTCGCCATTCTTGAAATAGATCTCAGCAACGACAAGAGCGGTCTCAATAGAGAACTCTTCCTCAAGATCAAACTTCAAAACGGGCTCACCAACGGTGTCAAATTCATCAGCAAGCTTTGCAATTCTAATATATGCGTTGGAAACCTGGCCGAAGTTCTGGTGGCGTGCCTCTGCATCATGAATCGTGACGCAAATGGCGATTTTCTTGATTTCACTGGGGATCTTGCTAAAGTCGATCATGATGACCTCGTCATCACCATCGCCGTCGCCAGTCAAATTATCACCAGTATGTACAACGGCACCATCGCGGCCGTTGAGGTTATTATAGAATACGAAATCTTCGTCGCGCAGCAGTTTCCCATTCTCACCCAGCAGGAAAGCGGAGGCATCCAGGTCGAAATCTGAGCCACCATCGTAGCGATTCGTATCCCAGCCAAGTCCAACAAGGGCCAGCTTCATAGAGTTGTCGAGAGAAACTCTCTGTCCTTTTTGCAGATTGATTGCCATAATATTTTCCTCCCAATAGTTTTTTGTTACTTAAACGTAGAGCCGAATCAGAGAATCCAAGCGGCTGGCTTCCTGAACTGGCTGCCCAATGGCATTGAACTTCCACGCGCCATTCTTCTTATAGATTTCTCCAACGACCAATCCGGTCATACCTGTGTAATTTTCAGAAAGATTAAAGCGGCAGATTTCTGTGTGCGTATCCATATCAACAAGCCGGATGAACGCATTGCGTATCATACCGAAATGCTGGTTACGTGCGCGTGCATCGTAGATGTTGACTACGAACACCATCTTTTCGATGTTGGAAGGAACCATAGGTAAGTTAACCATAATCTGCTCGTCATCGCCATCGCCAGCACCGGTTAAATTATCGCCCTGATGAACGATTGCACCACTATAGTGGCGCAGATTGCCAAAATAGACGCAGCACTGCTTGATATCCGTGCTAATAATTTTGCCGTTTGCGCCACACAAAATTACAGATGCATCACAGTCGATAGGCTGAGGCTGGCGGAGGCCAAAAAGCCCTCCGCCACTGCGCGGAGCTTCGTCCCAACCTAAGCCAACCATTACCTGCCTGAGACCAGCTCCGCCAGCACCGCCCTTGGAAAGATCGATTTTCTGCCCTTTTTGCAAATTGATACCCATTTTGTATATTCCTCCCTATTATTTAATCAGCAAATGCCGCAACAACATTCACTAGGCTCTCCACTCTGGCTGCATTTCCATCTGTGATGAACTCCCAACCATTGTTGGTGCGCATCAGTGCTCCGGCGACCAGAGCAGTCATGTTATTATAGTTTTCGTTCAAGTTAAAACGGCACAATTCGACATTATGCTCATAATCAACCACACGGATAAAAGCATTGCGGATCATGCCGAAATGCTGATTGCGATTTAGCGCGTCGTAAATGTTTACTGCAAAAACGATGGTGCCAATGTCATTGGGCACGTTTTGCAGGTCAACAAAAATCTGCTCGTCATCGCCCTCACCGGCTCCAGTGAGATTATCACCCATATGCCGAATTGAACCGCCCGGCCAGACGAGATTATTAAAGAAAACCGTGCACTGCTTGAGTTCGTTGGTATGATACAGAACCTTCCCATCATAACCGAGCAAAATCGCAAATGCATCACAATCGATGTCTTGTGGCTTGGGTGCAAAAAGTCCTCGTCTTTGAGGAACCTCATCCCATCCCAAACCGACCATCACCTTGTTTAGTCCACCACGGCTTTCTTTTGACAGATTGATCTTCTGACCTTTTTGCAAATTGATAGACATGCGCCTTTCCTCCTTCTCTGCTTTTTAATTATTATTGTGCTCTTTTGTGCATAATCAGCTTCCTGACAACGTCAATAGGGATAATCATAAATGCCATTACAACACAAATTAACCAACTACGGGGAGTAAGGGCTTCTACGCTAAGGACTTCACCGCCGAAAGTGACAAAAACGAACTGCAGCGCAAGAATCGAAAGCATTACCAGAATAAATGTTTTGTTCCGTCCAAGGCCTTCAAACACGTTGTAATGGCTGGTTCTCGCATTAAAACCATTGAAAGTAATTGCCATCATGAAAACAGCAAATACGGCTGATTTCAGATAAGTAATATCAACATCTCCAAACAGGTTTCTGACTGCAGGGACAAACAAGATAGAGAGACAAGCACCCGTAATATATAGAGCTCCAATCAATATCTCTGTTAGCATTTCTCTGCTCACGATACTTGCAGAGCGGGGCACCGGCTTGTCCTTCATATATTCCTTCAGCGCAGGCTCGCTACCAAATGCAATCGCAGCAAGGGTATCCATTGCGAGGTTGACAAGCAGCAACTGAATAACAGTAAGGACAACGTTTTCGCCCATGAGCGGTCCCAGGAAGCAGGTGAGGACTGCAGCAACATTAACGGTCAGCTGGAAGATTAGGAACTTTCTGATGCTCTTAAACATGGTTCTACCATAAAGGATGGCTTTTTCAATAGATGAGAAATTGTCATCCAAAATGGTGATGTCTCCGGCTTCTTTAGCAACCTCTGTGCCGCTGCCCATCGCAAATCCAACGTCAGCTTTTTTGAGTGCTGGCGAGTCGTTAACGCCATCACCGGTCATGCCAACCACAAGGTTGAGGTCTTGCGCAATGCGAACCAGACGACTTTTATCGGTCGGAAGGGCGCGGGAGACAACTCTAAGATGCGGTAGAATAGTCCTGAGTTCCTCGTCACTCTTTTCAGCCATTTCTGCGGAAGTAAGCGCAATATCCTCGCTGCTCGAAAGCAATCCTGCCTCTTTTGCAATTGCAACAGCAGTTTCCTTCCGGTCTCCAGTGACCATAACAACCTGAATACCTGCATTTTGAACTTCCTTAATAGCATCCGCAGCCTCTTTGCGGACATTGTCGCGGATGCTGATAACGCAAATCAGTGTCAAATCAGAGTCATTACTATCGCCGTCGGCTTTGGCAACCGCAAGCAACCGCATAGAGCGACCAGCCTGTGCATCAATGTAGGCGGTAAGATAGTTCTTTTCAACCAGCTCCTTGGAATCGCCATTTTCATCTATGTAGTGAGAGCACTTCTCAATAATCTTTTCCGGAGCACCTTTGATGTAGGTGACGCTCTTTCCTTCGTGGACAAGTGTAACGCTGGAATACTTCTTAGCCGAATCAAATGCGTTGAAGTTGCGCACTTCATCCTTATTCATTCCCTTATCCGCCTCGGCATCGATGAGAAATGCCATCAGTGCTCTATCGGTACTGTTGCCACCAATAATTTGGCCATTACTAGCAACAGCACTATTATTCACGCCAATACCCGTTACCACGTCGGCAGCAAGAGCCGGAGTCATTTTGGACAAAGCGTCAAACACACGAACATTGCCGGTTGCCATTTCCACAACGGAAAGTCGGCCTTCGGTGATAGTTCCGGTCTTATCACTAAAGAGGATGCTCAGGCTTCCAGCTGTTTCGAGTCCGTTAATCTTACGAACAAGAACATTGTCTTTCGCCATGCGCAGACTTTGGAAAGACAAGAGCAGCGATGTCAACATGGGAAGTCCTTCCGGAACCGCGCAAACAATAATCGTTACTGCAACGGTAATTGCATTCATTACAAGGCGAATCCATTCGAACACGCCATCGGGCAAGCTCCCGGTAAGGAGCGTTTTGGTCATAATCCCAACAACAATTGCAATAGCGCCAATATAGCCAAATGTTGATATTTGTTTCGCTAGCTTCCCGAGTTTGACTTGAAGTGGCGTTTCTCGAGTGTCTTCCTGAACCTCCAAAGCAAGTTCGCCAAACAATGTCTTGTCGCCCACGACTTTGATTTCCATGTAAGCTTCGCCGCCACAGACGACCGTACCACGATAGGCGTAATACTTGTTTAACAGATCCTTGATATCATAGTCAGCATCTGCAGGAAGAGTGATTTTGTCAGCTTCCTCAGTCTCGCCGTTTAAAGCAGCCTGATCTACTTTTACAGCACCTTCTATTACGATGCCGTCTGCCGGAATCTTGTCACCAGCTTGCAGATACACGATGTCTCCAACAACAACTTCGCTGACATGGATTTCTTGCAGTTTGCCATCGCGAAGAACTTTGGCCATCTCTTTGGCCTCTTCCTCTTCTTTAAGCGCCGAAGCCTTCCCTTCCTGCTTGTTTTCGCTGATTGATGCCACACCATTAGCAATTAAGATTGCCACCAAAATGCCGACGGGTTCGAACCATTCAGACTGTCCCAAGAAGAAAAGTACAACTTGCACGACAAGCGCAACAAGGAGAATCATGATCATAGGATCCTTGAATCCTTCAAGAATCTTCTTCCATAGAGGTTCAGGTGGGATTTGCGTCAAAGTATTTGCACCGTACTCTTGCCGGCTTTCTTCGACTTGTTTTGCAGTCAAGCCAGGATGTTTCATTTTCTGTTGTCCTTTCTGTTTTTAGTGTTATGAATCCCATTTAGCTGTTGATAAGAAAGCCAGTAATGATCTCGGACAAAGCAATTTGGCTTGTCAAACGATATAGGACACACATCAAGACCCCAACAATTATCCAAAAAGCTATAACGAAAAGGGCAGATTTGACAATGGTTTGCTTAGACAATTGCATTGCATCCTCATCTCCTTTCTCAAATAGTTTTGTTTTGGTTGAAATTTAAGCTCGTCTATCGAATACTTTTATACGCCGCACATTTTGCTCATTAATTCCTTCGGGTAAATATTCAGAGCCCTCAGCATATTTCGAGTTGAGTTATTGGTGTCGAAGAACAGCAGAAGCGACAAATAGGTATTCCAAGACATTGCGCGTTGACCGGTTTCTATTGCGTAGTAAGTTTGACGAGATATTCCAACCAAATTTGAGATTTCCTCCTGCGTAATGCCTGCTTTTGCACGGAGAGATGCAAGGTTTTCGGTCAGCATCTCGATGCAAATGTTCTTATAGCTACGATCAATCTTCCATTTTTCTTCGATCATTACTAGCCTCATTCCATCTCTGAATTATTTCGTGAAGTATCTAACTTGAGGATAAAAGCCGCCGGACGCTTGCACAGCAGGCATCCGGCGGCTTTTTGACGGTTTTCTTGACGGCTATAATGTGAGCCGCTGCATATTGGTTTTCTTGGTGTCCATTGAAGAATGAACATATCTGTTCAGGGTGATGTTTACGCTGGAGTGGCCCAAAAGCTCACTGAGGGTCTTAACATCAAATCCCAGTTCAATGCAGCGAGTTGCAAAGGTGTGCCGTAACGCATGATAATTTACATCGGTCAGACCACATTCTTTGGTGTACTTCTTGAAAGTGTACTGCAATGAACGCGGCTCAATATATCTGTCGCTACATCCGGTCAGTATATATGCTTTAGGATTGTGTTTCAGCGACGCAGCGTATTCAAGGACAAAACCAGGCAGAGGAATATCCCGAACGGCTTTTTTGCTTTTGGGCTCAGTTATAACAACTTTCGTTTTCTTACAGGCCCCTACATCCGTGGCTTGAATGCGCTGCAGAGTTTCCCGAATGGACAAAATGCCTTCCGAGAAATCTATGCTCTCCCATTTCAAAGCGCAGACTTCTCCGATACGGATCCCAGTATACATGCAGAGCAGCACACCGA
>ERZ808252.1133-NODE-1133-length-21176-cov-5.206382_pt1 | contig 21176 bp, 13 predicted proteins | sample MGYA00521242_ERZ808252 | MGnify/ENA primary metagenome ERZ808252 (study PRJEB31516, sample SAMN03275581) | gut metagenome | biome: mammalia-associated habitat; material: feces | host: Papio cynocephalus | place: Kenya | collected 2012-08-07 ...
CTTCGTAGACAAAAAGACACGGAAAGCATTGTCCGTGTCTTTTGTCTGGTCGGAGTGGCGAGACTTGTAAGCCGCGAGCCTTGCCTTCGGAAATGCTCGCGGCAGAATAGCGATTGTTACGCAAGTCAATCGCGTCAGTGTCTGTTTCGGTCGAGCCGCTTCGTAGACAAAAAGACACGGAAAGCATTGTCCGTGTCTTTTGTCTGGTCGGAGTGGCGAGACTTGAACTCGCGGCCTTACGGTCCCGAACCGTACGCGCTACCAAACTGCGCTACACCCCGAAAGTATGTGTTTTGTTTCAATCTATTGTGGCGCGTTTGGGAGCGCGTCGCGCATTTCCGTTAGGTCTTGCGCTCTCAGCAATAGATTAAAAGGTCGATTGCTATTCTTGATGTGTGCCTCATTTAATTCGCTCAACTTATCGCAAACCAAACTGCGCTACACCCCGAAAGTATGTGTTTTGTTTCAATCTATTGTGGCGCGTTTGGGAGCGCGTCGCGCATTTCCGTTAGGTCTTGCGCTCTCAGCAATAGATTAAAAGGTCGATTGTTATTCTTGACGTGTATTGCATTCGATTCGCTCAACTTATCGCAAACCAAACTGCGCTACACCCCGATATTTAGTTGCGGTCAATTTTGACTGCCTTTGCAATATACATCAATTTGCGCATTTTTGCAACAAAAACAAGTCAATTATCTTAAAAATTATGTTTTCCGCCATTATTTTTTGTCGCGCTGCTGAAAATCGATTGCAAAACCGTGAGCGGTGATATATAATAACGTACGCGATGGAGCTTGGTGTAGTGGTAGCACTTGGGCCTCTGACTCCCACTGTGTAGGTTCGATTCCTATAGCTCCTGCCAACGCAAACACCCTCACTTGTGAGGGTGTTTCGCTTTGTTAAAAGTTGTATTTTGTGATCATTTTAATTTTATTACTTGTCGTACTCGTCGAGAAAACTGTGCTTGATTCCGTCCTTCTTGTAGGCTATCACGGTGTTGAGTTGCACGTTTTCAACGCTTCTGAATATACACTTTTCAACGTCGGGATTAGACTTTTTAAGTTCTTGAATAAGCAGTTTTGTCTCTTGTCTTTTCGAGTGATTCTGCCCGTTGTTGCAAGACGTGCAAGTGTCGGTAAACTTGCAAGCGCATTGTATAAAGTGCAGCCCGTTGTAATCCCGCCACGCTTTTATGTCGTCCTCTCGTATGAGATACAACGGGCGGATAAGTTCCATTCCCTCGAAGTTTGTGCTGTGAAGTTTGGGCATCATCGTTTGTATCTGCGCGCCGTGCAACATACCCATAAGTATGGTTTCTATCACGTCGTCGTAGTGATGTCCGAGCGCGATTTTATTGCAACCGAGTTGCTTTGCGAAGTTGTACAGATACCCCCTTCTCATACGCGCGCAAAGATAGCAAGGCGATTTGTCAACGTTGTATACCGACTCGAATATGTCCGTCTCGAACACCGTTATCGGCACGTTGAGCCGCCGCGCGTTTTCCTCGATTATCTCTCGGTTCGCCTTTGCGTACCCCGGGTCCATAACGAGATACTTGACCTCGAAATTCAAATCGCTGTGCCGCTTGTATTCCTGAAAGAGTTTCACCATAAGCATCGAGTCTTTTCCGCCCGATATGCACACTGCGATTCTGTCGCCGTCTTTAATTAATTGATATTCTTTTATCGCCTTGTAAAATTTGCCGAATATATCCTTTTTGAATTTGCCCGTTATGCTCTGCTCGACCTTCTTGCAAAAATCGTCGTCCACTTGCTTTTGCATCTGAGAGCGCAAATACTCGGAATATCCGCCGCGCAAACTGTACGCCCTCAGTCCTTGCTCGCAAAACTGCTCGGCAATATCCACGCTGAGTATGCCCTTTGCGCAATACAAGATTACGGCTTTGTCCTTATCCGACGGCGGATTCGCCCTGAGTTCGTCCTCGCTTACACTCACCGAATCGGGAATAAACCCGTACGCCCTATCCGTTTCGGGACGAATATCGAACACGATTCTCTCGTTTTTATTCATTTTTTCAAATTCTTCAACCGTTATTTCCATCTTTTTGTTGCCTGCTCGACAGTCGATTTGTCTTAAATGAGTATTGCAGTTTTTTATAATATCTTTATCTTATCACTTTTTTTGTTATTTTAGATGAAAAATTTTTAATAAAGTTTAATAAATCAAATTCAATAAGACAAAACTTCGATATGCAGAGTTCTCGCAATAAGTATAATTCCCGTTTCTTCATCTATTATTTCTCCAAGATTATAGCACTTTTTGCCAAAATATGTTATTATATCGTCAGATTTCGAAAAAACGCGGAAAAGGAGTGCCGTTATGAAAGTTTCCACAAAGGGACGTTATGCCCTCAAAATGCTTTTGGATTTGGCAGAACATCAAGGTTGCGGGGTCGTTGCGCTGAAAGACATTGCCGACAGACAAAAAATCTCCAAAAAATATTTGGAGCAGATCATCCCCCTTTTAAGCCAATCGGACATTTTGAAAACAATCCGAGGTTCGCAAGGCGGCTATCGATTGGCACAATCACCCGACAAATATACCGTTGGAGATATTTTGCGTTTAACGGAAGGCTCATTGTCTCCCGTTTCTTGCGTTGAAGAACCGTCGGAATGCGAAAGCAGCGAGGATTTGGCATTGCTTGGAGTGTGGCAAGGACTTTACAAAGCAGTCAACGAATATCTGGACGGCATAACACTGCAAGACATAGTGGAACTTCACAAAGAGCAATCTGCAAACAACTATGTCATCTGACAAATCATACAAAACGACAAAAAGGCAGTCGGCGGTTTTGCTCTAACCGCAGACTGCCTTTTTTCTGCCGTTGCTTTTTAATGACGATTTTGTAAATCTTCGCAATTGCGGATTTTTTCTTCAATCCGAAAATCTTCCCGATTTTTCGCAATCGCTTTGCAGCTCACTCCGAAAACATCGGCGTCGATAAGTATCTGTCGCCTGTGTCGGGAAGGATTGCGACAATGATTTTTCCTTTATTTTCAGGTCGTTTTGCAAGTTCTGCCGCTGCAAATACGGCGGCTCCCGATGAAATTCCGACAAGCACGCCATCCCTTCTTGCAAGAGCGCGTCCCGTTTCGAAAGCGTCTTCGTTTTCTACCGTTATTATCTCGTCATAAATTTTCGTATCCAACGTTTCGGGCACGAATCCTGCGCCGATGCCTTGAATCTTGTGCGGACCGGGAGTTCCCTTTGACAAAACCGGAGATCCTGCCGGCTCGACGGCAACAACCTTTACATCGGGATTTTTGCTTTTTAAGTATTCTCCGACGCCGGACAAAGTGCCGCCCGTTCCGACGCCTGCAACAAATATATCCACTTTCCCGTCGGTATCTTCCCATATTTCAGGGCCGGTCGTGCGGAAATGCGCTCTCGGATTTGCCATGTTGGTAAATTGGCTTGGGATGAAACTATTGGGGGTTTCGGCTGCGAGTTCGTTTGCCTTTTCAATTGCGCCCTTCATTCCCTTCGCGCCATCGGTCAAAACGATTTTCGCGCCGTATGCTTTAAGCAAATTCCGGCGTTCTATGCTCATGGTTTCCGGCATTGTAAGGATAATCTTGTATCCCCTGGACGCCGCAACGGCGGCTAGCCCTATACCGGTGTTTCCGCTCGTCGGCTCGATGATAACCGAATCCGGTTTCAATATGCCTCTTTGTTGCGCGTCGTCGAGCATCGCTTTTGCGATCCTGTCCTTTACGCTGCCGGCAGGATTAAAATATTCGAGTTTGCCGTACAAAGTCGCACCGAGTTGATGGTCTTTGATGTAATTTGTGAGCTTTAGCAATGGCGTGCCACCGATAAGATCGGTGATTTTGTCATAAACTTTCATTGTCTTATTCTCCTTATATATCGTTTTCGACGACTTCAAAGCAAAAATCCGCAATGCCATCGTCAAAATCTTTTTAATACGATTTGTGGCGTCGGTTTATGTTTGCCGACTTTACCTATCTGTTTTGTAGGTTTAATGTAGCATCAATAATACGGTCTGTCAAGCGATTTCTGAAAATTACCGACCCGATGTTCAAAAGTTTGACATCTGCGCCAAATTTTTTGAAATTTGTGAAACATGCAAATGATCTTTTCGATTTTGCTCGAAAACACGTTGAAATACGTTGTTTTGCGTCATAATAAAATTTTTATAGTATGGCTTTATTTTTATAAAACCGTTGTTGCTAAAAACGTAATATCAGAGGCAGGTGTTTGTCGTAAATTGTAAAAACAATTTGCTTTTTGCAGAAAATAGTTGAATTTTGCAATAATTTTTGAGGATTTTCACACATTTTCGGCATATAGCGACACATTGTGTGAGATATGTGCACATTTGGACACTTTTGTCTATTATCTGTGCTTTTTCGGCAATACGCTTTGTCGAATATTGTCTAAACAGTGGGTTAATAAACAGTGGGTTAGATGTCGCAATTAAGGTTGACATAATACAATTTGTGGAGTAGAATGTCACATTGTCTGCACGTGAACAACATGCACACTTACACACATACGCGCATAAGAAACGGGGAGCTATGGAAAGATTTTATACGACTGCGCCATCCTTGCAAATCGAACACCTGTCAAAACAATATCCGTCGGCGAAAAACTTCGCGCTCGACGATTTTTCTATGTCTTGCTATCCGGGCGAGATTGTCGGTCTTTTGGGACACAACGGCGCCGGGAAATCCACGACGCTCAAATGCGTGACGGGCATTCTTCCCTACTCGAAAGGCTCTATCACGATTAACGGATACGACATCTCAAAAGAGCCTGTCAAGGCAAAGAATACTTTCGGATTTGTAAGCGACAAGCACGACGTGTTTGTGAAACTTACGGGAATTCAATATATCGACTTTATGGCAAACGCATACGGCGTGAGCGTGGATGATAGAAAAAGACGTCTTGCAAAATTGGACGAGGTGTTCTGTCTCGGCAACAGAATTTTCGATACTATCAACGACTACTCCCATGGTATGCGCCAAAAAATTTGCATGATGGGATCGCTTATTCATAATCCCAAACTTTGGATTCTTGACGAGCCGATGATCGGTCTCGATCCCGTTACCAACGCAAACGTATGCGCGTTTATGAAAGAGTATGCCGGTAACGGAAACTGCATTCTCTTCTCCTCTCACAATATCAATTCCGTGCAAAAACTTTGCGACCGTGCGGTAATTATCCAAAACGGCGTAAAGACGGACGACTTCTATTTTGCAGATTTCAGACTTGAAAATCCCGACGTCGATCTCGAAGAATACTTCCTCGCGCGCACCACAAAGGAAAACTGATTATGAACAGATTTTCGCTGCTACTCAAAAAGCAGGTGCTTGACGCACTGCCGACGCGCTCGCGCAAGAAATCGCTCTCGGATTGGACGGGGACGATAGTTATGCTTGCGCTTGTTGCGGTTATGATTGCCGTATTCGTGATGGTTTTCTCTCGTTTTGCAGAGACTTATACGGCGATTAAAATCAACCGCGTTCCCGACGTTGCGGCAAGACAATACGAGATTATGTCCATCGGATATTTTGCGCTTATCGTGCTGTTTGCGATATTCGGCGTGAGCGCGCTTTGCCATACCCTCTTTGAAAACAGCGATATAAATATCCTAATTACGATGCCGTTTTCTTCGACGGAAATATTCCTCTCGAAACTCTCGGCGGTGTATTTTAAGCAGGCGATTCTGTCGTTTGTGTGCGTGCCTGTGTTCAACTTTACGTTCTTCTGCACGACGGATACGCTGTCGGCATACGGCGGCGTTATGACTTTCGTCGTTGCGCTCGCTCTTCCGATTATTCCGCTTGCGATTGCGTCTATGATAGTTCTTCCTTTCTATTATCTAAAACGCATCGTAAGTTCCAACTACATTCTTACTTTCATAGTAATCACGGCTCTTGCGGCTTTGTTCTGCTGGGGCTATTCTTATATTTTCCGAGTTGCGCAAAGCCTTTTGACAAGCGGAAAAATCACTACGCTTTTCAACGAAAAGGTTATGACGGGGATATTGCATTTTACCAAATACAACTACCCTGCAAACTTGTTTGCATCCATTATGCTCGAACGGGAAATCGGCAAAAACACAGGCATACTTATTGCTATCATGGTCGTGGCTCTTGCGCTTTGTCTGGTGATAGTGCGCGCTATATTCATTCAGGTTACGCACTCCAACATCAACTTCGGCATTCCGCACGTAAAGAGAGAGCAACTGCATTTTGTCAAGAGAAGTAGATTTGCATCGTTGCTCGCAAAAGAGTTTATGATAGTAACTCGCACGGCGGACTATGCGTATATGTATCTTACAACCGCCGCCGTTATGCCTGTCATGGCGTTCTATTCGGCAAAGACGGCGTCGAGTATGGTCGCGGGACTTTTCGGCAGCGACATAGATCTCACGTTTGAGATATGCACTTTCATCGTGATACTCTACTCTACGCTCACCAATACGTTCTGCTCCACGAATATCAGCCGCGACGGATATATGTCTATGACTCAAAAAACTTTGCCATATTCGCCATCGTCTATACTCGGTTCAAAAATAGTATTTTGCGCCATAGTGGCAGAGGCGAGTCTTGCGATTGCGTGCATAGTGCTTTGCGCGACGGGCATCGAGAGCGTTGTTGACGGAATAATCACGTTTATCGCCGCGTCGGCTTTTGCCTTTGCTCAAATCGTCGGCGCAACCAAAAAAGATTTGGCAAATCCGCACTTCTCCAGGGCGGAGGACGGGCAGATAAGAGAGTCAAACTCCACCGTATCGACGGTGCTTGCGGTCGGTTTGTGTATGAGTTTTCTTATCGGCTTTGCACTGTTGTTCTCGTCGTTTGCGCCCCTTTTCAAGGGCGGTCAACCCGAGGTGAACAAAGCCGCAAGTTACGCAATTGCGATATGCTTGCCCATAGCGATGTTGGGCGCGGCAATCGGATATTTCTTTGCGAATCTCAAAAAGACGTACGCAAATCTGGACACGGAGGACTGATATTATGAAAAAAATAGTTACAGCACTTATGATAGTTCTTCCCTTGGTGTTCCTCATCGCGTTTTTTGCCGTTACGAACGTGGCGAGCGTGTCGGCGGATATCTCGGCAAGTTCTATCCGTATAGGAAACAAGGGCGACAACGGCATATTTTCCTTTGACCTTGCAAACTACGAGCATCCCATGTATGAAAGCGACCTTGCGGTAGAAGTGCTGCCCTACAAGGCGAAAAACCGCGCCTACTCCCTTACCGTCACCGACGCACACACGGGCGAGGCAAGCGATATCGTAAGCCTCAACAGCGACGGCTCGTTCAGCCTCAACGACGTGGGTATTGCAAAACTCACTTATACAAGCAAGGACGGCGGATATTCCGACAGCGTAGTGTTCAATATCGGCTCGAGCGGAATATTGGAATACACGCCCACCCTCTCTGACGTACATGGAAACGTCGTGTCTCTCGACAGAAACGGCGACGATTACACCGCCGCGGTGAATACCGGCACGTTTATACTCGGCGGCGACTATTATCCGCAAACGGCGACAAACGTGCAAGTCAAATACGAAAGCGAAAACGCGTCCGCGCTTACCGTCAACGAAGTGAGCGGAAGAGTGTATGCGTACTTCGATACGGACACGACGGTGAAAATGCACGTCGTGAACGCATTCGGGCAAACCGTGACTAAACGCATAGCGTTTAAGGTGCGCAAAGACGGCGACGTATCCGTAAACGGCGAGATTGCGCCTGCAAATTCTACCGCCAACATGCCTACCATTATCGCGCCGCTCAACACAAAGCAATTTACCCTTTACGTCGATTACGCCGGCGTAACGGACGGAAACATACAAGTATCGGGCATTCCCGGCGCAACGTACTCCGTGCGCAAGTTGGACGACGTGAACGACCACTCGTATGCGATTGACGTGACGCTTGCAAACCCCGTGACTTCTGCGACTTCAAATATAAGATGTTCGATTAAGACGGGCGACGATACGGCAAGCGTGCGCCACTTCAGATTGTCTTTTGCGGACATCGATTTCTCCGTGAACTCGTTCGGAAATTCCGACGGAAAGGACGGTCTCGTACTGCTCGATGGCGAAAACACCAAATTTACGGTGTCCGTGGAGCCGTATGCGGCGTTGCAATATAAGTGGTTTATCGAAAACGAGAACGTTGCCAGAATATCCGCTCAAAACAACGAATATTGCTATATCCAAGCGGTGGGTGACGGCTCGACGACGTTGAGAATAGAATGGGAACGTGTGGAAAACGGCTCGGTGACGGCAAGCGGAACTATACAAAGAGAACTCGTTACGACAAAGGCTTATACGTCGCTGATGTTCAACGAATCCGTGACAAAATACGGGCTCGGCTCGCTTGCAATCGCAAATCAATACTACGAGGGTAATACGTCGGTAAAAACGGATTATATCACCACCCTCTTCAACACCGTGATAGGCGGCGACAAGGCGCAAGCGGAAGTGACGGATTTTGAAAACATAATTTTCAAATCAAGCAACGAATCCGTGGCGAGCATAGAAACGATTGACGGAAAAGTGCATTTCGTCATAAAAGATACGGGCGACGTTACGATAAGCGCAAGTTGGAAATACGGCGAGAGATTTAACGCGTCGCCGGCATCCATAACGTTCAAAGCCGTAAACGGCGTGTATGTATCCTCATATGACGAACTGACGCTTGCAGGCTCGCAAAATAAGCAAATCGTGCTTGAAAAGGATATTTATCTCGGCGAAAATCTGTTTGACGAAAACGGAAAAGCCAAGTATGACGAAACGACGATGGGTGAAAAACTCATGTCGTACACCAAAGAGATTTACTCAACGGCGGATTGCAGATATTACGAGAATAAAGGCAAAGGCAAGCAAACGGTGCGCTATTGCTACGAGTTTACGAACAATATATACGGCAACGGATATATGCTCAACACGGAGTATATCACCAACGTTATGGACAGCACGGGCGTGTTGCACGATTATGCGGTGTTCAAAGGTCCGCTCGATTTCGTTGCGGCGTATATGAACGGAACGAAGATTGCGTCCGTCAAGGGACAGGACAATATATCCTTCCTCGTAAGAAAGGACGGCATTACTCTCGATAACGTGGTTTTGGCAGGCTGCGACGACGAATCGCTGTACGACGGCGATACGATGGAACTTAACTTGCTCAATTATATCGGCACTACGCTCGAAATTATGAGCGACGCTACCATCAAAAATTGCCGCGTGAAGAACGGGCGCACTTGCGTGCGCATATTCGGGCGCGATAACGTGACGAGCGAAACGCCGAATATTGCGCAAGAAAAGATAAACGTGACTATTGACGGATGCAGATTGCAAACGGCAAGAGAGTTTATCCTCAAAATCGGCACGAATAGGTTCTTGCAAGGCAATTCGAGCAATCTGTCCCCTGCGTTTAAGGATTCAACGGGAGCGGATTATAAGCAAAACAACAAGCCCGAATGCGACGATCTTGCAAACGACAACTTCTTTATGTCCAACTACGTGCTTACCGACGTCGTGCTTAAAGACAGCGTGCTGACAAAGAGCGGATTGTTTACGGTTGGGCTTGAGAGCCACTTTGCAGGCAGTTTCCTCGACAGCGGCGAGACGACTATGAGCGGAAGTCTTGCAGGCTGGAACGGGCTTGCGGCGACGAGCTACCCTGCCATTTTGCATCTCGTTGGCGACGTGGTGCTGGAAGATTGGAAAGACCTCGAGCAAGTGGATAGTTCCACTCTTATCGAAACATCGCTCAACAGCGATACGCAACGATTTGCGTTCCTGTCTCTCAATATAAAAGAGATGCTGTTGGAAGTGAGACGCCAAAAAAGCGAATGTCAAAACATCATCAAGACAGTCGGCGATAAGAACTATGTGCACGGCGGAATCGCTTTCTACGGAGGCGGAAAGAATTATCATATTCTCGACATGAGCCAATACACGTACGAGGCGATGCGTCAATATAACGTCAATATCGGCGTGCTTGCAAAATCTACGGACGAAAAACTCAAAACGCAAGGCGAAATGCTGCCCTACGCCGCCGGTACGGAAGATTTCCGTTTCGTGATGTTTGACGCTACGAGCAACTACTCGCCAAAATAAGAAACAAACGCATTTTTGCGATTGTATAAATATAAAACCTAATCACACCATCTCATTTCCATGCGAAAAATATCAAGGGAGAGGGAGAAATTACATTGGGGTTTAATATGAACAAGACAAGAAACAAAAGCAAACTGCTTGCATTGACAATTGCGATGGCACTTATTCTCATTGTGTCTGCCGTGCTTGTCGCGTGCAACAAAACGGGCGGTCAAGACGCAATGAAAGTCATTACGTTTGACTTCAACGACGGCACGGGAAACACGTTTGAGAAAGTCCTCAATATCGAAGAGTCCATATCCTATACTCCGCCTACGCGCGAGGGATACGACTTTGTCGGTTGGACGTTTGACAAGGGAGGCGAAAACGCATTTGACGCAAGCAAGGCGGAAACCGCGTCGTTTACGCTGTACGCACAATGGAAGATAAAGACGTACGCAGTCTATTTCTTCCTGTACGAAGGCGAGGATCCGATATCCACTCAAACCGTCGACTGGGGCGAGAGCGCACTTGCACCAAGCGAGGAAACGATTGCTCAAAACCTCAAAGTCGGCGATATCTTTGTCAAATGGACGGAGAGTTTTGACAACGTCAAGAGCGACGCTTACGTGTATGCGGAAGTGTCAAAAATCGAATGCACCGTCAAATTTACAGACGGCGAGAACGTCATCAAAACCGCAACCGGAACATTCGGCGACAAGATAACATTGCCGAGCGACAACGAGAACCCGACTAAGAACGGATATAAGTTTGCAGGTTGGTACGACGAGAAATGCAATCAAGCGACTGCCGAAACGACGTTTAGCGGCGACAAGACATACTATGCAAAGTGGACTATTGACGCTCCGCAACAGCCGACCGTAAATAAAGACTTTGAAATCACGTACGGCGAGAAGGCAAACCTCACCGCCTCGATATCCGAGAAAATCGAGGGTATCGCTTATACTTACGAGTGGTTTGAAAACGGCGTGAGCATCGCAAAAGGCGAAAGCGCGAATATCGATAAACTCGGCGCGGGCGAGCATGTTATCAGATGCTCCGTAACCGCATCCGACGGCACTCAAACGAGCAACGCAAAGAGCTCGTTTGTGACCGTAACCGTGAAAAAAGCCACTTTAAGTGCGACAATTGCACAGATAAACATCACTTACGGTGATAATTTGCCTGTTTTGAGCGTTCAATATACGGGATTTAAGTATGACGACGACCAAAGCGCAATCGACACTGCGAACTTGCAATGGGATACCGCTTATACGCAGGCATCGGGCGTTGGCGAATATACTATAAGCGCAAGCGGTTTTGAATCGGACAAATACGACGTGAGCTTTGTGCAAAGCAAGATTGTCGTTGGCAAGAAAGACGTGACGGCAAAGAGCGCGCTTGCATTCGGCAAAAAATACGACGGCTCGACGCTATCAAAAACGTACTGTAACGAAAGTTTTGACGGCGTGCTTAACGGACACGTATTGAAACTTGTCCTCAAAACGTCGGCGAGCGGCGTGGGCGAATACAGTCTTGCGGATAACATGATTACAAGCACGCTCACAATCGTGGACGAAGAGGGAAAGAACGTTGCGGCAAATTATAACGTAACCTTCACCGCCACCGCATCAATCTCGCTTGCGACGATAAATAGCGACGATTACACCGTTCCTACAAGCGAAGAGAATACGTTTACGTTTGACAATCAAAGCCACGGCGAGGCAGTCAAGAGTTACAACTTTGACGTTACGTACTCGCTCGAGCAAGACGGCGAATACACCGCCGCGCAACCGCACTTCACCGACGCAGGCGAATATACCGTTTACTACACGGTGTCACGCAAAAATTATAAGAGCGTAAGCGGCAGTTACGTCGTTACAATCAACAAGGTAAAGCTCGACATCACGATTAAGAATCAAGAAACCGTGTATGGCGAGGCATTCAGCTTTGACAAGACTTTGTATAGCGTAAGCGGCAACGACTATAATTTATTGTCGTACACGCTCGCGTGCGCGTACGAGGTCGGTAACCCTGTCGGCTCGTACCCGATCGTACTCACAATCGGCGCGAAGAGCGAGACGCGCAGCGACGCAACGCAAAACTTCGATTTCACAATGAACAGCGCAACGCTCACCGTCAATAAAGTTGCATTGAGCGTTACGGTTAAGCCCGTATCCGTCACGTACGGCGAGACTCTTGCACTCGACATTAACGACCTCGTAACGGTAAGCGGGCTTTATAGCGCAGACGATATTGCAGACATCATCGCACTCACGACAGACTATGCGGCGGACAACAGGCACGTGGTAGGCGGCGAATATTACGTCAATTGCGCACTCAAGAACAACGACGGGAACTACACTCTCGCAGACAACAGCGCGGTTAAGGCGCAAGTCACGGTGACAATGCGTGAAATTTCCGTCAAAATGAACAATATAACCGTGATTTACGGCGAAAAGCTCGGCAAATGCACGTTCACTATCACGGGTGGCTCTATCGTTGAAGGCGACGACGTAAACGAAGTTGTGGTATGTCAAAGCGACTACTCTGCCGAAAACGGTAATTACACGCTCGTCGGACAGACGGAGATATCCGCAACAAGCGGCAACGGCAACTACGCCGTAACGGCGGAAAGCGGAATAATCGAAATCACGAAGAGACCGACTATATTGAAATTGGATTCTGCAGGACAAACCCGTTTGCTCTATGGTAAAGATACAAGCAACTATTTTGCCAAAAACAATATGATTTTGAGCATCGACGATAAAAACGGTTTGGACGCTCCTATTGAGAAACGGCTCACCGTATCGGATAAGGACAACTACTCGTTCTCGCTTGTGCGCGGCAGATTCGGCACGGATCCCGAAGAGGTATACACTCCCGGCATGATCGGAAGTTTCGAACTTCGTGCAGTTCCGACAACAGACTACTTGAAGGAAAACTATGAATTTACCGTGACGTCGGCAGAAATCAAGGTTACCGCACGTCCGTTCACCCTTTCGATGACAAATAAATTTGCATATAAAGTGGGTGAAGTGGCAACGTTCGACATCGCAAGCGCAGCGACACCGCTCTACAACGGCGACGTTATCGAAGGCACGATTAGCACCATTACGGACAAAGTGGGCGTTTATACGTTTGAAGATAACGACAAGCAAGAAGATTTTGAGGCATTGTTCGTCATGAACGGCTTTAAGGTCACAAACAAAAACGGCGATGACGTAACGGAATACTACACGATATCCTACTCCTACTTCACCATCAATATAGAGATTGCCGAGATATCCATCGATCATAACGTGAACTCGCTTACGACGTTCTCGTATGACGGCACGGCTCATTGCGTGCAAGTGAAAAACATAGAAGAAGGCGCAAGCATCACGTATAGCGTTGACAATCAAAACTGGGGCGTGGTTGCACCCTCCTTCTCAAACGCAGGCACATATACGGTGTACTACAAACTCAGCAAAACGATTGAGGGTATTGTCAATCCCATAACGTACGAGGACAGTTACACCGTAAAAATCGACAAAGCAAACGCATATATCAACCTCCGAAATCAAACGATGACGTTTGGCGACGCTCTTAATATCGACCAAACGGCATACACGGCGCAAGGTTTCTTCAACGGCGATGAAAAGCTCGTGACGGTTGAAATCTACGTAAGCAACTACGACGCAGAACACGTTGGCAGTTACAACGTCTGTGCAAACCTTACGTACAACGGCGGCAACTACAATTGCCATTGGAACGGCGCAGACTTGATTGTAAGCGCAAGGCAAGTCAAACTCGTGCAGAACGAAAACAGCAAATACACCATCGTATACGGCAAGGAAGTCGGTGCGTTTGACAGTTATAAGATAGTTGACGACAACGGCAACGAATACGAGAGCGCAAGACAGTATATCGTTTTCTCGCACGTGTATAGCGTGGGTTGCGGCGTCGGAAGTTACGCTGTAAACGCAAGCGCAAAGGATAATGATTTCGCCTTGTGCAACTATGAAGTGGTGGATTGCGATATCAGCGTTGTAGTATTGCCTCGACCGATTGCAGTCAAGACAAAAAACGTGACGTCCATATACGGGCAAGAAATCAACCTCGCGTACGAGATTGTAAGCGGAACGCTTTACGACAACGATACGCTCGCAGCATCTTTTGATTTTGACCAAAAGAACGTCGGAAATTACACCGTAACGCCGACATTCGACAGCCTTGACGAAACAAACAGAAATTACGACATAACAGCACAAAGCGGTGTTGTGACTATCACAAAAGCCACTTTAACCGTCAGTTTGAGCGGAACGCAGACCATTACGTACGGCGAGGCTATGCCGAGTTACGAATTTGCTTACTCGGGATTTGCATACAGCGAAACGGCTGCAGACTTTGAATTCCCGAACGCATATGCGTGCGATTATAACAGCGCAAAATGTGCAGGTACGTTTGACGTGACGATAGTAAAATTCGTCTTGGATAACTATGACATCGCATACGTCAATTCAAAACTTATCGTCAACAAAGCAACTCTCAACCTTAATGCGGTTGCGCACGACGCAATCACGTACGGAGACGACGTTCCTACGGACTTTGCATACGAAGTATACGGATTTGTGAACGGCGACGACAAGAGTTTGCTCGATGGCAAAGCGACATTCACAACCAACTACACGAAGGGTGCGGACGCAAACGTCACCAAATACACCTTCAACGTGGTGTGCGAAGAACTTGACAACTACAGCGTAAATTACGGCAATGCGCAAACGCTTGTCGTGAACAAGGCAAACTACACCAAGGAACAAGTGGATGCGGCGCTTGCAAACGTCAATCTCACAGGCACGTACGAATACGGCAAAACGCTTGCCGCATATTCCCTCATGGGTACGGGCTTTGAGTGGGTGGATGCAAACAAACTTGTGACATGCGACAAGAACGACGCGGGTTATTCCGCAAGGTACTGCAAAGACAAGACCAACTACAACGTTTATACGGGTGTGGTAATCAAAATAACGCTTGCAAAAGTCAACGCTCAATTCCATTTTGACGGCGAATTTGGCGCAAGATGGACAGGCTCTGCAATCGACTATGCAGGTATAATCGCGGGTACGGCAAGCCCCGAGGGTGTGAGCGTGGCAAGCCTTGTGCGTGGCGTGCAAGGTTGGGATCCGACGTTCTCTTATTCCCTCATTGCTCCGACGGGCAAAACGCAAATGATTGACGGCGGCATCTACACCGTGCGTGTGAGCGCAAGCGAAACGACCAACTACAATGCGGCATATATCGATATTCCCTTCAGCGTATATGCAGCGCAACTCAATAGTGAATATTACACAGTTGAAGGCGCACTTGCAAAAGCAACGTCAGGAAAAACCGTATATCTCGTCGGCAATGCGTTTATATCCAAATCTGTTACAGTCCCGAGTGGTGTAACTCTAATTGTCGGTCTTAAAACCGCAAGGTATACAAAGACAATCGGAAAAGTTGATACATCAGCCGAATATGCAGCAAGCGGAAGTGGCGATTATTCTTGGAAGAGTTCCGCCGCCGATTATACTCTCACAATTTGCAATGGCACAACCCTTACGATTGCTGGCGGTAATATTCTCGTCGCAGGTTTGCTCGGTCACGCAGGAACCCTTATGAGCGGTCATACCTCTGGCGCATACAGTAAGATTGTCAATAATGGCAACATTGTATTGAACAGCGGCAAATTTGATGTTCGCGGTCTTGTAAACGGCAGCGGTCAGGCAACGTTCAACAGCGGCAGTGTATATAGCCCGTTCGTGGTGCGCGACTTCAAAGGCGGTGACTATACCGTTACAAAAGCATGGGATGCGTTTAACTTATTCCAATCAAATCGCGTTGCTCCGTTTAATGAATATGAAATGCCAAATATCCAATGCAACAGCAGATACTACTCAGGCGCATCACTCTCGGGATATGCAGATTTGTATGCAAGCAGTCAACACAATACAACAACAATTGACGCAATCTCATCAAGTGGGATATTACAAGTTGCAAGCGGTAGTTATATTGACAAGTCTTATGATACACAATCTGGTGTAACTGCGTTGACTTTTGTAGGAAATATATCTCTCGGCTCATTGGAAATGACTGTAAAACAAATTTTTTCTGCTACTGTAAAAATGAGCGATACATTCTTCCCTATACCGTGGACATACAATGTTAACATTGGTAATGGTACCACTACTACTAGTGTGTCCTCAAAATACGACTACAAGATTATGCCGAGTGGCAAAATTATCGTAAATAAAAACGCTACACTCACAACTACTGGCAATGTCGGCGTTTATTATAATTTTGTCGATAAAAAAGAAGATAAAGTAAACGGAATGATATATCCCGTCAGTAAAGGTACTGAAGGATATCTCATAATAAACGGAGGCAAGTTTGTTGCTACAGTGTTTGGCGGAAAACTCACAGGTACCGGCAATGGCGGAAGCGCTACGGTTAGCAAAACATTGTCTGTAAAAGTGTACGAACACTCTTACAACGATAGATATTACAATACATTGACAGCACAACTTGCAGATGGTACGAGCATGACAAAAGGCACGACTTATACGCTGTAATAACGCAGATTGTGCGAGATATGAAAAACGGCTTTCAAGTGAAAGTCGTTTTTCTTTTTGGTTTATTTGATAATTCACGTTTGTGTTGCAATATGATTTGCAGGAACACGAATACAAGATACCTAAGTTAAGGAACATTAAAGATTGTGCGAGAGAGTGGAACAAACACCGAAAGACAGGCGACCGTTTTATACACGCCGATGAAATACGTGATTTTTTGAAAACGGACACGACGGTATTTAAGTATAAGTTCGGCAACAAGTGGATTGTAAACTACGACCAACTTTTGCCACACCTCAAGAAAATAAACCGTCGCGAAAGCAAAATGTGGAAAAAATATATGCAGTGTTTAGGCATAAAAAAGTCAGCCACTCCACGAAAAAAGTGACTGACGGCTGGCCTGCCTGATTGGAGTCGAACCAACGGCGTTCCGCTTAGGAGTTTTGAAAAATTCTCAAAATCCTATTAAAATAAGCGATTTCCGCACGTTTTTAGCCATTTTAGGCAATATTTTTCGTCTAAAACCGCTAATTTTGTTCGTTTTTTCGGTAAATTTTAGATTTCAAAATAATTTTCAAACTAAAATAATACCAAAAACAATACCAGTTTTCCGAGCTCTTTTCAGAAAAATTAATGCGAGATTTTGCTCTATTTCCGTTTGTTATGATATCAAGTCATAAATGATTTATCAAGCAAAAATCTTTCATTTGCAACACAACAATTCCTGTCTTTATAATTAAAAGATTTTCTTTTCTATTATTTGGGGAATAACAGATATTGCTTCTTCATATGGAATATTATCGTATACCAATATAGAGGTATTTTCTTTATAATCAATTCGATAGTATTCTTTATCAAGTATCTCTTGAAGAAGTTCGTTAATCGTTTTTGATGATGTTGCTGATTCGCAAAACGGACTATTTATTCTTGCGACTCTTGTTTCTTTTGCCAACTCTTTTATTTTATCAAAATCCGACAACAAAGGATAGAGTTTATAAATATCATATAGATGTCTCGATCTTTCTTTTGTTTTCCCTTCCAAATAGTAGTCGCACAAAGCAAACACTTTATCAACAAACGTTCTGTCGATAGACTGGGTATTTACAGGGTACGGCAAAAGTTCATAGGTATTGATAAATTCATCTAACCCCGTTTCGTTTAGATAATCGTAGATTATACTTGTAGCCAATTTTTGCTCATACGGAAAGGAACGAATTGAAAAAATCGTGTCTATTTCTATATCGGGTTTTAGCCCGTCAATCATAAACAAGCCCGAATACTCTATCTTGTAATGGTTGAACTCCATTCTACTTTTTATGTCATCAATATTCGATATAGAGAATCCCAACTTTTCGCATGCATTTACAATCGCCGTTTTTACGCTCTTGCGATTACCTTGCGACAAATGATTTTCATCCAAAGTAATATCGATGTCCTCAGAAAATCTTTTTATTACTTTATGGCATTTAGACAAAGACGTTCCGCCTTTGAATATCATAGACGGCAGCGTTTGACTCAATTCTTTGAGTAATAATGAAACATAATAGTCTTTCTCTATAATTCCCGATTCAATTCCGCTCCTTTGAGCAACTTGAAAAATCGTTTGTTCAAATAGGTTTTTGTCAGTATGCAAAAGCATTTTGCACCTCGCTACTCATAAAATTTTTTATAGCTCTCGCAGGAACGAATTCTGCGTATTTCATAATACCTTGAATTGATATATTGTTCTTTTTCATATAATCAACGATTTTTTGTGTTGCTTGTACATCAATAGAACGAGCATCCGCAAGGTTGAACAATTCCAAAAGCATCATCTCTTTGTAGTTTGCGCTATTTATTGTAGTGCGCGCCCTTTTGACTATAATCGTTTGATTGTTTATCGTTACACGTCTTGATTTTGTGGCTTCGTTGTTTGTAAAAACTTCAATAACGTTCGGCATTTGAGTCGTTATGCCGAAACTATTAAGCAATGATATACCTGTATAAAAACCGTACACTTTGCCGTTGTTTGAAATATATTTTTTCTCAATTATCTTTCGAGGATTAAGCAAAGACTTTCCAAACGGAGTTGTTGTAGGAACATAATAACAATCGTATCCGGCTTTAGCCAAAAGGCCGCTATTCATAGCGGCATCAATAAGTTGATATACACGTCCTCTTGTATATCCGGAGCAAACATTAGCTATATCTTCAAAAAAGATAGGCTCGTTTTCTCCATATTGGTTTTTTAAGCAATTAACAAGTTCCATATTTCCTCATTTTATTATATTCCGTTTGCTCTTAAATTATACAGTTTTATACTTTGTTTATCAACAAATGTTTGACGTTTTTTTTATTATGTGGAGCAATTTCAAAGATAAACCAAGTTAACGCAAGATGATTTCTATGGTTTACGGATAATACGCAGTTTTATTGTAAATCCATATTTGATTGCCTTTCGTTGCCCGGGTTGTAGCACAAGTCAGCGGAAATAGCAACTACTGCGAAAATAGCACTTAAAACCTTTCATTTTTACTCATAAAGTCCATTAGATTAACATTCTTTATCCCGTTGCGTTGTTGCAGGAGATAATCCGTCGTGATAACATATCTCGGATAATTATCCTTTATAGATTCAAGTGGACGATATTCGCGATCTTCCGTTTCCTTACTTAAAGCGATAGTATATGCAACCTGAATATAGGCATATTGCATATCCGTTCCGCGTACAATGAAATCACACTCAAATTTACCGAATCTCCCTACACTCACAGAATAATCGAGCGATCTTGCGTAATTATATACAATGTTCTCAAGTACAGGGCCAAAGTTTATTCTAAGAAACGCTGAATTACACGGTTTGCGTTGGAGCGACATTGATTTTGAAAAGAAATTGGTTCACATCAAACGCAACAGACTGTATTCAAAAAGGCTCGGCACTTACGAAAAGTGTCCGAAAACAAAGACTTCCGAGAGAGATATTCCGCTTTCAAACGGACTTATTGCCGATTTGAAAGTATATATGGATTGGTTTCGCTTGGCAGACGACAACTTTGACAACAAATTGGACAACTATTATCTTGCAGTAAACATTATGCGAGAACCGGAGTCCGTTCATCATATAGGCACATGGCTTAAAAAATTCGAGGAAAGGAACGGTTTCAAAGCCGTTACTTGCCACGGACTTCGACATACTTATTGCAGTATGTTGCTATCAAAAAACGTTCCCATTCAGACGGTAAGTAAGTATATGGGACATAGCGACTCAAGCATTACGCTACAGGTTTACAGTCACTTCATACCCGATACGCAAGAAAAGGTTGTAAACGCAATCAATCTGATAGAAAGTGAGGAGTAAAAATGTACATACCACGATTAAGAAGAATAAACGACGTTCTCGCAGAAATGAAGAAACGCGATCCAAAAACCGCATTAAAATGGCGTACCGTTCAGTGTATGATAAAACAAGGTGCTATAACGTCAATTAAGTTTGGCGATGCTTGGCTTATCAATATTGACGAACTCTACAACTACTTCACAAAGGCAGGCAAAAATGAGTAAGTTAGTAACAAGCGGATATATAGCAAAACTATTCAAACAAGCCGACAAAAACACAATTATCAGACGCCCTAATTTGCGACGGTTTGCAGAACAAAGCGGTGTCGAATACTATGTTCACGATACTGCTTGGCTTATAAACTTTGACGATTTTATGAGCAAAATAAACCCGCAGGGCGAACATGTTAAGTGTGAAATGCCGCTTCTAAGGAATAAACACGACTCACTGATTCGTTTTAATCGGACACATAAATATGCTGTCGATAAGCATACCATCGACAGATGCACAGCATCGGATAACGTATCTAAGTTTCTGCACGGGAGAATATGGATTATAAACTACCGCGAACTGGAAAAAGAGATTGAACGAAGAGTTGAAGAAGGCTCTGAAAAGAAACGCGACAAATTATGAAACAGACATTATAATAGCCGAGTGTATCGAAACGCTCGGCTACTTTTTTTGTGGGGCATAAAGAAAAGGAATCGCATCGACCGATACGATTCCAAACGGAAGTGGCGTCGGATCCCGGGCTCGAACCGGGGGCCTTTCGCTTAGGAGGCGAACGCTCATATCCAACTGAGCTAATCCGACACATCTCTTTTATTTTACTCAAATTGGCTGAAAAATCAATGATTTGAAGTTGCTCAAACAAAAGAAATTTAACGATATAAAAGATAGTCAAAGCATTGAAAACTATGCCAAAACTATGCCAAAACGTTACCTAACACAATATATAGATTTGAAATTACCGCCAAAACACAATATATTGTGGTTTTTACGGGCTAAATCCGCACCTTAGGAGGGGTTTGTTATATCCATTTAACTACGGAAGCATTTATTCGGTTTTTTCACTCTTTTTAGATTGTACTACCTTTTTTTGTCTTTGTCAATTTTTTTGAGTTCGTTTGGTCGCCTTTTTTATTCTTTTACGCTTTTTTCAGCG
>ERZ808252.1136-NODE-1136-length-21145-cov-8.264675_pt1 | contig 21145 bp, 17 predicted proteins | sample MGYA00521242_ERZ808252 | MGnify/ENA primary metagenome ERZ808252 (study PRJEB31516, sample SAMN03275581) | gut metagenome | biome: mammalia-associated habitat; material: feces | host: Papio cynocephalus | place: Kenya | collected 2012-08-07 ...
ATGCCGTTCGCGTCGATGTCGAACGTGACTTCGATTTGCGGCATGCCGCGCGGCGCGGCGGGAATGCCGACCAGATCGAACTGACCCAGCAGTTTGTTGTCGGCGGTCATTTCGCGTTCGCCCTGGAACACGCGGATTGTGACGGCGGTCTGTCCGTCTTCAGCGGTCGAGAACACCTGCGATTTGCGCGTCGGAATGGTCGTGTTGCGGTCAATCAAGCGCGTGAACACGCCGCCCAGCGTTTCAATACCCAGCGACAGCGGGGTCACGTCCAGCAGCAGAACGTCTTTCACGTCGCCTTTCAAAACGCCGCCCTGAATCGCCGCGCCCAAAGCGACGACTTCGTCGGGGTTGACGCCTTTGTGCGGTTCGCGACCGAAGAATTCCTTGACGATTTCCTGAACTTTGGGCATACGGGTCATCCCGCCGACCAAGATCACTTCGTCAATGTCGGACGCTTTCAATCCCGCGTCTTTCAACGCTTTTTCGCACGGGGCTTTGGTGCGTTCCAGCAAATCTTCAACCAGCGATTCCATTTTGGCGCGGGTCAGTTTGACGTTCAGGTGTTTCGGACCCGTCGCGTCCGCCGTGATGAACGGCAGGTTGATTTCGGTTTGCTGCGCGGAGGACAGTTCGATTTTGGCTTTTTCGGCGCCTTCTTTCAAACGCTGCAAAGCCAGTTTGTCCTGACGCAGGTCGATGCCCTGTTCTTTCTGGAATTCGTCGGCCAGATAGTTGATGATGCGCGCGTCGAAATCTTCGCCGCCCAGGAACGTGTCGCCGTTGGTGGCTTTGACCTCGAACACGCCGTCGCCGATTTCCAAAACGGAAACGTCGAACGTGCCGCCGCCCAAATCGTACACGACGATCGTGCCGTTGGCTTTTTTATCCAAACCGTAGGCCAGCGCGGCCGCCGTCGGTTCGTTGATGATGCGCAGGACTTCCAATCCCGCGATTTTGCCCGCGTCCTTGGTCGCCTGACGCTGAGAGTCGTCGAAGTAAGCCGGAACCGTAATGACGGCCTGCGTCACCGGTTCGCCCAAGAAAGCTTCGGCGTCTTCTTTCAATTTCTGCAAAATGAACGCGGAAACCTGACTGGGGGCGTATTTTTTATCGTGCGCTTCGACCCACGCGTCGCCGTTTTCACCGGCGATGATGTGATAGGGAACCAACGATTTCGCTTTTTCGACCTGTTTGTCGGTAAAGCGGCGGCCGATCAAACGTTTGATCGCGAAGAACGTGCCTTCGGGGTTGGTGACGGCCTGACGTTTGGCGGACTGGCCGACCAAGCGTTCTCCGCTTTGCGTGAAAGCGACCATTGACGGCGTTGTGCGGGCGCCTTCGGCGTTTTCGATCACGCGGGCGTCTTTACCGTCCATAATGGCGAAACAGGAATTTGTCGTTCCCAAGTCAATACCAATTACTTTTCCCATAAATAAAACCTCTTTTCCTTGTAAACCCTGCCGCATGGCGGCATTTCTCGAAACCCTTATATAGGCGGGGGGATTTTGTTTCGCAAGCGGGGCGCGTGTATTTTTTCAAAAAAAATTTTCCTTGCCGGAAAGTCCGTGTTATTTTGAATGAAACACACCGGATTTTATAAAAACAGGGGCGGGGAATGGCAGAAAACGAACAGCAAACTAAACATTCCGTAAAGGCGTTTTTCCGTAAACGGGTGGGCGCGGAAAACGGCGGAACGGACGAAACGGCGCCGTTTTTCAAAACGGCCGGCCTGCTGTGGGGGAAATTCAAGCTGTTTTTGACCACGGACGCCGAAGCGGCCGCCAACGCCAAAAACGAAATCGTTTCCTTTGTCGTAAAGTGGTGGCATTGGGTGCTGGGCGGCGCGTTCGCCGTCATGGTTTTGTACTATCCCGCCGGCGCGCTGTTGTACAACCGGATCGACCTGAACCCGCGTTTCGGCGAAACCGCGGCGGAGGATCGAACCCGCGCGCTGGACACGATGGCGGGGCTGATCGCGCGGGAAACGGAAAAGAACGTCTATACGCCGAACCTGCCGTTTTTCTTTCCGACCTCCGTTCTGGACAATATGCCGTCGTTTCAAACGGGCGTGATGCGGGGTGTTCACGCGGTTATCGCCGCTTTTTCACAGGCGCAAGGCGCGCCCGAACCGCTGGAACGGGCGGCGGAGGCGGCCGGATATCCCGCGGATGTCTGGCACGTTTCCGGTTGGAAACCGGCCGTGTCGTCGGTGAAAAAATACCGCACGGCCAAAAACCTGATTTCGGCCTATACCGCCGATGTCGCAAAGGAAGCCGCGCCGTTCGACGCGTCCCCCGCCGCGCTGAAAACCGTTTTGGCGGGCATGGTTCGGGATATGCGGGACGGCGTCGCGACGCTGGATGTCCGGATCGCGAAAGGGGACAAAAAAATGTTCGACATGGCCGCCGACAACGATTTTTACACCGTCAAAGGGCGGATATACGTCTATTTCCTGACCTTGCGCGATTTGAAAAACGATTTCAAGGAAGCCTTTTCAAGCGAAGCGGTCGCGGGCGAATGGAAAACGGCCATGGCCGCGTTGAAAAAAGCGTTGGCGATTCAGCCGATGTTCGTCGTTAACGGATCGGCGGAAACGCAATTCGCGCCCAACCACCTGTTGGGGCTGGGATTTTATTTGCAGCGCGCGCAAACGGCTTTGTCGGATATGATTCAACAGATTCAACCGGTGGAAAATGAATAAAAAGCGCATAGGTCTTCTTTGTTTGTCGATCGGGATCGCGGCGGCCGTTCTGTCGTTACTGATCAAAGTTCCGGATGTGAAAAAAACGCCGCAGGGAATGTTTGTTCCGCCGGTTTCCACATCGCAGATGCAGGCGGTTTTCAGAAAACACGGGTACGACATGGCGCGCTGTCTGGACGGGGAAAGCCCCGTGCCGCGCCTGTTCGTCCAATCCGTGCCGCGTGATTTCAACCGTGAAAAATTCGACGAAGTCCGTCCGGCGCTGTTTTTTGAAATGATGCTACCCGTCGTTTTAAGGGCAAACGAAACGCTGGCCGTCGAACGTGAACAGGTGCTGCGCCTGAAACGCGAATTCGACGACGCGGGCGATTTGACGGAACAGTCCATGCGCGAATTGGACGGGTGGGTCAAACGGTACGATGTCAAGGATTCGGATGATTTGAACACGCTGTTCACCGCTTTGCTGGAACGCGTTGACGGCGTGACGCCGACGCTGCTGCTGGCGATGGCGGCGCAGGATTCCGGCTTCGGCACCAGCCGCTACGCCCGCGAACATAACGCCGTTTTCAACCAGCGTGACTGGGACGGCAACGGCGTCGATCCCGACGAGGAACAGAAAGAGGGGCCTCAATATAAAATAAAGACCTTCGATTCCCTCTACGACGCCGTGATCAGCCAGATTTATTACATCAACACGAACGGGTATTTGAAAAACTATCGCGCGGCGCGCGACCGGTATCGCCGTACGAACAGCCCCATGCGGGGGTATTCCGTAGCCAATTTGTTAATAAATTTTCCCTACAAGCCGTTCAAATATCCTGATATCATAAAGCATCTGATCCGGCAGTACGGGTTGACGCCGTTGGATTTTCAAATTTTGGCCGAACAATAGGGGAATGCGATGTCTGCCACTGCTATATTGAATACGGACAAAACGGAGGGTTCCGCGCAGTTGCGACTGTCGGGGGACTGGCGCGCCGATTGCGCCGGACGCGACGCCGTCGTCGCGGCGTTTGAACGTCCCGCTTTCCGCCGCGTGGTTTTGAACGGCGCGGAAATTACGGATTGGGACAGTCGGCTGATCGCGTTTTTGGTGCGATTGCTGTCCCTGTGCAAAAAAAACAATGTCGCATACACGCTGACGGATTTTCCCGACGGCGTGCCGTCGCTGCTGGATCTGGCGTTTGCCGTTCCTGAACATACGGATGCCCGTCCGGCGCGCCGCCCGCGGGATTTTCTGGTCTGGCTGGGGGAAACGGCGCAGCAATGCCGGTCGTCGGTTGAAAAGGCTTGGGATTTTTCGCGCAGGACTTACGCCGCCGCCCTGCGTTTCGCGACGCATCGGGCGGTCGTGCGCAAACAGGACGTTTTGGCGGAAATTCAGGCCGCGGGGGCGGGGGCTTTTCCGATCGTGTCCCTGATCTGTTTCCTGATCGGTTTGATTCTGGCGTTTGTCGGGTCGATCCAGCTGAAAATGTTCGGCGCGGAAATCTATGTTTCCAGTCTGGTCGCCATATCCGTCACACGCGTGATGGGGGCGATCATGACGGGCGTCATCATGGCCGGCCGGACGGGGGCGTCCTATGCGGCGACGCTGGGGTCGATGCGCGTGAATGAAGAGGTGGACGCGTTGGAAACCATGGGGGTGTCCCCGTTTGATTTTCTGGTTTTTCCGCGCGTTCTGGCGTTGTCTTTGATGATGCCGCTGTTGACGGTTTACGCTGATTTTATGGGCATTATGGGCGGCGGTTTCGTCGGTGTGTTCATGTTGGGACTGTCGCCGGACGATTATTTCAGAATGACGCTGAACTCTCTGACGATGCGCAACATCGTCATCGGGATCGTCCACGGGGCGGTATATGGCGTGATCATCGCGCTGTGCGGATGCTATCAGGGCATCACCTGCGGCCGCAACGCGTCGGCCGTCGGTTCGGCGACAACGGCCGCCGTCGTCAGTTCGATCGTGTGGATGACGGTCGCGACGGCCGTTCTGACCGTCATATTCAGCGTGTGCGGGGCGTAGCGTCATGACGAAACCTTTTTTGGAAATCAAGGGATTGACCGTCGCCTATGGCGAAAACGTCATCATGCGCGATGTCGATTTCATCGTGAACGAACGGGACGTGTTCATCATCATGGGGGGTAGCGGATGCGGCAAAAGCACGCTGCTGACCGTTTTGACGGGATTGAAAGCCCCCGAAAAAGGAACGGAAACGTTCGCGGGCAAACCGTTTTGGGGCGACGGCGCGACAAAGGCCGACCGCGACGCGTTGATGCGCAAGGCGGGCATTTTGTACCAAAGCGGCGCGCTGTGGTCGTCAATGACTTTGGCGGAAAACGTCGCGATGCCGCTGGAACAATACACATCGCTGACCCCCGCGGAAATCAAGGATATGGTCGCTTTAAAGCTCGATTTGGTGGGGTTGGGCGGATTTCAAAACTATTATCCCGCGGAAATCAGCGGCGGCATGAAAAAACGCGCGGGATTGGCGCGGGCGCTGGCACTGGATCCGCAAATCGTGTTTTTTGACGAACCGTCGGCGGGGCTGGATCCGATCAGTTCCAAAAATTTGGACGACCTGATCCTGCAGATCAGGGAAAACCTGCGCACGACGATCGTGATGGTCACGCACGAACTGCCGTCGATTTTCGCGATCGGCACCAACTCGATTTATCTGGACGCGCGCACGAAAACGGTGATCGCGCGCGGCGATCCGAACGAATTGCTGAAAAATCCGCCGAACGAAACGTTGGAACATTTTTTAACGCGCGGCAAAAAATAAGGGAAGGACAATGATGCAAAAGGCAAACCCCAGAACCGTCGGCATTTTCATTTTAACGGCGTTTTTCATTTTCATCGCCACGTTCCTGCTGATCAATCGGGATGCGTTTTTTTCGCGTTCCATGAAATACGTCATGTATTTCCAAGGGTCGATCAAAGGGTTGAACGTCGGTTCCCCCGTCGTGTTCAACGGCGTTCCGATCGGCCGCGTGATCGGGATTTCGCTGGTAACGGACGTGGACACAATGGAAATCCACATTCCCGTTTATATCGAAATAAACGAAAAAAGTTTTATCGTCAAACACGCGGGACGCATGAACAAAGACGACATTCGCGAACTGACTGACAAGATGATTGCCAAAGGATTGCGCGCGAAGCTGGAAAATTCCAGCCTGCTGACGGGACAGATGATGATCGGGCTGGGGTATTATTCCCCCGATACGGAGGTTGTTTTGCACAGGCACAATCCGAAAATGATCGAAATTCCGACCCTGCCGTCCACGGGCGAGGCTTTCATTCAAACCCTGCAGAAACTGCCTTTGCGCCAAGTGGTTTTGAATATGAACGCCATGCTGACCGAAGCCGACACGCTGATCAAGTCGATCAATCGGGAAACGCCCGCCGTGATGAAAGACGTTTCGGCGTTGACGCATTCGCTGTCGCAGGTCGCGCAAAAAACGGAATCCGCGCTGAATTCGTTTGACGAGGATTCCAGAACGATGATGGATTTGAACAAAATGCTGCGCGATTTCAGCTCCGCGGCGCAATCGCTGCGCAACTGGGCGGATTATCTGGAACGTCATCCCGAAGCTTTGATCAGAGGAAAAGGAGGAGTGCGATGAAACGTTTGTTAATGTTGGCCGCGGCGGCGGCGCTGATGTCGGCCTGCGGGTTCAGCAAACCGTCCACGTTTTACGTTTTGGACGACGGCGCCGCGCCGGAACAAAGCGTCGTTTCGACGGACGCGAACCGGATTTTGATCGGGATCGAACCCGTTTTCATGCCGAACTATCTGGACAAACCGCAAATCGTCATCCGCCAGGCGGACGACGTGACGCTGACGGCGTCGGAATTCAACCGCTGGGCGGAACAGCCGGCGGACGTTTTCCCCCGCGTCTTGGCCAACGCGATTTCCGCGCGCGCGGGATATCCGGCGGCCAAACAGATCAATATGAACAGGGATTTGTTCCCCTACCGCCTGTATGTCGAAGTGCTGCGTTTCGACGCGTCCTTTGACGGACGGGCGGTTTTGGACGCGTGGTGGACGGTCATGACGGATTCCGGCAAACTGATGCGCCGCGCGCGCACGACGCTGAGCGTTCCGGCGGGCAAAACATACGCCGATGTCGTCGCGGCGGAACGGAAACTGCTGAACGATTTCGGCGCGGTCATCGCCGATTACGCCGTGAAAAATCTGGCCAAAGCCGGAAAGTGATCCTTTATTTCAGGCAGACGCGCCGCACCTGATCGTCGTCCGACGACAGGCGGCGCAACGTGTCGCAATAATCGCACCAGTCGTCCATCGCGTCCGTCAACAGTCGGGCGATGAAATCGTTCAATCCGACGCCCGTTTCGTCCGCCTGTTTTTCCAGCAGGGAATACAGGGGGGCGTCTATATTCAAAGAAAGCTTCTTTTGATTTGAAAACGCGGCTGTCATGATAAAATCCCTTGAATTTAACTCGGCTTTAAGCTCTTCAAGCCTATGTTTTGATTGTGTTCCGCTTTTATTAACAAATGGTAACCCCTTTTGCCCGAATGACAAAAAAAACATCGAAAAAAACGTCAAAGCGCAAAATTTCCGCCGAGTCGCCGAAAAAGGGAAAAATCAAGCTTCCCCCGTTGTTGGCCAAAGGACTCGGACGGCTGCGGGCGTTGTGCCGGAATAAAACGGCGATTCGATTCTGTCTGGCGGTTGTGGCGGCTGTTTTCCTGTACGTTTTTTATTGCGCGGCGACGCTGCCCGATTTGGACAAGGCCGTTAAAAACACCCGCGCGCCCAAAGTGTATGTTTTGGCGCAAGACGGTTCCGAAATCGCGACGTACGGGGCGCAGCACGGTCGCCCCGTCGATTTGAAACGCCTGCCCCCGTATGTGGCGCAGGCCGTTATTGCGACCGAAGACCGGCGGTTTTACGAACATTCGGGCGTTGACATGCGTTCCGTTTTCCGCGCCGCGGCCGTTAATCTGGTCAAACGCCGCAAAGCGCAGGGCGCCAGCACGCTGACGCAGCAGGTGGCCAAAAACCTGTTCCTGTCCCCCGAAAAAACGATGAAGCGCAAGGTGCAGGAACTGCTGCTGTCGCTGTGGCTGGAACACAAACTGACCAAGGATCAGATTTTGACGGTTTACCTGAACCGCGTTTATTTCGGAGCGGGGACGTACGGGATCGAGGCCGCCGCGCAAAAATACTACGGCGTCAGGGCGAAAGACCTGACCCTGTATCAGGCGGCAGTGCTGGCCGGATTGCTCAAAGCGCCGACGCGGTACAATCCGCTGACGCATCCGCGGGCGGCCGACAAGCGCGCCCGCCTGGTGCTGGCCAATATGGTCAAGGCGGGTTTCGTTTCCGCCAAAAAGGCTTTGAACGCCGCGGAAACCGGCGCGGCGGCCGGTCGGGACAACGACAAGTCCGTTTACTATTTCACCGATTGGGTCGCCGACGAAGCCGAAGCCTATCTGGGCGGAATCGGGCGGGACATCGTTGTGAAAACGACGCTGGATTCCGAAAAGCAGGCGATCTTGGACAAAGAGATCAAAGCGGCGCTGAATTCCCCGCAGGCCAAGGAAAAGAACGTCACGCAGGCCGCCGGCGCCGTTATGGACGCCGACGGGGCGGTGCTGGCGATGACGGGCGGAAAGGATTACCGCGCCAGCCAGTTCAACCGCGCGGTCGAAGCGCGCCGCCAAATCGGTTCGGCGGTCAAACCGTTCGTCTATCTCAGCGCGTTTGAACACGGCGCCGCCCCCGACGACATTGTCACGGACGGGCCGCTGTATTTGAACGGCTGGAGTCCGAAAAACGCCGGCGGAAAGTATTACGGCAACATTTCCTTGCGCGACGCCTTGGTTCATTCGGTGAACACGGTGGCGGTATCGACGGCGATCAAAACGGGGGTGCGCAACGTTTTGAAAACCGCGCGCAAATTCGGCATCGTCGGCGCGGATTGCAAAGCCGACGGCGCGATCGCGCTGGGGGTATGCCAAACGCGGCTGATCGACGCCGTCGCGGCCTACGCCTCGCTGTTAAACGGGGGGTACGCGGTGACGCCGTTCGGCATCCGCGAAATTTTGGATTCAAGCGGGAACGTTTTGTACGAACGGACGGACGGCGGACGCGCGCGGCTGACCGATCCGCGGCACATCGCCGATTTGGACTCCGTTTTAATCGACGTGATCGCGCGCGGCACGGGGCAAAAGGCGAACCCGACCGTTTTGGCGAAAGGGAAAACGGGAACGACGCAAAACTACCGCGACGCGTGGTTCGTCGGCTACACGCAGGATTACGCGGCGGGAATCTGGGTGGGCAACGACGACGAATCCGCGATGAAAAAAGTCGCGGGCGGCGGAATGCCCGCCGAAATCTGGGGCAAAGTCATGCACGACATTTCCCTGCCCGCGTTTGAAGAGGACGCTTATTCCTCCAGTTTATAAACGGGATATTTGCCGGCCAGAACGTCGTCGATGGACGACAGGTCTTTGCCGAACAGGCTGCGGTATATCCAGTAATTCCCCATGACTTTTTTAACAAATCCGCGGGTTTCGCGCGACGGGATCGCTTCGACGAACATCAGCGGATCGTCCTTGAAATCGTCGCGTTTCTGCCATTTGACCGTCCGTCCGGGGCCGCAGTTGTACGACGCGATCGTCATCAGCAGGTTGCCGTCGATCGCTTTGTAATTCAGCAGCGTTTGAATCAATTCCTGCCCGATCATCAGGTTGTAGGGGATTTTGTGCAGCCGCGACAGCTGATAGGGCTGTTTCAACCGCCGCGCCATCAACCGCGCGGTTCCGGGCATCAACTGCATGACGCCGCGCGCGCCGGCTTTGCTGAACGCTTTGTTTTTAAAGCAGGATTCCTGCCGCACGAAAGCATACACCAACGCCTTGTCCAACCGCCACCCGTTGGTCGGCGTCCAGTTGGGATAGGGGAACAGCGCGTTGTCGCCGTCCGGCGTTTCGATTTCGCCGGACAGGGCGGACAGCCGCATCCCCAAATCAGGGTATTCCGTGACGGTTTCCGCATAGGCCAGCAGCTGTTTGCGCAGGTTTTTGCGTTCGGCGTAAAGCTTGATCAACTCTTTTTCCGCCAGCTCCATCTGTCCGATCTGCACCAATGCGACGGCACGGCGTCCGGCGGGTTCGGCCAGAACGGCGGCCATGTCCGGTTTTTCCAGCGACGAGCTTTTCCACGAATGTCCGATCGGCCAACCCAAAGCCCGCTGCGCCAGAATGCCGTAAAAGAAATTCGGGGACGCCGTCGCCGCTTGCTGTAAATAAGCGTTGATTTCCTTGTATTTTCCGCGCTTCATCATCACGCGCGTCGCCCAGAACGCCGCCGCCGATTTTTGCGTGGCGATCGCCTTTGGGTGGGCGGCCAGCGTTTTGAACGCGGTTTCCGCCTCTTCCCATTTTTGCAGGCGGAACGCGGTCAATCCGGCGACCCAATGTGCGGTCGGATTGCGGTTTTGCGCGCGTTTCAACGGCTCTTTGATCGTTTCCCACGCTTTTTCATCTTGCCGGTCGATAAAATAGGCGAACGCCAGCGCCGTCAGGGAATCGTCGCGGTCCTTTTGCGACAGGTGCTTTTTAACGTACCGGTCGTTCAAATGCAGCTTCGCCGCCAACGTTTTGCCGTGGCGGATCGCCGATGAAAAATACAGCATCCCCATGCGGACTTTTTTCCGGTCGGGTTCGGGAACGTAAGACGCGCGCTTGAAAAACACCAGATCAATCGGATCGGCGATGCGGAACGACGTGCAGACGCCGGCCGCCATGTGCGCCGCCGGATCGGTCGGTTTTTTGCGCGGCAGAGGGGCTTTTTTCTTTGCGGCCAGATCGTAAACCTGTTCCGCGACGGGCAGGTCGGCGTACTTTTTCAACCAGTCGCCCAGCTGTTTTTTCGTCGGCTGCGCGCCGTCGGCCAAATAGGTTTGCGCCAGAACGTACCCTTTCAGCAAACCGTCATCGACGGTGTCCGCCAAAACGGCCGCTTCTTCATAGGCGTTGTCGTCCAAACGGGCGAACACCTGCGTATAGGCGAACTGGTCGGCGGGGGACAGGACGGCCGTGTCATCCGCCGGTTCAACCTGTTCCGGCGCGGCGTCGGGCGGCGTCAGTTGTATGATTTCGTCCGCCGCGGCTGCGGACGACAGTAAAATCGCCGAACAGCAGACCGGAATGATTGCGCGCGCGAAAAACACCGAAAACCGTCCGGATTACTTGATGACGATGTATTTCGAGCAATCCTGACCGGACACCGATCCCATTTTGCAGGATACGACTTCGACTTTCGGTTTCACCTGCGTCAGCGCGGGGCATTTCGACGAATACATCCCCTGAATTGTGACTTTGGATTTGTTGGACGGTATTTTCCCCAAATAAATCGGGAATTCGTCGCCCATCAGGGTGTATTTGATTTCCAGCTTTGAAATGTCGGCGTTCGTTTTGTTCTGCGCGACCAGTTTCCACGTGCAGTTCATCGTCAGCCCCGTCAAATCGCGGTATTGGAAATCCGCGATATACACCCAGACTTCGCCTTTGGGCGGCGGAGGCGGGGGCGGCAGGTTCGATCCCTGCGCCGTCGCGGCGGCCGCGGGTCTGGCGGCGGACGGCGCGGATTCCAAAGCGTCGAACGACGGCAGGTCGTCATCTCCGCCGGTCGCCGGCAAAACGGGCTGAGGCCGCGGGCGGAAAACGGGACGCTGCTGCTGCGCGGCCGCCGCGGCCGTCGTTTTCGGCGTCGCGGCTGTCGTCGTCCGGCCGGTGTAAGGGTTGGCGGCGGTTGTTTTGGGGGCGGCCGCCGTTGTTCTGCCGGTGTAGGGGTTTGCCGCCGGTTTGGCCGTTGCTGTCGCGGTCGTTGATGACGTGTAGCGGTTAGCCGTCGCGGGGGCGGCGGGTCTGGCGGCGGTCGTTGCGGCCGCCGGTGTCGCCGTCGTCGATTTCGACGTGTACTGCGCGCGCGCCGGAACGCCGCATCCGGCGAAAGCGATCGAAAGGGCAAGCAAACGGCAAAAACGCATGGAACACTCCTTTAAGGTATCCGGAAAGGGAAAAAAGTTGAAAACAGTTTACCTTAATTTATCTTTTTTTACATATAAAAAAATAAATTTTGTCGCGAAAGGCGGCGTGAAACGGATTTTAAAACGGGGGATGAGAATGAAGAAATACTTTTTTTGCGGTGTCGGCGGCAGCGGGATGAGCGCGCTGGCATTGGCGTTGAAAAACAAAGGGTACGGCATCGGCGGTTCCGACCGTTCCCTTGACGCCGGAAACAACGCGGAAAAGTTCGCCCTTTTGAAAAAAAACGGCATCAACTTGTTCAAACAGGACGGCAGCGGTTTGGATGAAACGACGGACGCTTTGGTTGTTTCGTCGGCGGTCGAGGAAACCGTCCCCGACGTGATCAGGGCGCGCCAACTGAACATTCCGGTCGTCAAACGGGCGGAGGTGCTGGCCGGTTTCCTGCACGAACACAACGGCATCGCCGTCGGCGGCACCAGCGGCAAGACGACAACGACCGGCATGATCGGCCACATTTTGACACAGGCGGGCGTTGATCCCGTCGTCATCAACGGCGGCGTCATGCTGAATTACGCGGACGGGGACGGCATGGGCAACGTCATTTTGGGCAACGGGTCGTTTTGCGTGATTGAAGCCGACGAAAGCGACGGGTCGATCGAATTGTACCGTCCCGCCGTTTCGATCGTGACATCCGTCACCCTCGACCACAAACCGCTGGAGGAACTGCGCGTCCTGTTCGGCGACTTTGTCGAACGGGCGACGGTCGGCGCGGTTTTGAACGCGGACAACGCCGACGCTTTGGCGTTGAAAGACCGCAATCCGAACGTGCTGACCTTTTCCGTTTCGGGCGCGGACGCGGATTTAAAGGCCGAAAACATCACCCCCGTTGAAAACGGCGTCCGTTTCACGCTGGACGGCGAAGAGGTTTTCCTGCCCGTCATCGGTCGCCACAACGTCGCGAACGCGCTGACGGCGATCGCGGCCGCGGACATGATCGGCATCCCCCGCGCCGAATCCGTCAAGGCTTTGGCGACCTTCAAAGGCATTCACCGCCGTTTGGAAACCGTCGGTGTGACGAAAAAAGGCGTGACGGTCATTGACGATTTCGCCCACAACCCCGAAAAAATCGCCGCGACGCTGAACGCGCTGAAAGATTACGACGGCCGTTTGATCGTGATTTATCAGCCGCACGGTTTCAAACCGACGAAAATCATGCGCGCCGGCATCGTCGAATCGTTCGACCGCGGGCTGAGTTTGGACGACACGCTGATTATGCAGGAAATCTATTACGCGGGCGGCACGGCGCAAAAGGACATTTCCGCCGCCGATCTGGTGCGCGATTTGGAACGCACGGGCAAACGCGTCCATTTCATCCCCGACCGCAAAAAAATCGTTTCGCTGGTCAAAGGGCTGGCGGCCAAAGGCGACCGCGTCGTCGTCATGGGGGCGCGCGACGATTCGCTGAGCGATTTCGCCCGTTCGATTTTCGAGGCTTTGTCATGAAAACAATCGGCATCGTTTCCCCGTCCAGCGCGGTTGACGAATCCGCCGTTGCCGAAGCGGCCGCTTTTTGGAAAAGCCGAGGCTTTGATGTCAAATTCGCGCCGCATTTGTATGACAAGCACCGTTTTCTGGCCGGAACGGACGCGGATCGTGCCGCCGACCTGACCGCGATGTTCGTTGACGATGATGTCGATGTCATATTCGCCGCGGGGGGCGGGTACGGTTCGGCGCGTTTGTTGAAAACGCTCGACTACGATTTGATCGCGCGCCATAAAAAGCCCTTTGTCGGGCTGAGCGACACGACCGCCGTCCAACTGACTTTGTACGCCCGATCCGGCGTGCCGTGCTTTACGGGGTATCTGATGAAACCGCGGCACGGACGGGTGATGTTCCCCTATACGGACGCGTCGCTGGACGATTGTCTGAACGGTCGGGAACAAACGGTTTCGGGGCTGGACTCCGGCTTTTCCGGCACGGTTGAGGGAACGCTGGTCGGCGGGTGCCTGTCCCTGATCGTCGGGCTGGCGGGGACGCCGTATATGCCGGACGTGACGGGAGCCGTTTTGGTGCTGGAGGACGTGGGCGAAGAACCCTACGCGATCGACCGGATGATGACGCATCTGGACAACGCGGGCGTTTTCGACAAAGCGGCGGCCGTCGTTTTCGGCGTTTTCACGGATTGCAAAGCGAAAGATCCGGCGGACGGGACGATTAACGATGTGTTGAACGAATGGAAAAGCCGCTTGAGCATCCCCGTTTTCACGGGTTTCCCCTACGGGCATCAGGCGGGATCGGTCGTTTTTCCGATCGGCGGTAAAGCGATTTTGACGGCGAACACGATCCGGATGGAGGGAATGAATGGTTGAATTGTTGGCGCCCGCGGGGCAGATTGATTCGGGATACGCGGCTTTTGCCCACGGGGCGGACGCGGTTTATTTGGGGTTGACGCAGTTTTCCGCCCGCGCGGAGGCGCAGAATTTCACGCCTGACGCGTTCGCCGGATTTGTGAAATACGCGCATGAAAACGCCAAAAGGGTTCTGGTCGCCGTCAACACGGTCTTTTTTGAAAATGAAAAGGAATCGCTGATCGATACGCTGCAAACGATCGAATCGGCGGGCGCGGACGGCGTGATCGTGCAGGATATCGGGGTGGCGCGGCTGATGAAGCGGTATTTTCCGAACCTGCGGATGCACGGCAGCACGCAAATGGCCGTTCACAACCGCGAAGGCGTCGAAGCCCTGCGCGACATGGGGTTCAAGCGCGTCGTTCTGGCGCGCGAGCTGACATTGGACGAAATCCGCGACATCTGCCGCGTTCCGGGGATTGAAAAGGAAGTCTTCATCCACGGCGCGCTGTGCTACAGCTACAGCGGACTGTGCCTGTTTTCCGCGATTTACGCGGGGCGTAGCGCGAACAGGGGCAAATGCGTCTATCCCTGCCGCGAAGCGTTCACCGTTGAAAACGAAACAAAGCACGTCTTTTCCATGAAAGACATGGCGCAAAACGAAAACGTGCGCCTGCTGGAACAGGCGGGCGTCACCGCGCTGAAAATCGAGGGGCGCAAGAAAAGCCCGCTGTACGTCGCCGCCGTGACGGACTATTACCGTTCCATTTTGGACGGGTGTCGCGACAAACGGGTTTTGGACGCGAAACGGGACAACATCCGCTGCGTTTTCAGCCGTCCGACCACGGATTTCTATTTGAAAGGGCGCAAAAACTTCGACGTGATCGACACGGAAATCGTCGGCCACCGCGGATTGCCGGCCGGAAAGGTCGAAGGGCTTTCGACGCGCGGCGGGGTGAAAAGCGTCCGGTTTAAAACGGCGGTCGGCATCGAACGGTTTGACGGCATCCAGATCGACCTGCCCAAATCGGAACGTCCGTTCGGATTTTCGGCGGAAAACCTGCGCGTGAACGGCAAAAACGCGTTCAAAGCCGCGGCGGGCGACACGGTCGAAATCGCTTTGCCCGACACCGCGCCGTTCATTCCCGTCGGGGCGGCGGTGTATCTGGCGTCTTCGGGCGCGGTGAAACGCGCGTATCCGTTTGAAACGCCCAAGGCCGAACCCGTCGGCGTCGGCGACATCGACGTTGCCGTGTCGGTGCGTTCAGATCTGGTTTCGGCGTCGGCGGCCGGCGTGACCGAAACGGCCGCGGGGACGTTTTCGCCGGCGCGCTGCGCGAATGTCGCGCAAAAGGCTTTCGCCGACGCGTTTTCAAAAACGGGCGGCACGGGGCTGACGCTGACGGGGCTGAGCGTTGACAATCCCGATGGGCTGTTCGTTCCGCTGTCCGTTTTAAACGACCTGCGCCGCCGGTTGTACGAACGCGCCGCCGCGGGTTCGGCCGCCGAAAAACAGACGCGGCGCGCGCGGCAGAAGGAAAAGATTTTGCATCGCGAGGCTTTGTCCCCGTCGGAAAAAACGGTTGAAACGTCCTATATCGTCAAAACGGACGACGCTTTGTTGGTGGCGGAATTGATGAACGAACCCGTCGCGGAGGCCGTGTTTGAAATCGGCGTTCACACGGACACGGCGTTTTTCGATGGTTTCGACAGGGAAAAAATACGCTTTGCCCTGCCCGCCGTCGCCCGCGCGTGGGAAACGGCGAAGCTGGAGCAAAAGGCGAGCGAACTGCTGGCCGCCGGATTTAAAAAGTTTGAAATCGCCAACGTCTGGGGACTGACCGTGTTCAAAGGCGCGGGTGTCGATTTGAATTTCGATTGGCCGGTGTATATCGCCAATTCGTCGGCGGCGCGCATGACGGCGGAGCTGGGCGCGTCGGGGTTCACGGTGTCGCCCGAAACGCCGGATGCGTCGGCGCTGTTCGCGGCGTTTCCGGATCGGGCGGCGGCCGTCGTTTATCAGGACATCTCCCTGTTCACGTCGGAAAACTGCCCTTACGCGGCGTTGCACGGCAAATGCCAGAATTGCGGCGGCAACCGTCGGGAAACGATGACATCGCGTTACGGGACGTTCGTTTCCGTGATGAAAGACTGCCGCCATTTCCTGCTGGGCGAACATCCCGTCGTTAAAAAACGCGAAGCCGTGAAAAACGGCGCGAAAAAACTGCGCGTCGAATTCATGCGCCGCGGCGAACCGGTCGCGGAACGGTTGGAAACGCTGCGCCGGTTGATGCGGGAATAAGTTTTATTTGAACTTAACGTTGTCTTGTTTTAAAATAAAAATCCGCTACAGTAGGAAGCGGCGGATATAACGAAGAAAGAGCGTGATTAAAATGGCAAAATACCCTGTCCAACCCAATGATGTTTTTCAAAAAGCCAGCGGCCTGTCGTCGAAATGGCTGGTTGAACGCGTGATTGAATTTCCGGATCTGCCTTTGCACGTCCGGTTGAACGAACAGGGCGGCAACGAACGGACGGTCACGGTCGCGTTGTCGGCGCTGCTGGATCCGCGCCAATGGCGGCTGATCGAATCCGCCGCGCGTCAGGAACCGTCCGCATAAGTTTGTTTTTAAATCCGGATCAACCCCAATATCCGAACAACGGGTACTGCGCTTCGACGCGGTAATACGACCCGTCGCCGTCCGTGCGCGGATGGCTGGAAAACAGCGTGAAATGGTCGATGTGAAATTCGTTCGACCTAAACAGGTTGTTGTATTCCAAAAATTTCTGCACGTCCTCGATGCCCGCGCCGTACAGCTTGGCCAGCGTGCAATGCGCGTGGAATTTGTGTTTGTCGGGCGGCAAACGGTTGCGTGAAACGACGCTTTCGATCTTATCGTGCAAAAAGTCCAAAGCCTGATAGTTGCAAACCCCCGCCCACAGGTGGTGCAGCTGCGAACCGGTGGCGAAAAACCCGACCTGCGCCATTTGCAAATCGAACGCGGGGGCTTTGATCTGCATGAACCCGTCGTGCAGGTCGTCGGCGACGCCTTCGTCAATGTTGCCGATAAAACGCAAAGTGATGTGCAGGTTGTCCCGTTCCACCCATTTGGCGTTCGGCACGCCGCCGCGCAGGGCGTACAGCTGGTCTTTGATGTCTTCGGGCAGTTCGATTCCGGCGAAAAGGCGTATCATGGGCTTAATCCTTGCTGTTTTCGTTTTCAAACAGTATAGTATAGTCCATTTTTAAATAAAAGCTTAACCCGCGGCGGCGGATTCGGCAACGGCGGCCGGAACGGCGCGCCTGCCGCAACGAACGGACTTTTTAAATGCAAAAAATCGCAAAAGAACACGGAACGTTTTTGTTGATCCTGTTGTCCGCGGCCGCTTTTTTGTGTTTGAACGGTCATTCCCTGCTGTCGCACGACGAAATGGGGACGATGCTTGAATCGCGGATGCCGTTTCGGGAAATGCTGCGCTTTCTGTTTGTCAAGGACGTTCATCCGCCCGTTTATTTCGTTTTGCTGAAATCGTGGCAGTCCGTGTTCGGACAATCCGTTTTCGCCGCGCGCTGCTTTTCGTTCGCGGGAATGATCGCGTGCGCCGTGTTCGCGGGCGGTAAGGTCCGGCGGCTGTTCGGGGAAAAAACGGCGTTCTGGTTCGTCGCCTTTTTGCTGTTTTCACCGCTTTCCCTTTGGTTGGGACGGTTTATCCGTATGTATTCGTGGATGTTGTTTTTTACGACGGCGGCGTTTTTGTCGGCGGAAACGGCACTGCGGAAAAACGATAAAAGGGAATACGCGCTTTTTGTCGTCTTCGCCGTTCTGGCGTCGTGGACGCATTACTACGCGGCGTTGACGTGCGGGGTGATGACGCTGATGTATTTGTGCCGCGCGTATGATTCGGACACGGCGGGACGCTTCAAGCGTTTCTTTGTTTGCGGGGTCGTGTTGTTCTTTTGCGTTTCCCCGACCGCGTATGTGCTTTCGCTCCAAAACCTTGCCGCGTCCCGCTGGATCACGGGCGAAGCGTTCGCTTCCTACAACCTGTTTTTTGAAAACGATAATTTTTTCAGCGCGTTTCTGGTTTTTTCCGCGTGGGCGTTCGGCATCCAAGCATTGCTGGAAAGTGAAAACACGGATGAAAAGGCAGGCGTTTTAACAGGGCTGTATATTGCCGTTTTTGTTTTATGCGTCGGTTTCACGCTGTCTGTTTTGTGGCGTCCGGTCATCGTCGAACGGTACTTGACGGCGACAATGGGCGGTGTGTTTTTGTTTTTCGCTTTCGGCGCGGCGAAAAAACGCGCGAACGAACTCTTCTTCGCTGTTTTTTTGACTCTGTCGTTTCTGGGATGCTTCACGGCCGAACGGCAAAAAGTCGTCGGCAGCGTCCAGCCGGAGTTTTACAACGCCGTAAAAGCCAATGTCGCAAAAGGCGACATCATTATCGCCAAAGATTGGTGGATGCTGCCGTGGCTGTCTTATCATTTTCCGGATTACGCCGTTTCCGTCGCCGACGATCGCGCGATCAGTATCTTTAACGATAAAATCGTGAAAACGGACAAGGCGAACATTGCGAAAATGCTGGAAACGAAACGCGTTTTCACCGTCAATCTGTACCTCGATTGCGAACAACGCGAAATCATGACGGCGGCAGATCCGTATGTCGGCGCCGCAAGCATCCGCATTTTAAGGAAACGCAGCGAATTGATGTCGTTGACGGAAATCGTGAAATGCGAATGACGCCGAAAAACACTTTACTGTTGTTGTTTTGTCTGATCGTCGGGGCGGGGATCGGCGCGGTCTGCCGGTTCGATAACTTTTGGGATTTTCTGAATTACCATTTCCATAATCCGTGGGCGTTTTTGTCCGGCCGCGTTGATGATGTCGCGCCCGCGTCGGTGAACACGTTTTTCAATCCTTTGCCCGATTTGCCGCTGTGGTTTTTAATCAAACGGTTCAACGGATATCCCGCGCTGATTTACGGGATTCAAGGGTTGTGGTTCGGCGTCCTGCTGTTCGTTTTCATCAAATTCGCGCGACTGTCGTTTTCCGGAAACACGACGGCGGATTACGCCAAAACCGCTTTGGCCGCGGCGTTGGCGGCGACGGGACAGGCGACGTTTTTTCAAATCGGATCGTCCACGAACGAAATTCAAATGGCGGTGTTCGTGATGACCGCGTTTTATTTTTCCGCCAAGTGGATTTTGAATCCGGATTTGCAGGATTGGAAAAAGTTCGCATTTCTGGGCGTGTTTTTCGGGTTCGGATTGGGGTTGAAACCGACGGTTCTGCCTTATTGCGCGTCGTCGGGACTGGTTTTGATCATGTTTCACGGACGGCTGAAAAATCCGGCGGCGTTCGTCGCGGCGTATTTTTTCGGCGGATTGGCGGGGTACCTGTTGTCGAACGGGTGGTTTATGCTGAAAAACTGGAATTCGTACCAAAACCCGTTTTTTCCGTTTTTGAACGGCGTGTTCAAATCCGGATGGTTCGACGCGTTCAACTACGCCGATCTCCGGTATCGTCCGACGGCGAAAAATTTCTGGTATTATCCCCTGCTGTGGTTCAAAAGGCCTGACCGGATTGCCGAGATTTCCCATTACGATTACAGATTTCCCGTTTTTTACATTTTGCTGGTTTTGTCGGCGTTCAAAATCAAATCGTTGAAAACCGCGCCCGTCCGCCGACGGGTGTATTGGGCGTTCGCGCTGACGGGGTTGGCGGCGTGGTATTTCACGTTTTGCATTTTGCGCTACGCCGTCGTTTTGGAAATGCTGGCGGCGATTCCGGTCGCGGCGGCGGCGGTCAACGCGGTCGTTTGTTTGCGGGACGGAAATTTCGCCGTCCGGACGGCCGTTTGCTGTTTTTGGATCGTGCTGTGCGGCGTGTTTTTGACGACGCCGGTTCATTCGTTCCCGTGGGACAAGAACCGTGCCGGAAAATACGTCGATATCGAAATTCCGGCGGAGCTGCCCGAAAGGTTTTTGCTGAAACTGTACGGTTTTCCGACGGCGGGCGTCGCGCCCGTCTGGGCGGCGGCCGGCCGTGATTTCAAAATCGCGGCCTATCATCAGTTCAACACCGTTTCCATGACGGGCAGCGATTTCGCCGACCGCGGGCTTTTCCGGCGAAAGCGCGATGAAATTGAACGCGGAAACACGTTGCCCGTCATTATCGTTTACCGGCTGCCGATGGGCGAAAACGCCGCGAAAGTTTTGGACGGGGTCGATTTGTCGGGATTTTCCTGCCGCGAATTGCAAAACAACCTTGATCCGCTGTTGAATGTCTGCCTGCCCGAAAAATAAAACGCGGGCGGGATTGACTTTTGACGGCCGTTCAAGGAAAATGGATAAAAAAATGAAGAGGCTTTTATGCTGGACGACAGTATCGTCACGTTTGAAAACGAAAAACAAATCAGGGAATCTTTGGAACGCTGGCAGGCGTCGGCTTTGGTTGACGCGGTCAAAAACCTGAAGGATTGTCAGGCGCTGCGCCAAGCCGTCAAGGCGTTGGAAAAAACAAAGGCGCAGGAATTGCTGAAGGACAAGGACAATCCCGAAAAATGGCTGGAGCTGTACCGCGCGCATCAGGTGTTGGATCAAAAGGCCATGGAAATGGGCGAAAAGGAGCAGCCGTGGACGCACGAACAGTATTTGTTCGACGCTCTGCTGTCCGCCGTCGTGCGCGGCGTCATGCACGAACAGCTGGACATTGATCCGGAGGAAGACGGGCTGGATCTGAACGTCATCCTGTCCGAAATGGACGCGCCGGCCGATTTTTTCGACGAAGAAGTCGAAAAGGACGAAGCGTTCCAAGAAGCGATCGCCGCCGCCGACGCCAAAGACGTGTACAAGGTTCACGCCCGATTGGCGCACATTTTGTCGAAATGCAACAATTCCTACACGTTGAAACGCGCCGATTACACGTTGGAAACGGTGAAAATGCCCGTGATGGGATTCTTGGGCAAATCCCTGTTTCCCGCTTTGGGCAACCGCGTTAAAAAAGTCGCGTCGAAAACCCCGTGCGGCAAAGGGCGCGGCGATTGGGTCGATACGCCGACCTGCTTTG
>ERZ808252.1138-NODE-1138-length-21127-cov-7.387244_pt1 | contig 21127 bp, 38 predicted proteins | sample MGYA00521242_ERZ808252 | MGnify/ENA primary metagenome ERZ808252 (study PRJEB31516, sample SAMN03275581) | gut metagenome | biome: mammalia-associated habitat; material: feces | host: Papio cynocephalus | place: Kenya | collected 2012-08-07 ...
GTAATATCCTCGTTTCTTCATATCCTCAACTATTAATGTTTATGTAAATGCCCGATGTGCACTAGTCCGCAGACGTGGCACACGTAAGGTCGGTATCCAACCTCCTTCAACCTTGGGTTTTGATTAAGGAACTCCCAAGCCTCATCCTCGGTCTCGTATGCCACCTTCGCCTTCCAAGAATGGCTCTTCTTAGTCCAGTGTTCGGGGTCTGGCTTGAAAGGTGGTATCTTGTTGTTGTAACGTCTGCTCATAGGCTTTCTCGAATTTATCAATCAACGGACTGACGCTGTGCCAGATCGGGTCATTCTCGATAGCGTTGCGAAGTTCGTCCGGAATGTATCTCTTAAACATAATCTACAAACATTTGAATGCTACGCTGTTCAACGTCTTGTTCACGGCAATATCCCTGTCGCTGCACATCTGGCGCATACACTCCAGGGCATCATCACGTAGGACTGCCATTATCTCGCTCATGGAGGCAGAGGAGGGTACTACGTTCTTCGCCTCCTTGCCATCGACAACCCTTTGGATTATCGACTTGATGTATTCCTTGTCAATCATCCTCCTTGATAAATGTGTCAGGCTCCTTCTCGTCCTCCTCGCCGGCAGGGGCTACGTCGCCGATGAGTATGTGCTCCTTCAGGTCAGGCTCCGTGACACCGTAAACCTTGTATATCATTCCCTCTGACGCTCTCTTCCTTAAAAAACCGCACCTGTCGAACATGTTCCTGCCAAAGAACTGCTTCGTAGGAATCTCGTTCTCCTCCAGTCCGTTGTCACGGCAGAACGTAACGAGAGAGTCGTATAGCAGAGAGGACTTGAACCAGTTGAACACCTCGTTCTTCGCCGCAGCATCAGAGCGCAGCCCGTAAGCCCTAATCCACGCCAACAGCGGCTGGCTCCCGAGAAGGGACAGAAGCAACTGTTTCTTGCTGCCCTCCGCGGCAGGAAAACGGTACTTCCTCTTCCTAAGCTCCTGCGCCCCACGCATGACCCAGTTGAACACGCCGCTAAGCTCGTACCTGATAATCTTGCTCGCAAGCTCCGGATCCTGCCTGTCCTTCGGTATCGTCACGTCGAAGCTCACGTACTGCAATCGCCTGATGAAGCCGAGCGACGCGTCGTCCGGGAACGGAAGCTCGTTCAAGTTGAATATGAGGTAGGGAATGGCGTTCGCCTCCAGCACGTTCTTGCCAAGCTCACGCATGGGGACGGGCTCACCGCTCACCAACCTCTTGAACATGCCGGTGTTCTTCCTGCCGAACTTCTTCGGGTCGGAGTCGGAAGACCAGTTGAAGATGGCGTTCCTGATAGGGAACCTTCCCCTCATGCCCTCATCTCCGTCGGCGGTCAGGTCCGCGTAGTCCATCTTGCTGATCCTGTCGCTTCCGAACAGGTTGCAGGCCACGTCGAACACGACGCTCTTTCCGTTGGCACCTGCGCCGACGAGCAACAGGCACAGCTCGATTTTCGAGGACTCCTTTCCGTTGTACGGGTTGTACGCCGTCCCCCTCTGAACAAGTCCGAGGCCAAGGAACATCTGGAGTATCATCCTGGAAGTCCTGTCCGGGAGAACCTCGTGCAGGAAGTTGGACCACCTGTCGCACTTCGCCTTGGGGTTGTAGTCGTAAGGGTGGTAGTACGTGACGTGGTAATCGGGAGAGAAAGGCATGACCTTCGGGTACTGCAACCCGGAGCCGAAGTCAACCACGCCGTTGTTGAACGCCACGATGTCGAAGGAAGGACGCAGCGGGTTGCACAGGCGGATTGTCTTCATGAACACCTCGTTGCGGATGTTCAGCCTGTTCATCATCGGGGCAATCTGGAAGTCCTCCATGAGCTGCTGGTAGGCCACCTCTATTATGTCCTCGTCGCACACCTCGTAAACCCTGCCGTTGAACATGTAGTACGAACCCTTGTAGTACTTGACAGGACAGTTCTTCGCAAGAAGGCGCATCCCCCTACAGAACATGGCCTGCTTCTCGCCGAAGCTCCTGCTGCCGGAGTTGCCCCAGTCAGTACGCAAAGCCTCCAGTCCGTACTCAGACCTCTTGGAAAGGTCGAGCAGGAACGTGTGCAGCTTGTTTATGTAAAAATCGTTGTCTTGCATACAGTTATATATCTATAAATACGTTATAATGTAGGACCGTGCAGGATTATGCTATCCAGTGATGGATGCGAGAAGAGGGGCAGTGTGCCCAAAATCCCCATAAACACTGGGGTTCGCGTGGGCAGTGCAGGTTCAAATCGCCCCTATCACGCACACCTGCGTATCCGAATGCAAAGATATAAAAAAAATCGTATATTCATACATTATATACGATAAATACTTGTATATTTATACACTTTTAACATACAGAAAGTGTGGAATACAACTACATTTAATATTTATGCAAAGATGGCTATTCAATAAGGTAGGATAAACCGTGAAACAATCGCTACTTCGATTATGTATATATATTCATTTCGATAGCTTGGTAAAAAATCTTTATATAAACCTCGAAAATCGGAAGAAAAAATTTTTAGGAGAGGTGACTAGGCGCTGGATTTTTGGCTCCTTAGGGGGTGTGGTGGTGTCTTTTGAAAAAATAGGACAAAATAAGAAAGTTTATATTGTATAATATTTCCGTGAAACACTATTTTTGTTCCACAAATGTTAATAAATGTTAATCTGTTTATAGTTTTTGTAACCCACTAATACTCAACTACTTACCACGTATATTAATACTCAATTCTCGTATATTTATTCAAATCGTGGAACAATGCTCATTTCGTGAAACATTAAATATATTAACAAAAAAATTGACTGACTTTTTCTTTACCATATTTATACATGTATATTTATTCAGTGTTTAACATATTAAAGGTATATTAACTAAATAAGTAAATAGGTATTACATATTAACTTAAATTTAACTAATTTAGACTGACACTCTGTCAGTTGTAACTACTTGAAAATCAGACACTTAGCATTTTGTAAAGATTAATGTTTATTAAGTTAATTAATTAACATATACTGCCACCTATATTTTGCTAACTATCTAATAATCAAATAATTGTCTTTATGCCACGTTGGCACAATACGTTAATTTAATAAAACCTTAACAAGTACTGACATCTTCTGTAATTATTACAAACCTTATAACTACCTAATAATCAGCCACCTACAATATGTTAAATGAATATTCATACTAATTTCTAACTGGTCACTTGGCACACCATTTGCAATAGTATAGGTGAGCGGGGCCGTTGCCCCGCACGCTCTGCTAGAGCGTAATTATAGCAGCTAACCGCAGAGACTCTACCTACGGAGGCAGCCTCCGCCCACAATGAGGATAGCGTCGAGTGCCGCGAGTGTAGCACCCACACCGGAACGTGTGAAAACTATCTTTTTTTTGTTTAATCAGTGCGCACCCCTACATCAAAGCGCACACCAAATAAATGTAGGGTTTATTGTATGGAAACGAAAATATATGTTTCTGAGGTTAAAGAGAGTGAGAAGTGCAGCGTATCACTTGATGTATTGAACGCTTACAAGGTAGCTTTGCTCAAGGATAGCAAGGACCCCGCGTTGCTAGAGGCTGCAAAGGCCCTAGAGGTTGCAAAGACGGCTTACCAAAAAGCCGTAAACAATGTGGTGCTAGGTGATGACACGTACAACAAGCTGCAAACGGAGTGCGTGCGTACTGCCGTTAGCGAGTTTAGCCACAAACACAATCTGGCTACCTTTGCCGCTTGGTTTAACGACAACGGCAAAGATACCCAAACGGGTATTATAGACACAGCCCAAAAGCTTGGTAGTCACGTGAAAGCGTTGCATGATAGTTTTGCAAAGGGCAAGAAGACTGCACGCAAGAAAGCTGAATCAATAAGCGATCTGCAAGCTCAAGCTGATGCTATAATAGCAAAGCTAAAAGCACTCAAGGGTGAGTAATCACCCTTCCTTTTCACTACTCAAAAAAAAAGGGTGGAGAAATCCACCCTTATTTTACACCTAGTCCAGAGATTAGGTGCGGGTCGTCGTACCCTTATTTTTCCCACTACCCGTTTGAGGCGGTCGTGGTGTGTCGGTGACACCGTGGGAACCAGGCGAGACAATTATTCACTTCATACAGAGAGAAAGCGCAAGTTTTCTCCCCGGAGTGCTTATTGTCTCAATTCAAGAGAGCTTCTCAGTAAATCGAGAGTGCGAGAGGCACACCGATATGGGAGAGTGAAACGAGATTTCACGGAGACATCCATACGAGAGAAACGAGAAAATTCCTCACTCTTGCGTCGAATGGGATGAGACGGGGAGACCGCAGGGAGTTTGTATCACGGAGAGCCGTGAGAGTTTGAAGAGAGAGAAAATCATAATTCATATTCTATCGTGTGGCACACGTGGACGAGTTCCTAACGTGCTTGGCTTCCAGCTACTGAGCCATGTGGTTAAAATCATAGCTCACGGATATTTATTGCTTATTCCGTGTGAGGTACATCCAAAAGAATTGCAATACGTAATCAGTTGTACGAACATCTGTATGCACAGAGAAATCTGTGAGCGTAAATAAAACGTGTGGAGAACGCTGAGGGGTTATCCGCCTGAGTCCTTCGGGATTCAGACAAGTCCTCAGAGGGCATGACGTTCACGCAAATGGCGTGGACCGACGACGAGCGGCGCAAAGAGAGCGTGTGTCCTGGCAATGGCTGCGTGCGTGGAGACATTCACGCAGCTCCTATTTTATTCACCATTTAAAATTTATAGAATTATGTATAAGAAAGTAGTATATTATCTTAGAGCGCATAAATTATGTGCTGTCCTTGAAGTATTAGTGAGCATCGAGATGAAAACCCGCTTCCGTATTAGAGAGAAGCTTCTTGACTCTTGGTATAATAAAGTTGGACGTTATTCTCAAGACGTACGAAAAGAGATGCGTTTGTGGTACGGATGGCGTGCGGACTGGTCAAAACTATCCATAAACGAAAAGCGCACCATCTTTTGTTCCGTGATGTATTACTAAGAAGCCAAAATTCAAGCCTACATTTCCGTGTAGGCTTTTCTATTATAACCATTAAACATTTAGAATTATGAGTACGATAACATTAGATTGCAGAGGGAGGAGAATGATGGAGTTGTACATCGCCGATTTGCAGACGATATACGCCCACGTTGAGTTTATGAGCTACAACGGGAAAAAGCTCGTTGTGGCTGTTTTAGCCTAAATTCTGTAGCCAGTACGATAATTGTCGTGCGTGGCTACAGTACGATAATTAACCATACAATTCAGAATTATGAGACAGAGACAGATTATTTACGCAAGCACTATAATTGTGCTTGGGTTTTTTCAGAGCGTGCCAGCGTTCCTGTGCTTGGCAAGTACGATAATTGTGCTGAATGTGCTTGGAATCTTTTATATGATTCTGCTTGGCACGTTCTGGAGCAGTACGATAATTGGGAGATGGTTCTTCAAGGAGTTGTGGCGTTCAACGCTGCGCTTGGAGAATTTCATCCTGCCAATGAATGAGTAAACTTGGAAAGTACGATAATTGTGCTTGGAGAATTTTAGCCTAAAATCTGCCTAGGGAATCTAGGCAGTACGATAATTAACCAATAAACAATTAGAGATATGGAAAAGATTTTAAAGCAGAAGAGTTTATTTTCCCTAGTGTTGGTGGTTCTCGTGAGCGTATTGAGCGGTGTGATCGCCGTGTCTGGTTTTGCGCTTGGAGACTTGCAGGCTGTGATTTACTCGGCAATCCTGGAGATGTGCGGTCTGTTCTTGATAGCCATCAGCGTGGACCACATTCAGCAGGAGATAGACGACCTATGGGATATGTAGCCTAAAATTTCCGCTTGGAGAGATTCAGGCGGATTCTATTATTCACCATTTAAACAGAATTAGATTATGAAAGCAATTAGCAAAGCGCAGGTCATAGACCTCATGGATGTCCTCAACAAGGACGGAGTGGATAACACTCAGTGGGCAATCAACACATTCGTTGCACCTGTGAAACCTGAGAAATGGTACGGTGCGAACGACACTGGCTGTGAGAACTTGCAGCCTGGCGCATATTGTGCGCTATGGGTGGACGACACCGAGTGCAGCAACATGCCATCCGTAGGCAAGTGGATAGACAAGAAATTGAGCGATGGCAATATTGCTCTGCTTGACTATAAGGAGGGATGGATAATAATCATCTGCCTTGACTTACTGTAAGCCAAAAACGTGCGTGGGCGTTTTCCCACGCATACTATGTCAAACCAAAAATCACAGAATTATGAAGAAATTAGATTACCCTGAGTGGGAGACGTACAGAGAGTATTTGCGCACGAGCATCTTGCCTAAGTTGCATGAGATTCAGAGAGACACGTTTGCCAGCGGAAAATTCTCTTTCGAGATATACATCGAAAGAGAGGGATACGTGAGCGTGTGCGTGTACACAGGGAGCAAGGAGACAAAGGACTTGTATTGTGAGCAATTCTCGTTTTTCTATACACTACGTCCCGATAAGCTCGACGAGTTGTATGACAAGGTTGTTGAGTACATCAAGAAGTTCTTAGCCTAAATTTGTGCTTGGCGATTGCCAGGCACTCCTACAAACCAAAATTTCAGAATTATGAGCAAATGGGTACAATTTTATCACAAGATCACTAAGTACGACCTCGCTAACCACAAGTTTCTGTGGGGACAGGAGGAACTGGTGGAGATGGTGGGCATGGATAGCATCATGCCTGTGGACGCAAGATTCAGTATGGCATCCATACGTGCCGAGATTCAGAGGAAGATTGACAGCATGAAGAGAATAGAGGGATTCGACCCTTGCGCATTCTCCATACTGAGCGGTCCGAGCCTGTTGTGTGCGCACGAGAGCCAGGTTTACGACCTTTGAGCCGAATCTGGGCAGTACGATAATTCGTGCTGCCTGCTATTAACCAAAACAGAATAGATTTATGAAGAAAGAAAAGATTGCCGGTATCGACAGGCCTTACACCTCGATAGAGCTTGGAAAAATCATTGAAAGATACATCGAGGAGGAAAATTGGGCGAGCAAAGCGTGTCTCGATTATTACTCTGCATGGGATTTAAACGAGACAGAGATTGTGAGCGAGGCTTTCGACTCGTTTTCCATCACCACCTTTGGCTCGAACGAGGGAATCTACACGGATTTCTACATCGAGTATCAAGGCAGAGAGAAAATCTGCCTTCTTACAGCCAAGACGCTTGGCACGACAAAGGAGTATTACGTGAAGATGCACGAGATGGCAGCTAACGTAGGCTATAGGTTTGACGAGTTTGTCCGAAAGAACCTGGATAATTTCCTATGGAGCGGATATTCCGTATCATTCGTTGATAAGGATGGAGCAGAGCATAACTCGGTTATTTGTGGAAACATGGAACGAGTAGCATACAATGCCAACGAGCTCCGCAAAGAATATGGTGCAGTGAAGGTGTTCTACGTGGATAATTACACACGCAAGAAGAAAGAGTACAAGTTTTAGCCTAACAAGGTGTAGCCCTTCTGTAGGGCTACATTACAATTATTAACCATCAAAATTCAGAATTATGACAGACGGAGACAGAAAGTTCCTCATGCGCTTGGTACAGGCGCACAAGAGAGTAATCGACGAGGATTGCAAGGCGAAGAAATTGGACGACAAGGCTTACTTTAGAAGAGCGAGCCGTGCGGACAAGGTTGCACGTGAGATTGAGCGTGACTTCTCCAAGCCTCGCAGATTCTGAGCCAAAATCATTCTGTGCGGTATATCCGTACAGAAACTATGTCTAACCATAAATACAAATGAATATGGAGTATATAAAGAGAACAGAGAGCAATACATGCGTAGATGTGTATTTCGACGGAGAGAAGTACGTGTTTGTAAACGCGTTCCACGGATGCGTAGCCATTGCAAGAAGACAAGGACTTGTCGAGTTCACGAAAGATGGCTATATGGCACACGTGAAGTTTTGTGTGGAGAAAACGAAATGTACTATCAGCAGAAATCTCATAGACAGCACTATACATAAGATGGAGAACAAGTATGTTAGTACCGTCGTTGAATACGAATGGAGCGAGATTGACGCAGATTGTCTCCCTTATTCCGTGAGCGTGAACGTAGAACGTCGTTAAGCCTAAAAATCCTGCATAGCGATATGCAGGTACTATTCACCAATAATTTTTATGAATATGAGAACAAGAACTTACAAGACCATACGTGGTCTAATGAGACAGATGAGCTACTGCCAGCTGTCCGTTGATGACGTGCTGAGCGGTAGCTTTGTCAACAAGAAAGGGTGTTACCAGAATTTCCGCTTGACTGACGAGGCACTGAGAGAGTTTACGGACGGCATCTGCGGTGCGCTTGGAATGCGTGATAAAGATGACGTTTTCGAGAATATCAAATGGAGCCGTGTGAAGAACTGTGGGATAATGAGACGTATCGGTGTTGATTTGTTGCGCAGCGGAAAACTAAGGTACGAATATACAGCCGGCCAGGACTATCCTTCGGAGACACGTCTCGTAAGAAAGCTGCTTCGTTGCAAGTAGAGCCTAACAAGGTGCGCTCAGGGATGGGCGTGCCTTCTATCGTTTAACCCTTTAATTATTTGAATTATGGCAAAGAGAAGAAGCAAGACTGCGGAGCAGCAGGCTAAGTTCTACGAGGTAGGAGAGAGCGCAGAGTCATTCTACGAGTATTTGGTTGCATCGCTTGACAACGGACACTTTAAGCAATACAAGGAATTGTACAAAGAGCTGTCTCTTGTCGAAAGAAAGAGCTACGTTCAGTGGCTGTTTTATGGCGGTGTGGTCAATAATATGGAAGGGTACATCGTGAATTTGTTATAAGCCAAAGCCAATCCTCATCCTCATGGGTGGGGATTTCCATTATCAACCATTTAAACAAGTGAATTATGGAAAAGAACATTGTGGAAGTTGTTAGCAACAACAAGGGAGAGGTCATCGAAAAGGTGGCTGACTACATCGGCATCGAGGAGTTTGCGAAGTCCATCGAGGAGCTTTACAGAGAGTGCCTGGATAATTTCGACAACAAAGAGGAGCTTGAGCAGTACATCAACGACCTGTACGACGACGAGAATCACATACACAACCTCGCTTGGGAGTTCGCTCACGAGGTCAACAGAGACATGAAGAAGTATCTCCACATGGATTCTCACAGAATGGATGGCAACTTTGCTGACATAGAGAATGATTATCCGAAGTACAGAACAGGCACATGCTGGCCTACCGACTACGACGGAGATGATTACTTCGACCTGTTCCCTGAGATGGTGAAGCGTCTTGACGCAGCCGAGGACAGCGAGAGAGCCAACGACGACAGAGAATATCTATCGTCGTGGTATTTCTACGCATTCGGCACGTTTGGAATCAAGTACAATTTCTCGAACGAGCTTCAAGATCTGAGCTATGACCTCGAAAGAGAGGAGGAGTTCGCTCCTACAGCCTAAAAATTCTCCCCTTTCATGGGGAGATTCAAGTATTAACCAATAAACTATGAGGTATGAATGAGAAGACAAAGAAAGATTTAGAGGAAATCTTCGACGACGACTTGCTGAAATGCGAGATCGTAAAGAGCGTTGAGAACGAAGACATCAAAGCTTCGCTCCTCAGATGGGTTGCCGACGGAACATTTTCCGTTGCGGCTGTCATCAAGCCAACGAAGAAGCTGACAATCTCTCAGCAGATAAGCAACGAGAAGGACGCACGTGAGTACTTCAAGAAGTGGTACGATGACGTGTATGTAGCCTAAGAAATGCGTGGTGAAATATCCACGCTACCATTGTCAAACCATTTAATATGAATAGATTATGGAATTTAAGAAAGGAATCGCCTACGTAGGTCTGTGCGACGTATGGGGCGGAAAGATGTGGTTCTGCGTGTCTCCTGAAAAGACGGAATGTAGCCATTTCTGGACGAAGAAGGAGTGTGAGAAGTATATCAGGGACAATTTCTCTGGTAGCGACAAGAAATATCTACTCAACAAGCTAAGAGAGCGTAAGGGCAGAGCAGTGTTGTATCATTAAAGGAATATCGTAATGGAAGTACACGTAAGACTGAAAGGTGACTGCTATTGTATGAATACCTACTGCCATACGCTCAAGGAGTTTATGGAGATGAGAAACTTGAAACGCTCCGACATCGCCGAATGGTGGAAGGAGTAGTCTAATTAGAGGGAGCTTGCACGCTCCCTTTCTATTCACCAATAACAAAAGAATTATGAATCAGAAAATCAGAACACAACAGAAGGGTAGTGACGTAGTTTACAAGATTGGCAGAAAGATAATCTGCTATCGCAACGGCTACACGTATTCCATCGGAAAGCCATCGGACGCTTGCGTGTCGAGTTTCACGGCGTTGTCGGAGAACATCGCACACGAGCGTTGCATGGAGATTTGCGAGAGACGTATCCTCGCAGAGATGAAGTACAACAACCCTGTGGCGTACAATGCTCACAAAGTATTGAACGCATTAGCCTAACAGGTAGCCTTCGGGCTATCGCAACAAACCATTAAACAGATAAGATTATGAAGAAATTTAGATTGTACGTAGTGAAAGCAGGTCACAGAGACGAGAGTAAATTTGAAATCGTCAAGGACTTCAAGGATGCAGAAGAAAGAGCCAAGGAGCTCTTCGAGGCTGCATGGAAGGACTACCCATGCGACGACACCTATGTCGATTGCGTGGAGTCCGAGTACGAACTTCAGGAGGACCACCTCGTTATGGTAAAAGACTACTACGGCGAGGTGTACTGGAAAAAGATGGTGTTCGGCGACTTCGGCTTGTGTCCTTTGTACGCTCGCTTGCTCGATGATGACGAGGATGCGGAGTTGCAGGAGTGGAGAGAGGAGGTTGAGCGCAATGTGTTTGACCTTTCGCAAGAAGAGCTAAAGAAGCTCCGTGGTCAGATCTGCGTAGGAAGCGTTTATCTCAGCGACTACGATAACGAGTTCAACATTGACGAGAGCGCACTTTATAACGAGTGCGAATCCTACTTGTATTGGTTGGACGAGGAGAAGCGCGAAGATACCCCTGACGAGTTCGTCTACTACATCAAGGAGGTAGCCTAAAAACGGAGGGCGTTTGCCCTCTGCCAATTATCAACCAAAAAAAGTAAAGATTATGAAGTATTACGTATCAGTGACAGAGACCTTGAACAAGGTCGTTAGTGTGGAGGCAGAGAGCAAGAAGCAAGCAAAACAGCTTGTGCAGGATGCATACGACAGAAGCGAGATTATCCTTGGCTCGGACAATTTCTGCGGAGAGACCGTAGAAATCGAAGACGACCAGCAGTTCTATGTGGACGCAGAGAAGGATGGTCCTGTATATCAAGAAATCAAGCCATGACTTGCCTCGGCGATTTATGGAGCACTTACGATGATTATATCGATGGTTTCCTTGACCAGCAGTGCTCCTACTGGGGAGGCGACATGGAAAGTCACCTTACAGACGAAGAGTTCAAGGAGTACATCAAGTATTGCAAAGCCAAAACAAAGGGAGAGTAATCTCCCTTACTATAACCAAAATATTAAGAGTATGACAGAAAAAGAAAGAATCGTAGAGGCTATTGTCTGGCACGTCAACTTTAGATTGAATGGAGTCGGGGAGATGTATGTAATAAATGGCAAGTTGGGATGGGTTGGCATACAACACGAGAACAATGCCGACTTGTCGTTCCTTGAAATGATAGGAATAAAGATTCCGCCATATTATGAGGAAAAACATTGGTTTAGAGACAAGTCTGATTTTAACCTATTCCTGACAGACGAAATCTACAAGAAAGTACGAGAGGATTTTGCAAAACACAAGCACACAGATAAAGTAAATTAAAAAAGTGAGCTATATGGAAAATCAAGCAGAGTTAGCTGATAAGCTCGTAGCGTGGGTTTGCTCAGACGAGTTTTACAAGAGGCAGCACGAAGCTGACTTACGTCTTCAAAAATGGTTCAATAACTGGCAAAAAAGAAAAGCCAAAAAAAAGCGCAGCTAAGGACTGCGCACAATAACCAAAAAAGTAGAATTATGAAGACAATTACATTAGGTAACAAAGATTATCAGATTAGAATTATTCCTGAAACTGGATACCAAGCTACAGATAATGAGCGTGGTTCAGCCATTATAGAGTACGTCTGCACAACATTTATCGGGAACTATCCTATTCGCCAGGAGAATGGGACAAGAAGGATATACTTTGATAAGGCTGGTAACGTGTATAAGACCAACAAAAGCAAAAAAATTTGGTTTAACTACATTAATAGCTAAAAAGTACAGACAATATCTGTACTTCAACAAACCAAATACAATAAGAATTATGAATGAAGACAAGATCCTACAAATGTTCTTCGAGCCCGAGCGTTGGCAGTATGCCATCGACAAGGGTCTTGTGAAGGACATGAGCAAAGCAGTTATGTATCAGCTCACCACACCTGAGGCGAGACTGGAGATGTACAGAAGGATTCGTGACGGCAGGTACAAGATAATGCCGCCTCACACGGCTAAGATTCCAAAGGACAACGGAGATTTCCGCACGGTCTATGTGAACGAGCCTTGTGACAGAATCCTGTTGAGCATAGCCAACGACCTCCTGTTCGAGCTGATGCCGGAGATGACACACCCACGATGCAAGTCGTACCAAAAGGGAATCGGCTGCGGTCGTGTGGTGCAGGAGGTGTCGAGGAAGATATGTTCCACGCGTGGAACAATCCTTGGCTGGAAGTCCGACTTGTCCAAGTACTTTGACAGCGTGCCCATCAATTACATTGACGAGGCGTTCGACAGAGTGGAGGAGAAGTACGGAAAGTCAGCGTTGATTGCGGTCATTCGTGACTACTACCACACGAACATATACTTCGACACGGAAGGAAATCTCTGCGAGAACTACCAGTCCCTCAAGCAGGGATGCTCTGTTGCGGCTTGGCTCGCCGACGTTGTGCTCTACCATATAGACGATCAGCTATCCAACCTGAAAGGCTACTATGTACGCTATTCTGACGATACGCTGTTCGTTGGCGAGGACTACGAGGAGGCGATGCGAATAATGCAGGACGAACTGATGAAGATGCAGATGAAGCTCAACCCTAAGAAGGTTGAGTATCTTGACGCACAGCATTGGTTCAAGTTCCTGGGCTACTCCATCAAGGGACACGACATCTCGTTGTCTTCCACTCGAATTAAGACCTTTCAGAAGGAAATCGAGAAGAGGACGATCAAGAAGCGTGACACCACGATGGCGAGAGCTATCAACGCCGTCAATAGGTATCTCTACAAGGGATGCGGAGAGTTCTCGTGGGCTACACAGGTGCTGCCGGTCATCAACGTCAAGGAGGACATCAGCACCCTCAACACCTTTGTCATGGACTGCATCCGTGCGGTCAAGACAGGCAAGAGGAAGGTCGGTGGACTCGGGTACGTGAAGACGCAAGCCGTAGGTTGCATAGACCGAGGGCGTGGCAGGAACGTGAGAGCCAACAGAGGGAAGACGGAGAGCGAAATCAAGGGGTATCTATCCATCGGTTGCGCACAGAATGCGATGAGAACTCGCAAGGCTGCGTACAATACGTTGGTCGCTACCCTTTGACAGAGTTCCTGGCGCAAGGGTTTGTCGGTATGGAGGCGAGGTTTAACAATCCGGTCGTGTATAGCACCGAGGACCAATCTCTTCGCAAGAGATGGTCCGTCCGTGCTTCCTAACCAGGATTCTATCGAAGACATAAAGTAATGCGCAAAGCCTCAACGCCGACAATCTCCGTGACCGAGCACAAGGACGTGGAAGAAGGACGGACGAGTTTAATCTCCTGCCTCTGCAACATCATCCAAGGGTCGCTAATCCCGAGCCAAGTTTCATACCTATCGGTATTCAACTTGAGATTGGGATTAGGAACCTTGTATGACGCACAAGGCAGGCAATATCAATAACCTATCGTTATGTGCCAGTCCGTATGACTTTCACAGGTGGCGCACACCGCCAAGGATTGACGAACGGCAACGTTTATGCGACAGGTCTCTAACCAGACTCAGACGCCGAGGTTTACGCGCTATCACGCATGCACCTCAGGCGTCTGAGTCTGGCGACTTCCTGTTGCTAATCAGAAAAATAAATCAATGTGCCGAGCCATCGGTCAGTCCAAGAGCTATCGCAAGCCAAAAGGGTACGCAAGTAGGCTGCGTTTAGTCACCAGCTATGAGATAACGCGGGTCAACCTGCACGCAACAGGTTTACCCGCGTAACATACTGGTAACAATCAGCATCATAAAGTCAAGCGACGAGCCTATGAGTGTACCTACAAACAACCAAGGGCATTGCAGCCCGCGTAACCAAGAATAGAAAATTTAGTGCCACGTGTTGAATTAGATACGACGGATGTGGTTACATCCGTCGTATCCTGCAAGCATGTGACTTAATCGAGCGAATACACTCATGCAACGCTCTACCGAGGTTACACTATAGCTATTGCGAGCCGAAAACGTGCGCAAGAAGGAAACATTTACGAAACTGTTTGAAGGCATCCTGATCTTCGCAGGTGGTTACCTGGATGATCAGGACTTACATACAGTTTAAATCAAGCTCATAAAGATACGCAACGCATCCTTTGAGCGCACAACTATTAACCAAATAATTAAGAATATGACATACGACGAGATTATCAAGGCGGTAGAGGATGGCGCAAAGTTCACCATCAACTTCCAAAAGAGAACATGCAGAGTGAACGGAAAGGTTGTTATGTCCGAGGAGGACAAGCCGAACGATGTTCCTTACCTTACGCATGAGGTGGTAATTCCTGCGATAGAGCAGAGATACGAAACCTACAAGCATTCCGTTCCGTCGGAGCGTTCAGAGTCGCATCGCAGACAATATTTCAAGGCTTTGCCCGAGAAAGAACTGTCGGACGAGGACATGATGTACGGAGAGAGAAGAGAGGTGGCGCGATGCAAGCTGGAGTTGTATATACTCATACAGCTGCTACGTGGAAACCTCGCATGGGAGAGTAAATGGGGAACTTGGTTCTGGCAGTCCGATAAGGACAAGGACCTCATCATCCTCAGAGACTGGATTGAGCCAAACAAGGGTGGGGCGTAAGCCTCATCCACAAGAGTTAAATAAATTAATTATCAACCATTTAAAATTTTAAAGAATATGAAACAGATTGCAACAATCACTGGTGAGAACTTGAACGTAGTAGTTAAGAACGTAGAGGCATCCGCAAAGGAGGCTCCCACTCAGAAGAAGACCAAGGCGGAGAAGCGCATGGACACGTTGAGAGCGTTGGGCTACGACATGAGCAAGTACTTCACGCTCGGAGACGAGCAGGTCGTTGAAATCAAGGACGGCAAGGCTGTCCCTGTGGATTTCGTGCAGATTGCACCAGACGAGGACGACGTTGTGGAGAAGAAGCTCGTGGAGGGCGGATACGTGAACAACTGGAAACTATTCCGCCGTTGGGTGATGAGCCAGATGTTTCACATGTTGAGAGACATGGAGAAATACGGCAAGTCATTCAACGAGGTATTGCAGCACAAGAGCTACGAGTACCAGTGGAGAATGTTGGAGAACGAAGCGTATGCTCAGATGAAGATGCAGAAGCACGGAGACTCCGACAACGCGAAGATGCGCAACATGTGGTTCAATGGTGAGGTAGCCTCCGACATGGCAGCAGACTACATCAGTAAGCTCAAGGCATACGTTGATGACAACCTCATCTATCGCGTTGATAAGAAGACCGGTTTGCTCGACAAGGAGCACTACAAGCACACTTGCCACGGACTTCCATACGTTCGCATCAACAACAAGAACATCTTCGTAGCCGACTTGCAGAAGAAGGTGTACGCTCCACTCTATGAGATGGCCAGCACCATGTGTTCTACGACTTCCTATGAAGTTCTTTACAGAACAATCAAAAACTTCAACAAGGTGCGTAAGCACCTCTACTGGAATACCAAGCAGTCAAACGACTTCATCAACGCCTACAAGGGCTCTGGTTCTTACTTCACGATGAGAAACCTCATCATGTTCCATGGTGTACGTTTCCGCATCGGAGGCAAGTTTACGTCAGAGGCTCAGTCGTTGAAGCATCTCGACATTCTGGCGAAGGATTGCGTTGACCACAACGAGGGATGGAGAATGCTCGGCATCCTGAAGGAACTCATCAGTGAATCTGGCATCTCGATCCAGGGAAAGATTGACGAGTGGAATAAGTAATCAGAAACTCGTGAGGCTTGCCACCTTTGGCATGGTCGCTCGGCATCAATTCAGAAGAGCTTCTGCAAGAAGGATCATCGTCCGGCAAGGTTAGCCGGCTCAGATCCTTCTGATAAAGCTCTCTACATCGAAGGTCTAAAGAGAGGCACGAGCCGAGAGCCATGTCAGCCAAAAGCCCTCCTTGCTTGGAGGGTACAATGTATAACTAATAAAAACGAAGAATTATGAAGAAGTATGAAGTACAAGTTAAGGAAATAAGCTACGCAAGCACCATCATCTATGCTAATTCCGAGGAAGAAGCCAAGAACATCGCCTACAACGACTGGGCGGACGGAGAAATCGAGATGACTGGAGGCATTGACTGCGAGACAAGCGTAGTAAGAGAATTTTAGCCTAAAATGCGTGGAACATTTTGTTTCACGCTCCAATTTCAAACCAATTAATTAAAAGCAAAGAATTATGAAAGAAATTAGCATTGACACAAGAAACTTGATTCCTGCGCCACTGGATGACAAGAACGTTTTGGTGGATGGAGTAATGGACAGCCTGTTCGACGGGCAGGATTACACGTTCGACAAAAACGAGTATCTTGGCTTTGTCGGAGGCTATCCCACCTATGCCGAGCATCACGCAAACTTTATGAAAATCATACTCGCAAAGCCTATAAACGATGTCTTGTCTATAAACTCATGGGGAAGTGCGGTCGTCGAACACCTTACGCTCGGCGAGAAGAAAGATGTCATGATGGTGCTCGACACCGTGAGATGCCAGTACATCGACGATTCGGACTATGTAGCCGTTCCGTACATCATGTCGTTCGTCATGCACGACAAGGAAATCACGGTCATGTTCCATTGGAACGCAGAGGACGAAGACAATTAGCCAAACAAGCCTGTACCTACATACAGGCTCCTATACATAACTCGATTTGTTTAAATGGTGAAAAGGAGGTCTGTCGTGAGACACGCCTCCTTCTTTCATCCCTAGTATTAACCATTTAAAGTTTTAGAATTATGAGCAAAAGAAATTACTGGGTGTTAACAAAGGAGAACATGGCAAAGCGTATCGCAAAGGCACAGTCAGCCTATGAGGACGCAGTTGACAACGTGAATGACCTTCACGTCAGCATCAGCGATGGGAACACCAAGCTAGGTGCCATCCCTTCCGTTTCCCTCATTCCTGTAATGGACTGCGGAAACTGCGGCATCTGTAGCAAGTCCTGCTATGACTTACGTAACGACATTATCTACAAGGAGGTCATTAAGTCCAGGGCAACGAACTCCGCAATCCTCCACGAGGATCCAGAGCGTTACTTCAAGGAGATAGACGGTTACCTCAATTACAGATTCCCTCGCGCCTTCCGCTTCCATATTGGTGGAGACATCAAGGACGAGTGGTATCTAGGGAAGATGTGCGAGATTGCGAGAAATCACCCCGAGACTAAGTTCCTGGCGTTCACCAAGATGTTTAAGGTGTGCAACGGATACATCGACAAGGGCAACGTGATTCCCGAAAACATGCACATCCTATTCTCTGGATGGCTTGGCCTGGACATGCCAAACCCGCACGGATTCCCGGAGGCGCACCCAATCTTCGAGAACGAAACGTCAGCTCCAGAAGGCACGATGCTCTGCACAGGAAACTGCACGGAGTGCCTGAAGGAAGACAGGCTCTGTTGGAAGATAGGAAATGGACAGGCTGTCGGATTCCTCGCCCACTAAGCAAAAAGCCCTCTTCGGAGGGTCCCATTAACCAATAAAAATAAAGTGAATTATGGCAAGAACAGCAAGTAGAGCGACTAAGATGATCTCAGCCGCCGACATTATGAAGAAGAAAGGCATCGAGCAGAGAGAGATGGACATGAACGCCTTCAATACCGTGGTGGAGAACTTTTTCCTCACCCATGAGGCGAAGGACACCATACTCCTCATCCCGAAGCGTTTCATAGAGATGGAGAACCCGCCAGAGGGAGACTTCATCGACTATCTCGACGACACGATATGGGCAAGGAAGGCAGACGACCCTGACGACCCGTTCGACTTCATCAACTACAAGATGATGGAGAAGAACGGGATGATTCGTCCGATATTGTTCGTCAACGAGCCATTCATCGGCAATGCGGCGGGATTTCTTAGAGATTTATGCGGCTTCGTTGTCAAGAGCAGAACACGAAAGAAGAGAAAGGAATACATCGTGTCTCTGCCGGTGTAACAGCCAAAACAATGCGTGGAACAAAATGTTTCACGCTTCTATGTCTAACCAATAAATTATGAAGATTATGAATGTGAATGATTTATCAAGAGACCAGAAGGTTGAGTTGAAGCAGACGATGCTCGAAAATGTGCTTGGGCGACAGCCGTCTTGGGGAGACCTTGCGGATGCAGACGACATCGTTAGCGACGAGCAGTTGAACGACGAATACGGAGGAACGAAGTTCTGCGACGACGATTTCTTCTGCTCTTGCAATTAATCAAAAAATGCGGTTACTAAATCAGTAACCGCTCCTACAAACCAAAACATTAAGATTATGAAGAAAGTAAAATTGGAGCCAGGCTACTACGAGTGGCACTTGGTTGACGAGAACGGCAATATTCTCCTCAACATCACGGACACAGACATCGACTACACGGAGACCGCCAAGGAGCTCTTGGAGGCCATCGACAATGTGTGGGAGGAAGCCTACGATGCAATAGATAGAAATATTGAGTTCAACGGCATCAAGCAAGGATACCTGGACGACGACTGGAAGTTCGTTGTTGCGAAGAAACTATTCGAGCACTACGACTACGACACGACGTTCCTGACGAGAGTAGAGAAATTCAGGGACGAGGCCTTGTCGATTGGCTATTGCTTGCAGGACTTGGGCATCCTCGACTGGTATATCCTGTTCGAGACAGCCCAAGAGAGTTAAATCCGAGTTAAAATCGGCAAAGGAGTAGGTTTATGTTTAGAAAATCACTACCTTTGCCACTAATAACCAAAGAAATAAAGAATTATGACAGAAGAAATCAGATTAAAGACAAGAGACTGGGAGCAGCTTCTCACCTATACACAGCAGCAGAAGTACAAGACTCCCATCAAGCAAGGGTGGTTCTGCGACTATCATGGGATAGAGTGGAGACACGAGACGTTCTACGGAGCGTACATTTGGAAGTACCCAAAGTACTTGAAGGTGGTCCGCATGTTCGAGAAGATGCTCGGGCACAAGCCTCAGTGGTCCGATGTAACGGACGACAACCTCAGAGACCTGTTCGAGGAAATTACCCAGAACTACGCCCCAAACTCTGCCAAGACCCTGTGCGCTACCATCAAGGCTGTGATACGCGAGAACGACGCAACGAGGGTAATACCTTCGCAGCAGTTCAATAAGGTGCTCAGGGCAAAGCAAGTGCCGGTGCAGGCTGTTTACCTCACCGACGAGGAGATAGACCGCATCATAAAGTACAACCCTCGTGGCGCAATCAAGAGATACGTTCAGCGCATGTTCATCATGGAATGCCTCTGCGGTGCTCGCAGGAGCGACTGCGAGAGGATGACCACCGAGAACATCGACGAGACCGGGCATTTCTTGGTGTACGTCACACAGAAGACGAAGGTGGAGGTCAAGGTTCCTCTTCACAAGAAGCTGCGCCCGTTCCTCGTGTGCGGTACAGGAGACGAACCTCTACCGAATACAATCAGCGAGAAGTGCTTCAACGAGAACCTTCGTGACATCTGTTGTGACTGCGGTATCAACACCTACACCAAGGTGTTCATGGGAGGAAAGGAACAGACTGGCATGAAGTACCGTTTCGTTACGTCACACACCGGCAGACGCTCGTTCGCCACGAACCTGTCGAAGAAGGGTGCCTCGTTGGAGCAGATAGCAATTATGATGGGCCACATCAGTTCAGGAAAGCCCAACATCCAGATGACCCAACGCTACATCGTCAGCAAGACGGAGATAAACAGCGACACGCTGCGACTCTTCGGTATCTACGACCCTGACTACCTTGGGTAGGAGCCAAAAAAATGAGGATGACCAATATCATCCTCTTCTATTATTAACTAAACTTTTGAAATTATGAATAGAAAAGAAATCAAGGAGTACCAACAATCCCTGGACGATATGCCTCGCTGGAAGCTCGTCAAGGAGAATGTTAAGATGAAGAAACGACTTGATGCCCTCTCGAAGATTTGCGACACGGAGGATGTATATAACGCCTATAACGAACAACAGAGAGCACAGCGTGACTTAATGATGGCTAACAGACATGTCGCCAAGGTCAAAGAGGTCTTGCAGAAAGCATTGACGGAGCGAGACATCAAGTACAATGACAAGTGGGACATAAAGACCCTTGTACATTTCCTCGTCAGAGGAACGGATCAGCAAAGTATCAACCAATAAATAGCAAAGAATATGATAGAAGGAGTAGAAGAAGAAACGCTCAAGGAATGGGCGGACGAGTGCAAGGAGAAGTTCGACAAGCTCTTCATTCAGACCATCCAGAAGGCTCTCACTGGCGAGATTGGAACAAACAACCAGATGGTAGAGGAGCTAAAAGGCCTCAACTGGAGATTCGAGGATGAGATGGAGGACTACACGAACGGGTTCATTGGCGATCTTGACGGTGGTTGGATAGAGCACTTCGAGAACGCCGAGAGAGAAGGAACGAACGTTATATTTGTAGCGAAGGATTGCCTTGAATGTCTCGGTATCGCCGCAAAGGTAATGAACGAACAGGAGTATTTCGTAAACGAAGACGGAAAAGTCTCTGACGAGTTCGGCAATCGACTGTCTTCGGACCTGGAGCATCGTGTCTTCGAGGTGATCCCCGGCGGCAAGCAATAGCCCCGATTAGCCAAAACCAGGGAGCTTCGGCTCCCGACAGTATTAACCAAGCCCTCGACATCACGGATAAGTCTATAGAAAATGAAAGAGCAGAACATCAATTA
>ERZ808252.1142-NODE-1142-length-21072-cov-6.271875_pt1 | contig 21072 bp, 15 predicted proteins | sample MGYA00521242_ERZ808252 | MGnify/ENA primary metagenome ERZ808252 (study PRJEB31516, sample SAMN03275581) | gut metagenome | biome: mammalia-associated habitat; material: feces | host: Papio cynocephalus | place: Kenya | collected 2012-08-07 ...
GCTATGCCGAGGCATACGCCATGAAAGGCAAGCAGGTGGTGAAAGCCGGCTTGAATTTCTCGGTGAATGACGAGGAGAACGTGCTGGAGTGGGTGATAGAATAAATTAGCGTGATGGTGAGGGATAAAAGCTCTACCCTCACCCTATCCCTCACACCTCGAAATGCCGATAAACAAAGGCGTTTCAGGGCAATGTGTGAGGGTGTGAGGGATAAATCACGAAAAAAAATTTCAATTCGAATTATGTTATATTGATGGTTTCGTATTTGGTTCATTTCTTATGAATGGCATATTCGAATTTCTTTTTTTTAATGGTAAGTGCTTGGCGGATTCCTTTTATATAAGGTGAAAGCGATAGATAACTAAGATAATTAGTTAATTAACTAAGCGTTTTAGTTTTATTAACCTTGTCTTTCTTGTTTATAACTAAAAGATTTAGTTACTTTGCGACGTGAATGAATAATTTATACGTTAAAACTGCAAGGAAATGAATACACTTACTAACAAGGAAGAGGAGATAATGAACCATTATTGGGAGCATGGTGACATGCTGATTCGCGAGTTGCGAGAGTGTTATGATGAGCCAAAGCCACATGTAAATACTCTTTCCACCCTTGTTCATATTCTTGAGGATAAAGGCTTCTTGGGGCACAGGGCATTGACAGCACGTTGTTTTCAGTATTTTGCAAAGATCAGCAGGGAGCAGTATAAGCGCAAGGCTCTGAACTCTGTAATCGACAAGTTCTTTGGGCGTTCTTACAAGGGTGCGGTGTCGGCTCTCGTGAAGGAGGAGAAGATTTCCGTTGACGAGTTGAGGGAACTGATAGCATCGCTCGACAAATAATGGCGTCAATCCGGAAATAATTTAATTGACAGACTGATAAACACATTATATCATGTTGGGATTTTTCTTTATATATTCAGTCAAGGTGGCAGTATGCTTGTCGCTGTTCTATCTCTTCCACAAGTTGCTGCTGAGCCGCGACACGTTTCATACGTTCAACCGCTTTGCCATCCTCTCAATGATGCTGCTTTCGCTGGTATTGCCGCTGATACATCTGTCGCTTGACTCCTCTGCGGGTATAAACCAAGGGACGGTGGTGCTTGAAGGCATAGTGGCTCAGACTGTTGAGGATTCTGACGGAGCTGAAGGCGGACTGACGCTTATGCAGATATTGCTCCTCGTATATCTGCTTGGTGTAGTGCTGTTTATTGGCAGAACGGTATTGTCTGTATGCAGTCTCTTCCGACTGATTCGTCATGCCAAATGCGTGGAAAGAGACGGCGGCGTAAGAATATATACCTTGCAGGGCGACATATCGCCGTTCAGCTGGTTCCGCTGCATCATAATGAGCGAAAAGGACTGGATGGAGAACCGACGGGAGATTGTGCTTCACGAGATGGCGCATATACGGCGCAGACACTCCGTGGATGTGGCTTTCTGCAATATCATTATTGTGTTTCAGTGGTTCAACCCTGCTGCATGGTTGCTGAAGAGAGAGTTGCAGACCGTGCATGAGTATGAGGCAGACGAGGCAGTGTTGCTGTCGGGAGTAGATGCCACCCGTTATCAGATGTTGTTAATAAGGAAAGCCGTCGGCGAGCGACTGTTCTCGATGGCTAACAATCTAAATCATAATTCACTAAAAAAACGAATAACCATGATGAAAATCAAAAGAACAAATCCGATGCAGAAGGCTAAGATTGCCTTTGTACTTCCGCTTGCTGCCGTTGCCGTGGCTGCGTTCGCAAGCGAGAGAGTGGAGAATTTGAGCGAGAGAGTGGAGCAGGAGAGTGAGGCGCTGGTATCGACAAGCGAGAGCTCTGTCGTTAATACTATTGAAAAGATTGCAGACAAAGCCCCTGCAATGAATGTGGATAAGGCTGAAACTGTTTCTACGGCTGCTGTTCTGCAAGACACGGCAAATGTGGATGCAAAGTCGGTTAAAGGCAAGTTCATAGAATGTGTGCAGGAAACATTCCCTGAGTTCCCCGGTGGGCAGTCGGCTTTGTTTGAATATATTGCAAAGAACATAAAATTCCCTAAGTCTGAGGGGCAGAAGGATGTCAAGGCTCGTGTCGTTACCACATTCACTGTTACTAAAGACGGTAGCATTACCGATGCCAAGATAGAAAAGAGCCAGGGTGAAGCATTCGACAAGGAGGCGCTGCGAGTAATCAACGGTATGCCGAAATGGATTCCCGGCACGAGGAACGGCAAGGCGGTAGACGTGAAATACACCATTCCGATAACTTTCAGCACAGAGAGCGCAGGCAAGACTGTAAAGTCTGTCAGAACGATAGACATGAAAGATAACGGCAAGAAGATAAAGTCTGTCAAGACTATCGACTTGAGCGGCAATGCCGACAAGATGCCGAAGGGCAAGATTGTGTCGCAGAAAACGGAGATGTTCTCAAACAAAGACTTTGTGGTTGTATTAAACGGTAAGGTAACTGAGAATCTCAATGGGATAAAACCTGACGACATAGAGAAGATTGACGTGAAGAAAGATGCCGAGACGATAAAGAAATACAATGCCGAAGGCAAGCAGGGAGTGATGCTTATCACTACGAAATAAACTCATAATCACGGAATAAAAAGTAAAAATCCCTCGAGGCAGCATTGCCTTGAGGGATTTTCTTATATGTCCGGCACGAACGTTGTCTTCCTTATTTAGTCTTCTCCACCGTGTGGAGCACCTTTCCGGTCTTGTCTATCATATACATGCAGAGTCTTTTTTTCGAGGCTGCGATAATCGAGAAACCCGTTTCGGGAGAACAGAACAGTGTGCCTTCTATTGGCTTCACCTTGCGGCTCAGGGCTCCGGCGGAATTCACCACATAGTCGATAGGGTCGCCTTTCATCTTTATGTGCTGGAAGTTGTGGATGTGTCCACAGGCATAGATAGCCACGTTTTTGTATTTGTGCAGGATTGGCATTACGCGTTTCTGCATATCGGTGCGCTCATCTTCGCTCTTGCTCGTCTCGGCATAGATCGGATGATGGCCCACTACGATAATCCAGTCTTCCTTTGCCTGACGCAGCGTTTCGTCGAGCCATGAGAGCTGCTTCTGCATGTCTTCCTTGCAGGCATCGGGATATACAGCCGGATTGTTGCGGTATTTGTCGATTAGCGGCGTGGTGTCGAGCCATACTATGCGCAAGGTCGTGCCTTTGTGTGAGAATACCTTGGTGTAGTATTTTGAAGGTATCATCCAGCGGCGGCTCACCTTTGAGTAGTCGAGCACAGCCTGTGTGTTGCCGCGGTATTCGTGGTTGCCGCAGACGGGAAACCAGTCGAGCATCAGCTCCGGATGGGAGTAAATGAGTTCGTAGTTGGTTGTCCACAGCGGGTCGCTTACCGAAGCCACGCCGTTGAAGTGGTGGATGTCTCCGGCTGCGACTACACATTCCGGTCCGATGGTTTCTGCCATTGTTCCCATCAGTTCGGCGATGGGCTTCTGGTCGTAGTATCCGTTGCGACCAATGTCGTTTGCCATATACATGTTTATCTCGCCTTTCAGTTTCTCCCATTCTGCCGGAGTCTGGGCTTTTGCTGTCATTATGGCAGCGGTTACGGCAATTGCTGCAACGGCAATGTTCTTGAATAGTCTGTTCATTTTATTTCCTTGTTTTATTATTGTTTCCTTTTCTAGTTGTTGTTGCCACAAGACTTTCATAAGCCTAAGGGCAACGACATTTACAGTATTACAGATTCACTTTAATTCCTGCATTTACCTTCACGCCGTAGTATTCCACTTGCATCGTGCGGTCTTTCGTACCCTGATAGTAGCGAAGTGGCTGATTGAGCAGGTTGTTGGCGTTGGCATATACCGTGAACTTCGTTTTCTTGCCCCATGTATAGCTTGCGTTGAGGTCAAGATAGTTCACGCTGTCGTAATAGCGGTCGAGGGCACGGCTCGTGCTCATCTGATCGATAAACGAAGAGGCAAAGTTGTATGACAGGCGCAGGCTCAATCCGAATTTCTCGAAGAAGAGCGAGGCATTTGCCGTGTGTTCCGGCGAACCGGCTACTTTCACGTCGTCGCCGCTTTCTATGCCCAGACGCTCGTTGAAGTTACGCGTTTTGCTGTGGGTATAAGTGTAGTTGCCGTAGAAACCGATACATTTAAGCGATGGGGATATAAAACCGAAATCGCGCTGGTAGGCCGCTTCCACTCCGAACACGCTTGCATCATAGGCATTGATGTTTTGAGTAACCTCGAAGGCTTCGTTGGCATATTTTCCCTCAAGTCCGAGGTCTTTGCCGAGATATTTGTTGGATGCCCACTCAACATTCACGTTTTTGATGTCTTTGTAGAAGAGGCCGAGACTCACCAGTCCCACGTTTTTGAAGAAGTGGTCAACGGAGAGGTCTACGTTTATTGCCTTGGCCGGTTTGGTGTTCGGGTCGCCGATGGTAGCCTCGAGATCGGCAGTGTTGAATGTCTTGTTGGCGATGAGGGCAGAGTACTTCGGACGTGAGATGGTTTTTGTTACCGATGCTCTCACGCTGCCGTCCTTCGTATACTTGTATTTCAGCAACAAACTTGGCAGCAAGTCTGTATAGTGGCTTTTATATTCGCCCGTAGGAGTCATTGTGGCGTCGCCTTCCTCAGGCACGTTCACGTTGTATCCGCTCGTCTTCAGGTCGGTGCGCTCAAGGCGCAGACCAACTGTTGCCGAGAGCTTTTTACCTATTTTTTGGTCGAAGCGCAGATAGCCGGCTGTGATACGCTCATTAATCTTATAGTTGCCAGCCTCTTCCTCATAGTTTTCCTCTCCTTTGTATTTAGAGAAGTCTATGTCGCCGAGTGTCTGCTTGGTGATAAACGGCGAGTGTTCGGGATATTGGCTTCCCGGCATGAATCCGTTGCGGATCTGCAGCGATGTGTTGTCGCGCCAGTTGCTGCCGAGCACTTCTTCGGGGTCGTAGTCGAAATACGACTTCGTGCGTTTCTTGTCTTTGGCGGTTAGTTTAGCTCCGAATTTCAGTGTGTTTCCATATAGTCCGGTCGTGATTGGCAGTGTGAAATTCAGTCTTCCCTTCCATTCATTCTCCACGATATCCTGGTTGGCGTTGTTTAGTTCGCTCAGCTTCCAGTTCTTGTCGTCGAGTGCAGGCAACTGCTTCGTGTAATAAGGCTGTTTTCCGCCCACTTCTGCAAAGTTGCTTCCAAGGTCTATACCCTTCAGAGAGTATGCGGCGTAGCGTTCGTTAGGTCTTTCCTCAGTGGCACGCGAATAGCTGCCAGCCCAGTCCACTTTCAGATTTCCGAAATAGTGTTCGCCGTCGAGAGTGAAGTCCATTGTCTGCTGCAGTTCCAGTCGGGCATCCTTGTTGTCGTCGGAGCCGGCTTTGGTTTGCAGCACGACCGACTGCTTAGAGGCTTTGCTGTTCAGTTTCTTGTATGAAATGCGATAGCGGTTCTCCCAGTCGCTGCGGCGGTTGTATATACCTTTGAATGATATTTTGTGTTGTGGGTTGAAAATATAGTCGAGAGCGAGCGAGTAGCTCTGTCGTTCGCGGGTTACATAATATTGTCTGACCTGGGCCTCCTTCAGTTCCAGTTCTTTCTTGTCATTCTCCTCGTATTCAAATTCCGTATTGTCCGATCCTCCAGGCATATACTGATAAGAGGCGGCAGCCATCACTCCCAACTTGTCGTTGAAAAACCTTTGGCCCCATGTTGCACCGAGGTCCCACTCCGGTTTCTGGCTTATCCACGAGAACCCTGACCCCACATTGAAGTTGAGCACCCTATGGCTTGGCGTGTTCTTCGTTACGAGGTTTATCTCTCCGCCAATGGCATCACCGTCCATGTCGGATGTAACCACCTTGTTCAGTTCGATAGTCTGTATCATGTCAGAAGGGATTAGGTCGAGCTGCACGTTTCGTGTGTCGCCTTCGGCAGACGGCATTCTGTTGCCGTTCACCGTAACGGAAGTGAGGTCGGCAGAAGTGCCGCGAACCTGTCCGAATCGTGCCTCCCCCTGGTCATACTGCACATTCACGCCGTTGATTCTCTTCAGGGCGTCGCCGATGTTGGTATCCGGGAATTTTCCCACTTGGTCGGCAGAAACCACGTTCGTTACTCCCATACTCTCCTTCTGCATCTGCATCGCTTTGCGCTGGCCATAGAAAGCACCGGTTACAACAACCTCGTTGAGTTCTTTCCCCGCATCGAGCGTGATGTTCTGCTCCACGCTCTTTTTGCCCACCTTTATGGTGTAAGTCTTTGGTGAGTAACCCACATAGGTGATTTTCACCTTGTATGTGCCTGGCTTCAGATTGGGCAAGGAGTAATAACCGTTGATATCACTTGTCACTCCCGTGTGCAAGTCCTCGATCATCACCGTGGCACCAGGCAACACCTGCTTGTCTGTGTCTGTGATTCGTCCGCGGATATTACCCATTTCCGGACTCTCCGTTACTTCTGCTGCACTGGCTGCTACGGCTGTCATGGCCATGACAAACGCCGATGCGAATAATTTTCTTGATTTCATAAAAACTTAAAACTTCTGTTGTTATCTTGATTACGGGTGCAAAGGTAGGGGCGTAGGGTTACGAACATGTTACAACGGCTTTACGGCTATGCTAATGGAATATTAAAAACTTTTTTCATTTGCAGTGAACATGTTTTTGTTTCTTGTTGTTTGTAGATGTAAGGAAAATGTGTATATTTGCAAATATCTATAATAACGCTTAAATCTTATATATTATGAATGACCGTCAGTCCTTTGATTCTTTTGACGAACTTCTCGCCGCCCTCGAAACGGCAGTTTCTCACCCTATGGATACGGCCTGGTGCATATTCCGCTATCTTCAGAAAAATTACAAGGAGATGGGCTCGGAACAAGTACGTACGCTATTGGCTGCATATATGAAAATACCTGTAGAAAAGCCCTCGCTGATACATTCGTGCATGCTCGGCATGGCTGTGAAGATAAGTGAGATGTATCCGGATTTCCGCTTTCCGCAGTTTCTTGATATGTGGGGATATGAAAAGAACCTAAGACCAGAAGACCGGCAGCGGCAGACGGGTAAGGACGGAAGATCTTATCTCTCGCTAAAGGAGAAGGTGGACCGTCGCCTGCAGTCGTATCTGCTTCATCATCATGATGAGGCAAAGGATGTGGCTGATGGAATAAAGTCGATGTTTGCTGTTAAGGTGTTCGAGAGCATGGTTAATGGCAAAAGGCGATATTTCGTTAAACTTGTAGCTGCCGATGGCATGGAACTTGCCACTGACAGTCATCTATTTCCATGTAAGCCGTGGGAGATACAGGGAAAACTGTATGATGTTTCTCTGAGAAAATCAAAACAGGGCAACGAACGTGCTGTTGAGGTGGTGTTGTCAAAGAAAGGGGTAGGGGAGGTTTTCCCAACGATGGTAGGATATGTAGAAGGAGTAGACGAGAGCCACGGGCATTATCATATCTATGATGCCCTGTCAAGGCATTTCGTGGCTGAGAAACCGCAGATGATGATTAAGACGGGCGACTTTGTTTCTTTTGCGCCTATAATTCCTGTCGAAGACAAGTTTAAAAGCGCCGCTGTAATCAACGTTATGCCTCATGATGAGGGATTGACAGCCTTCGGCACCTTCCAAGCCGTTGCAACCTACGTAAACCCCACTGACGGCTATCTTCGCTACCGCATAACATCACCGATAAAAGAAACTCCGGAAGGAAAAATTACAGAAGAGGGCTTTGCCTCGCTCGTAAATGTAAAGGACAATGATCTGCGCAAGAAGTTAAAAGTGGGCGACAATATCCGTCTGTTGCTTTTCCTGAAGAGGGGAAAGGACGGCGTGAAGCGGAATCATGTGGCAGCGGTCATCCGAAATTTACTGTAAATTTGCAGTAAATTTCGAATTGGAGTGTTGTTTAAATCGAAATTTATTGTAAATTTGCAGTAAATTTCGATTTAATAATGATGAATACATATATAGACAGGAAAATATACCTGCAAAAGCTCATTGATAGAAGAGACAATGGTGAGGTGAAGATTATAACCGGAACTCGTCGTTGTGGAAAGTCATGGCTTCTGAAGAAGGTTTATTACAATTATCTTTTAGCTCAGGGAGTGGCAGAGAAAAACATTATCTGTGTTTCGTTTGATACAGACGAAGACCTGCTCGGCGAAGATATTACTGATCCTATCGTTTTGAAACGCCATTTGTATTCTCGAATAACAAATGACAGCGAGAACTATTATGTCTTTCTTGACGAAATACAGATGGTTGATGGATTTGAGCGCATTGTGAATGGGCTTAATGCGCATGATAATATAGATGTTTATATTACAGGTAGCAACTCGAAGTTCCTTTCAAGCGACTTGAATACTATATTTCGCGGTCGGGGTGATGAGGTGAGGGTTTATCCTTTCTCATTTAAGGAATTCTGTATCGGTCGTACTGAAACCGTAAATGATCTCTGGAAAGAATATTATACTTATGGTGGTATGCCAGCTCTAAGAAATCAGCCTACTCCGGAGCAGAAGATTGCTTACCTGCAGCGATTATGGAATAAGACATATCTTGATGATGTTGTTGAGCGTAATGGGATAAAGAACCGCATTGCCCTTGAGAATATTGTAGATTCACTGTGTTCATCTATCGGCTCGCTTACTAATCCTAACAAAATCAGGAACACGCTGGAAAGCGTACAGCACGTTAAGGTTGATGTCGAAACGGTTGGTTCTTATATGCAATATCTTGATAATGCCTTTTTGTTTGAAGGAGCTCGGCGCTATAATGTGAAAGGACGAAAGTATTATGACAGCATAAAGAAATATTATGTCGTGGATGTTGGTCTGCGCAATGCTCGTCTCAACTTTCGTCAGCAGGAGATAACGCATATTATGGAGAATGTTGTCTACAATGAGTTGCGCATCCGTGGTTATCTCGTTGATGTGGGTGTAGTGGAGAGCCGTGTGATGCGTCAAGGAAAGAGTACCTATCAGCAATATGAGATTGACTTCATCGCTACCAATGGCATCAACAAATACTATATACAGTCGGCATACGCCTTGGCTGATGAAGGAAAGCGTGAGCAGGAACTGATGTCTCTGAAGAAAATCGATGACTCTTTCCGCAAGATAATCATCGTTGGAGACGACATCGCCACATACATCGACGACAACGGTTATGTTTTCATGAGCCTGTTCCGCTTCCTGATGAATGATGATGTGTTGGAGTGAGACAGAGATAGGTATGGTAGGTATTTGATGCTTAGAACGCATAAATCAGCCCCAACTTAAATTGTATAGGCTGGGGCTAATTCGTAGATCCTATGTATCCGTTAATCTTTCCCATTTTATTTCTGTTATATATAGTATTTTTACCAATTTCATCTGTTGTATTTGGAGATATCAAATGAAAGACTTAATTTTGCATTACATATAATATGTAACATAAAATATGTAACCATTGTAAGTCGTTATGGAACAGCTTAATAACCCATTTGTAATCTATGGATATAAGGGAGCGGAATATTTCTGCGACCGTGTAGAAGAGACTAAAACCGTTGCAGGTGCTCTGCATAATGAGCGCAATGTAGTGTTGGTTTCTCCAAGGCGTATTGGCAAGACTGGATTGATTCATCATGTGTTTGAGTATATCCATATAAATGAGCCAGAAGCGATATGCTTCTATATGGACATTAATGCAACACGTAATTTTACTCAGTTCATACAACTTTTGGCAAAGACGGTAGTAGGAAAAGTCGATACTTTCTCTCAGTCTATGATGAGAAAGGTGACAGATTTTTTTTCTGCCTATAAGCCAACCTTATCGTTTGATGAGATTACCGGTTTGCCTACTTTTTCCATTACGGTGTCTCCTGACCAAAAAGAAGACTCGCTACGACGTGTTTTTGAATACCTTAAACAATCGGGAAGGCGTATATATATTGCAATAGATGAGTTTCAGCAAATAGCCGAATATCCGGAAAGCGGAGCTGAGGCTTTGTTGCGTTCCTACATACAGTTTTTGCCTAATGTGTATTTTATATTTGCCGGTAGCAAGCAGCATATAATGACAGACATGTTTCTGTCTGCCAAACGACCGTTCTATCAGAGCTCACAAATTGTAAGTCTATCTGTTGTTGATATAAATAAGTATCAGTCGTTTGCAAACCTCTGGATGAAGGATAAGGGATTGTCGTTTACCAGTGATATCTTTGCTTATCTTTATAATAGTGTAGATGGACAGACTTGGTATGTTCAGGATATACTGAACCGTCTTTACCAAAACGGTAGAGAAATCACAATAAATGAGATTAATGCTGTAATGACAGAACTTGTCAATGAGCAAGAGGTGGCTTTCTGTAATTATTATGATTCTCTTACCGATAATCAGGCACTCCTGTTGTCGGCTATTGCTTGTGAGAGACAGACTTCGTCTGTGTTGTCTCAAGAGTTCATTTCAAAGTATTCCTTGCCGGCAGCAAGCAGTGTCAGTCTTGCTTTAAAGACACTGCTGCAACGGGAGTTTGTATATAAGTATAATAATAAATATATTGTCTATGACCGCTTTTTCGGTATGTGGTTGAGAAGAGTTAGATAGGTAATCTATATTTATCCCCTCACATAATGCGGCATGTCGGCAGGAGTAACCATGGAAATTTCCACTATGCCGCCAACGGTGCCGTCGCCTTTCTTCCATGCCGTCTGGTATATTACTTTGTGCACGCCGTGCTTCTCTATCGTGTATACGTTGCTGCCGCCGGTGGCGAGGATGTGACGGATAATCTCGCGCGAGTGCTCGTTGTGGCAGTCGTAGAGATTTTTGCCTATCAGGTCGCCGTGCTTCTTGTAGGTTTCACGCGACTTGTCGTTCATGTAGATGATGATGCCCTCGGCATCGCATACGGTTACGGCACAGTTCATGCCTTTTGCCCATTCGTAGGTTTCCATTGTTCTTTTTTTTTTTTTGTTATTATTATTGGGAGTTTTGGGAGTTCTGGGAGTTCTGGGAGAGCTGGGGTTTCTGGGAGAGTTGGGAGTTATAGGACCTATAAGACTTATAGAACTTATAGGGCCTATAGAGGTTATGGGAAAGAGTTGTTGTCAGTGAGCCTCGAGCCAGTTTCTGCCCCATCCGCTGTCAGCCACAAGCGGTACTTGCATCTTGAAGGCATTCTGCATCTCCTGCATCACAATCTGCTCCACCTTGTCGTGCTCCTCAGGGAGAACGGAGAAGTTGAGTTCGTCGTGCACCTGAAGAATCATTTTTGACTTTATACCCTCAGTCTTGAAGCGACGGTAGATATTTATCATAGCCACCTTGATGATGTCGGCGGCAGTGCCCTGGATAGGGGCGTTGATGGCGTTGCGCTCGGCAAAGCCTCGCACGGTGCCGTTGTGAGAATTGATGTCGGCAAGATAGCGGCGGCGGTGGAACAGCGTCTCGGCATAGCCCTTTGCACGCGCCATCTGAATGCTCTTGTCCATATACTCCTTCACCTTCGGGAAAGTCTCGAAGTATCCGGCAATCAGCTGCTTAGCCTCGTCGCGAGAGATTTCCAACCGTTCGGCAAGACCAAACACCGTGATGCCGTAGATGATGCCGAAGTTGGCGCGCTTTGCCTTGGTTCGCTGGTCGCGCGACACATCGTTGATGTCCTCCTTGTATATCTTAGCTGCCGTAGCCGCATGGATATCGTGCCCCTCGCGGAACGCCTCAATCATATTCTCGTCGCCCGATAGATGTGCCATCACTCGCAGCTCAATCTGAGAGTAGTCGGCAGAGAAGAACTCGCAGCCCGGCTCCGGGATGAAAGCCTTTCGAATCTCCTTGCCGTCCTCACCACGCACAGGAATATTCTGCAAGTTAGGATCGCTCGAAGAGAGACGCCCCGTGGCGGTAACAGTCTGATTGAACGACGTATGGATATGCCCTGTGCGCGGGTTGATAAGCTTTGGCAGGGCGTCGACGTATGTGCCCAAGAGTTTCTTCAATCCCCTATGTTCCAGGATGTCGGCAACGATCTCGTGCTTGTGCTTGAGTGACTGGAGCACCTCCTCGCTCGTAACATACTGTCCGGTCTTTGTCTTCTTTGCCTTCTCCACAATCTTTAGCTTGTCGAAGAGCACCTCGCCCACCTGCTTTGGCGAAGCGATATTGAATTCCACCCCAGCAAGTTCGTAGATATGCTTCTCGATATCCTTCATGCGAGCGGTGAGCACGCTTGAAGTTTCCTTCAGTGACTCTGTGTCGATCCTTACTCCATTCATCTCCATCTCGGCGAGCACAGGCATGAGCGGCATCTCGATGTTCCAGAACAAATCCTCGGCACCGTATTTTTTCAGTTCCGGTTCAAGTTTGTTTTTTAATTGCAAAGTAATGTCGGCATCCTCGGCAGCATATTCGTAGATCTGCTCCGGCAGAAGGTCGCGCATGTTTTTCTGCTTCTTCCCCTTCGGTCCGATAAGCTCCTCGATGTGTATCGTCTGGTAGTTGAGATAAATCTCAGCCATGTAGTCCATGTTGTGTCGAAGCTCAGGTTGGATGAGATAATGCGCAATCATCGTGTCAAACATTTTTCCCTTCACCTCGATGCCGTAGTTGCGCAGCACCTCGATGTCGTACTTCATGTTTTGTCCGATTTTCAGAATCTGCTCATTTTCGTAGAGCGGTTTGAAAATATTTACAACCTCTTGTGCCTTTTCCCTCTCGGCCGGCACAGGAACATAAAAAGCCTGTTTTTCTTCCACACTGAAGCTCAAACCCACAAGTTCAGCATTGATAGCCTCGGTAGAAGTAGTTTCCGTGTCAAAACTGATAAAATGTTTTGTAAGGAATAAATCACACAACTTGTGCATATCTTCTTCTTTATCAACGAGTTGGTAGTCGTGAGTCACAGATTTCGAGCTCTGAGAAGGTCCGTTTTTTATCACTTCCGCTCCGTCGGTCGGAAATTCGCCAAACAAATCGAGTTGATTTGAAACTTTTTTTTGCTGTTGTTTAGGTTTGTTAAGAAAGCGTTCCGTGAAGGTCTTAAACTCCAGTTTATTGAAAATTTCTATTATTCTTTTCTCGTCCGGCTCCTTCACCTTCAGTTCATCAAGGTTCAGTTCGATAGGAACATCCGTTTTGATAGTGGCAAGGAATTTGGAGAATTCAATTTGCTCCTTGTTCTCCTCCACTTTTTTCTTCAGTGCCCCTTTCAGTTCGTCGGTGCGCTGGAGTAGGGAGTCGATGCTGCCAAACTGGTTGATAAGTTTTACGGCAGTTTTCTCGCCCACGCCAGGACAGCCCGGAATATTGTCGGCGGCATCGCCCATGAGTCCGAGAAGATCAATAACCTGCTCGGGCGACTCAATATCATACTTCTCCTTTATGCCCTCAGCATCGAGCGTTTCATATCCTCCGCCGTGGCGCGGACGAAACATTTTCACGTTGCCGCCCACGAGCTGCCCGTAGTCCTTGTCGGGAGTGAGCATATAAGTATCGATGCCCTCGCGGTCGGCTTTCTTTGCGAGTGTTCCCACCACATCGTCGGCTTCAAAGCCTGCCACCTCCAACACCGGGATACGCATAGCTGTGAGAATATCCTTGATTATAGGCACCGCCTTGCGGATATCCTCTGGCGTCTCCTCGCGCTGCGCCTTATACTGCTCGTAAGCCTCGTTGCGGAATGTGGGACCGTGAGGGTCGAAAGCCACGCCCAGATAAGTGGGCTGTTCCTTCTGCAGAACTTCGTGGAGAGTATTGCAGAAACCCATCACCGCCGACGTGTTCAGTCCCTTGGAGTTGATTCTCGGATTCTTTATGAATGCGTAATACGACCTGTAAATCAGGGCGTATGCATCAAGTAGGAATAATTTGTCCATATTATTATGTTGTTCTTTTTTATATCATATATAGTTGTATATCCCGTTGCCGTTGGCCCTCAAACGAGAGCAAACATTGCAAAAATGTTGTGAGCTGCAAAGAATATCGTGTAAAATTACTGTTTTTTTCTGATTAATCAGATAAAATAATTAATTTTGTATCAAATTTCATTCAATGGACTATATTTCACGCATAAAGCAACCGATTGAGAGCGAACTCTCAGACTTTAACGAGCTTTTCAATGAGGCCTTGTCGCATACCGACGGACTCCTGTCGCAGGCTTTGGCATATATCCGCCAGCGCACGGGAAAACGTATGCGTCCGATGCTGATTTTGCTTATGGCGCGCAACTACGGTAGCGTGTCGGAGGTAACGCAGCATGCAGCTGTGGGACTGGAACTGCTGCATACCGCCAGTCTTGTACACGATGATGTTGTGGACGAGAGCGAAGAGCGTCGCGGACAGGCTTCGGTAAATGCCACGTATGACAATAAAGTGGCAGTACTCGTAGGCGACTATCTTCTGTCTACGGCTCTTCTACATGTGGCTTATACAAGGAATACGGATATCGTAAGATATCTTGCCGAATTGGGCAGGACTTTGGCAAGTGGAGAAATTTTGCAATTGTCGAATATCTCAAATGAAAAAATATCCGAAGATGTTTATTATCAGGTAATTAAGCAGAAAACGGCAGCTCTTTTCGAGGCATGTTGCGCAATAGGAGCTTTGTCGGCTGGTGCAAGCGAAGAGGATATTGAGCTTGCGAAGCTTTTCGGACAAAATCTCGGTATTATCTTTCAGATACGTGATGATATATTTGATTATTACGACTCTACGGAAATCGGAAAGCCTACGGGTAATGATATGGCAGAAGGCAAGCTTACACTTCCTGTTATTTATGCCCTTAATTCTACAGAAGATTCTGAGATGAAGGAACTTGCCTATAAGGTTAAGGAACGTTCGGCTTCGCAAGAGGAAATACACCGTCTCGTTGCTTTTGCAAAGGCTAACGGCGGAATTGAATATGCGGAGCAACGGATGAATGATTTCCATCAGGAGGCAATGAGATTCATCGATGTTCACGTAAAGGATAAAGAACTGAAAGACAGTCTTGTGGCTTATCTTGACTATGTTGTAAGGCGCGATAAATAGCTAAAAAAAATATAAAAATAAAAGTTCTCATACGGAAAACGTTGTCTGTATGAGAACTTTTGTTTTTGTAGGTCATTGACTTACTTCGCAATCTTTATAGTTCTTTCGCCTTCTTTTAAGATATAGATGCGTTTCTCGGAGTTAGATGGAATATTGTCCACCTTCTCTCCATTAATGCCGTATATCGCTTTATTTTGCGTTCTGCTGCTGTCTTGCGTCGTGTCCTGTATTCCTGTTGTTTCAGATGCGTAATCGATATAGCCCCAATATTCAACTTTTGCAGTAGGTTTATACTCATTGGTGTTTTTATCCTTCATGTTTGTTGTCATGCTTTTCTTGAGCACGCTGTTGTCGGGTAGGGTATAGTACTCGTAGTCGTAGGTAATCGATTGGTTAAGATCGTCGGCAGAGATACTGGTAGACACATCTCCTGCGATATCGCCCAGATCTCCGCTTGTAGTGCCCGAAGTCTCGGTCTTTATGCAGTCGCCGTGTTCATTGTTTGTAGAGACGGTTTTTGCCGTTAAAGCATTCTGTCCCATGGAGTCCATACTGATATCAGTCTCGCTGCTTCCATATTGGTCGGTGATGTTAACCGTCATAACCATCTTCATCAGACTCTGTCCGAGAGCCGTCATGTTAACCTCCATATTTGTTTTAGTTTCCTCGTAGGTTCCTTTTACAGTTCCGTTAATAGGCAGGTTCATTCCCATTATAGGCATAGTCATTGTCAGTGTTGCCGACTCAATCTGATTGTCGCCGTCAGACAGGAAACCTTCCATATTGTCGAGCGAGAAGCTGAATAGCTTGTTTTCATTGTATTTGTGCCATTTCAGAATGGTAACGGATACAGGGATGCTGATGTTCTCTCCGTCGTCGCCTTCCTCTTCTATAGTGGTGGAAATCTTGTTTAGTTTTCCGCTGATAATAGCATATTCAAAGTCTACTTCCATCTCTTTTTCCATGCTCTTCGTTTCTTCATCGTATGTGTATACTATTTCCTTCGTCACGCGTCCCTTATTGTTTTTTGTCAGCTCCACCTCAGATGTTACAATGGGGTTAGTCCAAGATTTTGAAGCCTCGTCCCAGGAGTAGCTTGTTGTCTTTGTAACGAATCCGTCGAGAGAGTCGTCGTAGCTGTATTCCACCCTTTCCGTTTTGTCAGCTCCTGTTGTTTCGGTAGCCGTAACGTAGCCTTTCTGGTTATATTCCGTCTTTGTAGTTGATGAGAATTTCCATGCATTATCCTCATAAACATAATCTGTTGTGTGTGTCGGTTTTGTTGTAGCGGAGTTCATATTGGCAAAGTTTCCGTCGTAGTCAGCCTTGGCAACTCTTCCGTTTAGCAGCGCTTTTATTGCGGATTTCACGTTCATTATCGACATCCTTGTTTGAGCTGTGGCTGATGTTGTAGAGAACGTCAATGCAGCGACAGCAAAAAAGCTAAAATACTTCATAAGCATGAATTTTATTTAAATGTTATACAATTATTTGTTATCCGAAATGATGAATTGTCGTGTTGTCTTATGTTAGTAATGGATAATATTGAAGAAAAGCAGAAAAGGCCTCAATATTCTTTCAAAATTAAGAATATCGAAGCCCTGCTCATAATGTTTTGTTTAGAAGAATTTAGTTTCCTGTCCTTCAATCTCGCTCAGCAGCATGTTTGCCAGGCGACTTGTGCCCAGGCGGAACCACTTGTTTGTGAGCCATTTCTCGCCAAGCACCTCTTTCACGATGGTGTAGTAGATAAGGGCGTCCATCACGCTGTTGATGCCTCCGGCAGGTTTGAAACCAATCTGTATGCCCGTTTCGTCGTAGTATTCCTTAATAGCCTGGCACATTACGTAGGCAGCCTCAGGAGTGGCAGCAGGCTCAAGCTTTCCTGTAGAAGTCTTGATATAGTCGGCACCGGCATACATGGCGATGATAGAAGCCTTCTTGATGTTCGATGCGGTCTTCAGACAGCCAGTTTCGAGGATAACCTTCATGGCATGCTCGCCGCAAACCTGTTTCAGTTCGCTGATTTCGTCGGCAACGCCCTCATAGTCGCCGCTCAGGAACTTGCCCACGGGCATAACGATATCAATCTCTGTGGCGCCGTCTTTTATAGCCAGTGCAGTCTCGGCAACCTTCACCTCGATAAGTGCCTGAGACGAAGGGAAACTGCCCGATACGCAAGCTATCTCAACGCCGTCTATCTCCAATGTTTCGCTTACTACCTTTGCGAAGCAAGGATAAACGCAGATTGTGGCAACATGTGGCAGATCGCCGTAAGCCTCGTCAAACTGGTTTACGCGCTCTGTAAAGGCAAGAACGCTCTCCTCCGAGTCGGTAGTCTTCAGTGTGGTCAGTTCGATGCTTCCCATAAGGAATTTCTTCACGTCGAGGTTGTCGTTCTCGTGCACTTTCTCGGCAATGATTTTCTTCACCGCCTCGCGCACTTCGTTGTCGTCGAGATTAGTGTTGTATTTGCTCAGTGCCTCTTCGTATTTGTCTGTTTTCGGAGCGTTGTCGCCGATCTTCTTGATAATGCTTTCGCTCTTCGGATTTTCTTTTTCTGTCATCATAGTGTTATTCTTTTTATTTGGTTTATATTTATTCTTGTTCGGCTTTTTCTTGTAGCTTTGGCGATATGGAATTTCTGTCGGGTAGGGCAGAATAGCCTGATAATTTAGGGTTGTTCAGATGTCTCTCCTTGTCCCTCCGGGTCTTCTTTTCAAAGCTTTTTTTCAGTTCCTCGGTCAGGTCCACTCCTGTTTGGTTTGCAAGGCAGATAAGCACCCACAATACGTCTGCCATTTCTTCACCGAGGTTTGGCTTCTCGCCCTTCTTAAAGCTCTGGTCGCCGTATGTCCGGGCAATAACCCGTGCCAATTCCCCCACTTCCTCTGTCAAACAGGCCATGTTGGTGAGCTCGGAAAAGTATCTCACGCCATAGGTCTTTATCCAATGGTCCACCTGCTCCTGTGCTTCCTTTATTGTCATCTTAGATATGATATTATGTCGATGATTAAAATTATAACACAGCCAATGCTGAGTATCAAATTGACTGTAAACATCCACCACGGACTGGCTTTTTTCCTGTTTTGCCCAATATTTGCAGCTATAAGACTGACGCAAAGGAATGCCCATGATATGGTACTTAAATATTCTTCTTTAAACCATAATTTGTTTGTTATTCCTATAAGCAGGAACATTAAGAATGAGCATTGCTCTATATATGATTGTAGCTTACTTTTTTCCATAATTCTATTCCTTGTTCTTTGTGTCCATACAAATAGTTACCGGTCCGTCGTTGAGTAGTTCTACCTTCATGTCTGCCCCGAATTCCCCGGTACCTACGGGTTTGCCTAATGCCGCGCTCAGGTCCTTGCAGAACTTCTCGTATAGCGGAATGGAAATATCGTGTGGCGCAGCATGAATCCATGATGGGCGGTTGCCTTTCTTTGTGGATGCCATGAGCGTGAACTGGCTAACCACTATTATGTCGCCGCCGTCGTCGAGAATAGAGCGGTTCATAACGCCGTTCTCGTCGTCGAAAACACGCAAGTTTACCGTCTTTTTCACAAGCCAGTCAATATCCTCCTGACCGTCCTCGCAACCTATGCCGAGAAGAATCAGAAAGCCTTTTCCGATACTTGCTTTCGTATTGCCGTTTATCGTTACCGATGCGTGGCTCACGCGTTGTATTACTACTTTCATCCTTTATTGTTTTTTCCGCTTACAAAGTTAGTTTTTTATTGTTTCCCTTGCAAACTATTCCCCAATAAAATGCTTTCTTATTATCTCAGCCTTTTGCTTTCCTGTTACTTCAGCCAGTTCTTCGACACTACTCTCACGTATCTTTTTCACTGTTTTAAATGCCTTCAGGAGTGCGTCTTTTGTCTTCGGACCAATTCCCTTGATGTCGTCGAGTTCGGAGTGCAGAGCGTGTTTAGAACGCTTGTCGCGGTGAAAAGTAATGGCAAAGCGGTGTACTTCGTCCTGAATGTGTGTAAGCAAGTGGAAAAGTTCGCTGTCGGTCTTCATTCCTACCACCTTTGGCGGAAAACCGTAGAGCAGTTCGTTGGTGCGGTGGCGGTCGTCTTTTGCCAGTCCGGCAATAGGAATATCAAGGTGTAATTCATCCTCTACCACCTCTCTCACAACCTCCATCTGTCCCTTACCTCCATCGGTAATTATCAAGTCGGGCAGCGGCTGTTCTTCTTCCATAAGTCGTGTGTAGCGGCGCCTTACCACCTCCTTCATCGAGGCATAATCATCCGGTCCCACCACGGTTTTGATGTTGTATTTACGATAGTCCTTCTTGCTCGGCTTCATTTTTTTGAACACCACGCAGGCTGCCACAGCATCAGTTCCGCTTATGTTTGAGTTGTCGAAACACTCTATCTGATACGGCATTTTGGGTAGTTTCAGCGCCTGTTGTATTTCCTTCATCAGGCGTACCGCCTTTTGTTCAGGATTAAGCTTTTCTGCTTGTTTCAAGCGGTCAAAGCGATACTGCTTGCCGTTCATCTCGGAGAGTTCAAGTAGCGTGCGTTTGTCGCCGCGTTGCGGTATGGTGATAGTAATACCTTCGAGTGGCAGTTCTATTTCATAAGGAACAACGATTTCCTTTGATGTACTGCCCAATTTTTCCCTTATCTGCACAATAGCGAGCGGCAACAGCTCTTCGTCTGTCTCGTCAAGTTTCTTCTTGAATTCAAAGGTGAAAGCTTGGTTAATGTTGCCGTTGGTAACGTGGATGTAGTTTACGAAAGCCAGATTGTCGCTGTCAGTAACCGAGAATACGTCTACATTATTTATAGTATGACTCACGACCTCGCTCTTTGAGCAGAAATCCTTCAGAAGCATGTATTTCTTCTTTATCTCTTCTGCTTCCTCGAATTTCAGTTCTTCGGCAAGACTTTGCATCTCGTCGAAAAGCATTTTTTCCACGTCCCGCGTATTTCCTTTAAGAATTTCCCTCGCTTGGTTGATATTCTTCATATATTCATCGTGAGATTGCTTCCCGATACAAGCCCCACCGCAGTTTTTGATGTGATAGTCCAGACAAGGACGGTATTTCCCTTGTCTTATGCCATCTTCTGTTATAGGCATACGGCATGTACGAGGTTTATAGAGCTTCTTTATAATGTCCAAAAGTCCGTACATAGTTCCTACATGACTATATGGCCCGTAAAACGTACCGAATTTTTTGTTTATAACTCTTGTCTTGAATATTCTCGGATAGAATTCCTTCGTAATACATATAGAGGGATAAGTCTTTCCGTCTTTCAAGAGAATGTTATATTTTGGCTGGTATTTCTTTATCAGGTTGTTTTCAAGCAACAGAGCATCCTCTTCAGTGTTCACTACGGTATATGTAATGTCCCAAATCTTGCTTACAAGAACCTTAGTCTTATATCTGTCCACCTCTTTATGAAAGTAAGACGATACACGGTTCTTTAGATTTTTAGCTTTGCCTACATATATTATAGTGCCCTCCTTGTCGTAGTATTGATAGCTGCCCGGTTTGCCTGGCAAGTTACTTACAATACCTCTCAGATGCTCAAGTCTCTTTTCATTTTCTTCTTTTGTCATTTTCTCTAAGTGCTTGTTTTAAAGAACTTTTCTTCTTTGATGTTTCACGTGAAACTTTAAGGCTTCTTTCTCCTTGCTTGTTTTCCTTATTACCCTGCTAAGAGGTTAAAGCGAAGATTGTAGGCGCCTTGTTCCAAGATCAAGGCAAAGATAATAAACAAATTCTTCTGCGCCAAATCTATGTCGGATATTTTATTTGTTGCTTGTTCTTCTTCTCTGGCATTCCTTTGCTTCTATTCTAAATTCGAGTTATAATTTGATAAAACGGAACTCTATTTTTTTGCAGTGATTTTTTAACGCTCGTAGATGTGGATGTATGTTTCTCTTCATGCGCTGCAATATATAAACGAAATTAATCAAAAGAAGAAAAAAGCAAGTTTTTGGTTTATATAAAAATCAAGAGCATTTTTTGGGGGAGGCTGTTTCATTTTATGATTTTTCATAAGTAGCTATTCACAATTAGTTTATACAAACAACAAAACATTTATATTTA
>ERZ808252.1143-NODE-1143-length-21065-cov-12.664541_pt1 | contig 21065 bp, 24 predicted proteins | sample MGYA00521242_ERZ808252 | MGnify/ENA primary metagenome ERZ808252 (study PRJEB31516, sample SAMN03275581) | gut metagenome | biome: mammalia-associated habitat; material: feces | host: Papio cynocephalus | place: Kenya | collected 2012-08-07 ...
GGGATTGTAATTAGCGAGCAGCGGCCCGTTTCCGACACCTCGTACAATTCACGTGCACATTAATAAACATATCCATAGCATTAAACATAATTGCACACCTCAATTACTAAATATTTGCACCTACTACGTCAATTATTATAACACACGCCTAAACATTACGCACGCACCTACACCTGATGGGCATCCATCGCATGGCCCGATGGCATCACCTACGCCAATTATCTTGTGATGTGTCATCCCAGCAAATACCCTTACAAGGCCACAGAATGCAGCCTAAAGCACGATAATACTCACTCCGCAGTACTAGCCCACGCAGACCGTTTCAATCGCTTAGAACGCCGTACAATCGCTCATTTTGGCAACGCATAATCGCCGCACATGGATGATGAACGTGGTCAAACTGAACACCGTTCATCTTGACCGCATGAAAAAGGCCCGGGGGGGTGCCCGGGCCTAATCTTGCCTATTGGGGTAGATTTTGAATCTCTTCATCATCTTTGAGCGTGCGTGATGGGCGCTCTTTGATGGTAAAGCCGTCTAGCGCTTCCGCAAACGTCTTGTCCCACTCTGGACAAAGCGTTTCGTAGCCATCTGCGAACGCAGGCCAACGTCTGTCGATGGCATCCGTTGCCAGATCTATTGCGGTCTGCTCTATCCACTCGTCGGCCTCATCCCAATACGTGAAAACCCGTTCTTCTGTGTTGCCTTGTCCTATGTAGTAATCGCATTTGACGACGTACTCGTAAATCATTAAAACTCCTTTACGCAATATTCGCTAACGATGTCATAGAAAAAGCGGCTTGGCCCGTCATTAGTGCGCAGCTGCCACACCTCGGCGCCGGCCACTGTGTAAGGCTTTATGAGGTGGGCAGATAGGCTAGGTATGTTGAAGTGGCTGTACACTTCTTCCTCGGCACACTCGCAGCAGTCGCATAAGGTGTCTACAAGCGCGTGCACAGCGTCTTCGCGGGCGCTAAAGTACCGGGCATTGTCCACTGATATCGGGGTGATGTAGTGCACTGCCCATCGGCTCGGGGTAATTATAAGCTCGTCGCATCTATCCGAGTAAAAATCATCTATAGAAAATGGTTCTTGGGCCTCAAAACTGTAGGCATTGTGATAGTATGAAACGTGCGCTTCGGGGTAACCGTGCAATATTTCTGATAGTGCGGCTTCGAATTTGTAGGCCTCTTCGTGCATCGCGATTTTATAATCTTCGGTCGTGATGACTGCTAAAATGAGGTTTTTCATAATTATATCCTATCTACTCGCCGAGGGCCCTGCGGATTATCCACGATTCGGCTACAGCGTCAATTACTAGATTGATGCCACGTGCCACATACTTCTGCACTAGGGCGCGGGGTAGACCCACCGCCTCGATTTCATGCGTTATCAGGGCATCCACGCTCTCGATTCCTTTGTATCCGTGGCAGGGTAGCCCGCGGGCTATGAGGTACGCGAGGCCCTCAGCGCGCGCACCTAAGGTTATAGTGTGCTCAGTGACGTCGGGACCCTCGCCCGTGAAGTCTAGAATGCGGGAGGCAGCATATGCACACACCATGGCTTGCGCGGCGGCTTCTTTACGCAAGGCCTTAGAGTGGGCATTGTCTAGGGCGATTCTGCTGAAATAGTCCGTCTGGCTGTTGAGGAATGTTGCTGTAGTGTCCAGTTCTTTAATGATGATGTCGGCTGTGGTGGTCATTGGGGTCCTCTCTCGCGCCGCCTCCTTTGTGGGCGGATGCCCGCATCTTAGGGCATTTTGCACCGATATGCAAGTACAATTTTGAAAAATTTCCGATTCGCCGCCCGTACACCTCGCGCGCGTGCGCGCATGCGTGAGGGCTTGTAATCATTTAAAGCTGTAATTTAATATTGATATTATTAATAATCTTAAATAACAACTTTAATAAAATACAACCGATATATCATCACTCCATCGCACTATAGTGCTAAAGTGCGGCCGCAATTCTAGTCGCACCATATAAGGCGCGGATTTTTCAAAACTTTTGAAAAAATATTTTTGATTTTTCGAAAATAGCATTTTGCGCTTACACGCAGATTTTGAAAAATGAAATATTTTAGGGGGGATAGTTAAAGTAGCCCAGGCGTGCTAAAATTGAGTCGCCCTATAATATGCGGAAAGGATTATGTATGGATGTTCAGGTGGTTACTCTAATCGTTGCATGTTCGCTCATGGCTATTGATGTTGCTGTTGGTTTTGTCGGGTCGTTGATTGATGGTACATTCAAGTCATCTGTCATGCGCGAAGGCCTTGTGCATAAGGCAATGGAGCTTGTGATTATTGGCGTAGCTTATCTTGTTCAGTGGGCGGGCGCCTATGGGGTATCTATGATTGCACCTACGGCGGTAGATACGGCGATGGACGTATATGCGTCGCTGCCAATCGGTGAGGCCGTAGTCCTCTACGTGGCAATTATGGAGCTGGGCAGCGTGCTTGAGCTTGTAGTTAAGTACAACCCTAATCTTGCTGACGCTCCCATTCTCAAGTGGTTTGCAAACAAGGCTGATAAGTGATATACTTAAATTGTTCGCCCGTTGGTTCTGCTTGGATTCGCGTCGATAGGGGAGTATCACAATCGCAAGGTTGCCCCGCTGCATACGGTTTGATAGCCGGACTTTCGCGCGCTGGGTAGAGTAGCTGACGCAAGCGAACACAGCGCCCCGCCTCCTTTAAATAGGTTGGCGGGGCATACTATTAGGGAGGTTGCTATGATAGGGTATGACGATGCTGAGTTGCTTTTGGATGCTGATGAGGCTGTGGAACGCCTTATCAAGCAAATAGGTGCTTATCGCAGTGATAAGCTGAAGCTATACCGTTTGCGCGAGATGCTTATGAATGCGCGTGAAACCATTTACATTGAACTTGAGAGTATGGAGGATGATTGCAATGACTAACGCCGAAGCTTTTGCACGCCGCGTTGAGTACTATTGTGGAAATGAGTCTGTGGGTTATTCGCAATATCATCGCTGGTGCGACCCCGATGTGGATTGCTCGTCTCTCATGTACATTTGTGCCTATGATATCGGCTTGCCCGTTTCTCGCGAGGACCCCCGGTATACGGGTACGATGGTAGAGGATTTTGCAGCGGCAGGGTGCACTATCTATGATTTTGACGGACCCGAAGAGCTGAAGCGCGGGGATATTCTCCTGAATGTGGCGCATCACACTATTGCGTACCTTGGCGATGGTAAGGTGGGCGGCGCTCGTCAGTCTGAGACGGGCGGCATCTATGGTGAGGGTGGCGACCAGACCGGCGATGAGGTTTGCATCCATGGTTATTATATCTATCCCGGCGGGTGGGATTACTTTATTCGCATGCCTGAGGATGGCAGCACTGGCGCCCCTACGGAGGCTGCTGAGATTGATTGTGACGGTTGGTGGGGAGAGGCAACCACGAAGGCATTGCAGCGGCAGCTAGGGTGTGTCGTTGATGGCGAGATTTGGCACCAATGGCCGGAGAATGCGCAGGAAGGATGCACGTCGGGGTGGTGCTACGATTACTCGCAGGCCGGCAGTCCTCTCATTCGAGAGATGCAGCGCCGACTTGGAGTGTATGTTGACGGTATCATGGGCAAGGATACTATTAAGGCGCTGCAAAAGCGTTTCGGCTGTGTGGTTGATGGCGTTCTTGATGGTCCGTCCCCTTGTGTAAAGGCGATGCAAGAGGCACTAAACGCAGGCAATCTCCCGTTTTAATCGTTGACAACCTCCCCTCATTGACGTATATTCTAATCGTCAATGAGGGGAGGTGATTTAGATGCGTCCGATGACAAATGAGCGACCCATTACGCGAAAAATTGTCATTACCGCGGCTATCGTTCGGGTTGGCGATGATGACAAGGAACAGAGTGTTGAACTAGTGGGCGCGATGAACGAGAAGCAGGTGTCCGCCCGCCTGCGTAGGGATTTTGGGCGGGAGGATATTTGGTGCACCGCGGTTAGCGTTTCTGTGCGCAAGTATTCTATGGATATCTATGATTTTATTGAGAATGACAAGGTAACTTTTACTGATTTGGAGAATTAATTATGTCTGAGTATGATATCACCACTGTTGATGATTCCGCCATCGAGACTGCTGAGGATTTTACGCCTATCATCCTCAATACGATTGACCTTACTACTTTTGAGGGTAGGCAGACGAGCTATAACGCAATCAACAATGCTGTAAAGCTTGCCGACGATACCCCTATTGAGGTCCACGACGTTATCATTAGGCAGTTTGTGCGCAAGGACGATGACGGTAACCCCGTTGTTCGTGCCGCCGTCGTTTTCATCACTCCTGAGGGCAAGGCGTACTATAGTGCTAGCACTGGTGTTGTCCGTAGCGTTCGTGAGATGCTTGACGGTGCTATGCTTGGCCTTCCGGATGGTTGGCCGGACCACAAGCTCACCATGGCCATTTCCGCAACGGCGCTTGCTGGTGGTAAGACTCTCAAGAAGATTGTTGTTCGCTAACTAACGTGCCTCTCCCTTGCAGAGTTCAGATACTGTATAATAGGCATTCGTTAGATGGCCCTATCGCGTGACGCCTTGGCCCCTTTGGAAACAAAGGGGCCTTTTCATCGGAGGACATTATGCCTAATGCATATTCAAAAGGCGGCAAGGCTTGGAAAGAGGCCTATAATCTTGCCTTGCGTACTACGATTGCGGCTCAAAAACGCATTGACAAGCTAACCAAAGCGGGTGTAATGGAGGCATCGGAGGAGGCTGCTAACCGCGGTATGCGCGCTACTACCTCCATGTTGCAAGCTTCTGATAGGGGCCGTACGGCCGCTGCGCTCTCTACGCTGACTTATAAGCAGCTCAATGCACAAGCGCATGCCGCTAATTCCGTGCGTTTTATGCGAAAGACGGATTTCGTGCAGCTTGAAAGTGGTGAGCATGTCACCCGGGCTGACGTAAAACGCCTTAAGTCTAATATCCGAAAGGCTAACGCAGCTCGTGAGGCACGAATCAAAATGATTGAGACGTACCCCGCCGTTCCTGCATTCAAGAATTTAGAGATAGAGTATAGGGCCTATTCGAGGTCTCCATCTGGGCATTATGTCGGGACTAAGTCCGGCTATAACGCCGACCTTGGCAAGATTGAGCTGGAGCACACCCCGCGCAATAAGGGCGAGTTTAACGCGATTCTAAAAGCGTCTACACAGTGGGTTACGAGGCCTGTTGATAAGCTCATGACCCAACGTGAGGCAGCAGCCCACATGGTGGAGCTTAAGGACCCTGACTTGGCTGCCGAGATTCGAGACATGACGCTAGAGGAATTCGATTATGCCGCATCGCGTCTTGATTTTTTCGGCGTTCTTGCGTCTTACTATCACGCACATATCGCAGGCACGATGCAAACAGATGACGCAATGCAAGCATCCTTTTTCGATATGTCTAAATCTGATTATGAGAATGCAAACACTATCCTTCATAGTGTGAAAGATTTCTACCGTAATCAGAACGGCCACGCAATTATGATGGACCAAATTGTTAGAGCGCAGGATAAGAAACTCAAGAAGCTAGCCATAGAGTCTTTGAATGCGGATGAATCGGCGATTAAACGTGATACAATCAGGGCTATGAAAGCTGAGGAAAAGGCGAAGCGCAAGGCTAAGAAATAATTGGGGGTGAATCATGCGCAAGCGTAGCAGGCTAAAGCACATAGATTACGCGGGTTATTATGTCGCAGATTTCGAAACGCTTGCGTATGAGGGGTGTGAGCACACGGCGGTTTGGCTGTGGGCCACGTGCGATACGGACTGCTTTACGTGCGAGTATGGCACAAACATAGAGTCGTTTATGGCGTGGTGTGCCGAACGGCAATCCGTCGTAGGTTTTCACAATCTTGCGTTTGATGGATACTTTATTCTTGATTACCTACTATCACACGGGTATGCGGCCTTCCCTATGACCGATGTTGACGAGCTGCGCCCCGGCCAGATAAAGACGCTCATTAGCTATGATGGCAAGTTCTATATGTTTGAGGTGTGTTTCACGAACGGGCATTATTGCAAGTTCGTGGATACCCTCAAGCGTATCCCCATTCCCGTGCGTCTCATTGCCCCCACCTTTAACTTGCCCGAGGGCAAGGGCGAGATAGACTATACTAAGTATCGTGAGGTTGCTACAAACGTACCAACGCATGAGGAGATAGACTACATTCGCCGTGATGTTGAGATTGTTGCTAGGGCAATAGCTATCCAGACTGCTGAGGGCATGGAAAAGATGACCACGGCGTCTAATGCCATGGGAGAGTATCGCGAACTTTTGGGCGGCGAAGGTAGTAAGTTTGAGCAGCAGGAAAAGGCGTTCCGCCTATGGTTTCCTGAGCTGCCCGCGCAGATGGATGCTGTGATGAGGCACGCATATAAGGGTGGGTTTACATACGTTAACCCTGCATGGGCGGGCAAGGACTGCGGATGTGGCATATCGGTTGACTTTAACAGCATGTATCCGTCTCAAATGCTTAGTCGTGATTTCCCTTACGGCATGCCTAAATACTTTACGGGGCAATATGAACAAGATGATGAGTACCCACTATATATCCAGGGTGTGCAGGTGATATTTACGCTGAAACCCGACGGAATCCCGTGCATTTCTTTGCATTCGGGGTTTCGCAAGGTTTCCGACACATCTTATATTGACGCTGTAGACGAGCCGGTAACCATATATGCAACAAATATTGATTGGGAAATTTACCAAGAACAATATGATATTGTAATTTTGCAATATATCGATGGCTTTAAATTTAAAGCTAAGCAAGGAATGTTTAATTCATATATTGAAAAGTGGCGCGCCGTAAAGGAATCAAGCAAGGGCGGCAAACGCTATATTGCTAAGCTTTTCCTTAACTCACTTTACGGGCGTTTTGGACTAAATCCTCGTGGAGATTGCAAGGTCCCGATATATGACGAGGTGGAGGGGCGCGTGCATCTCACGCTAACCCCCGCACCCGAGCGTGACACGGTGTATTTGCCCGTGGCCGCATTTTGCACCTCGTGGGCACGTCGTGCTCTTTTTGATGGCATTAACGCTAACAAGGATAGGTTTGTATACTGTGACACCGATTCTATGCACCTTCGGGGGCTTGAGGACCCTGCCGGAATACCGCTTGATTCGAAGCGGTTTTGCTGCTGGAAAGTTGAGGGGCATTTCAGAAAAGCCGTACATCTCCACACGAAATGCTACATGTGGGAGTTTGCCGAGATGGGCAGCGATGACTACGAACTCAAGTGCACTTGCGCAGGGGCCCCGGAAAACTTGCGAAATAAGCTGACGTGGGATGACTTTCATAGCGGATGGGTGAATTACTACACGGATGAGCAAGGACGCTTCGCCGGATGGAAAGATGGTTATACAAAGCTTCTTCCCAAGGTCATACCCGGCGGCGTCCTGCTCACCCCTGCAAAGTTCTCTATCAACGCCTAGATGCGCAACCGTAACCGACAAGTGCAAGAATGTTCATTACCTCCTCGCGCATGGTTGCTGACTCAAAAAATATATTGCCCCGGCTAAGCGACTTTACAAGGACTTTTAGATGAAAGTCGCTGCGTTCTAGCATGATGGTGTTAGGGCTTGCATCCTCGCGTAGTATAACGGCGATAGGGTGTGCGTTATCCTTTGGTACCTTTGAACAGCAATAGTAACACCCGCCCTCCACGTCCATCCAAATTGCGTACGTCTTGCCCATTGCCTTAATTGCCCACATATAGTGAGAACGCGACGTTTTCTTGCCGATTAGATAATCTGTATTATCTTTGAACTCATTATCACCCGCATACGCGGCATAGGCCGTGCCCTCAGTGAACGCACTAATTGTGGAGTCACGTTTAGCAGCCTTGTAGTTGCTAGAATCTGGAATCTCAAGCGTGACCGATGAGCGGCCGCGCTTGTACCGGTACAGCCCAGGCAAGTAATCTTTGATGCCCCACGCCTCAAAATATGGGTTTACGATGGACACTGAATTGGAGGCCATGACGATACGCACGCGTGATTCTCGCCTGTCGTAAGTCTCCCACAAGTTCATTAGCATGTTCACCTCGCCGGGGAGGTACCCCGGCACTTTTTGTTCGCGGATGAACTCATCGAAGAAAATATATTTAATGTCCTTGTCCTCCGAACCTTTACGGTTCTGAGCCGTGGAGAGGGCCATAATATACCCATAGGTTTCCCAGCTGTATTTTGCCACTCGCCTACCCTTTACCTCTACGTAAGTAGGCGGGTCGCTTATCTGAATCCAGTCACCATAGACTCGTAGGACCTTGTTAGGAAATTCGTTATTGCCAACAAGTCCTCCAATAATGCCGTTTTCAACCTTCATAAGGTTATCAATTTCGGTCTGATACCTGCGCAGATAAATAAACTTAGCGCCAGTTTTGAGATATGCCTTTGTAAACGCTTTTAAAAAGCCATATGTCTTGCCAATTCCTCGTGCTCCGACTGTCATATTTACCGGTGATGGGCTTCCTAGAATTGATGACGGGTCGTAATAGATTGATTCATTCATTGTCGTCCCTTACTGCTTGTATCGTCTAACCCAGCATTGATTGCAATATCCGTCGCTTCCAGAACCAAAATAAGAGAATGACACTTCGCTAGGCCCGGTGCCGCCTCGCATGCCTATCGTGGTGGCGTTGCCAAGATAAAGCTCAACGTGGTCACAAGTGTAGCCACGATATGAGTGCGTTCCTTGCGAGGGGAAAGAGTAGAAAATAAGGTCTGCGGGTTGCATTTGGTCCTCCGGCGGCGGATAGGTCCCGTTATAAACCTCGGTAAACGCCGCACTGTTATCTGCCTGCGGCACTGTGTACGTGCCGATATCTACTCCGAATTGATGATTAAATAGACCCCACACAAAGCCACTGCAATCAGTAACGCCTGACGTCTGCCATTCGAGACGTCCAGCCCCGCCATAGACATACTGTAATTTGCCTTCCCAACTAATTGCGTAGTCGATGAGGCTTTGAAGCTCTTCCGTGGTGGCCTTTGGATAGCTTCTATCGCCAGAAGATGGCAAGTCGTTTTGGCCTGCTGATGGCGTTGTAGAGCTGCGGGACGGAAACCACACCTCGCCACCATTCTTATAGAACTGAACTATTGAACCATCCTTGTAATAGAGCCATAAGGAATCGCCGACGCGCTTAATATGGCTTAGGTTTGTTTGTGTTTGAGATACGCCCGGTGTGGCGCTGCCGGATGTTGTGCCGGACGGTTCTGAAACGGTGCCGTAGTCAGGCGGACCGTCCTGCGAATCCTCTATTTTATCGTGGTTGTCGCTTAGCAGTTGGTAAACCTCGTCTTGCCTGTTCTTATATTTTCCGACTACAGAATCATTTAGAGCAAGGTTATACACGTCATCGATAGTGAATTGCCACGGTAGGGATGATATTACGCGTCGGCATGCGGCCGGAGACTGATGATAAATTGTAATTAGGAAAATCATACCTGAAACGTCTGTATTGTGGGACGCAGATGTATCTCCCCAAGTCACCCCTTCATTTTGAATAGCGGTGAGCATATCAGATATTTGCAAGCGCCCGTATTGTTTTTGACAAGTTTGGTTGACTTCAAGCTTTGCCGATTCTTTCCACGACGCATCATCTTCGTCAGTCATCCAGTAAGACGTCCACGGGCCATTATCATCTCCTGGGTCTTGATTTGCTTCGTAAAAGCTGCGGAGCCTATCGGAAAGCGCATTGTATGCGCTTTTATCGTCGTTGCGGTAAAGATATCCAATAAGTGTACACGCATCATATGCATATTCTCCATACATCCCGATTGTAATAGGGTCATCACGATATACAGCGCCCCAATCCCAGTCAGATTCGACGGCTCCTAAAACATATAGCGCCCAGTCGGATTGGTCTGAATAGAACAGTTTATTTGCCATATCTTCACGCCTCCTACACACATTAAATAGCGGTTGATGCTATCTTTTAATCGTCACGTAAGGCCTATCAGAAAGGATTATAACATGAACAATGATGAAATGTATGAGCAGCATCTTGAACATACGATTGTAGGCCACAACATTTTCTATGTTGGGCTTGAAAAAGCTAACGCCAATAAGTACGGATATACGGACGAGCTTAAACTAGGCCACGGAAAAGGTAGCGCAAACACAGAAGAGGAAACCTGGCATGCGTACATCTTCCGTGTTGCCGATGTCAAGTCTTCAATAGACGAGTTTCTAGCGCGAGTCAAGAAAACGGGAACTTGTAGTTATGTGCAAAGGGTTCCCAAAGTCGTTGCTTCAACTATCGCAACAGCCTTTTTCGTGCCGATTGAGAGGCAAGATGCATATATGTATTGCAGCACGTATGGTTGCGACGTGGTAAAGCCCGACAAGGTTGCAAAATGGCCATATGCCCGGCTAAGCCATGCGGGTTATAGGTATATCCGTTCACTTATGGAGGGGTAAAAATGGGGTTTTGGGCTATAGCGCTGATTCTGGCATCTGCTATACCTCTGCTGGTGCTGCTGGTGATGTACGTTGTTGGCACATCAATTCCCGATTCATGGTGGAGGTAGATAACGTGCTAGTTGATATTATTACAGTAACAATTACTAGCCTTGCAATAAGCGCACTTGTAGTAAAGGGAATCGACTCTAAGAGGTAAAGTATGACGTCTACGAATAGGAGGCTGCAATGAGTGTATGTCCTAGACACTATAGCGGCGATGGGAATATAACATGCACCGACGCAATGCGGTCAATGCTAAGCGCATACGACGTATCTGAAGCATATGTGCCGCCTATGGGCTTCTGGTGGTGGCTGTGCGCATTCAAATACTTGTGGCGCTGGCAACTCAAAAACGGAGTTGAGGACCTACGAAAGTGTGACGATTGTATACAAAGGCTGATAGAGCTGCTAGATGAAAAAGAGATTAATAGATATGACCCTTAGCTTTTGGATTGTTTCATAGGTTCGCGTTAACAAAAGGCCCTCCATTGCGGAGGGCCTTTTTGTTATTCTACGCCAACCTTAGGGGCAATGCCCCAAGCGCTTCCAGACTTTATGAAAGAGTGGGAATCGTCTGCGCTCTTAGCCCGATTCTTCTTGTCTTTCCAGGTGCCGCTAGAACGTGTCTGCACGCTTCCGCCCTGCCGGTTGCAGCTCTTCCACGTGCTTCCAGATTTGAGAGCAAAGGGAAAGTAGTCGGGGAAAAGGTCGGTAAACGTCACGTTGAAATCGCCAGCGGTAGTGACCACAGCATACGCTGGGTCGGTGTTCTCGCGATATCGGGTGTACGACTGGCAAATAAGCATGTTAACGTCCGGCTCGCCAGCTAGCGGAAAGTCACGACTCAAATTCGTGGATGTGATAGTTCCGCTTACAGCAGGCGGGGCTCCCTCATCTGACGCATATAGCCCCCAAATATTTTGAGTGTTGAAATTAGGTATCGTTTCCTGTAGCTGATTAGATACAAGAGTTGTATTCTCGTCGCTCAAATCTTCAGCAGAATTGAACTTCTGAGAATAATTGCCCTCGTACCACATAAAGCCGCCGACGTTGATAAAGCCGCCGCCCGCTACCGCACCCCAATCGTGAGTCTCAGTGAAATTGGTAATCTTAACATGCATATTAGAGGGGACGGCGTCATCATTATACGTAATAGTAGCAACCATATCGAACTCGAAATGCACGTTCATGTACCCGCCGTATGCGCCGGTCCACGATACATGTGTAGAACCAACACGAGGCGTCACGTTCTTAGCCTCGGCCATATCACACCGCCTTTACATCGTTGTCAGACACGGCGCGCGAACGAATGGCGTTAGCATACGTCGAATTAGTCGGGTCCGCGGTCGCAGAAAACCAATTGAGGTTTGCAATGGGAATCTTAGTCCCGGACGGGAAAGTGAGCGTGCCGTCTGCGTTCTTCGTTACGCCATACACGTTATCAATAATGTTAGTAATACTATTGTTAATGGTTGTCGTAGAGCTGTTGAGATTTGTAATCTGCTTAGTAAGATTCGTAACCGCATTATCAATCTTGTTATTTAGGGTGTTATAGTTGTTATCAATCTTAGTGGTAAGCTCAGTCTTTGTTTGGTCAATCTTGTTATTGAGCGTGGCGTAGTTGTTATTAACAACTGTGGTAAGGTCGGAAATAAGCTTACGAACCTCAGTGTTATACTTCTCAACCTTAGTATCAAGTTCTGTAATACGCTTTGTGAGTTCAGCGTAATAGCGCTCCACCTTAGCATCCAGGTCCGCAATCTTCTGCGTAAGTTCCTTGTAATGCGCGGCCTCGCGGTCGTCCAGTTCCTGTACGTACTTCTCAAGATATCGGCAGAACTCGTAAAGCTTATTGAGGTACTCGGCTACCTTTTCACCGTCTACATACTGCCCGGAAATGAAAAGCCGGTATAGGAAATGGAGTTGGTCCTCAACGCTCATCTGGTGCCGGAACACCTCATCGACGTTATAGGTTGCTGCCATCATGTGGCCGTTAAAGGGGTTGAACATCCCGGACGTGACGGGGCGGCTGCTCAAATCAGAATCGACAAACGGCGGCGTGGGCATAGATTCCTCCTTACTAGTGATGCCCGGGCGTGACAAGCGGCACGCCCGGGCATGTTTCATCTTACATCATATAGAAATAGATAGTAGAGTTAGCGGCAACATCAAAAGGCACCGTAACTTCAAACTCGGCCTTAGAAAAACCGCTGCTAGTGTCATAAGTAACAACAATATTATCAGAGTCAATAACGGTATGCTTTGGCGCTGTACTGCTAGAGGTGCTAACAAGAACACCAAACCACTTTTTAGTAGCCATAATAGTTTCAAAAACGCCAACGGGGTTGTTATCAAACTTAGCGGCAGAATAATTAACGCCAAATTGCATCTTGGTCCCGGTTGTAAATGCTGTCTTGTTAATTACCGTTCCCTTGCACTCAAGAGGAATTGTGTCCCCGCTTCTATTATAAAAAGCATAATTAAAAGAAATAGACGTGAACGTGCTATCTGATGTGTGGAATCCCGAATAAGAGACATCGCAACCGGCGCTATCTGCACTCAGCGTCCCGTCCTCGGCAATCGAGAGGCCCGAACCCACCTTCACCGTGCCACGCGTGGAGGCCGCGGCCAGGGGCAGCGTATCGGCATCGACGCTTACCGCGTCATTGTCGATGTGGAGGCCGGTACCGCACTTGAGCATGAGGCCGTTCGTCGAGTCGTAGTAGAGGGCATCGCCTGCGAGGTGTTCACCGATGAAACCAAGGTCGGCGGACACCTGCGCATCGGTGGCGGTGAGGCCGTCGGAGAAGATGGAGGGGTTGATTTTGATGGTTCCGTCGGAGGCGGCGGTGATGGATGTGGAGGGCTTGACAAACCCCGCTAAACCATCCTTAGCAATAAATCTGTTACTGAGAGTGTTAACAAAAATACTAAAATCCGGAATATTGGTTGTATCTTTTGTAATAGAACCAATAAGCGTATTACCGCCGTCACTTGAATTATAATACAAGCCTGTAATGTATGCGCTATCCGTTGTAAATGTTGTGTAAGGCCCGAAAAAATGAAAACCTGAAATGCCAATAGTTATACTGTCTCCAGCTGAATAGTTTCCAGATACTCCCTCTATTTCAATATACCCCGACATAATATTATTATTATTATCTGAAATCACGCCCATGCTAGAGCTAATACCGTTGTAAGAATTCCCATTAATCGTAAAATCAAGAGGGTTCCTTTGAATAAAGTAAATTGCTGTTTTAGGAATCTCAGATATTAACTTATCAACGTACGCCTTATTAACGTCCGTGGAGATGGCGCCATCGTCGGTGACGCTGATGTTGTCGCCGACCTTGACGCCGCCGATGGTGGAGGCGGTGGCGGGCTTTAAATGGAGCATAGCAACGTCGACCGGATCAGACTCGTCCCCCGCATAAAGTCCATTACCCGCACGCGCCACTCCTGGCATGTCATCATGTGTTGGAAAGCAAAACAAATCACCCTTTTTTCTAGTAACGTTGCCATCCACGACAACGTCCGCTGGGCTAATCGCAACGGGGGTTACTATAATGTTCTTATTGGTGCCGAAGTTACAACGGAACCCCGCCACCCCTGCGATATGCCCATACGACGAACTGGGGACGTGGAGCACTTCGGATTTACCAATCTCCCCAACGGCCCCTACTGCCAACCTTCCCACATGGTCTTCAATCACGGCATCCTGATTAGCATCCACGCGGGCCTGCTCCGCCTCATCCTCAAGATAATCACGGCGCATCTCTGCGGGGATGTGCTTGTACATGCGACGGTTCTTAGCGTCCAGGTTGCCGATAGACGTTGCGTTGGGTTCAGTAGAAGCTGTGAGCGCCTCGTGAACGTTGGTAGGGTCTGTCACCTTCGGGGTGGCGTTCGCCTCCTGCTGCACATAGGTTGGAGCGCCACTCGACTGAGCTGCACCCTTAATCTCATCTGCCATAACTCCTCCTTAGCTCCAAAGCTGTCTAAAGCAAGGTTCAAGAAAAGCGAAAACCATTAGTTTAACATTGTTTAAGCCGGTATAGTAGTTCTCAACGGCTCGGACACGGTTCCCGAACTGCTGCACGTGGGCCTCGCCGCTCATCTTGCCCGTCTGATGCCCGGTAGAATCCGTGGTGCCACTGCTCGTGCCATGCGATGTGGAATCGCTGTTCGAGAACGTGCCACTCTCGTAATAGTCGGGCGGATTCTTACCATTCATGGACGTTTGCGGGTTGCGCGAGGCGTAAGACTGTGCCTTCGTATTGGCCGTGCTATCGGTTGTGCTGCCAGTCTGTGCGTTGTTCGTGGCGTCGTTTACCGAATCGCTTGTGCTGCTAGAGTTCGACCATGACGCCATCATGAGCTGTTCGGTTGCCATGTCCAGGGCTTCCCAGGCGCGATTAACGCTACTCATGTTTTCGTTCATCTTGCGATTGAGGTAAAACACGAATTGCGACGGCGTCTCGGCTCCAATCTCGCGAAGATAGAAATGCTTCACGATAGCGTCGTTGAGCCACTCACGCCGCGTCTTCTGCCCGAATTCCACATTGATATCCCGCTCGTTAGTCATCTGCTCCGATGCCTTGTAAAGCGGATATTCCTTAAGCCCTATGTCATACCCATACGCTATAACGTCTTTGAGCGTCGGCGAGTAGAGCGTCTGCGGAGGGGATTCTAGCGTATAGTAGTGCGCTAGGTTTCCGCCGTCTTGTAGAAATCTATAGTCCTTGTTCGCCATGAAATCACCTGCTTCCTGCGAACTGCGAACGCGTCTCCTGCAACGTCTCCGGCCGGCTCCAATCGGTGAGCGTGAACCAATTGAGCGGCCACCCCTGCGCTCGAACGGGTGTGTATACCTGCGAGGCGGGGCCCGCATCAAACTCATAATCAGGCTTGTGCTGGTTTGCGTAACCCCACGTTCCATTGCTGAATGGCCACGGGCCGGCATAGTTCTCATCAATCTTGCGATAGTAACAACCGGGCAAATGATCGTCAACGCTGGTGTAGCCGCTTGAAACCAAAGGTGTGTCGAAGCAATAGTTGCCGTAGACGTTAGGGTGCTGATAACGGTTCCATGTTGAAGCGCCGGTGCCATACGCCCATTCATCGCCTGGCGCAATACCGCTATCCCACGTCTCGGGAATCTCGGATGTGCCATGGTTGACTAGGTTTGCGTCCGGCCATTCCTGCCCCACGACGTCGCGAAAACGCTCGTCATAATCATACGGAACAAAATCACTCTTCGCCATTTCCGCCCGCCTCGCTTCCCTCGTTTCCGGGGCCTGCCTGCTGCTGTTGCATGGCTTGCCGGGTCTTTTCCTCTAGCTCCTCATCAACGCGCCACACCACGTCAATATCAAGGCCAAAAATCTTGTTGACGTCCTCGCAAAACTTCTTGCGGCAATTCAACGCCGCCTGCCTTTGAATGAGATACTGCTCGTCGTTGGAATCAACCTCGGCTTCAATAATTCGTTCACGCTTCTCAACATTCGTGTTGTTAATGCCAAGGAACGTGTAACCACGGTTCACGAGCTTTGCTGAATCGGCGAGGATGTTTGATACGTTATAAGGCGCGTCAGTCTTGAAAGCCTTTACATCAATGTCAGCATCCAGACGCTTAGACCCAAAGATAACGGGAGCTTCTCCACCTATCTGATTGTAGTAATTGAGGGCGTCCGCCTTCTGCTCCTCGTCGGCCGTAACGATAATAGGCGTTAGCTGTGCGCGCATGTTAATGTCCGCAATTCCATCCCACCTTGCAAGACGCCTACAGATGTAGGTAATGTCAGGCTGTATCGGCTTGCGTAGCATGTTATCCCAGCACATAGCGCAATCCGGGTCGATAAGCTCGCCGCGACTCACGCGATAGTAGGCGTTACGTTCCCAGTTCGGCGCATCCGTTGTTTGGTCATCGCCGCCGTTGATAGGATTGAGAGTAACCTCCTGCGGGTTGCCATACATGTTCATGCGCCCGTGGGGCACTGCTTGCGCTACTGCGAAGTCCCCCGCCCCGGGTGTCATCTCGAAAAATCCCACAGAGCCATAATTGAAAAGTAGAAACTCAATAGCACGAGGGTCGATTAGGTCGGGAATGTTCTTCCACTCAAAACGAGTCACAGCTGCCGTATAGAAAAGATTCCACCAATAGGAATAGGCCTCATTATTGTTGTAGGACTCAGGACGCCCCGCCCGCTGCGACTTCTGCCATTCATGGGCATAACTTCTACCCATTGCGCGGACCTCAAGAGGGATTAGGCGCGTTGTGTCAATTGACTTAGTCATGATTACACCTCCTTACTGTACGTCGTAATAATCAGCATACTTGGGGTTGTTAGAGTAAAGCATATCCGGCCCAAAGTTTTCGATATCGTCTGGATTATCCCAGAACGTGCACCCCTGGGCAAACAGAGCGCGAATAACGTTGCGATTCGTTTCACTCATGTAAAGAGGCGTTGCAAAGGTAAGATTCTGACCCTTCCAAAACGTGAACTTATCGCACACAAGCAAGGTTTCAGGCATGTTAATAAACTTGTTGACTGCGCATCCGAAACGGAGCATATAATCTCCTGCGCGGGCAATGGCCCCGGGGTTGGGGTGCATAACTTGCAAAGACACACACATACGCCCTGCGTTGAGCTGAAAGCCGTTTCCTGTCAACGCGCCGATTGCCGACGGGGGTACAAGTGAAGCGTTCTTCTTCTGCGTGGCAATCTGTTTCCAAGCTAAATCCTTATTGCCCTCAGCAATAGTATTTGCCATTGCCTTATTTTTATCATTATTCGTAGTGCCAAGGTCGGCGTTTTCAATTGCCGAAAGATAAGTATTCGCATTATTTGTATTTGAAACCATATATTGTAGGTTGTTTTGCATCATCGCATTATTATAATCAAAAACAGCCTGCGAACCTGTTTGGATTGCGTTAACACCGCTTTGGATTGCACCCGAAATATCACCCTTGTACCCTTGCGCAACCGCAATTCCTGCGTTTGCAACGGTTCCGATAAGCCCGCTATATGCGTTATTCTTCGCAACATTGTTACTTGTATCGTAAGTTGCCTTTGCAATCCGTTCATTACTTCTTGAATTACGCTCAGCCTGCGAACGCCCCAAATCAATTTGTGATTGCGTCACGTCTGCTGCCAAATTGGCTTGCGCTGTGGCCGCTGTATATGCCCAGTCTGCGGCGTCATATGAATATTGATAATTATATGCATTATTTGCTAGTGTAAGCTGGGCATTGTTGTTATAAATTACAAAAGTGGGCAAATTTTTAAACCAAATACCATTAGTGATATCTGCACCCATATAAATAGGGGTATCAACCGATTCGCCGGACGTTGTTGGTGAGAAAATCTTATTATTAACATATGCACGCCTATCTGCCCTGCTATATTCGGGATAGACGCAAATCATATTATGTGGGTAACAGAGCGAATATATGGCGTCAAATACAATATTACCGTCCGTGCACTGCAACTCTTCGGGTTTAATCTCGACGGGGGTTTGCTCATAATTACTAAGCATAAAAACCGTATATGGGTAGCATCTAAGCGACGGAAGCATAGAATACCGCGACGGGATGCCAGACGCAGTTGCTGTATTCCAGCTCACATCGTCGAACAAAACAGCATGGTTGTTCAGCCCACTAAACCCACCAAGACCCCTTACAATCGCTGATTCCTCCCCAGGCGTTACGCTATCGACCTGCAAAGGCGTTAAAACAGACTGCGGAGCGTGGGCCTGGTTAGTAGCCTGATATCTATCAAGCAAAACCCCAGGAACGTAATACATCGCTTGTATGCCCTGAGCTATCCACGAATAATTCTTAATAGACGCCGAAAATCTATCAAACGTTGTAGGCTTATCATACGCAGGGGTGTCGCCCTCAGCATTCCCCCAAGTGTTATCTTTATACAGAGGAAAAAGTATCACACCACAACCACTAGGAATGTTGCCGAAAAAGTCAGACTTTGGAATAGGCAGTTTTGGCGATGTTTCGGTTCCTATGTTTTGAGACGTCATATCAATACTATAAACAACCGCAACACAATCATTAACAGTTGATAGCGCCTTAGTATACATTTTATAAGATAGATACGTATTGCCCAGGTCCAGGCCCTCATCCCCAACAACGACCTTAGATGCTGTAACGCCATCCGTAATATTCTGGGCTGCATTATTGGCAAACTGCACTTGCCCCTGCTGGCAAAGCATGCTAGTAATCTTGAAATACGGGCGATAGGTTGTAAATACGTCAAGTTCAAGCGTTAGAACAGTGTTCAGCGGCGATGCCATCTCATGGGCCTTAATAAAATAGCAATAGCGCGTAATTGTATCATCGCTGTTGTAATGCTTAACGGGCTGTGATGGGTTGTCCACAATCAGATAATTGTAATTGAAAGCCTCATCATATGGCACTTCAAGCGGAACGGGCTTATCAAGATGAATATAGCTATTGTTCGTAATGACAATCTTAGAGGTTAAATTATCAAACCACCCGTCGCGCTTCTGCCGCCCGGCATCACCATAGCCCCATTCAATAGCATCCTGTGTCTGCGACCACGGAACCACACAAAGCGTAATTGTTGAACCTGCTTGCCAAAAGTCCTCAGTGTTAATCATATATCTGTCATCGGCCACGCTGTATCGCCTCCTAAGCCTTTGTAGGGCGGGGTGGCATAAACCGCCCCGCCCATAAATCAAAACGCGTTAGAACGCGTTATACAGCCTCAGAGAGGCATTTACGCGTCCGGCTTAGTATCAACAACGGTAACAGACTTAGCCTCAGACTTCTTAGTGCGGTCGATAGCAGAACGTGCAACAAGCGAAAGCGTAGTGTTCTGCTCATCCGTGCCGACGAAAAGCGTACCGCTGTTGTCAATAAAGGTGTTCGTGGAAACGGGCTTCTCGCCGGTAACGGTGAACACGACGGACTGGGAGGGGCCGTTGTCACCCGTTACAGTCCACGTGACGAACGTGTCGGTTCCCTTAATAGCCTGGTCGGCAACACCCGCGTTAGAGGTAACGGCGTCAATGGTCACCGCGGTGACGGTGGGAGTGTTAAGGGTAATGGTCGTGTCCTCCTTACTAGAGAACTTGACGCAATTGCTGAAGCGGCTCATGGAATAGATGCCCCAGTGGTTGAGGAAATAGTTCGTGATACGGGCCTTAGGGTTGCGGATAGACTCGGAATCAAGAACCGTGTCCGCGCAAACGAAAAGGTCTCTATCACAAAGAAGCGCCTCGCAGCCGTCAATAGGCATCTCGTCGATAACAACACGTTCGTTCGCAAGAAGATTCACGGAATTGAGATTGTATGCATAGGCGTCAACATAGACGCTCATGTAGGAATCAAACTCAGGCGTGCAAATAAGAATGGTCTCATCCGTTCGAGAGGGGACGTGGTTGGCGTTAAAACGCTCCGTGAGACGAACCTTAAAGAGGCCGTCATACATACGCATCTTCTGTGCAATGTCCTTGCCGGTCTTCTCCGGGTCATCGGAGGTGCGGAAATTATCAACATGAACGTTGAAAATATCGGTGGTGGCGTCGTACTTTTCAAGAAGCTGGCGCATGATAACGAACTCGTCCAGCTCATCAGAAGCATAGATGCTGTTCATGACACCGACAAGATAACGGGAAAGGCCTCCGTCCTCACGGAAAGCCTGCTTGAGGTCCTCAGTAGAAACAGAAAGCTGGTACTGGTCCTGGCGATTCTGGTAGTGATAGTTTGCGTAAACTTCAGACTCGTTCAGACTAAACACATCGGTAGCATGCTTGCTGTAATTGTGAGCCTTAATAAGGCCATAGCCAATCTCACGAAGCCAAGAGCCATTAGTATAAAGCCCGGGGCGCTTGAACTTCTTAAGTCGATTGTCCATGGAATACACGTGATAAATATCCGGAAGCACCTCATTCATGAGGACCTCGGTAAACACGTTCCAAGAGGGCTTATAGGAAAGCATGGACTCAAACGTGGCGTCAATGTTGCCATTAGTCACGGGGTTAATACGGGTCTGAAAATCACTACCCGCACGGTGCCAGACGTCATCGACAATCTGTGCGTTATCAATGTCAAGCGTATACATAACGTCTCCTTACATCTTCTTGAGATATGAACTATAATTCAGCGGCTTATAATCGCCCATGTCGGGCGTTTTTGCGCCCTGCGGGTTCTCGCCGCTGTGTGCCATAGTCATAAGCTTATAATTCTCAACCTGCAAATCCTTAATAGAGGACTTGAGGGATGAAATGTCAGCATTGAGGGATTCGGTCGCCGCGTTATAGGATTTTAGAGTTTCATCCGCACGGGCGGTGATAGCCCCGAAAATCTCCTCGCCATTATCCATCGCCTTAATTGCGGCGATAGCGTCGTCATATTCCATATGGTGTGCTCCTTTATTTAATGAGATAGGATAGTTGTGTATACGGTTATCAAGATACTTAAATTATAGTAGCACATTTTTAAGTAAAATGCAAGTGAGATTTAAATGAGGTGGAGAAGTGGGATTTAATGCGGGGTAGAGAGGGATTTAAGAGGTGGAGGCTGGCGTGGAGGTGGGGGCTTATTACAATCCC
>ERZ808252.1147-NODE-1147-length-21005-cov-3.091408_pt1 | contig 21005 bp, 25 predicted proteins | sample MGYA00521242_ERZ808252 | MGnify/ENA primary metagenome ERZ808252 (study PRJEB31516, sample SAMN03275581) | gut metagenome | biome: mammalia-associated habitat; material: feces | host: Papio cynocephalus | place: Kenya | collected 2012-08-07 ...
GCACGGTTCGCTGCAAAAATGAACGCCGCAGGCACGGAAAGGCCGGAACATGGACAACAACATCATTGCCAGATACGAAGATTACCTGATCCATATCAAACACGCGTCAGCCAACACGGTATCGTCCTATATGCGCGATATCCGGCAGTACGCGTCATATCTGTCCGGCATCGATGTGCCTGTTTTAGAGGCCGACCGGAACGTCATAAACGCCTATATGCAATGGCTGGCCTCGATCGGCAAGTCGCCGGCGACGGTCTCGCGGTCTCTGGCTTCCATAAAAAGCCTGTACCTCTTCGCCATCAGCGAAGACGAGATCGAGCACAACCCGGTCTATAACATCAAGGTCGAAAAGGCCGAAAAGAAGCTGCCGCAGATTTTGACCGGCAAGGAGGTCGAGCTTTTGCTTGAGCAGCCGCGCACGAGCGACATGAAAGGCTGCCGTGACAAGGCGATGCTGGAGGTTTTGTACGCGACCGGCATCCGCGTGAGTGAGCTCATCAACCTCAACATCGACGACGTGAGCATCACCGGCGGCTTCATCCGCTGCGAATCGGGCGGCAAGACGCGCATCATCCCGCTCTATCCCGAGGCCGTGCAGGCGCTCAGGACGTACATAGAGACTGTGCGGCAGAAAATGCTGGCCGTTCCCTCTGAGCATTCGCTTTTTGTGAACGTCTCCGGCGAGCGCATGAGCCGCCAGGGCTTCTGGAAGATCATCAAGTTCTATCAGGAAAAGGCGCAGATCGACAAGGACATCACCCCGCACACGCTGCGGCACAGCTTTGCCGCGCATCTGCTCGAGAACGGCGCGGATCTTCGCTCCATCCAGGAAATGCTCGGCCACAGCGACATTTCCTCCACGCAGGTCTACGCGCACCTCGTCAAGCAGAATCTCAAATCTGTCTACAATAAGTATCATCCCAAGGCATAAATAAAACCCGCGGTCTTCATGACTGCGGGTTTCGTTATGGAAAAAGCGCCGGTTTTCGGCGCTTTTTTGCGTTATTGGAGGCTTTTTTGAATGTCCAGAAGGGAAGCGCCGGTTTCCCGCGCGATCTTCGCGAGGTCTTCAAACTCCGGCTTCCGCTTTGTTACGCCGTAGCCTTCGGAAACCTTGACGCGCACGGGGCCGTGTTCCGTTTCGAGGGTCTGCGTCTGGCGCGAAAGGGTGTACCGCCGGAAAACGGCCTCCCGGACGCCGAGCGTCGTTGTGTGCCGGAAGAGAAGAGAGAGCATTTTCTCGCGGTCTGACGGTTTACACATACAAGTCAGCAGCACGCCGGGGCGGTTTTTCTTCATGAGCACCTGCGTCGTGTAAACGTCCAGCGCACCGGCCTGAAGCAGCTGCTCAGAGGCAAAGCCGATGGCCTCTCCTGTGCAGTCGTCGAGATTGCACGAAAGCTCAACGATCTGCTCCGCCGGCCGCTCCGATTCTCCCAGCATTGCCCGGACGCAGTTGGCGGCGGGGAAGTCCTTCGTTCCCATGCCGTAGCCGGACTTCAAAAGCTTCATCGCGGGCATCGTGCCAAATTCTGTGACGAAATGCGTTAAAAGCGCCGCGCCGGTCGGGGTGCAGAGCTCGCCCCGGATCGCGCCGCCGTAGATGGGAACGCCCTGCAAAAGAAGCGCCGTCGCGGGTGCGGGAACCGGCAGAATGCCGTGGGCGCAATGGACCTGCCCGCAGCCGACGTGCACGCTCGACGCGTAAATTTTCTCCGGCGCGAGAAGGTGCATGAGAAGGCACACGCCTACCACGTCTGCCAGAGCATCCAGCGTCCCGACCTCGTGGAAATGGATCTGGTCAACAGGCATACCGTGCACCGTCGATTCCGCCTCTGCGATCCGGCGGTAAACCGACAGCGCGTCTTCCCGAACGGCCTGCGGCAGCGCAAGATGTGAAAGAATGTGCTCGATGTCATGCAGCGTCGTGTGGGCGTGGTGATGCTCGCGCTCGTGCATCGCGTCCAGCTCTTCTTCGCCGCGCACGAGAACCTGCATATGCGTGCCCGCGACGCCGCACTTGACGGCGGGCTCGGCGGAAATTTCGATGCCAGGAAGGCCGAGGCCGCGCATGGTGTCCAGAAACGCCTGCTTGTCCTCCAACAGCTCGTAAAGCGCCGCCATCAGCATATCGCCCGCCGCACCCATCGAACAGTCCAGATATAAAATCTTCATATTACACTCCTATGTGGTTGATCATGCTGGCCAAATACCCCGCGCCGAAGCCGTTGTCAATGTTCACGACGCTCACGCCGCTTGCGCAGGAATTGAGCATGGCAAGTAAAGCCGCCACGCCGCCGAAGCTGGCCCCATAGCCAACACTCGTGGGAACGGCGATGACCGGGCAGTCGGCCAGACCTCCAATCACGCTTGCCAGAGCGCCCTCCATGCCCGCGATGGCGACAATGGCCTGCGCCTGCATGACATCGTCCGTGTGCGACAGCAGCCGGTGCAGCCCCGCAACGCCGACATCGTAGAGCCGCACGACCTCGTTTCCGAGCGCTTCTGCGGTCAGCGCCGCTTCCTCTGCGACGGGCTGGTCGCTCGTGCCGCCGGTGGCGATGACGATCTTGCCGCGGCCCGTGGGCTCTGGCATCGTGCCCGCAATGCCGACGCGTCCGAGTTCGTGATAGGTAAAAGACAGCTGCGGGGCGAGAACGTCTGCGGCCTGCTGAGAAAGCCTTGTGATCAACACGGTCTTCTGGCCGTGACGCAGCATCGCCTGCGCGATCTTGAGGATCTGCTCGGGCGTTTTTCCCGCGCCGTAGATGACCTCGGCTGTACCCTGCCTGAGTGCGCGGTGGTGGTCTAATTTCGCAAAGCCGAGGTCTTCAAAGGGCGCTTCTTTCAGCTGCAATAGCGCGCTGTCGACCGACGTTTCGCCCGCCGCGACGGCTTGCAGAAGCTTTTTGATTTCCAGCTGCTCCATGTCTACCTCCCGTTTAAGTCCAGAAGCACGACGGCAAAGTACGGCCGGAGATTCTCTAAAATTTCGGACCTTCTCGTCAGCGCCTGCTGCATCTGCGAAGGCTTCAGCTGCACCCGCGCCGCGCCGTGAAAAACGCGCACACGAAAATCCGTAAACCCGAGCGCAAAAAGCGCCTGCTCCGCGCCTTCAATTTTAGAAAGAAGCTCCGCTGTAATGCGGTCTCCTGTCGGAACGCGCGTGGCCAGACACGCGTAGGCGGGCTTGTCCCACGTAAAAAGCTGCGCCTTGCGCGACAATTCGCGAATTTGCGGCTTGGTAAGGCCGCACAGGCGAAGCGGGGACAGGACGGACATCTCCGAAAGCGCCTTCATGCCGGGCCGGTCGGAGGCGTCGTCCGACGCGTTCGTGCCGTCGAGCAGCACCGTGTACCCATCAGAAAGCGCCTGCCTCTGCAAAGCGCCAAAGAGCATCGTCTTGCAGTAATAGCAGCGGTTTTCCGGATTTTTCGCGACGGCTTCGTCCTGCAATGCGTCGAGCTCGAGCACATGAAGCTCCGCTCCCAATTGCGCACAGAGCTTTTTTGCGTCCTCGAGCTCAAAGGCAGGCTGGAACGCCGTTTTGATGAAATAGGGCCGGATGTCCGCGCCGGCCTGCATCCCTGCGTAGAGCAGATACGACGAGTCGACCCCGCCGGAAAAGCCGAGCGCCGCTTTCGGGTGCGCGGTGAAAAATTCGTTCAGTGTCATAAAATGCCTCTAAAGAAAAGAATGTTATGTCATACAGTATAGCCGAAACGACGCTTGCTTGCAAGAGCAAAAACCGACAAAAACGGTAGGCAGGTTGCGGGGAAACTTCTCCGGTATATTCTCCCTCGCAGGGCAATAGACTGTGGTGGGAGGGATGCGGATGGAAGCGTTTGAAGCGGTTTATGGCGTGCTGCCGCCGCGGTTTCGGGAGGTGGACCTTTCGCAGGTATCCGAGCTGCGCCTTCGCGCCGGACAGGCGCCGGCCGTTCTCATCGAGCAGCAGGAGAGAAGGCTTGCGGGACTGGTGCGGCCGGACGAGCTTTCGGAAATTCTGCGCCGCGCGACCGGAAATTCCCTTTACGCGTGCATGGACGCGCTGCGGCAGGGTTTTGTGACGCTTCCCGGCGGACACCGCGTTGGCGTTTGCGGGGAGGCTGTGCAGAAAGATGGGCAGATGGCGGGCTTTTCCGCGGTGAGCTCTCTTTGCATCCGGTTAGCGCGGGATGTGCGGCTGGACGAAAATCGCATTTTGCCGCACCTGACCGGGTCAAGCCTCATTCTGGGCCCGCCGGGGAGCGGAAAAACGACGCTTCTTCGCGCGTGTATCCGGGCGCTTTCTCAAAGCGGGCAGCGGGTGTGCGTGTCGGACGAGCGCGGCGAAATTGCCGCCATGCGGGAGGGTCGGCCGCAGTTCGATCTCGGGCCGCAGACGGACGTGCTGTCAAACCTCAGCAAGGCAGAAGGGATGATGCTGCTTCTTCGCGCGATGGGCCCGCAGTGGATCGCGGCGGACGAAATCACCGCGCAATGCGACATTGTGGCGATGGAGCAAATCAGCTACTGCGGGGTGAAGCTTCTGGCCACGGCGCACGCAGGATCGATCGAAGAGCTTCACGCAAGGCCGTTATACCGGTCGCTTTTGTCGCTGGAGATCTTCAAAACGGCGTTCGTTCTGCGGCCGGACAGGTCCTTTTGCGTCGAGGAGGTGGGAAGATGATACGGCTTTTTGGAGCTGGTCTTGTGGCGCTGGCGGCAAGCGCGGCAGGGTTCGGGTTTGCGCAGCGCGTGAGGGTGCAGTGTGCGCAGTTAGACGCGCTTTCCTGGGCGCTGGAGACGATGACTTCGGAAATGTCCGCGCGGCTCACACCGCTTCCGGAAATTTTCCTGCTGCTCGGCTCGGGCGCTCAGAAGGACGTTTCGCTCTTTTTCAAAACTGCGGCAATGGCGCTCACGACGCCCCCGGGCTGCACGGTGCCGGTCGCGTTCAAGCGGGGCTTTGCAGCGGCGATGAATTTCCGGCCCGGAGAACAGGCCGTGCAGGCGCTCTATGCGCTCTCAGCGGGTCTCGGGCGGTTTACGCTCGAGCGGCAGCTGGCCGCCATCGAACAGGCGAAGACGGCCGTCACAAGGGAGCTTCTTAGCTTACAGGCGCAGAAGCAGGCGCGGTGTAGAAGCTATGGAACCATCGGTGTGTGCGCGGGACTGGCGCTGGCCGTGATCTTATTGTAACGATGGAAATTGATCTGATCTTCAAAATTGCCGCCGTCGGCATCATTGTGTCCATTCTCAATCAGGTGCTCGTGCGCTCGGGCCGCGAGGAACAGGCGACGATGACGTCTCTTGCCGGGCTCGTGGTCGTTCTGATGATCGTCGTGCAGCGCATTGCAGAGCTTTTTGACCTGGTCAAGACGCTCTTCCGGTTTTAACGATGCAGACGTATGTGAAGCTGGCGGCGTGCAGCGTCGTGTGCGCGCTTTTGTGCGCGGTCATAAAGCCGCACGAGGGGGCGATCGCCCTTGCCGTGTCCATTCTCTGCGCGGCTGCCGCGGCGATGGCGGCGCTGGAGCTTTTATCTCCGGTGCTGGATTTTTTCGAGGAGCTGCTTTCCTTTACCGGGCTATCCTCCGCGGTCTTTTCGCCGCTTCTCAAAACCGTCGCCATCGCGCTTCTGGGGCAGATCGCCTCTGCATTTTGCCAGGACGCGGGGCAGGGGGCTTTGGGAAAAATGGTCGAGCTGTGCGGGACGGTTTTGTGCTTGTGCGCGGGACTTCCGCTGGCGACGATGCTTTTAGAGCTGTTGCAGGAGCTGGGAGGCGGATGAGGAAGCTTTTCTTTACCGTTTTTGCGGTGTTTTTGCTTGCAGTTCCGGTTCTGGCCGCAGATGAAGAAGCCGGGCTTCCCACGGATTTCGGGGCGCAGGCGCTGGAAGAAGCGCTGGACAGTGAAACGCGCGAGGCGCTTTTGGATGTGAGCCCCACCTCGGGCGGAGACTTCGGAAAAACGCTTCTGAACATCCTGAAAACCGCGCTCACACGCGCACAGTCCGGCTTTCGCGCGGCAATTTTAGCGGGCGGGAAGGTGCTTGCGGCGGGAATTTTATGCGGCTTTGCGGCAAACACGCAGGAGAGCGGAACGAAGCTTCCGGCCATTTTGGCGGGCGCGTTCGCCATCACGGCGCTTTGCACGAAGGACGTGCATGGGGCGATCGGTCTGGCGCGCGAAACGGTGCAGAAAATTTCGGACCTTACGACGCTGCTGCTTCCGGTTTTATCGGCAAGCCTTGCCGCGTCCGGCGGGAGCGTGAGCGCGGGGGCGCTGCTTTCGGGCGGGATGCTCGCCATGAGCGCTCTGACGAGGCTTGCAAGCAGCCTTCTCATCCCGCTCGTCTATGTGTACATTCTGCTCTGCGCAGCGGAAAGCGCCTGTGAAAGCGCGGGGCTCGGCAAGGTACGCGAGCTTGTGGGCTGGACGCTGCCGCTTCTCATCAAGGGCGTCTGCGCGGCCTTTACGGCGTATTTGTCGCTCACAAGAATTTTGTCCGCCCCGGCTGACGCTGCGGCGGTGAAGGCGGCGCAGGCCGCGTTTTCGGGGATGGTGCCGGTGGTGGGGTCTATTTTATCGGACGCGTCGGAATCGCTCTTGGCGGGCGCGGGTCTCATCCGAAGCTCGGTGGGGCTATTTGGGATGCTGGCGGTCCTGGCCATCGCGGCGGCGCCTTTTTTGCAGCTGGCGGCTTACTATCTGGTCTTGAAGGTCGCGGGCGCGGTCAGTGTGGACGCGGTGTGCCCGACGCACGCAGCACTGCTTTCGCACCTGTCGGCGGCGATGGGCTATATGCTGGCGATCGCGGCGAGCGCGATCTGGATGGGGCTTATTTCGGCGGCGTGCTTTTTGCAGGCGGTGGTGCATTGATGGATGGGATCAGAAGGTATCTTTTTTCTCTGGCCGCGGCGGCGCTTCTTTGCGCGATGGTGAAAAGCCTTGTTCCAAAGGGGAAAATGGAGCGCGTCGTTTCCATGCTATGCGGCGTGTTTCTGGCGATGACGGCGATGAGCCCGCTTGCAAGGTGGTCTCTTCCCGATTTTGCCGCGCAGCTTTCCAAGGTGCAGATCGCCGCGGAGGAAGCGAAAGCCGGCGTGGAAATTCGAAACCGCGAAGCGCTTTGCGCCATCATAAAGGAAAAAACGCAGACATATATATGGGACAAAGCGAAGGAGCTTGGCCTTGACGTGGAAGTCACAGTCACGGTCGAAGCAAAAGACGGCTGCCCCTATCCGGCCGCGGTGCATATAAGCGGCCCCTGCACCGCCTCCCAGCGGCAGGCGCTCACCGGATACATCGAAGAAAACCTCGCCATTGGAAAGGAGCGGCAGCTTTGGACGAACGAATGAAAAAGAAGCTCAAAACCGGTTTGGAGCGTGCAAAAGGGCTTCTGGCGCAGTGGAAGATCCCGGCACTTTTGCTGGCGCTCGGCGCGGTGCTGCTTTTGTGGCCGTCCGGCGAAATGAAAACGGACGCAGCTTCCGAGCAAAAGACCCCTTCCGAAGCGCAGACGCGAGATGACGAGGCGCGGCTGCAAACGCTACTGCGATCGGTCGAGGGCGTCGGGCGGGTGGAGGTGATGCTCACGTGCGCCGAAAGTGAGACGCTCGTCTTTCAGACCGACACGCGCGAGTCCGGTGATACGCGCGAGGAAACGACGGTCTTTTCTTCGGGGCAATCGTCTCAGAAAACGCCCGTCGCCGTCAAAACCGTCCAGCCGCCGTGGCGCGGGGCCGTGATCGTCTGCGACGGCGCGGAAAGGGCCAGCGTGCGCCTTGCGATCGTCGAAGCGGTTTCTGCCCTCACAGGGCTTGGAAGCGATAAAATCAGTGTCATCAAAATGAAACGGCAATAGGAGGATGAAAAACATGAAGATCTGGAAACGAAACGCGGTGCTGGCGACGGTGCTTCTGTTCATCTGTGCGGGCGTGTATCTCAACTGGTCGTATAACCAGAAGCAAAAGCCGCAGGACTTAACAGACACGCTGAACGCCGAGCAGGTGATGGGTGAGTCTACGCTTCAATTGGAGGATGCAGCCGAGCCCGTTTCTCTCGACGATGCGGACGCGAGCGCGGCGGACTATTTTGCGCAGGTGCGCCTGTCCCGGCAGACCTCGCGCGACAGCGCCGTGGAGCTTCTCGAAGAGACGATCGCCTACGATGAAGGGACTGCGGTTGGAGACACCGCCTCGCAGACCCTGAACCGCATTGTGGGCACCGCGCTCAGTGAAGCGCAGATCGAAAGCCTCATCATCGCCAAGGGCTTTTCTGACTGCGTGACGTATATCGCCGACGATACCATCTCCGTCGCGGTCTCCGCGCCGGCCGAAGGGCTCTCTACAGCCGACGTCGCGCTCATTTCCGACGTCGTGACCAGCCAGACGGACGCCGATCTTTCGCAAATTCGCGTCATCGAGGTCAAGCAGCCGTAAAAACAGGTTGAAATTCCGGCAGTTTGTGGTACAATGTTCGCATAAGCACCGAAACCCGGAGGTATTACGATGGCTGAAAACAAAGAATACTTTACGCAGGAGATGGAAAACGGCGCCATTCAGATCTCGGAAGACGTCGTCGCGTCTGTGACCGGCATGGCCGTGCTCGAGGTCGAGGGCGTGTGCGGTTTATCGAGCTCCATCGGAACGGATATCGCCGAAATGCTCGGCATGAAGACGCTTTCGAAGGGCGTGCGCCTGTCCGCAAACGAAGACGGTGCGCTCAAAATCGACTGCGATATCGTCTCGCGCTTTGGCCAGAACATTTTTGAGCTTGCCAAAAACGTGCAGGAAAACGTCAAAACGAGCGTCGAGTCTGTCACGGGCCTTACCGTCGCGGAGGTCAACGTCACCATCTGCGGCATCGCCCTGCCGAAGGACACAAAAAAATAACCGAAATAGGCAACACCGCGCAATTGCGTCTTCGCGCTTCGCCGGATCTTTTTCGCCAATCCTGCACTTTCCAAACCTTGACTTGACGAAAAATCTCTTGCCGAATCCGCTTGCCGAATTGCACGGTGCTGCCTAAACCCTTTGCCAATTGCGACAAAGGGTTTATTTCTGCCGAGCAATCGTGTATAATAAAAGCCACTTTTGAAAGAAAACCGCCCGAAGCACGCGGCGAAGGAGAACTGTAATGACCAGATCGAACGCGCGGGAAATTGCCTGCCACCTTGTCTATGAAATGAATTTTAACGGCATCACCGCCGACGAGGCGATGGATCTTCTGATGGACCCGGACTACTATCCGACGCTGGCCTCCGAGACTGAAATTTACGCCGAGCGTCCGTCGGGCAAGCAGGCGGAGTACTTATCAGGCGTTGTCCGCGGTGTGGAGCGCGAGCGCGAGAAGCTCGAAAGCTTCATCGAGAAAAATGCCGTTGGCTGGAGTCTTGGCCGCATTTCCAAGGTCGCCCTCGCGGTCATGGAGGTCGCGATGTACGAGTGCGAGCACGAAGAAGATGTCCCCACGGCGGCCGCCATCAGCGAGGCTGTGGAGCTGACACGAAAATATGAGGACGAGGACGTGGTGTCCTTTGTCAACGGTATTCTCGGAAAATTTGCCAGAGAGGGCCTTTCGCAATGATGGTCCTGGGCCTGGATACCAGCAACTACACCACCTCCGTGGCGGCATTCAACGGCGTGAGCGGTAAAAACTGCTCACGTCTTTTGGACGTGAAGGAGGGCCGGCTCGGTCTTCGGCAGGCAGACGCGCTGTTTCTGCACGTGAAGCGTCTTCCGGAGCTCGTCGAGCGGCTGTTTTTAGAGCTTCCGCGCGAGGAAATTCGGGCCGTCGGCGCTTCGGCAAGACCCAGAGCCGTCGAGGGCTCGTATATGCCGTGCTTTCTGGCCGGATTGAGCCAGGGGCAGAATTTTGCAAAAGTGCTGGACGTGCCGTTTTACTCGTTTTCACACCAGCAGGGCCACATCGCCGCGGCGTGCTGGTCGTCCGGGCGCATGGATCTGATGGAGCGGCCGCATCTGGCCTGGCATTTATCGGGCGGCACGACGGAGCTTTTGCTCGTCACGCCGGGAAATAAAACCGTCAACGCCGAAAAGATCGGCGGCACGCAGGACATTTCCGCCGGTCAGCTCATCGACCGGACGGGCCTTGCGCTGGGGCTTTCCTTTCCGGCGGGGAAGGAAATTGACCGGCTGAGCCGGCAGTCGGATTGCCGCGAGCGCTTCAAGGTGAAGCTGAACGGTCTGGAGTTTTCGTTCTCGGGTTTAGAGAACAAGATGCACGCGTTTTATGACGCTTCAAAAAGCCCGGAAGACACAGCAAAATACGTTCTCAACTGCGTCATTTCGTGCATTCTTTCCGTGACGCGCGAGGCGCTGAAAGCATATCCCGGCTTTCCGGTGGTGTTTTCCGGCGGCGTGGCGTCGAACGCGCAGTTACGGGAAAGCGCGCAGGGCTTTGAGGCGATTTTCTCGCCGCCCGAGTTTTCGACGGACAACGCCATGGGCATCGCCGTTCTGACATGGATGCAGGAGGGATAGCATGGAGCGGCAGATCATCAGCGTCGGCCAGGTCAACGAGTATATCAAAGGCCTCATGGACACCGACGCGCTTCTTAACAACCTGTGCATCCGCGGCGAGATCAGCAACTACAAGATCTACCCCTCGGGGCACCACTATTTTACCTTAAAGGACGAGGCGGGCGCGCTTCGCTGCGTGATGTTCCGCTCGAGTGCGTCGCGCCTTCGCTTCCGGCCGGAAAACGGCATGAAGGTGCTGGCGCTGGGCAGGATCACGGTCTTCCCGCGAGACGGCGCATACCAGCTCTACTGCACCGATCTGACGCCAGACGGCGTGGGAGAGCTCTATGTCGCGTTTGAGCAGCTGAAGGCCAAATTATCCGCCGAGGGACTTTTTGACGCGCAGCACAAAAAGAAGCTGCCGCCGTTTCCGCATCGAATTGCGATCATCACCTCCGGCGCGGGTGCGGCGATCATGGATATGCTGCGGATCCTGGGAAAACGATACCCCTTGAGCAAGGTCGTGATTTTGCCTGTGCGCGTGCAGGGCGCGGAGGCTCCTGCGGAAATTGCCGGGGCCATCCGGTACGCGAACAAATACAAGGTCGCGGACGTCATCATCACAGGCCGCGGCGGCGGGTCAATGGAAGACCTCTGGGCGTTTAACGACGAGCGCGTAGCGCGGGCGATTTTCGCATCCGAAATTCCGGTCGTGAGCGCGGTCGGCCATGAGCCGGATGTGACCATTTCCGATTTTGTCGCGGACGTCCGCGCGGCCACGCCATCGAATGCGGCAGAGCTCGTCGCACCCGACCAGAACGATCTGCGCACGTATCTTCTCACCGCGCAAAAGCGCATGGCGCAGGCGGTGCAGAAGCAGCTGAAGCTGGACCGCAAAACGCTCGAGAGTCTCAAAAACCGGAGGGTCTTGCAGAGCCCGATCAATTATGTAAACGAAAAGCGGATGCTCCTCGATCACACCGCGCAGAAGCTCACCTCTGCGGCCCAGCGCAATTTCACCGGCCAGAAGCAGCGCTTTGTGCGCCTGACGGCCAAGCTCGACGCTTTGAGCCCGCTCAAGGTCCTCTCGCGCGGCTACAGTCTGGTCATGGACGCGGACGGACACGTGGTGCAGCGGGCAGGGCAGGTTTCGATCGGAGATATAGTTGACATAAAACTTCATCAGGGAAGCCTCACCGCTTCCGTGACAAAAACGCAGGAGGAAGAAGATGGCGAAAAAATCACAGAGCTTTGAGCAGTCGATCACGCGCCTGGACGAGATCGTCCGGCAGCTGGAGCAGGGAAATGTCCCGCTCGAGGACGCGCTCAAGCTCTTTCAGGAGGGAACGGGTCTGGTCGACACGTGCTCGAAATTACTCGATCAGGCAGAGCTCGAGGTCGTCAAGCTCATGAAAACCGCCGACGGCACACCGGCAGAAACGGAGTATGCACGCGATGATGTTTAAGGACATATTGGAAAGCTACCGGCAGAAGGTCGAAGAATATCTCAATACGCTCTTTACCGCCGACGCGCCGCAGAAGCAGCTCTTTGACGCCATGCGCTACAGTTTACTTGCCGGCGGCAAGCGTATCCGGCCGATTTTGGTGCTGGAATTCTGCCGGGTCTGTGACGGGGACATGGAAAAGGCGATGCCGTTTGCCGCAGCGATCGAGATGGTGCATACCTACAGCCTCATCCACGACGATCTTCCGTGCATGGACAACGACGATTACCGGCGCGGACGGCTGACGAACCACAAGGTCTTCGGCGAGGCAGACGCCGTTCTGGCAGGAGACGCGCTGCTGACCGCTGCGTTCGGCCAGCTTTCCAAAGCGGAGCTTCCTTCCGAACGCATTGTAAAGGCCGTTGCGCTTCTGTCCGCCTGCGCCGGAGAATGCGGCATGGTCGGCGGGCAGGTGCTGGATCTGGCGGGAGAGCAGCTCGTTTTGACGGAGGACGAGATTTATACCGTGCACCGGCTCAAGACCGGCGCGCTTATTTCGGCTGCCTGCCGTCTGGGCGTCATTGCCGCGGGCGGGTCGGACGCGCAGCTCGAGGCCGCCGGACGCTACGCGGAAGCCCTCGGTCTTGCCTTCCAGACGAGAGACGATATGTTAGACGTGCTCGGCGATTCCGGCAAAATGGGCAAAAACACCGGCATGGACGAAAACAAGAACACCTTCGTGCGCCTCTACGGCGTCGGCGCGTGCTCGAAGCTCATCGAAAAGGAAACGCAGAAATCCATTAAAGCGCTTTCCGTCTTCGAGGATTCCGATTTTCTGAAGGAGCTTTCGATGAAGCTGGCCATCCGCGAATGCTGAACTGTCAGATGTGAACCGCGTAACCCCGTAGGGGCGGACGACTCTGTCCGCCCTCTGCACTACGAATTCGCCGCAATCTTTCGCGTTTCGAACTTTTTTCTGCCGGGCGGAAAGCCGCGTCCGCCCCTACAATGCCTTAGCGGGACCTTCTCAGTCGGGAAGGTCTTTTTTTATCCTCGAACATAGAATAATCTTGAATATTGGCTTGTATATGCAGAAAAAACATGGTATAATATGCGAAGCTTTTCGGCTTGGCGCCTTTGCCCGCCGGAATAGCGAACGGTGGCGCAGTATCCTAGTCAGCCTGCCGGTATCGAGGAAGGGCCTAAAAATCCTTTATAGGGCACATCTGTGAAGCCTCTGGTGTCTGCTTCTTACGCCCAGTCTGGGGTGGATGCTGGAGGGAGGCAATTATTGCCTGCGGCGGCCGGGCGCGTTTCAATGGCATGAAATGAGCGACCCGCCCGCTGTGGAGACCGGCTCTCGTGCAGCGGCGTACTCCCTTTGCGGTCACAGCGACCGCTGTACGGTGCCGGCTTGAACCTGCATTGCGGTGCTACCCGGCTATAAGCCGTGAACGCTGTGTGCAGCGTAGCCTGCCTTGCGTGGACAGCTCGGGGAAAGACGCGGTTTTTCGCGTACTGGAAACACTGTCTGCAAAAGAGGATTAGAACCGGAAGAAAGCTGTAATGGAAATCATCTAGGCTGTTGGAAACAGGCAGATCCGGGATTGCGGTACGGACTAAGTGGCAATCGGGTACCGGCAGCGGCAACGAGCCGGCCCGGGCATGAAAGGGAAACCGCCTCTTCGGCGACGGGAGGCTGCCCGGGTGGAAAACAAACCCGACCAAAGCCGTAAGATTAACCGGATCTGCCGCCACTCATTTTTGCCGGAAGCACGAAAGCAATTGTCTGCGGGCTTCAGCGGATCTTTTGGCGCATGGCCGCAGTTTGAAAGCTCAAAATACATAGAGTATTCCTTCGCTTCCAAACTTTGCCCTGCACCAAAATCTCTCGCTGAATCCTCTTGCCAATTACTTCCGAGCTTCCTAAATTTGAACGAAATTAGAGCCCTGAAAATTTGGGGTTTGGATTGGAGAATAACGCTTTGGCAGCACAGAAAAGATCCGGGCCGGACTGGCGCTGGATCGTGACGATTTTTGCGATCACCGTGTGCATTTCGGCGCTGATGAGTCTCATTTCGACGAATCTTCTGTCGAGCGCGTCGCTTGCGGTGTCGTTTGTGATTTTGGTCTGCATCATTGCCATCGGCATTGTGTTTGATATCATCGGCGTCGCGGTGACGGCGGTGGACGAGAAGCCGTTTCATTCGATGGCCTCGCGCAAGGTCCCGGAGGCGGCAGAAGCCTTGAAACTCATCCGGAATGCCGGGCGCGTGTCCTCGTTCTGCAACGACGTCATCGGCGATATCTGCGGCGTCATTTCGGGCTCTGCGGCGGCGACGATCGCGTCCAGGCTCTGGGCGATGCACCCGAGTACAAAGGAGCTCGTGATCACGCTTTCCATGTCGGCGCTGGCTGCGGGACTCACCGTCGGCGGCAAGGCCTGCGGCAAGTCCTTTGCCATCGGCTCGAGCACGAGCGTCGTGCGGACGGCGGCGACCATTCTGCATTTTTTCCATACGATACCGGAAAAACTCCGTCCCAGGCGTAAGCACTGAGACATAGAGGTGCGCATGATTTTAGAGAGAATACATTCAAGAGCTGACTTGCTGGACCTGACCGAGGCCGAGCAGGGCCAGCTCTGCCGGGAGATCCGGGATTTTCTGATCCGCCATGTGAGCCAAACCGGCGGGCACCTGGCGTCGAATCTCGGCGTTGTGGAGCTCACGCTTGCCATCGAGCGCGTGTTTGACACCGAAAAGGACCGACTGGTTTTTGACGTCGGCCATCAGAGCTATGTGCATAAGCTTTTGACCGGACGGGCCGATGGGTTCGATACGCTTCGCCAATTCGGCGGGATGTCCGGTTTTCCGAGCCCCGAAGAGAGCAAAACCGACGCCTTCATTGCAGGACACGCGTCCAACGCCGTTTCCGTTGCGCTCGGCATGGCGCGGGCCAGAACGCTTCAAAAGCAGGACTACAGCGTCCTTGCTCTTGTCGGAGACGGCGCGCTCACAGGCGGCCTTGCCTACGAGGGCTTAAACAACGCAGGAGCCAGCCGGGAGCCTTTGATCGTCATTCTGAACGACAACGGAATGTCCATCACGCCGAACGTCGGCGCGATCTCGCGGCATCTGGCGCGTGTGCGCTTGCAGCCCGGCTATCTCGGCTTCAAGCTGCGCTACCGCGCGTTCACGGCGAAGATCCCCGGCGGCAAAAGACTCTACGATTTTACCCACAAACTGAAAGAACGGCTGCGCAGAAGCGTGCTGGGCGCAAACCTGTTTGACAGCCTCGGCTTTACCTATCTCGGCCCTGTTGACGGACACGATCTGCAAAAGGTCGAAGAGCTTCTGAAAATCGCCAAAGCCCTGCACGAGCCGGTGCTGCTGCACCTGATCACGAAAAAGGGCAAGGGCTATACGCTGGCTGAAAATATGCCGGCGGCATATCACGGCGTGGGAAAATTTGACCCGGCGCTCGGCGCAAGCAGGAAGCACAATCCCTGCTTTTCCGACGTTTTCGGCCAAACCTTAACAGAACTCGCCGCGGAAAATCCGAAGGTCTGCGCCATCACCGCCGCCATGCGCGACGGCACGGGTCTGACCGGCTTTGCGCAGAGCTACCCGGACCGGTTCTTTGACGTTGGCATCGCCGAGGAGCACGCCGTTTCGATGGCCTGCGGCATGGCAAAGCAGGGGCTCATTCCGGCGGCGGCGATCTACTCGACGTTTTTGCAGCGCTCGTTTGATATGCTGCTGCACGATCTGGCGCTTTTGCAGCTGCACGTCGTGCTCGGCGTTGACCGCGCAGGATTAGTTGGAGAAGACGGCCGGACGCACCACGGCATGTTTGACGTGGGCTATCTGCGGCAGGTGCCGGGAATGAAAATATACTGTCCGGCCAGCTTCGCGGAGCTGTCGACGATGCTCCGGCAGGCGGTGTTGGACGATACCGGCCCCGTGGCCGTGCGCTACCCCAGAGGCAGCGAGGGCGCGTATCGGGAGAACGCTCAAAATACGCTGCTTCTGCCCGGCACGAGCTGCACCGTCATCACCTACGGCACGACGATCAACGCCGTGCTGGATGCGGCAAAGATCGCGGAAAAAGACGGAATTTCAGTGGAAATTCTCAAGCTGCGGACAATTTCACCCGTCGACTGGGACGCGATCGAAGCATCGTGCAAAAAGACCGGCCGCGTGTTAATTGCCGAAGAGACGTCGAACCGCGGGTGCCTGGCCGACGAAATTTTCGCGCATCTGGCGCAGGTGGGCATTTCGTGCGTTTTTCGCAAGCAGAACCTGGGAGACGATTTTGTCACCCACGGCGCGATGCAGGATCTATATAAGCTGACCGGTCTGGACGCCGCAGCTTTGGCAGACAACATCCGGGAGGTGTGTCATGAAGCATAAAGAGCGGCTGGACGTGCTGCTGGTGCGTCTCGGCCTTGCCGAATCGCGGGCAAAGGCGCAGGCGACCATTATGGCCGGCGAGGTCTTTGTCAACGGCCAGAAGGCGGACAAGTCCGGCATGGAAGTTGACATAACTTCGAATGTCGAGGTGCGCGGCAGCGCCTGCCCCTATGTCAGCCGGGGCGGTCTGAAGCTGGAAAAGGCCATGCAGACGTTCCCCATCACGCTGGATATGTTTGCAGCGACTCCGGCGCGTCCACGGGCGGGTTTACCGACTGTTTACTCCAGCAGGGGGCCAGCAAGGTTTTCGCCATCGACGTGGGCTACGGCCAGCTGGCGTGGAAAATTCGAAACGACCCCAGAGTCGTCGTCATGGAGCGCACGAACATCCGCTATGTGACGCCGGAGGACCTGGGAGAAAAGCTCGACCTTTCCGTCGTGGACGTGTCGTTCATTTCGCTTTCTCTGGTGCTGCCGGTCATCAAAAGTTTACTCAAGGGGACCGGACAGGTGCTGTGCCTGATCAAGCCGCAGTTTGAAGCGGGGAAGGAAAAAGTCGGCAAAAAGGGCGTCGTGCGGGACCCGGCGGTGCACGAAGAAGTTTTGCAGAATTTCATCTCCCTCGCAAGATCCCTCGATTTTACCATTCGCGATCTCACCTTCTCGCCCGTCAAGGGCCCCGAGGGGAATATCGAATTTCTCGCGCATCTTTCCATGCAGCCGGGGCAGGATTCTTACCCGCAGCCCGGCGATCTGGTCGCGCAGGCCCACGCCGCGCTGAAAGGATGAGTCGAATGAAAGTAGTTCTGACGCCGAATCCCTATCGGGACAAGCAGTTCAAGACCGTGCAGCAGGCAAAGAAGATTTTAGACAGCTGCGGCGTGCAGACGGCGATGTGTCTGCCGTTTGACGTCGACCGGGAGTATGAGCTGCCGAAGACGATCCATTTTCAGGATCTTCAGCGCGAGGTCAAAAACGCGGATATGCTCGTGTGCTTCGGAGGAGACGGAACGATTTTGCACGCGTCCAAGATCGCCACGGCGCACGGTCTTCCGATCCTCGGCGTCAACATCGGCACGATGGGCTTTATTGCCGAACTCGAGGCAGGGGAGCTGGAGCTGCTTCGCAAGCTTCCTGCCGGAGACTACACCATCGAGCCGCGCAGCATGATCGACGTCACCGTCACAGGCGCAAGCGGCAAGGTGCTCTTCCACGAGTCCGCGCTCAATGACGCGGTCATCACCAAAGGCGCGATCGCGCGCGTGGTGCAGCTTTCCGTGTTCTGTGACGACGTGGAGGCGACGAATTTTGCAGGCGACGGCGTCATCGTCTGTACGCCCACAGGCTCTACCGCCTATTCCATGTCCGCAGGCGGCCCCATCATGGAGCCCTCGGCGCGAAACCTTCTCATCACGCCCATCTGCGCCCACGCGATTTTGGCCAAGAGCATCGTCGTCTCGCCCGAGCGCGTGATCTCTCTCAAGGTCGGAAAGCTTGGAAGGCACAACGCGTATCTTTCGGTCGACGGCGGAAGACCCTTCCGGCTCAACCCCGGCGACATCGTCACCACGAAGGCGTCAACGAAGGTCACACGGCTCGTGCGGCTGAAGCAGACAAGCTTTTTTGAAATACTCAGCAAAAAATTCATCGACAGGCAGAGGTAAGCATGAAATCAAAACGCCACGAGAAAATTCTCGAGCTCATCCGCGACAACGACATCGAAACGCAGGAGCAGCTCTTACAGCAGTTACAGGACAGCGGCTTTCACACCACGCAGGCCACCATTTCCCGCGACATCAAGCAGCTTCGCATCATCAAGGAGCTCGGCCCCAACGGCACATACCGATACAGCGCGTCGGCAAAACCCGTCGAGCACGCGTTTTCCTCGAAGCTCAATATCATCTTCAGCCAGTGCGTGACAAGTGTAGACTACGCGCAGAACATCATCGTCGTCAAGACCATGCCGGGTCTGGCGCAGGCCGCGTGCTCGGCGCTTGACAAGCTCGAGCTTCCCGAGGTCCTTGGCACGCTCGGCGGCGACGATACCTGCATGATCGTCCTGCGCGACGCCGCCTCCGCAGCAAATATCTGCGCGGAGATCCGCGCACAGGTCAACGCCAACGCCGCGCATTAAACCGGAAAGAAGGAGGGCTTTGCCGTGCTGAGCGTTCTGCATATTGAAAATATCGCCGTCATCGAGCAGGCGGAGATCCTCTTTGCAGGCGGCTTTAACGTCCTGACCGGCGAGACCGGCGCGGGCAAATCGATCGTCATCGACGCCATCTCCGCGATCCTCGGTGAGCGCACCTATCGCGACGTGATCCGGACGGGAGCGAACCGCGCCTTTGTCAGCGCAATCTTTACCGGAATTCCGGAGCACGCGTGGTTTTCGGAAAACGCTGTGCCGTTTGACGAGCAGGAGCTTCAGGTGCAGCGTGAGATCTTTGCCGACGGCCGGAACGTCTGCCGCGTGAACGGAAGGCCGGTGAGCGTGGCGGCGCTTAAAAAGCTGGGCGCAAGGCTCATCAACATCCACGGCCAGCACGACTCGCAGCAGCTGTTTGACGAGGAGAATCATCTCGTCTATCTGGACGCGTTTGCACGCGACGACGCAGAGCTTGCCGCCTACCGCGAGGCGTTCGAGCAGTGGCAGGCCGTGCGGCGCGAGATGCAGAAGCTCACGATGGACGAGGCGGAAAAGCTGCGTCTGGTCGAGAGCCTGCAATATCAGATCGAAGAGATCCGCGCAGCCGAGCTCAAGCCCGGCGAGGAAGAGCAGCTCAAGGAGCGCCGGAAGGTGCTTCAGAACGCCGAAAAGCTCTCCGACTGCCTTCTTGCGGCGGACGAAGCGCTCTACGGCGGAGACGCATCCGACGGTGCGGCGGGCCTGCTTTCCAACGCCGAGCGTGCGCTTTCGAAGGTCAGCGCTCTGGGCGCAGACATGGAATCGCTGTATCAGAAAATTTCGGACCTCATGTACAGCGTGCAGGACGCGGCGGACGAGCTGCGGGCCATGCGCGACGATCTAAGCTATTCAGACGGCGAGCTCGAGGGAATCGAAGAACGCCTCGACGCCATTCACAAGCTCAAGCGCAAATATGGCGCAAGCGTCGAAGACGTGCTGGACTACCTCGCAAAGTCCGAGCAGCGGCTCGACGAGATCGCCTTTGCCTCCGACCGGCTGGAGGTCTTGCAGAAAAAGCAGACCCAGCTGCAAAGCCAGGCCGTCCGGCTGGGAGAACGTCTTCGCGAAAGGCGGCAAGCGGCGGCAGAGCAAATGCAATCGCAGATCTGCGAGGAGCTCCGGCAGCTCGATATGCCGAAAATTCAGTTCGTCTGCGAGTTTTCCCAGCAGGAGCCCGCGGAAAACGGCTTGGACCGCGTGCGGTTTTTAATGTCCGCGAACGTCGGCGAGAGCCTCAAGCCCCTATCAAAAGTGGCCTCCGGCGGCGAGCTGGCGCGGATCATGCTGGCAATGAAGCAGGTGCTGGCCCAGCAGGACGGCGTGCCGACGCTGATTTTCGACGAAGTCGACGCCGGTGTGAGCGGCAGAGCCGCGCAGAAGGTCGCGCTGAAGCTCTGGAGCGTATCGAAAGGCCGGCAGGTTTTGTGCGTGACGCACCTGCCGCAGATCGCGGCCATGGCCGACGCGGCGTTCACGGTGGAAAAGCGCGTGGAGCAGGAACGGACGTTTACAAGTGTCGTCCACCTGGACGAGGCCGGACGGCAGCAGGAGCTTGCAAGGCTCATCGGCGGCAGCATGGTCACCGAGACGACGCTGGCCGGCGCTGCGGAGCTTCTTCGTTTGGCCAACGAAGCGAAGCGTTGATGGTTTGCCCAGCAGCCTGGCCGCAGCAAAACCATAAATAAGCAAAACGATTTGCGAACAATAGAAGGAGAATCACCATGGGAATTTATGAAGAACTGCAAGCGCGTGGCTTGATTGCGCAGGTCACCGACGAGCCGCAGATCCGCGAGATGGTCAATAACGGCAAGGCGACGTTCTACATTGGCTTTGACTGCACGGCAGACTCGCTGCACGTCGGCCACTTTATGGCGCTGTGCCTGATGAAGCGGCTGCAGATGGCGGGCAACCGGCCTATCGCGCTCATCGGCGGCGGCACGACCATGATCGGCGACCCCTCCGGCCGGACGGATATGCGCAAAATGCTCACCAAAGAGGACATTGACCACAACGCCGCGTGCTTCAAGCGCCAGATGGAGCGCTTTATCGACTTCGGACCCGGCAAGGCGATGATGCTCAATAACGCCGAGTGGCTGCTGGGCCTGAACTACATCGAGCTTCTGCGCGAGGTCGGCGCGTGCTTCTCGGTCAACAATATGCTCCGGGCTGAGTGCTACAAGCAGCGCATGGAAAAGGGCCTGTCGTTCCTCGAGTTCAACTACAGGATCATGCAGTCGTATGATTTCTACTATATGTTCCAGCACTACGGCTGCAATATGCAGTTCGGCGGCAACGACCAGTGGTCGAATATGCTCGGCGGCACCGAGCTCATCCGCAGAAAGCTCGGCAAGGACGCGCAGGCGATGACCATTACGCTGCTTCTCAACTCCGAGGGCAAGAAGATGGGCAAGACCGCGTCCGGCGCAGTCTGGCTCGACCCCAACAAGACCAGCCCCTTCGAGTTCTACCAGTACTGGCGCAACGTCGG
>ERZ808252.1148-NODE-1148-length-20993-cov-6.828446_pt1 | contig 20993 bp, 18 predicted proteins | sample MGYA00521242_ERZ808252 | MGnify/ENA primary metagenome ERZ808252 (study PRJEB31516, sample SAMN03275581) | gut metagenome | biome: mammalia-associated habitat; material: feces | host: Papio cynocephalus | place: Kenya | collected 2012-08-07 ...
CAGCGGCGCAACCGCCGTTGTCGAAGGCGTCGGCGACCATTGCTGCGAATACATGACGGGCGGAACGGTCGTCATTCTGGGATCGACGGGGTACAACTTCGCCGCGGGGATGAGCGGCGGCATCGCCTATGTCTATGACGAAACGGAGATTTTCCAGACGCGATGCAATCTGGACAGCGTCGATTTGGAAAACGTGTGGACGAAGGACGACAAGGAAGCCTTGCGCGTTTTGCTGGAAAAGCACTATCAATACACGGGATCGGAACGCGCCAAGGAAATCTTGGACAATCGCGAAAACCGTTTTCCGCTGTTCGTCAAGGTTGTGCCGATTGAATACCGCAAGGTTTTGGATCGCATGAAACGGTCGGAGGGACGCAACGCCGAAGCGATTTCCGCCACCGAAGAGGTTTATGTTTAAGGAGTGAACGATATGGATTTGTTTGAAGCCGGAATGTTGCTTTGCTTTGGCGCCAGCTGGCCGGCCGCGGTGATGAAAACGTACCGCACGAAAAACGTCGGCGGCAAAAGCCTGCTGTTTCTGGTGTTGATTTTGGTCGGCTATATCTGCGGCATGATCAACAAAATCACGAATTTCGGATACAACTATGTGTTCTGGCTGTATGTGCTGAACTTCGCGCTGGTGTTCTGCGATTTCGCTTTGTACCTGCGTTACAAGGACGGCAAAGCCGCGCAGGCGATGAAAGAACGCCAAATGAAACAGGCGGCCTGACCCCGTCCGTTTTACGCGCGGATATGAAAAACGCCCCGTTTGCCGCGGGGCGTTTTCCGTTTGCTATTATTTCTTTTCGTTTTCGGCGCGTTTCTTCAGGAATTTTTCCAACCAGTGAATGTTGTAATTCCCGTCAATGAAATCCGGCGTCGAAATGATTTCGTCGTGCAACGGCAACGTCGTTTTCACCCCGTCAATGACGAATTCGTCAATCGCGCGGTGCAAACGCATCAAACACCCGTTTCTGGTTTTGCCGAAAACGATCAGCTTTGCGATCATGCTGTCGTAATACGGCGGAACGGTGTATCCCGTGTACATTCCGGAATCGACGCGCGTCCACAACCCGCCGGGGGCGTGCCATTGCGTGATTTTTCCGGGACACGGAACGAACGTGAACGGGTCTTCGGCGTTGATGCGGCATTCCATCGCGTGACCGTCGAAATGAACGTCCTCTTGCGTATAGTTCAAATGCGCCCCCGCGGCGACGCGGATCTGTTCACGCACCAAATCAATGCCCGTCACCATTTCCGTAATCGGGTGTTCAACCTGCAGCCGCGTGTTCATTTCAATGAAATAGAACTGGCCGTTTTCGTACAAAAATTCGATCGTGCCGACATTGCTGTATCCCAGCTTTTTCATCGCGTCGGTAACGATTTTGCCGATTTTCTTGCGCTGTTCGTCATTCAAAGCGGGGCAAGGCGTTTCTTCCAGCACTTTCTGGTTTTTACGCTGCATGGAACAATCGCGTTCGCCCAAATGGACGACGTTGCCGTATTTGTCGGCCAGAATCTGCATTTCCACATGGCGCGGATTTTCCAGATACTTTTCGATATAGACTTCGTCGCTGGTGAACGACGCCTTGGCTTCGGCGCGCGCCTGCGTATATGCTTCGGGCAGATCTTCGGGACCGCGGGCGATGCGCATCCCCTTGCCGCCGCCGCCGGCCGTCGCCTTGATCAAAACGGGATACCCCATTTTGGCGGAAACGTCCAAAGCTTCCTCAACCGTTCCGACGGCGCCGTCCGAACCGGGGACGACGGGCAGACCGGAATCGATCGCGGCGCGCTTGGCCGTGATCTTGTCGCCCATTTTGCGGATCATTTCGGGCGTGGGACCGATCCACGTCAACCCGTGTTCTTCGACCATTTCGGCGAAATCGGCGTTTTCGGACAAAAAGCCGTATCCGGGGTGGATGGCGTCCGCGCCGGAAATCAAAGCCGCCGTGATGATCGCGGCTTTGTTCAAATAGGAATCCTTGCCTGCGGCGGGACCGATGCAAATGGCTTCGTCCGCCATACGGACGTGCATGGCGTCAGCGTCGGCGGTCGAATGGACGGCCACCGTTTTGATGCCCATTTCCCGACAGGCTCTGTGAATGCGCAGAGCGATTTCTCCGCGGTTTGCGATTAAGACTTTTTCAAACATGGTTATTCCAAAATCAACAAAGGCTGATCGTATTCGACCGGATCGTGATCACCGACCAGAATCTGCAAAACCTTGCCGGCTCTGGGGGCTTTGACCGGATTGAACGTTTTCATCGCTTCGACCAGAAACAGGGTCTGGTCGGCGGAAACGGTGTCGCCGACGGAAACGTACGAAGCGGCGCCGGGTTCGGGCGCGGTGTAAACGACGCCGACCATCGGGGATTTGACCGCTTCGCCTTTGACTTCGGCGTCGGCCTTGGCGGCGGGCGCCGCGGGGGCGGCCGGCTGGGCGGCGACGGGCGCGGGCTGGGCGGCGGCGACGGGCGCGGTCACGGCGAAACCGCCGGACGGAACGCGGGTGACGCGCAAACGCAAACCTTCCGTATCGTATTCGATTTCGGCCAGCTCGTGTTCATTGATCAGCTTTGCCAAGTCTTCGACCAAAGAAGTGTCATAAGTGGATTTCGACATAGATGTTCATTCCCTATCAATTAAAGAGGCCGCAGCCTCCACAGCCAAAAGGTATCCCTGTTTCCCCAACCCGCAGATCACGCCGTCGGCCGCTTTGGAAACATAGGAAAGGCGGCGGAATTCGTCCCGCCGGTGAATGTTGGACAAGTGAACCTCGATCACCGCGCCGTCGTATGCCAGCAACGCGTCCATAATCGCGACGGATGTGTGGGAATACGCGGCGGGATTGATGACGATCGCGTCGAATTTGCCGCGCGCCCGCTGAACGGCGGTGACGATTTCACCTTCGCCGTTGGATTGGAAACATTCGATTTCCACCCCCAAACCGGCGGCTTTGTTCCGGCAGGCGTTTTCAATGTCGGCCAGCGTTTCACGGCCGTAGATTTCCGGCTGTCTGGTACCCAACATATTCAAATTAGGGCCGTTTATGATCAAAATCCGGCGCATTTCACCCTTCCGTACAAAAATATCTTTCTGCTTTATATCATCAAACGTTTGCGAATGCATTATAAATTGTCGCCCCGAAAACAAAATCAGTCGATTGAACTATATGTTTTTGGCACGTTTTTTGCTTTTAGAATATCGGTTTACTTTTTTAAAAGGAGCAACGCGATGGCACTAGGCACTTTCGTCACCAGCACGATGGGCATCCATTCCCAGACCCACGCTTTGGAACAGATCAGCGCGAACATCGCCAACGTCAACACCGTCGGATACAAAAAGGTGGAAACGCGTTTTGAAACGCAAATGACGAAGTTCAACGAAATCGGCACGGACAGCCATTCGTTTTCGGCCGGAACGGTTGACCGGCGCATGGTGGACATCGCGGGCATCCTCAGCCCCACTGGCAGTATGTACGATCTGGGGATCAGCGGCAAAGGATTCTTTGTCGTCGAAGGGCAAAACGAAACGCTGTATTCCCGCGCCGGCGATTTTCAAGCCACGGCCGTCCCCCCGTCGGGGTATAAGGCGCAGACCGTCACCTATTACAAACCGACGGACGGCGGCGTGATCACGCAATCGTCGCCCGCGACGTATTTCACGAACGCGTCGGGATATTATGTGATGGGCTGGAATTACAACAACGACGCCGAGGCATTTTCTTCCGCGTTTGAACCGGTAATTATTTCCCCCATGGAATACTACCCCGGACACCAAACGACGGAAATGTCGTTCAAAGGCAACATCGACGCGTCGGCGACCGAAACGCAGCTGTTGAAATTCCCCGTCTATGACAGCCAGTACAACCAGCACAGCATGATGATGCGTTGGGAACCGCAGGACGACGCGAACACATGGCTGGTCACGATTGATGTCGAAGGGGCGGCCGTCGGTTCCGAACCGATCAAGGTCACGTTTGATGAAAATGCGAAACTGACATCGCCCGTTCCGTTAACAACACTGCAACTTGCGTGGAAAAACGGCGGCAGCAGCACGATTTCGCTGGATCTGCAACATTTCACGCAATACGCCAACACACTGAACGGCGAAGTTTTGTCGCAGGACGGCAAAGGATTCGGCACGCTGGTCGGCACGTCATGGGACGAAAACGGCGTGCTGAACGCGACCTACAGCAATTCAACCAGCATCCCCGTGTGCAAAGTCGCCATCGCGCAGGTGCAGGTTCCGAATATGATGGAAGCCGTATCCGGCAATATGTTCGCCTATACCGAAAACGCGGGTAATCTGGAAATCGTCGATTTGCAAAACACGCTGACCGAAACGACGGTTCAGGGCGGAAAGATCGAATCGTCCAACGTTTCGCTGGAAGAGGAATTCACCAACATGATCGTCACCCAGCGCGCCTATTCCAGCAACGTGCAAACATTCACGGCCGCCAACGAAATGACGCAGGAAGCGATCGACATCCTCGGTTGAACAGGATAAAAAAACGCAAAACGAAACAGCCGGCTGAGATTTCAACCGGCTGCTTTTTATTTCACGACCGCTTTACACGGGGATGCAGCAACATCCGTCCGCCGATTTTTTCGTGCCGTCCGGACACGATGTCACCGTCGGCGTTTTCGTCGTTGTGGTCGGTATCGTTATCGAATCATCCTCTTTGCACGCCCCGTTGCTCAGGATATAACCGGAAGCGCACGCCGTGCAGGCGCAGGACGAATCCATTTTGGAACAATGCGCCACCTTACTTAAAATACATGACTGCACCAAATCGGCACTGTCGGAACTGATCAAATCATCTTTCCACGTAACATTTTCCGTCATGTTCAACGCATCGCCGGCGCAATCTTCGGAAACGCAACGTCCCCTGTCGTCCCTGTACACGCACGTGTTACATTTGGCATAAGCGAATTGACCGGCCAGCATGGCGGCGGCGAAAGCGATAAAAGCCAAAGAATTCTTTTTCATTATTCAGTCCCTCCTTTGATTGGGAAACACCCTTTACCTTAAATTGTCCGACAAAACGTCCGTTTTCGCAACAAAAAATATCGCCCGCGATTAAAAAAGGAGGGAAAAGCCCCTCCTTTTTCGATTTATTCCGACCGTTCGGTAATCGTAAATATGTGCAACAGGTTCGTGTTTCCCGTCACATTGAACGGCAAACCGGCCGTGACGATCACCTTTTCCCCGACCTTGGCGTCCAGTTTATCGCGGCAATATTGCGCCGCCCTGGCCGCGACATCGACCAGCAGATCCTGCGGTTCGCAAACGACGCTTTCCACGCCCCAAAACAGACTCATCTTTCTGGCGACAGATTCGGACGGCGTCATGCACATCACGGGGATGTACGGCCGTTCGCGCGACACGCGCCCCGCCGTCATCATCGTAACCGCATGTAATTTCACATAAGCAACTCTGATAATCAACGACTTTTAAATCCAAGGCCGTATTTTCTTCTTCCAGCCGTTCGATTCGACATCTGTAAAAAACGGTTAATTCCGCCACAAATGCTTTGATTTCGTCGGCTTTTTAAAGATGTCCGAAAACAGTTCCGATGTGTCCCGTTCATTCATCTTGATTTTTCCTTTCATCGGCACCATTATAATAACCAGATAAGACTTCAGAGGGCGGGTAGGCCAGCCTCCAAATTCTGAGGCTTGAGCCAGCCCCTACCGACTGGCTTTTTTTATAGGCAAGAAAACCGTCACAGGTTGAATGAGCCTATCCCGACCTGAAAAGTTGTCCTCGACTTGGGGAGAAAAGGTCGTTTGCCCGGCTCAACCGTCAGCGCTTTTATCAAAAACGGTTAAACAATGACTGCCGTTTTCACTTTCGTAAATTTTGATGTAAGGGCATTTCAAATATGAAGCCATCGGCGAAATGCCGATGATTCCGCAAAAATGGCGTTTTTGTCCTTAAAAAAGTCGGGGATTTTCCCCGACCGTTAAAGTTAAAACTATCCCGCGTTTTTTAGGAAAAAAAGTTAAAACCATCTCGCGCCGAAAAATTTAAAGGCGGCATCGTCGCCGCCCGAAAAATTAGGGATTTCTGCCGTTTCTATCCCGTTATATCCCGTTTAATCCCACTTTATCCCGCCTGTTTGAAATGTATAAAACTATCTTTCGTCTTACACGTCTTACAAAAAAAATAGTCAAAAAATGAAAAACGACCGATTAGGAGATTTTGTTCCAAAAACGATAAAAGCCGCAGATTTCTGCGGCTTTTTATGGTGGAGCTGAGGGGAATCGAACCCCTGACCTCTTGAATGCCATTCAAGCGCTCTCCCAACTGAGCTACAACCCCACGTCATTCAATACGGTGTGGATAATATCACAAAAAACGGGCTTTGCAAGAAAAAAAAGCGTGCTTTTGAAAAAATTATTATCGGATGCGATATCATCTTTTTTTGTTGCCTACGCCCGGAAAGTTTTTTGTCGCACGGGGACGGGCAGGAAGAAAACAGCGGCCGTTAAAGCGGTCACCGGACGCGTCCTTTTGTGTTCGGCCAATCATATTCACGGAGATTAAACGATCATTGCGCGCGCACACCGACAGCCCCTCCCCCGTTGCTCTGCCCTTGCGATTTCGAGGCGGATCAATGGACATTTCTTGCGCTGTATGTTATCAACGAGGTAAAAAAGAGAGGTTTTATTATGACATTCCCAGCGGACACAGCCGTTTTATATGTGCACGGCAAAGGCGGCAGCGCCGCGCAGGCGGAACACTACCGCCCATTGTTCGCGCCGGCCGAAGTCGTCGGTTTTGATTACCGGTCGGCGACGCCTTGGGATGCCGCAGATGAATTTACCGTAAAAGCGGCCGCGCTGAAATCCGCTTACAGGCGAACCGTTTTGGTGGCGGAAAGCATCGGCGCGTATTTTTCTTTGAACGCGAGCATTTCACGCTTTTTTGATCGGGCGTTTTTCATTTCTCCTGTTGTCGATTTGGAACGGCTGATTATGGATATGATGCTATGGGCGGGCGTAACGGAACCGGAGCTGGACGCGAAAAAGGTCGTCAAGACCGGATTCGGCGAAGATTTGTCATGGAATTACCTGCAATATGTCCGAAACAACCGCCCCGCCGCGTGGGAAACGCCGACGCAAATTCTTTACGGCGACACGGACACGCTGCAGTCGATCGAAACGATCACGGCCTTTGCAAATCGCTTTCACGCCGGCGTCACTATTATGCACGGCGGCGAGCATTGGTTTCACACGCCGGAGCAGATGCGTTTTCTGGACGATTGGATTCGTAAAAACATTCCGTAAAGAGGACACAAAAAAACAGGCGGCCTTGTCACAAAAACCGCCCGTTTAAAATCTATTTTTCCGCCTCAGCGTTCACGGCGCCGGTTGGCGACGACCGCGGCGACAGCCTTGTTGGCGTCGTCCTTTTTCGCCGGTGCGTCTTTGTGCGTCATACCGCCGCTGGGATTGCCGTAGGTCGCATACATTTCCTTGGCTTCCTGCCACAGGGACTTTTTGCCCTCTTCTTTCGCAGGCTTGGCCGCAGGTTCGGCCGCGGGCTTTTCGGCCGGCATATCGTTGTGAACCATGCCGCCGCTGGGATTGCCATAGGTCGCGTACAGTTCCTTGGCTTCCTGCCACAGGGATTTCTTGCCCTCTTCTTTCGCGGGCTTGGCCGCAGGTTCGGCCGCGGGCTTTTCGGCCGGCATATCGTTGTGAACCATGCCGCCGCTGGGATTGCCATAGGTCGCGTACAGTTCCTTGGCTTCCTGCCACAGGGATTTCTTGCCCTCTTCTTTCGCGGGCTTGGCCGCAGGTTCGGCCGCGGGCTTTTCAGCCGGCATATCATTATGCGCCATACCGCCGCTCGGATTACCGAAACGGGCGTACAGCTCTCCGGCTTCCTGCATCAGGGATTTTTTCGGCGTTCTGTCGGGATCGAATTCCGCCGAAAGGCAACGTTTCAGCTGCTTCAAAACCAGCTGCGCGTGCTTGACGGCGGCGTATTCGTCCGCTTTGACCTTTTTATCGGGCGTGTCGGCTTTGACCATGGAACCGACGGCCACTTTCAGGGCGTTTTTGGGAACGACCAGCGCGACGGGACCGTTCGGCATCACTTCGGATTTGGCCATGGTTTCGACCAAAGACGTTGCGCCGATCGCAACCAATTCCAGCTTCACGTCATGATCGGCGTCGGTCACGTAATTCAATTTTTCGCGCAAACCGAACTGCTTGGCTTCTTTTTTCAATTCGGCGGCCTTGGCGTCAACGGCGGATTCGCGGATACCGCTGCGATCCGTCGTGCGGACGTAATTTTCAGCGATTTCGGCGGCTTCGGCCTTGGATTTGCCAGACATCGACACGACGGCGCCCACCAGATACGCGTCCAAAACGTGCTTGTCCCACGTGGAAATTTTTTCGGCGTTAGAATTCAAAGACAGCATGGTCAGCCCTTTCATAAAAGTTTATTGTTACCCTTGTATCCCGATTTTCGTTTTTTGTCAATTTTTTTTCTACAAAGTCCGCTTGCAAAAATCCCCTCGCCGAACCGGAAAGGGGATTTTGAAACTTGTCGAAAATCAAACGTTGACGGCGACTTCGTAAGCGCGTTCGATCGTATCCGTGATTTCCTGATCGGCGGGCGCTTTTTCATCGGGTTTGATATAGGCGGACAAAGCTTTGTCCAAAATGTCGATGCTTTTTAAAACGTTGGCTTCGATCACCAGCATTTTTTTCACGCCGGCCAACGCCTTCATGACTTCGGGTTCCACCTTGGTCAGCAGCACGTCGCCGTCGGGGGAACGCTGAAAATGCAACGTCGTGTCGTCTTTTTTCGTAATGACGGGGTTGGACGGTTCGCCCTCGAAAGCGGGCATAAACACCGAAACCATGCCGGCTTCGTTCATGACAAACTGCAAAGAGGGCAATTCATTGATATCCATTTTCAAGCACCTTTAAAAATTAAATTTGCCTTATTATACAGCTTTACGCGGAAAAATCAATAAAAACGCCGGAGAAATCATCCTCCGGCGTTTCGTTAGCGTGTATGCGGGTTACGCCTGTTCGGGGGCGTCCGCGACCGGCAAAGCCGGCGTTTCGGCCTGTTCCAGATTTTCCTTGTCGCGTTGGGCGGCCAAGGCGCGCAGGCGGTTGATCACGGAACCCGTACCGGCCGGAATCAGGCGGCCGACGATCACGTTTTCTTTCAGCCCGATCAAGTCGTCCGTTCTGCCGGAAACGGCGGATTCGGTCAACACGCGGGTTGTTTCCTGGAACGACGCCGCGGAAATGAACGAATTCGTCTGCAAGCTGGCTTTCGTGATCCCCAACAGGATCGGCGAAGCTTCGGCGGGGCGTCCGCCGGCCGCAACGGCCTTGGCGTTTTCCTTGTCCAGCGTCGGCTGATCAACCTGTTCGCCCTGCAGCAGCGTCGTGTCGCCGGCGTCGGTAACTTCCAGCTTCTGCAACATCTGGCGGGTGATGACTTCAATGTGCTTGTCATTGATCTTCACGCCTTGCAGACGGTAAACGTCCTGAATTTCCTTGACCATGTGCTGGGCAAAGGCTTCCAAGCCCTTGACGCGCAAAATGTCATGCGGATCTTCCGCGCCGTCGGTCAACGTGTCGCCCTGATGGACGGTGTCGCCATTTTGAACCAGAATCAGCTTGCCTTTCGGAACCAGATATTCGCGTTCGATACCCGTGTCGCTTTTAACGACGATGCGCTGTTTGGCCTTGTAATCGCGCCCGAATTCGACCGTCCCGTCGATTTCCGCGATGATCGCGCAATCCTTGGGCTTGCGGGCTTCAAACAATTCGGCCACGCGCGGCAGACCGCCGGTGATGTCACGCGATTTACGTTCGATTTCGATCGTGGCGTAGATATCGCCGCGTTTCACCGCCGCGCCGTTTTCCAACATGACCGTCGAATTGATCGGCAGGTTATAAACACCGACGGAAGAACCGTCCTTTTCAACGACGATCTGGGCTTTTTTCGCGGTTCCGTGCGCTTCGATCACGCGGATCTGCGTCAAACCGGTCGCTTCGTCGCGGATTTCACGGATGGTTTCGCCGTCCACAAAGTTTTCGTAACGGATCGTGCCTTCCTTATCAATGAAGTACGGGATGACGTAAGCGTTCCATTCCGCCAGACGCTGGCCTTTGACGACCTTGTCGCCGCCTTTGACCGCGACGACCGCGCCGAACGGAACGTGATAGTGCGTTTTCACCGCGCCGTTGTCGTCCACGATCGCCAATTCGCAATCGCGCGTCGCGACGATCGTTTCGCCTTTCGAGTTCAAAACCGGTTCGGACGCCGTGAATTTCACGATGCCGTCAAATCCGGATTCGATCGCGGACACTTCGACGTTTTGCGCCGTACCGCCGACGTGGAACGTACGCATGGTCAGCTGCGTTCCGGGTTCGCCGATGGATTGCGCCGCAATGACGCCGACGGCTTCGCCGATGTTGACCGGCGTTCCGCGCGCCAGATCGCGGCCGTAGCATTTCGCGCACACGCCGTTTTTGGCTTCGCAGGTCAGCGGGGAACGGATGTAGATCTTGTCCACACCGGCCTTTTCGATCTTTTCAACGTCGTTTTCGTCGATCAGCTTGCCGCAGGGAACGATGATTTCCTGCGTCGCGGGATCTTTGACGTCTTCCTGCGCCGTGCGACCCAACACGCGTTCGCCCAGCGAAGCGACGACCGTCGTGCCGTCCATCGCCGCCGTGACCCAAATGCCGCGATCCGTGCCGCAATCGTCTTCGCAAACGATCGCGTCCTGCGCGACATCGACCAGACGGCGGGTCAGATAACCGGAGTTCGCGGTTTTCAACGCCGTGTCGGACAACCCTTTGCGCGCGCCGTGGGACGAGTTGAAGTATTCGGCCACGGACAGACCTTCTTTAAAGTTCGCGATAATCGGGGTTTCGATGATTTCGCCGTTCGGTTTCGCCATCAAACCGCGCATACCGCCCAGCTGTTTCATTTGCGCCGCGGAACCGCGCGCGCCGGAATGAGCCATCATGTAAACCGAGTTCACGGGTTTCGTCGGATCGTCCTTTGAAATTTCCTTCATCATTTCATCGGCGATCTTGTCGGTGCAAGCCGACCACGCGTCAACGACCTTGTTGTATTTTTCGCCCTGCGTGATCAAACCGTCCTGATACTGCTGCTCGAATTCCTTGACTTTCGCTTCGGTTTCCTTGATCAGCTTCTGTTTCGTCTTGGGAACGATCATATCGTCCTTGCCGAACGAAACGCCGGAAATGGCCGCGTATTTGTAGCCCATGTTCTTGATGCGGTCGGCGAAAATGCAGGTTTCCTTTTGCCCGCAGTAACGATAGACCTGATCAATGATGTCGGCGATTTCCTTTTTACGCAGCAAGCGGTTGAACAGGCTGAACGGGATTTTCGGATGCTTGGGCACCACCTGCGACAACAAAACGCGCCCCGGCGTCGTTTCCAGCGTCCGGCGGACGACCTTGCCGTCGTCGTCAACGAATTCCAAACGGCATTCGATGATCGAGTTGTAGTTGACCATGTGGTTGTTCAAGGCCATTTCGACTTCTTCGATGCTGCCGAAACGGAGCATGGATTCCTCTTCCTTCGTCTTTTTGACAAAAGCGCGGAAGTCTTCCATATCCTTGAATTCGCGGTGATATTCCTCCGCCCATTTCTTCATGTCGGCTTCGGTCATCGCCTTGATCGCGTCCAATTCTTCCTTGGTGCATTCGCGTTTACCGCCCGGCTGGTTGACGCGCGCCATGGTGATGTAGTACAGCCCCAAAATCATGTCTTGCGTCGGCACGATGATCGGTTTGCCGTTCGCGGGCGACAGGATGTTGTTCGTGGACATCATCAAAACGCGGGCTTCCAGCTGCGCTTCCAACGACAGGGGAACGTGGACGGCCATTTGGTCGCCGTCGAAGTCGGCGTTGAACGCCGTGCAGACCAGCGGGTGCAGCTGAATGGCCTTGCCTTCGATCAAAACGGGTTCAAAAGCCTGAATCCCCAGTCTGTGTAACGTCGGCGCGCGGTTCAGCAGAACCGGATGTTCGCGGATGACTTCTTCCAGAATGTCCCAAACTTCGGGGCGTTCCTTTTCCACCATGCGCTTGGCGGCTTTGATCGTCGTCGCCATGCCGTACAGTTCCAGTTTGGAATACACGAACGGTTTGAACAGTTCCAAAGCCATCTTTTTGGGAATGCCGCATTGATGCAGTTTCAATTCGGGGCCGACGACGATCACGGAACGGCCGGAATAGTCAACGCGTTTACCCAACAGGTTCTGACGGAAACGTCCCTGTTTGCCTTTCAGCATATCGGCCAGCGATTTCAGCGGACGTTTGTTCGCGCCCGTGATGGCGCGGCCGCGGCGGCCGTTGTCGAACAGGGCGTCAACGGATTCCTGCAACATACGTTTTTCGTTGCGGATGATGATTTCCGGCGCGCGCAGTTCAATCAGCCGTTTCAAACGGTTGTTGCGGTTGATGACGCGGCGGTACAAATCGTTCAGGTCGGACGTCGCGAAACGGCCGCCGTCCAGCGGAACCAGCGGGCGCAATTCGGGCGGAATAACCGGAATGACATCCAAAATCATCCATTCGGGTTTCGATCCGGATTCCAAGAACGCTTCAACCAGCTTCAAACGCTTGACCAGCTTTTTGCGGCGGGCTTCCGACGACGTGGAACGCAGTTCTGCGCGGATGGTTTCGGCTTCCTGTTCCAAATCAATGGCGGACAGGATTTCCTTCAACGCTTCGGCGCCGATGCCGGCGCGGAACGAATCCTCGCCGTATTCCTCGACGGCGCGCTGATACTGTTCTTCGGTCAGCAGTTCGTTGACTTTCAGCGGGGTCAGCCCCGGTTCGATCACGATATACTTTTCAAAGTACAGAACCGATTCCAAATCCTTCAGCATGATATCAACCAGCAGACCGATGCGGCTGGGCAGGGATTTCAAAAACCAGATGTGCGCGACCGGCGCGGCCAGTTCGATATGCCCCATGCGTTCGCGGCGCACTTTGGACAGCGTGACTTCCACGCCGCATTTTTCGCAGACGATGCCGCGGAATTTCATGCGTTTGTATTTTCCGCACAAGCATTCGTAGTCCTTGACGGGCCCGAAAATGCGGGCGCAGAACAAACCGTCTCTTTCCGGTTTGAAAGTGCGGTAGTTGATCGTTTCGGGCTTTTTGACTTCGCCGTACGACCAGGAACGGATACGTTCCGGAGACGCCAGAGAGATTTGAATCTGATCAAAAGACTGTGTCCCCGATACAGGACCGAAAACTTTCATAAGTTCGTTCATTGACTTTCCTCTTTCCTTCAAGAGATGTTCTTAGTATTCACGCTGGTTCAATTCGACGTTCAGGCACAAGGAACGCATTTCCTTGACCAAAACGTTGAACGATTCGGGAATTCCGGCTTCAAACTTGTCGTCGCCGCGCACGATGGATTCGTAAACCTTCGTACGTCCGGAAACGTCGTCCGATTTGACCGTCAGAATTTCCTGCAGCGTGTAGGCGGAACCGTAAGCTTCCAAAGCCCAAACTTCCATTTCGCCGAAACGTTGTCCGCCGAACTGCGCCTTGCCGCCCAACGGCTGCTGCGTAACCAGAGAATAGGGGCCGATCGAACGGGCGTGGATCTTTTCGTCAACCAAATGGTGCAGTTTCAACATATAGGTGACGCCCACCGTGACGGGACGGTCGAACGCTTCGCCGGTGCGGCCGTCGTACAGCGTAACCTGACCGGAATGAGGCAATCCCGCCTTGTCCAGCATTTCGTTGATGTCGCTTTCGCGCGCGCCGTCGAAAACGGGGGTGGCGATCGGCAGACCGTTTTTCATATTGTCGGCCAATTCCATCACTTCGTCGTCGCTCAGCTTGGAAATGTTGTCCTTGTATTCCTTTTTGCCGTAAACGTCTTCCAGCTTGACGCGCAAATCGTCAACGGAGGCTTTCTGTTCGGCGACCTGTTCGTACAAGGCGTGAACCTGTTTGCCCAGTTCGCGGCAAGCCCAACCCAAGTGACATTCCAGAATTTGCCCGACGTTCATACGGGACGGCACGCCCAGCGGGTTCAACACCAGATCGACCGGCGTTCCGTCCGCGATGTGCGGCATATCCTCGATCGGCAGGATGCGGGACACGACGCCTTTGTTGCCGTGACGGCCTGCCATCTTGTCGCCCGGCTGCAGCTTGCGCTTCACCGCGATGAAGACTTTGACCATCTTCAAAACGCCCGGAGGCATTTCGTCGCCGCGCTGCAGTTTTTCGACCTTGTTTTCAAAGCGTTCCTGCAGTTTTTCGACATCGGCGTCAAACACCTTGGTCATCTTTTCGATTTCGCCCATGACTTCGTCGTTTTCGACAGAGATCTTGCGCCACTGCGACGCGGGCATACCGTTCAGGATTTCTTCGGTCAGAACCGTTCCGGCATCGACGCGTTTAACGCCGGCCGTCGCCGTCTGTCCCAGCAAAGCCTGTTTCAAACGGTCTTGGAACGAACCTTCCAAAATCGCCTTTTCGGCGTCGCGGTCTTTGGCCAAAGCTTCGATTTCCGACTGTTCGATCGCCATAGCGCGCTGATCCTTGTCAACGCCGCGGCGCGAAAACACGCGGACTTCGACGACCGTGCCGGCGATTCCGGGCGGCACGCGCAAAGACGTGTCGCGCACGTCGGCGGCCTTTTCACCGAAAATGGCGCGCAACAGTTTTTCTTCCGGCGTCATCGGGGATTCGCCCTTCGGCGTCACCTTGCCGACCAGAATGTCGCCGGCCTTGACTTCGGCGCCGATATACACGACGCCGGCTTCGTCCAGCTGTTTCAACGCTTCTTCGCCGACGTTCGGAATATCGCGGGTGATTTCTTCCTGTCCCAGCTTCGTGTCGCGCGCCATCACTTCAAATTCGTCGATGTGGATGGACGTGAACACGTCGTCGCGGGCGATGCGTTCGGAAATCAGGATGGCGTCTTCGTAGTTGTAACCGTTCCACGGCATATAGGCCACCAGAACGTTGCGCCCCAAAGCCAGTTCGCCCAGCTGAGTCGAAGCGCCGTCTGCGATGATGTCGCCTTGCGCGACGATGTCGCCGACCTTGACCAGCGGATGCTGCGTGATGCAGGTGGACTGGTTGGAACGCTGGAACTTATGCAGTTTATAGATGTCAACACCGGATTCGTCGGCCTTGATCTTGCCCGTGGCGCGGACGACGATGCGCATACCGTCAACCGACTGCACGACGCCGTTGCGTTTGGCGACGATTGAAGCGCCCGAGTCGCGCGCGACCGCCGCTTCCATCCCCGTGCCGACCAGCGGCGCGTCGGATTGCAGCAAAGGAACGGCCTGACGTTGCATGTTCGATCCCATCAAAGCGCGGTTCGCGTCATCGTTTTCCAAGAACGGAATCAACGCCGCGGCGACGGAAACCAGCTGTTTCGGCGAAACGTCAATCAGGGTGATTTCTTCGGGCGGACACAGGACGAATTCGCCGTTTTTACGGCACGCGACCAGCTTGTCTTTGACAAAGCAGTCTTTACTGTCCAATTCCGCGTTCGCCTGCGCGATAACGTGTTTGTTTTCCTCCATGGCGGACAGATAGACGACCTCTTTCGTCACCTTGCCGTCCACGACTTTGCGGTACGGGCTTTCGATAAAGCCGTACTGGTTAACGCGGGCGTACGTCGCCAAAGAGTTGATCAAACCGATGTTCGGACCTTCGGGCGTTTCGATCGGGCAGATACGGCCGTAATGGGTAGGATGCACGTCGCGGACTTCAAAACCGGCGCGGTCGCGGGTCAAACCGCCGGGGCCCAAAGCGGACAGACGGCGTTTGTGCGTGACTTCGGCCAGCGGGTTGTTCTGGTCCATGAACTGCGACAGTTGCGAAGAGCCGAAGAATTCGCGCACGGCGACGGCGGCGGGTTTCGCGTTGATCAGGTCGTGCGGCATGACCGTGTCGATATCGACCGAGCTCATGCGTTCGCGAATCGCGCGTTCCATGCGCAGCAAACCGATGCGGTACTGGTTTTCCATCAATTCGCCGACGGAACGGACGCGACGGTTGCCCAAGTTGTCGATATCGTCGATTTCGCCGCGGCCGTCTTTCAATTCGACCAGAACGCGGACGATTTCCAGAATGTCTTCCTTGCGCAGGATGCGAACGCTGTCGGGAACGGCGTCTTTGTCGTTATACAGACGCGTGTTCATTTTCACGCGGCCGACGGCGGACAGGTCGTAACGTTCCAGATCGAAGAACAGACCGCGGAACAAAGCGTCGGCGGATTCGACGGTGGGCGGTTCGCCGGGGCGCATGACTTTGTAAATATCGACCAGCGCGTCTTCGCGGGACATATTCTTGTCCGCGGCCATTGTGTTGCGGATGTAGGGACCGACGTTGACGTTGTCGATGCGCAGGACGGAAAATTCCTTGATTTTCTCCTTGGCGAACATCGTCAAAACGTCTTCGGTGACTTCCTGACCGGCTTCGACCAGAATTTCACCCGTTTTTTCGTTGATCATGTCTTCGGCCAGATACGCGCCCAAAACTTCTTCCTGCGCGACGCGGATTTCGGAAACGCCTTCTTTGGCCAGCTTGTTCAGCTTGCCGGCGGTCGCTTTCTGACCGGCTTCAATCAGGATTTCGCCGGAATTGGCGTCAACCAGATCGTAACGGAGCTTCATGCCTTTCAGGTATTCGGGAACGAACGGCGTTTTCCAACCGTTTTTGTCGGCCGTGTAAACCACTTTGTCATAGAAACGGCTCAGGATTTCCTCCTGACTCATGCCGCGGACTTCCAACAAGCTGACGCTGCGGCCTTCGGCTTCGCGGGCTTTGCGCAATTCTTCCGTTTCCTTGGATTCCAAAGCGTACAGCAACGTCGTGACGGGCAGTTTGCGGCGGCGGTCGATGCGGACATAGACCAAATCCTTGGCGTCGAATTCAAAATCCAGCCACGAACCGCGGTAGGGAATGACGCGCGCGGCGAACAGATATTTGCCCGACGAATGGGTTTTGCCCTTGTCATGGTCGAAAAACACACCGGGGGAACGGTGCATCTGGGAAACGATGACGCGTTCCGTGCCGTTGACGACGAACGTGCCGGTTTCGGTCATCAGGGGCATATCGCCCATATAGACGTCCTGTTCCTTGATGTCGCGGATGGAACGGGCGCCCGTTTCTTCGTCAACGTCCCACACGACCAGACGCAGCGTCACGCGCAGCGGAGCGGAATAGGTCATGCCGCGCTGGATGCATTCGTCCACGTCGTATTTGGGTTCGTCCAGTTCGTACTTGACGTATTCCAATTCGCCGCGACCGGAAAAATCCTTGATCGGGAAAATGGATTTCAAGACTTCCTGCAAACCGGTATCGGTTCTTTTGGCAGCCGGCACGCCCAACTGAAGGAATTGGGCATAAGAGCTTTTCTGCACCTCGATAAGGTTGGGCATAGGCGCTACGGAAGGGATTCTTCCAAAATTTTTGCGTACACGTTTCCGGCCTGTAAAAGATTTGACCATTTCAGCTCCCCATCTAAAAGATAAAATTCTTAACGCCCTAAGTTTATAGTCCCAAGACGCCGGAGACTTTACAAGACGACTTCAAGGATCGGTCGAAAAAGCCGTTTCCGGCCATTCGTCCGATCCCTAAAATCAAGCGGCTAAAGTTGAATTACTTGACTTCAACCTTGGCGCCGGCAGCTTCCAACTGCTTCTTGAATTTTTCAGCGTCTTCCTTGTTCGCGCCTTCTTTGACGGTCTTCGGAGCGCCTTCAACCAGGTCTTTCGCTTCTTTCAGGCCCAGACCGGTGATCGCGCGGACTTCCTTAATGACGTTGATTTTGTTCGCGCCGGCTTCAACCAGAACGACATCAAATTCCGTCTTTTCTTCCGCAGGAGCGGCAGCGGCGGCGGCGGCGACGGCTACGGGAGCAGCCGCGGAAACGCCCCATTTTTCTTCCAGCATTTTGGACAGTTCGGCAGCTTCCAACACTGTCAAAGCAGACAATTCATCAACGATTTTGGCGAGATCAGCCATTTTATTTAACTCCGTTTAATAGTTTTCAATGATGTGCCAAACGGCACCGATTTTTTTCAGCGGGGAATAAATCCCCCGTGACACCACGATTACGCAGCCTGTTCTTCCTTGTCGGCAAAAGCCTTCAGAACACGGGCGATCTGAGCCGCCGGCGCCTGAACCAGACCGACCAGTTTTCCGCGCAACTGATCCATGGACGGCAGTTCGCCCAAGGCCGTCACTTCGGCCACGGACAGCACTTTTCCGTTCATGATACCGCCGCGGATGACCAGTTTGTCATTCTTTTTGGCGAATTCGACAACGGCTTTGGCGGCGGCGACCGGATCGACGGAATAGGAAATAGCCGTCGGGCCGACCATCAGGTCCGCCAACTGTTCATACTGTGTTCCAGCAAGAGCAAGACGAGTAATACGGTTTTTGGTCACGCGAAACTTTGCGTCCAATTTGCGAACGGCGTCACGCAAAGCCGACATTTCGGCGACCGTCAATCCCGAATAATGGGTGACGACAACCAAACCGGCCGCGCTGAAGTCTTCGTTCATTTTGGAACGCAATTCAGCTTTTTGTTCACGTTTCACTTTTGTATCCTCTCATTCCCTCCGCCCCGACGAATCGGAAACGGAAGTTCGGTAATATCGGTTTGCGGCCCCATGCCGAAAACCGTTCCTGTCCAAAAGCTCAAGCCATAAACCAATCCAACGGAGTGGCTAAAAAACTTGTACCTCTGTCTATGCAGGCGGAAAACTTTCCATTAAACGGCTTTGCCCGAAAGCGTCGCCGCGCCTACAGTCTTGGACAGGTCAAGGGAAAGCCGGAAAATCCGGTTTTCCCTTTTCCCGACCGTTTCCGGCCGGTATTCCTGATCAGTTTCCGCTCGCCAAAGCAGCGACGTTGGAAACCGAAACCTTGACGCCGACGCCCTGAGTCGTGCTCAGACCGACGCGTTTCAGGTAAGTTCCTTTGACACTGGCGGGCTTCGCTTTCAAAACGGCCTGCGCAAACGTCAAAATGTTTTCTTTGATCTGGGCTTCGGTAAAGCTGATCTTGCCGACGCCGGCGTGGATCTGGCCGGCCGCTTCAACGCGGTATTCGACCTGACCGGCCTTGACAGCTTTGACCGCACCGGCGACATCCATCGTCACCGTGCCCAGTTTCGGGTTCGGCATCAGGCCGCGGGGCCCCAAAACCTTACCCAGACGACCGACGACGCCCATCATGTCGGGCGTGGCGATGCAACGGTCGAAGTTGATGACGCCCTTCAGGACTTCTTCCATCAAATCTTCCGCGCCGACGACATCGGCACCGGCTTTTTTGGCTTCTTCGGCTTTGGCGCCCTTGGCGAAAACGGCGACGCGCACCGTTTTACCCGTACCGTTGGGCAGACCGACGACGCCGCGAATCATCTGATCCGCCTGGCGGGGATCGACGTTCAATCCCATGACGATTTCGACGGTTTCGTCGAATTTCGCTTTGGGAGCCGCTTTCAAAACGGCGATGGCTTCGTCCAGATCGTAAGCTTTCATGTTATCGACGGATTTGTACGCACCCGTCAAACGTTTACCCAATTTAGCCATTATCCGTTACTCCACGACTTCGATACCCATGGAACGCGCCTGTCCCATAACCATGTTCATAGCGGATTCAACCGTCGAGCAGTTCAGATCCGGCATTTTCTGTTCGGCGATTTCACGGACTTGCGCCTTGGTGATTTTACCGACTTTGGTACGGCCGGGTTCCTTGGAACCTTTCGGCAGACCGGAAGCCTTGATGATGAAGTAGCTGACGGGCGGCATCTTCGTGATGAAAGAGAACGTGCGGTCGGCATAAGCGGTGATCACGACGGGAATCGGCATCCCCGGTTCCATTTTCTGCGTGGCGGCGTTAAACGCTTTGCAGAATTCCATGATGTTCAAACCGCGCTGACCCAGCGCCGGACCGACGGGAGGAGAAGGATTGGCTTTCCCCGCCGGGATTTGCAATTTAATAAACCCGACAATTTTCTTTGCCATTGTGTTACCTCTAATAATCTATCCGATTCGTTTTAAGGCTTGCGGTGCGGCGAATGGCTCGCCTGCCGCAAAGGCGTCATCCGGAAACGAATCGAAATCCGGAAACGACACCCGATTCGTTACACTTTTTCGACTTGGGAATATTCCAGTTCGACGGGCGTCGAACGGCCGAAAATGGAAACGGAAACTTTCAAACGCGCCTTTTCATCGTCGGTTTCTTCGACGAATCCGATAAAGGACGCAAACGGTCCGTCGGTGACGCGAACCTGTTCGCCGACATCGAAAGAAATGGAATTCTTGGGACGTTCGACACCTTCGGTGACCTGATGCAGGATGCGCTGCGCCTCGGCTTCGGAAATCGGAGTCGGACGTTCGCGCGCCCCCAAAAATCCGGTCACCTTCGGCGTGTTTTTCACCAGATGCCACGATTCGTCGGTCATTTCCATTTTGACCAAGACGTAGCCGGGGAAGAACTTGCGTTCCGAATTCACTTTGGAACCGCGGCGGACTTCGACGACCTCTTCGGTCGGAACCAGCACCTGTTCAAACATATCCGCCATCCCTTTCTGAGCGGCGAATTCCATAATCGACTCGGCGACCTTTTTCTCAAAGCCGGAGTACACGTGTAAAACATACCAACGGGCGGCCATAGCCTAACCTCCCAAACCGAGGATCAGCTTCATCACCCACGCGATGACCTGATCGACAACAAAAAAGAACAGCGTCGCACATACCGTAAACAACACGACCATCAGCGTGGACATCATCGTTTCTTTGCGCGTCGGCCATACGACCTTTCCGACTTCCTGCCGGACTTGACGTAAAAACAATACGGGATGAACTTTAGCCATAAAGAAATTCCTAATTCAGGCGGTTGGCAGGGGCAGCAGGAATCGAACCCGCAACCCCCGGTTTTGGAGACCGGTGCTCTACCAATTGAGCT
>ERZ808252.1149-NODE-1149-length-20983-cov-10.578794_pt1 | contig 20983 bp, 14 predicted proteins | sample MGYA00521242_ERZ808252 | MGnify/ENA primary metagenome ERZ808252 (study PRJEB31516, sample SAMN03275581) | gut metagenome | biome: mammalia-associated habitat; material: feces | host: Papio cynocephalus | place: Kenya | collected 2012-08-07 ...
GGTCACTACATCAAGTCTTAACGGTCGTGTTGCAGATGAGAACGGAAATGCCGTAGTCGGCGCCGTTGTGATTGCAACGCACACTGAGTCAGGTACTCGGTACAATGCCGTTACAAACAATCAGGGCCGTTTCGTAATCAACGGTATGCGTGCTGGCGGTCCTTACTCAGTGGAGGCGTCTTGCCTTGGTTACCAAACAGTCACCTACACTGACATCACTCTTCAGCTTGCTGAGGCCTTCAATCTCAACATTGACCTCAAGGAGGACAAGCTCCAGCTTAGTGAGGCCATCGTCATCGCGGCACCTTCTTCAAAATTTTCAGCAGAGAAGAATGGAGCGGCAACCAACATTTCAGGCAGACAGATTGAGTCACTTCCGACGGTTAGCAGAAGCATCACAGATGTCACAAGGCTTTCTCCTTACGGTGGAAACGGCATGAGCTTCGCCGGAACTGACGGACGTACCGCAAATTTCACCGTAGACGGCGCGAACTTCAATAATAACTTTGGCCTTAGCGAAAGTCTTCCGGGAGGCGGTTCTCCTATTTCAATCGATGCGATTGAGGAACTCCAGGTTGTGATTTCTCCATACGACGTGCGTCAGACCAACTTCATCGGTGGTGGCGTGAACGCAATAACCAAGTCAGGTACCAACACATTCAAGGGATCTGCCTATATCTATCACCGCAATGAGAATCTTCGGGGTGACACAGTGAATGGTACCCAGATTTCCGGAGCGCGCGATCGTGACCGCAACACTACATATGGTGTCACGCTCGGTGGACCGATTGTCAAGAACAAGCTCTTCTTCTTCGTGAATGCCGAGTATGCACAGACACCTACCGTGGCAGTGAGGTGGCGGCCAAGATCAGACGAATCAGTTGATGCAAGTGCAGAGAAGTACATTTCTTGGACCACGGTGGCAGACATGGAAAGGGTTGCCGCCCACGTGAAAGAGAAGTATGGCTATGATCCGGGCTCATACACTGACTTTCCGGCAGATCAAAGCAATCTCAAGGTTCTCGCACGTCTTGATTGGAACATCAATGACAAGAATCACCTCGCAGTTCGTTACAACTACACGACCAATACGTCGTGGAAAGCCCCTAACGCCTCTTCCATGGATGGTGGCACACGCTCGGCCTATGCCCGTACGTCTCTCTATTCCATGGCTTTCTCAAATTCAATGTACTCTATGAACAATAACGTTCATTCTGTTTCCGTGGATTTGAACAGCAAGATTACCGACAATCTTTCTAATCAGTTCCTTGCGACATTCTCCAAGCTTGATGATGTCCGTGGAACAAATTCAGACGAATTCCCGTTCATCGACATCCAGGATGGTTCGGACACGAACACCCAGTATATGTCACTCGGATACGAACTTTTCACTTGGAACAATGCCGTTCACAACACAATCGCCAATCTGAAGAATGACCTTGTTTATTACAACGGCAACCACAAGTTGACTGGCGGCATTAGTTACGAGTACCAGATGGCCGACAACTCATACATGAGAAATGGTACTGGTTACTATCGTTATAGGAGTGTTGATGACTTTATCAATGGCGCTGCTCCAGAGGTTGTCTGCCTCACTTACGGATATGACGGCGAAAAGGCTCCTGCTGCTCGTGTTCAGTTCCACAAGGTAGGTCTCTATGCTCAGGATGAGTGGAGCGCACTCGAAAACTTCAAACTTACCTACGGGCTTCGCCTTGACGGGCTTTTCTTTGACAATGGTGATCTTAAGACCAATAACAAGATTAAGGCTATCTCTTATTATCCTAAGTCCTACGGCTACACGGAGCAGCACATCGACACCGGAAAATGGCCTACGGCGAGCGTAACGGTTTCGCCTCGCGTTGGTTTCAACTGGGACATTCTTAAAGACAAGAGCCTCACCCTCCGTGGCGGTACAGGTCTCTTCTCCGGACGTCTTCCGCTCGTGTTCTTCACGAATATGCCTACTAACTCCGGAATGGTTCAGTATCAGGCACAGATCAATGGAAAGACACTTGCAGAGAAGGTAAGTGGTTACAAGGGTGCAACGATTGTAAGTGAGAAGGATGGAAAGACCTATATTGATATGAGCCAGTTCAAGGGCGGCCTTGTAACGAAGGACGGCAAAGCAACAACGGAGGCTCTTTATGAAAAGCTCCTTTCTCTGGGCTATCCTTCAACGATATCTCCTGACGAGGGAACAGTCCCTTCTTCAATTTCTGCGGTTGATCCTAAATTCAAAATGCCGCAGGTTTGGAAGACCTCTCTCGCAGTTGACTATAATTTCCCGACTTCGTTCCCATTCTCCATCACTGCCGAAGGCATTTTCAACAAGACTGTCAATGGTGTGACTATTTCTGACTGGTCAATGCAGCCTATCAACGGGTTCGCAAGGTGGAGCGGTGCTGACAACCGTCCAATCTATCCTTCCGGCTTCAGGACTGCAACCAAGGCCTTCGTTCTTGAAAACACTAACAAGGGATATGGTTACTCTGCCAATGTAACGCTCAATATGCGTCCGATTGAGGGACTTAGCCTCATGGCAGCATACACTCACACTGCTTCCAAGGAACTCACCGGCATGCCTGGTTCTGCGGCAGAGTCTGCATTCACATACGTTCCGACATCGGAGGGCCCTAACAACATCAAGTTGCACAACTCCCAGTATGTGACCCCTGATCGTGTCATCGCTTCCGTTACTCATGACGACAAGTGCGGCAATCACTTCAGCCTCATCTATGAAGCATGGAGGGGTGGTTATAACTACTCTTATATGCTCGAAAATGACATGAATGGTGATGGATATGCATATGACGCCCTCTACATTCCTACTGATGAGCAGGTGGCTAACAATGAGTTCCGTTTCGCTTCTGAGAGTGACCGCGATCGTTTCATGGATTATGTCCATAACAACAGTTACCTCAAGAAGCACCAAGGTGAATATGCTGAAGCATACAGTGTTTACTCTCCGTGGGTACATCGTTTTGATTTTAGCTACAAGCATGATTTTAAGGTCAAGATCGGAAAGTCAACAAACACGCTCCAGCTTAGTCTTGACGTAAAGAATCTCGCAAACCTTTTCAATTCCAAGTGGGGCGTTATGAAGGAAATGAACCCTGATCTGAACGAAGGGCGTGTCCTCAAGTATGAGTCTACAGATTCTGAGGGCTATCCGGTATTCTCAACTCCTAAGAAGGTGAACGGAAGCGTTCAGACATTCACTCCTTACACCGCAATAGGCCAGTGCTGGTATGCTTCAGTCGGAATCAAGTATATGTTTAATTAATTCGATCGGATAGTAATTATGAAAATCAGAAATATATTTTCTCTTGCGCTTGCCTCTGCGTTGCTTTTCACAGCTTGTGACAAGGAGGTGGCTACAGACTCATTCGACAATATCAAGGTAAGCTCGACTTTCTTGACCTTTCCCGCAAAAGGCGGTTCTGTTGACTTGACTGTCACTACTACCGAAGACTGGAAATTTGTCCGTGATGAGAACTGGCCGGAAAAAATCACTTTCAATACGGGAGTGAAGGTAAAACACGACTTTTGGGGCAATGTGACAAATGTTGCTGAGGATATTGCATCAACGACGACCTCTTGGGTGACAGCCTCTGTGCTTGAAGGCAAATCCGGTGAAATGAAGGTTACGTTCACTGCATCTGCATTCGCAGGCGGACGTGAGCAGACTGTGGCGATTGTGTGCGGTTCACATAAGCAGCATGTCGTCCTCCGCCAGGGCAATCTTGATCCTGAGAAACTTTCCATTGAAGAGGCGCTTGCTGCACCTGAAGGAAAGACAGTTCGCGTTGCAGGAACCGTGACAGGCATATATAATACTGAGTATGGTAACTGGTATCTTACGGATGGGACAAAACAGATTCTTGTGTATGGTACCCTTGATAAAGAAGGTAAGGAGAAGAACTTTGCAAGCCTGAAAATTGAGGAAGGCGACAAGATTGTTGTAGAGGGGCCTATCAGTGTGTATAATAGTGTCAATCAGCTCAAGAATGTGACGGTCATCGAACACACCAAATCTCTCGTGAAGCTCATTTCTGAGTCCAAGACTGATGTGAAGCTTGAAGGCGAAACATTTGTTGTCGAGCTTGAGTTTAAAGGTGATGGCCTTTATCCGGTTGTCCCAGAGGAATATCAGGACTGGATCTCTATCCTCGGGGTCAAGACTGAGGCCGGTAAACCTACGAAACTCGACCCTAATCCTGCATCAAAGGCATTCGTCACAGTTAAAGTTGCGGCAAATGCTGCTGGAGACCGCAAAGGCAAAATTGATTTCTCTTCATCAAGTTCCTCATCTGATGGAAAGGTGAACACATCAAGTGTTTCCTATGAGTTCATTCAGAAAGGTGCAATCATGGCCGTGTCTGTGTCTGAATTCCTTGCCGCAAAAGAGTCTGAGACAGTCTATCGTCTGAAGGGTGTAATAACCAAGATAGAGGCAAGTTCAAAATATCACAATGCCGAAATTACCATTGCATCCGGAGATTTCAAAGAGTCTGTCCTTCTGCACCGTGCTATTGTTGCGGATGGGAATATCGAAGACAAGAATTATGCAGTTGGTGATGTAGTCACCGTTCTTGGCAAGAGAAGTTCTTATAAAGAAGCTCCGGCGATGGCGGAAAAATGTGTAGTTGAGGAATGCGCTCACTATGAGGCGAAAACCATTGCTGCGTTCCTTGAACTTAAACCGGCTGCCGAGCCTCTTTATGCCGTCAGTGGTACAATTAAAGAATTCAAGGGCTTAAACGAATCTTACAACAATGTCGGAATCACAATTGAGTCAGACGGCAAGACTCTCTATTGTCACCGTGTACAGACCTACGACAAGCCAAAATCAAATGTCGTTAATCTCGGTCTTAAAATTGGTGATAAAATAACCATTGTAGGTGCAAGAGGCGAGTACAAGGGCGCCGCACAGATGGCTCAGTATGGCTTTATAATTCAATACACTCCAGTGACAGAGACAAAGTAATCAAATACTTTGGTTTCATCAGGATAACAAACGACGGCGACCGGAACCCCGGCCGCCGTCATTGTTATTCGTCCAGTACGAACATACTCTAAAGGGTGCAAGTCCCTAAACCGCCCTGATAGTGGGATGGTTACAGCTAAAGGCAAGGGTGTCCGCTGTGAGACGGAATCTGAAGGAAGCCGGAGGCAAACATCTGGCCTGACGGACAAAAATCCGATAAGAGGCCTAAGGGTGAGGATAAGATTGCAACAGAAATCGAAGTCCGATAACTATCCGAAATCGCCCAAGGTAAATCGGGCAGGCATAAAATGGAAAGAGTATGTCCATAACTGGAGAGGTCTCGCGGACAGTCCCTATGTTCGGTGACGTAGAGTAGGCGTACATGAGGTTTGGGTTCTCAAGAAATATCTTTTCTGGACGCGACAGCTTGTCGATATGTTTGGGCTTGCCCGAGAGCAGAGAAAGAAGGCCTGCTTTTTCAAGCGCTTTCAATCTTGAGCATTGAAGATCCGGTGTAGGTTATGTGTAGCCCCGGGTAATCGTCGTTGAAGTTCTTTATCAGCGTCTTCCAATTCGGAAAATAATGTACCTCGTCGAGAAACAGATGCGTGCCTCCATGGGTGTAGTGGTACTCACTAAATTCCGGCATTTTGTGGTGTTTTAAAACATTATGCTTGCCGCAATAACTGTGGTATTTTGAAAACACTGAAAATATGCCTATTTTTGGACGGGCGTAACATATCTGCAGAAGTATATGGCAGACGGAAATATAAAGGATACATACAGCAGCATTGCTGGGCCATCGCGCGGGCTTTTCAAGGATAACGGAAGCCGGTTCATCGCACTGGCCTACCCCGTGGAGACGGAGGCACAGATCAAGGAAATTGTGGCCTCGCTTAAGAAAGAATACCACGATGCGCGGCACCATTGCTACGCCTATCGCCTGGGGTATAAAGCGGATGTGTACCGCGCCAATGACGATGGCGAGCCTTCGGGTTCGGCCGGGCGCCCAATTCTCGGACAGATTGACTCGCGGGGGCTGAGCGATGTGCTCGTTGTTGTCGTCCGGTATTTCGGCGGCATAAAGTTGGGAATCCCCGGGCTTATAAGGGCTTATAAGACGTCGACGGATGATGCCCTGTCGCAGGCTATCGTTATCGAGAAAATTGCTGCCGTGAACTATATTGTTGAATTCGGGTATATGGAGATGAATTCAGTGATGAAAGTGCTGAAGGATATGAAGATAGAGATATCTGACCAGAAGTTCGACACTCGTTGTGTGGTGACAGCGCGAGTGCGTCTTTCCGCAGAGGCGGACTTTCTGTTGCGCCTTGGGGATATATGCGACTGCACTGTTACAAAAATATAAAATGACTATATTTGTAAAATGTATGGAACTCTAGGAATTCTGGTCCTTGGGTCAAATATGTGAAACATAGTGTGATATGAAAAAAGTTCATAATTTCAACGCGGGACCTTGCGTCCTGCCGAAACCGGTGATTGAAGCCGCAATCGGGGCTTTGAAGGACTTTTCCGGAACAGGGATGTCCGTGATAGAAGTCTCTCATAGGTCAAAGGAGTGGGAGGCAGTGATGGACGAGTGTCGCTCGCTTTGGCGGGAACTGCTGCATATTCCCGATACTCACGAGGTTCTCTTTCTTGGTGGCGGTGCTAGTATGGAATTTCTTTATGTTGTGATGAACTTCTTGGAGAAGAAGGCCGGCTATCTTGAGACCGGCGTCTGGGCGAAAAAGGCGTTCAAGGAGGCAAAGGGCTTCGCGGAATCAAAGGGCGCGCAGGCGTTTACCGTGGCGTCTTCGTCCGACAAGACATATTCGTATATTCCCAAGGGATATGATATTCCGGCTGATCTGGACTATTTTCACATCACGACGAACAACACGATTTACGGAACTGAGATTCATGATGATATCGACTGCCCAGTGCCTCTGATTGCCGACATGTCCTCAGACATAATGTCACGTCCTGTAGATGTCTCGAAATACACGGTCATTTACGGCGGGGCGCAGAAAAATGTAGGAACGGCTGGCGTGGCTTTCGCCATTGTTCGGAAAGACGCGCTCGGGAAGGTATCTCACTATATTCCGACAATTCTGAACTACCAGACGCATATCGACGGAAAGTCGATGTTCAACACACCACCGGTGTTTCCGATTTTCGTCATGCGGGAAACCCTCAAATGGATCAAGTCACAGGGGGGCGTTGAGGAAATCCAGAAGATCAATAAATGGAAGGCTGCACTGCTGTATGACGAGATTGACCGCAACTCCCTCTTTGTCGGCACGGCTGCGACTGAGGATAGGTCAAACATGAACGTATGTTTCGTCATGGCTCCGGGGTACGAGCACCTTCAGAATGACTTTCTCGATTTCGCAACGGAACGCGGTATGGTCGGCATAAAGGGACATCGCTCTGTGGGCGGTTTCCGTGCTTCGATTTACAACGCATGCCCGGTTGAGTCGGTGCAGGCGCTGGTTGACGCGATGAGGGAATTTGAGGACTTTGTGTTCGAGGAGAATGAATAGCTGCCATCAGGGGTGATGGCATCATACGAGTTTCGTTTCATAATAGGGAATTGCCATGAATATTTTAGTCGCCACTCAGAAACCATTCGCGAAGGCAGCGGTGGATGGAATGAGGGAAATTGTTGAGGCACAGGGACATCAGTTGTTCTTGTTTGAAAAATACGATGGGCAGGATGCCCTTTTGACTGCGGTCGCTGACGCCGATGCGCTGATTGTACGCTCGGATAAGGTGACGAATGAAGTAATAGAGGCTGCTCCGAAGTTGAAGATAGTGGTAAGAGCCGGAGCCGGATATGACAACATTGACCTCGCGGCCTGCACGGCTCATGGAGTCGTCGCCATGAACACTCCGGGGCAGAATGCCAATGCCGTGGCGGAACTCGTGATTGCACTCATGATATATATGTCGCGTAACCAATTCACTCCCGGCACTGGCTCCGAGATTTTTGGAAAGAGACTCGGACTTCAGGCCTACGGCAATGTGGGACGTTTGGTTGCTGCAAAGGCAAAGGCGCTCGGAATGTTCGTGACGGCTTTCGATCCCTTTGTTCCCGCGGAAAAGATGATTGCCGATGGTGTTGAGGCTGCGGACTCGCTGGAGCAGATGTATTCTTCCTGCGACTTCGTCTCTCTGCATATTCCTGCAACTCCACAGACAGCCGGCTCGATTGATGCCGCTCTTGTCGGAAGGATGCCGAAGGGTGGATGCCTTGTGAATACTGCCCGCAAGGAGGTGGTTGACGAGGCATCGCTTCTGGAAATTCTCAAGTTGCGCGGGGACTTGAAATATGTCACGGATGTTGCTCCCGATGCTGCGGAAGCCTTTGCCGAGTCGCTTGGAAATCACTATTTCGCGACTCCGAAGAAGATGGGGGCAGAGACTGCGGAGGCGAACGTCAATGCGGGTCTTGCCGCTGCACGACAGATTGTCGCATATTTTGCAACAGGGTGCGAGAAGTATAGGCTGAATAAGTAATGGCAAGGTCTTTCGTTTTTTCTGGAAGATGCAATTTGGACAGTACATGGTAAGAGTGAAACCTTTTGCGGCGGTGCGTCCGCCGCGCGAGATTATCGAGGAAGTGGCTGCAAGGCCGTATGACGTGCTTGACTCAGAAGAGGCTCAGGCCGAAGCCGGTGAAAAATCGCTTCTTCATATCACAAAGCCGGAGATTGACTTCTCTCCGATAATTGACGGCCACTCCGATGCTGCCTACAGCAAAGCTGTGGAGAACTTTGCGCTTTGGCAGAAGAACGGCTGGCTCAGGCAGGACGACAAGGAGTGCTACTATGTCTATGCCCAGACAATGGACGGGCGCACCCAGTATGGGCTTGTGCTCTGTGCGCACACGGACGATTACGCATCAGGCGCAATAAAAAAGCATGAGTTGACACGTAAGGACAAGGAGGATGACCGCATGGTTCACGTGCGTATCCAGAACGCCAACATCGAGCCGGTGTTCTTTTCCTACCCGGACGACGAACTGATAGACTCGATTGTCAGGAAATACACTTCCCGCACTCCGGAATATGACTTCGTTGCGGACGATGGGTTCGGGCATCGTTTCTGGGTGATTGATAACGATGCTGACATTGCCGCCATAACTGCGGAATTTGCAGGAATCCAGGCGTTTTATGTTGCTGACGGGCATCATCGTACAGCAGCGGCCGCGCGGGTGGGTGCGGAGAAGCGCGGAAACAACCCGAGCCATACCGGTGACGAGGAATACAACTGGTTCATGGCTGTGGCGTTTCCTGAAAGCGACTTGAAGATAATGGAATACAACCGGGTGGTCAGGGATTTGAATGGCCTTGATCCGGAGTCGTTCAGGAATGAACTTCTCAAGGACTTCTCGCTTGAGGGGCTTGGCACGGAGGCGGAACGTCGTCGGGCCGCAGCGGAGGGATTCTGCGACTATGCTCCGCGGCACCGCCATGAGTTCTTGATGTACCTCGATGGGTATTGGTGGAGGCTGAACTATCGGAAGAGTGTTGATGAAAGTGATCCTACAGGATGCCTTGATGTGACGATATTGTCAGAGGTGGTTCTTGACAAGATGCTGGGAATTAAGGATCTCCGAAGGGATAAAAGAATAGATTTTGTCGGAGGCATACGCGGATTGGGAGAGCTTGCGCGCAGGGTTGACAGCGGTGAGATGGCGGTTGCTTTCGCTCTTTATCCCGTGTCAATGAAGGAGTTGGTGAACATTGCAGACAGCGGCAGTATAATGCCTCCGAAGACTACCTGGTTTGAGCCTAAACTCAGATCTGGGCTAGCGATACATAAATTGGACTGATTTGGAAAATTTAAGAAACATAGAAAACGCATTAGAAAGGACGACTGACACGAAGGCTCTCATAATCGGTGTAGGGGCCATGAAGAGGACGCCGGAAATGTTCTTGCAGTTGTTTCCGGGAAAGAAGGCGGTGGTTGTCGCTGACATGAACACCTGGGACATTGCCGCAGCGGAGGTTGACGGATATATGAGACAGGCCGGGATTCCGATGTCGGAGCCTTTTATATTCCGTGATAGGAACATTTTCGCGGAATGGTCTTTCGTTGAGGAACTTGAGGCTTTTCTGGGGAAGACTGACGCCATCCCTGTCGCTGTTGGTGCCGGAGTTGTGAATGACCTTACTAAACTTGCCTCAGAGCATCTGGGCAGAAGGTATATGATTGTGGCGACAACTGTGTCAATGGACGGATTTTCCGCTTATGGCGCATCGATAATCAAAGACGGTTTCAAACGGACGTTCGACTGTCGGGCGGCGTTCGGAATAATTGTAGATCCGGCGGTGGCTGCAAAGGCTCCGAAATACCTTGCGGTTTCAGGCTATGCCGACCTTCTTGCAAAGATTCCTGCCGGCGCTGACTGGATTGTTGCCGATGCGATGGGTTGCGAGAGTATTGACAATTTCTCCTACAACCTTGTGCATGGCGGGCTGCGGGAGTCGCTTGCCCATCCCGAGGCCGTCTATAATGGTGAGGTCTTTGCGGTGGAGAGGCTTGCTGAAAGCCTGATACTCAGCGGGTTTGCTATGCAGGCCTACCATAGTAGCCGTCCTTCGTCAGGGACAGAGCATCTTTTCGGACATTATTGGGAGATGACCGATCTCCGCTATAGCGGTGCGGAGACCGTCCCCGGATTCGAGAGCGGCAAGTCGTTCCTTACTGCCGGCCGCCCCGTGCCTCACGGCTTTGAGGTTGGCATCGGCTCGTTGGTCTCGGCAGCCTGCTATGAATTTCTCCTCAACCGCGACCTTTCTGCGACGGATGTGGATGCCTGCGTTTCCGCATGGCCCTCTTGGGCGGAGATGGAAAAGGAAATACGACGCGTCTTTACAGACATCCCCGCTGATCAGACCGAGGCCGCTGTACGTGAGAGCCGAGCTAAATATCCCGATGGGGGACAACTCCGCAGCCAGCTTGCTGGTGTACGATACAATTGGGCGGGTCTGAAGAAACGTCTGGAATCCGAACTGATGACCATGAGTGAACTTCGCAGTCTTCTCAAGGCAGCCCATGCCCCCTATGAACCGGAGATGATAGCAGTCTCGCACGCTGCTCTCCGCACGGCCTTCCGGCACATTCCCTATATGCGTGACCGCATCACCGCTATTGACCTTACCCAGCGTCTCGGACTTCTTCCGGAACTTGACGACTTTCTTTTCGGTCGGGGAGGCTACTGGCAGATACGGGATTAAGAAAAAGCGGATTGCTGCGTTGCTCGTCTTGCCAAAATCCTCACAACCATGAGGTTGCTGCGGTATTTGGCTTCGCTGAGCGCCTTGCACTCCATCTTTTTTTAAATCCCTAATCACGCAGATAAAAAAAAAGAAGCGCGGCTGAAAAAGAAATTCAGCCGCGCTTCTTAATTGTTTGTTGTCAGAGGAATTGAATAAAAAGTGGAGTGCAATCCTCTTCCATTCAGTCTGTTCCGTTAGAATGGGAGGTCGTCCTCGCTCTCTGCCGCGTCAAAATCCGTCGGCTTTGCCGCCGGCGCGGCAGGCTGCTGCGGAGCGCCTGCGCCGGTTGGTGTCGCGTAGCCCGGAGCTCCATAAGCCGGAGCTTGCGTCTGCGGCTGCGCCCCTCCCGCGTGCTCAATGCGCCATGCGCGGATGTCGGAGTACCAGCGGCCGTTGTATTCGCGGCTTGAGAGGTTGAAGGAAACTTTAACAGACTCGCCGGCCTGGAATTTCTCTAGTTCCTTCACCTTGTCCTCGCCCCAGACATTCATGCAGACTTGGGTAGGATAGTTACCTTCCTGATACTCAATCACAAACTCCTGTTTTGACCACGGACCTCTTGCGGAAGTGCCGTTCTGGACGGGAAGCTTTGTGATTATTTTTCCTTCAAGTTCGAGTGCCATTGGCTATTTCTCCTCTTTTTCTTCTTTTGGCTGGTACTTGCCTACCTTCTGAACCTCTACGTCGAAGATAAGCACAGAGTTAGGCTCGATGCCGCGGTTACCCCTCTCGCCATATGCGAGGTCGGACGGAATGAAGAAAGTTGCCTTTCCGCCTTCACCGAGAAGTCCGAGACCCTCAGTCCAGCCCTTGATCACGCGGTTCGCAACGAACTGGGTAGGCTCTTCCTTGCCCATGTTTCCGTCAAATTCCTTCCCGTCAATTGTCTTTCCGCTGTAGAATACCCAAACCGTGTCGTTAGGCTGCACCTTGTACTCCGCGCCTTCCTCGATGATTGTGTACTGGAGACCGGAAGCTGTGGTGTCCACGCCGTTCTTGAGGTTCTCGGAGAGGAATTTCTCTCCCTTTGCCTTGTTGACAGCGGCCGTGTACTCGCTTTTCTTTGAAAGGTAGCCGTTGATGATACGGCCCATGTCCTCAGGGTTGATTTTGAACTGCTTGCCGAATTCCGGATCATAGTAATTGCCCTCGGCCTTGAGAAAATCGCTCATTCCCTTCTTGAGTTCCGACATGTTGATTTCAGAGAGGTTGTCGCAGATTCCATTGCCCTTGAGGAACGAACCGAAGTTCACGCCGATGAGGTAGCTTACGGAATCGGCCTCCGCCTTGGACGGGAGTTCCACGTCAACCTTGACGTCGCTGTTTGACTTGCAGGAGAGTGCAAGTGCGGCCACGACGGCAGCCGCAAAAATTCTTGATGCTTTCATAATACGTATTAATTTTTATGTGTTTATATCCTTGTGCTCACGGACCCGAGAAGACCCAAGCCGACCGCAAAGGTACTCAAACTTTCTCAAGTAAAGTATAATAAATCCGCATTTTATTTTGCCGAACACGAAAATATGCCTACCTTTAAACATAATTCGCTCAACGAATATGGTAAATAAAGAGAAACTGTTCGAGAAACTCAGAATTTTCTTCGGTTACACATCATTCAAGCCGGGTCAGGAGGAGATAATTCGTCACCTCATTGCGGGAAATGACGCATTTGTCCTGATGCCTACAGGCGGGGGCAAGAGCCTTTGCTATCAACTCCCGGCACTGCTGATGGATGGTACGGCTATAGTCATTTCACCTCTCATAGCGTTGATGAAGAACCAGGTGGACGTCATACGCGGGTTCGTCTCCGGTAATGAGGGAGTGGCGCATTTTCTGAACTCATCGCTCGGAAAGGCGCAGATTGCCGAGGTCCGCGCGGATTTGCTGTCCGGCGTGACAAAACTTCTATATGTCGCCCCTGAGTCTCTGACGAAACCGGAGAATATTGCTCTTCTGAAGGAGATAAAAATATCTTTCTACGCTGTTGACGAGGCACATTGCATCTCGGAATGGGGACACGATTTCCGTCCTGAATATCGCCGCATACGCGCCATTGTCAATGAAATCGGCCGTGCCCCGATAATCGCGCTCACCGCAACCGCAACACCGAAGGTGCAGAGCGACATACTTCGCAATCTCGGGATTCAGGACGCGAAGGTCTTCAAGTCTTCGTTCAATCGCCCGAACCTCTACTACGAAATCAGGGATAAGCAGGACCCCAAGCGGGATATAATAAAGTTTATAAGGCAGAACCTGGGAAAGTCTGGGATAATCTATTGTCTCAGCCGCAAGAAGGTCGAGGAAATGGCAGAACTCTTGAATGTCAACGGAATAAAGGCTCGTCCCTACCATGCCGGACTTGATGCGAAGACTCGCGCCGAGAATCAGGATGCCTTCCTTATGGAGGATGTGAATGTCATTGTGGCCACGATAGCGTTCGGCATGGGAATCGACAAGCCTGACGTGCGTTTCGTGATTCATTACGACATCCCCAAGAGTCTTGAGGGCTATTATCAGGAGACTGGGCGTGCCGGCCGTGACGGGAAGGAGGGACAGTGCATCGCCTTCTATAGTTATAAGGACATACAGAAACTCGAAAAGTTCATGCAGGGCAAGCCTATTGCCGAGCAGGAGATAGGAAGGCAACTGCTGATGGAGACTGTGGCTTATGCTGAGTCGAACTGCTGCCGCAGGAAACTATTGCTCAATTACTTCGGTGAGGACTATCCTTTTGACAACTGCGGGGCATGCGACAACTGCCTGCATCCAAAGAGAAGGTTCGAGGGGTCGGAGCAGATGTGCATGGTGATTGACCTGGTGTCCGCCCTTCCGGAGCGTTTCAAGATTGAACATATTGCAAATATATTGGCTGGAGTGACTAATTCGCTTATAAAGTCATATAGGCATGACGAACTGGAGGCTTTCGGCTCCGGACGCGATCACAGCTTCCGCTTCTGGTGCGCGGTCATACATCAGGGCATTGTCCTGCACCTGCTCGAAAAGGACATAGAGGCCTACGGACTTGTCTCCGTGACGGAAGCGGGCCGGAAATATGCAGAAAACCCGACTCCGCTGATGCTCACCGAAGATCGCGAGTTCGCTGAGGGCGAGGACGATGACGATGAGGTCGTGTCTTCTGCTGCCCGTGCCGGAGGCGGCGGCGACGAGGCGCTTCTCTCGATGCTTAAGGACCTGCGCAAGGACTTGAGCCGGCGCCTAAAACTTCAGCCGTGGGTCATTTTCAGCGATGCGGCGCTTGAGGATATGTCCATTATGTATCCGATTACCTTTGACGAACTCCAGCGCTGCCAGGGAGTCGGAGAGGGCAAGGCAAGGAAATATGGACGGGAGTTTGTCGAGTTGATTTCCAAGTATGTGGAAGAGAATGAGGTGGAGCGGCCTTATGATCTGTCTGTGATGAAGACCGTGCGTCATAATTCCGACAACCGCATCTCGATAATCCAGAACATTGATCGTCGTATGGCATTGGAGGACATAGCTTCCGCGCTCGACATCGAATTTGACGAACTTCTGACAGAAATAGAGTCCATTGTCCAGTCAGGGTTCAAACTGAACCTCAATTACTACATTGCGCAGAATATCGATGATTATGTGGTGGACGAGATTTATGGATATTTCCGGGACGAGGCGGAGTCTGATTCTGTGGATGACGCTGTCGCGGCACTGGGCTCGGACTATGAAGAGTACGAGATACGCCTTGTGAGATTGAAATTCCTCTGTGAGGTCGCGAATTGAGACGGTTTATTTTTTGAAGGTTTCTAAAATATAAAGACATGATAACATTTGGCTACAAGACTCCGTGGAGCGGTATCATCCGCTCCGTGGCATCATTGGGACTCGGAATCCTCGCTGTTGCCTATCCGGGCAACGTCATACCCCTTCTGGTGCAGATTTTTGCGGCAGTGCTGTTCGTTTACGGCTGCGGAATGATGATTTACGCATTCACACATAGGCAGGACAGGTCCTTCTCGCTCTGGCTCTCGAACTCGATAATCGAGATTGTCGTGGCTGTGCTCGTGTTCATTTTCGCTGGGTTTATAGCGAATATTGCCGTGAAGCTGATCGGGCTGCTTCTCCTGCTCTCCGGCATTTATCAGGTTATTGCGCTCATCAGTGCCGAGAGAGCTTCCCGTTTTGGATTCTGGTTCTTCATACTGCCTGTGGTTGAGGCGATTGGTGGCGGTATGCTGATGTTTGCATCGCAACTTTTTACAAGTGGTGTCGGAATCATTGTCGGCGTGGCCCTCATTGTTTCCGGATTGTCAGAACTGCTCTCATCTGCCAAGGTCTATCGCATACAGAAGAAGTTGGCTGAAACCTCGAAGACCGAGGAAGAGCAGGAGGCCACGATTGTGACGGTGGATGATACGAAAGCTGGAAAGTAGCGTTTAGGGTAGTAGGAGGCAGCGGAACATGATTCCTCGCGATACGGTGGATAGGGTCCTGGATGCGGCCCAGATTGTGGATGTGATCGGCGATTTCGTCGATCTGAAGCGTCGTGGTGCCAACTGGATAGCCTGCTGCCCGTTCCACAACGAGAAGACTCCGTCGTTTTCGGTGTCCCCGTCAAAGGGAATCTACAAGTGCTTCGGCTGCGGAAAGGCCGGGTCTGCGGTGGACTTCATTATGGAGCACGAGAGCATGACCTTCCCAGAGGCCATCCGCTACCTTGCTCAGAAATATCACATCGAGGTCGTGGAAAAGGAGGAGACGGCAGAGGATCTTGCACGCAAGCAGCATAAGGACAGTCTCTACATCGTCTCGAAATTTGCATCCGAGTTTTTCCAGAAGTCTCTGCATACTCCTATGGGACAGGCGATTGCCTATCAGTATTTTCACGGGAAACGCAAGCTTGACGACGCGACGATTGAAAAATACGGTCTCGGTTGGGCTCCGCAGTCGCGTGACGAACTGAGCCGTGCCGCTAGGGATGCCGGCTATAAGGAGGAATATCTTGTCGAGACGGGGCTGAGCATACGACGCGACGACGGTTCTTTGGTGGACAGGTTCTACGACAGGGTGATGTTCCCGATACATTCCGTCACGGGGCAGGTCATCGCCTTCGGAGGACGTACGCTCAAGACGGACAAGAGCGTCGCGAAGTATGTCAATTCGCCGGAGACGGAAATATATGTCAAGAACAAGTCCCTCTATGGGATTTATTTCGCGAAGAACGAGATTTCGCGCTTGGGTAAATGTATCCTTGTCGAAGGCTATCTTGATGTATTGTCAATGCACCAACTTGGGATATTGAATGTCGTTGCGTCAAGTGGGACGTCTCTGACAACCGGACAGGTTGAACTGATTAAGCGGTTTGCTGACGATGTTACCATAATTTATGACGGAGACAGCGCTGGAATCCATGCCGCATTGCGTGGAATAGGGTTGGTGCTAAAAGGTGACTTGAATGTCCGCGTTGTACTTTTGCCTGATGGTGAGGACCCGGATTCATTTGCATGTTCGCATACGAAAGCGGAGGTTGAGGCTTATATAAACGCTAATGAGCGTGATTTTATCGGGTTTATGACCCAGATGTTGCTTGATAATGTCGGAAATGACCCTCTCAAAAAAGCGGCACTCGTAAATGATGTGGCCGATACAATTTCATTAATTCCGGATCAGATAACGCGTGCCGCATATATTCAGTTCTGTTCATCAACATTCGGTATGGATGAACAATTTCTGTATGATAGGGTTAAGGCGACGCGGGCAGATATGCTGATTTCTGAAAAAAGACAGCAGGAACGTGCTTCTTCACATGATGAGGGACAGGAGAGTGGAGAAATTACTATGACTGCTGCATCTTCTGTTCCAGAAGAGCAAAATGTCATAAAGTACCGCGAAGAGGAGCCGTCCACAGCATCCGGCGAGCGTGAGATTCTCAGTTTTCTTTTGGAATATGGTGATAATGAACTGAAGTTCGACCGGGATTCGCCGTTCTGGACGGAGGAGACGCCGACAGTCGCGGACTTTATACTCAACACTCTGGACGACAATGGGATGGTGTTTCATAACTCGATGTATGCCAATGTGTTGAGCCAGTATACGAAATTCTACGACGAGGGACTCCAGCAGAGCCGGATTCTCGCACGGCTGCGTGACAGCGCGGAACCTGAGATCAGCGCTGTGACCCGTGACCTTCTTGTGGACAAGTATAATCTGACGGTGAAGAACTTCGAGAACTCGCTGACCTCGGCGGAGACGGTGTTGGTGACATATGTCCCGAAGTCGCTGATAAAGCTTCAGCTGCTCAATGTGGAGCTGGATCTCAAGTCGCTCCAGAAAGAACTGATGTCGACGCAGGATGCTGGAAGAATGGAGGAACTGATGCGGAAGATAACGGAACTCAACAGGATGAAGTCTTCGCTTGCATCGGAGTTTCGGAAATAGGCAGGGATATTTTATTGATATATGACTCAAGTTTCGCAAGTGCGAAACACCGCTTTTGAGCCCTTGTGGCGAAGGTAAGTCCCCTCCCCGAGGGAGTGGGATTTAGGGGAGGGGTAACGTGGACAGAAAAAAGTGCGTGGGACTTGAGAGTTTGATAAATGAGATAAGTTTAATATTTGCAATAAGTTAGAATACTTGCGGAATTTGAGTACATAATAACATATATTGTATCATCAGATATGAGAAATGTTTTTGAAAACAAGAAAATATAGAAGGAATATATGGAAAACAAGGATTTCAGAAGACAACTGGTGACCTGTGCGCTTCCTTACGCGAACGGTCCAGTTCACATCGGGCATCTTGCAGGGGTTTATGTGCCAGCCGACATATATGTGAGGTATCAGAGGCTTCGTGGGCAGGATGTGCTTTTCATCTGCGGCTCGGACGAGCATGGGGTGCCGATTACCATAAAGGCGAAGAAGGAGGGCGTGACGCCGCAGGACATTGTCGACAGGTATCATTCGCTCATAAAGGCGTCGTTTGCGGGGTTCGGAATCAATTTCGACATCTATTCCCGGACGACGTCGAAGGTTCACGAGAAGACGGCATCGGATTTTTTTAGAAAACTCTATGATGACGGCAAGTTCATCGTAAGGGAAAGCGAACAGTACTATGACGAGGAGGCAAAGACCTTCCTTGCGGACCGCTACATTGTCGGCACCTGTCCTCGCTGCGGCGCGGAAGGGGCCTACGGCGACCAGTGCGAGAAGTGCGGCGCGACTCTCAGCCCTGACGAGCTCATCAACCCGAGGTCGGCCCTGAGCGGCTCCCCGCTTGTGAAGAAACTGACGAAGCATTGGTATCTGCCTCTGAATGAATACGAGAAGTGGCTGTCGGAGTGGATTCTTGACGGTCATAAGGAGTGGAAGACAAATGTCTACGGTCAGTGCAAGAGCTGGATTGACGGCGGACTTCAGCCGCGTGCCGTGAGCCGTGACCTTGACTGGGGAGTTCCGGTGCCCGTCAAGGGCGCAGAAGGCAAGGTGCTCTATGTCTGGTTCGATGCTCCGATAGGGTACATCTCCAACACAAAGGAACTTCTTCCGCAGTCGTGGGAGAAATGGTGGAAGTCTGAGGACACGAAGCTCGTGCATTTCATAGGCAAGGACAACATCGTGTTCCACTGCATCGTGTTTCCGTCCATGCTCAAGGCTCACGGCGAGTTCATCCTTCCGGACAATGTCCCGGCGAACGAGTTCCTGAACCTTGAGGGCGACAAGATTTCGACTTCGAAGGGCTGGGCCGTGTGGCTGAACGAGTATCTGGAGCAGTTCCCGGGCCAGGAGGACGTGCTCCGCTATGTGCTCTGTGCCAACGCTCCGGAGACCAAGGACAACGACTTCTCGTGGAAGGATTTCCAGGCACGAAACAACAGCGAACTTGTGGCCATTTTCGGAAACTTCGTGAATAGGGCTGTGGTGCTGACTCACAAGTATTTCGAGGGGAAGGTGCCTGCGGATCTGAAGCCCGAGACGATTGACCGCGAGACACTTGCGCAGATTCCGGCGATTGCGGCTGACATTGAGTCCAACATCGAGCAGTACCATTTCCGCGAGGCTCTTAAGGCGGCGATGAATCTCGCGCGCCTTGGCAACAAGTATCTTACTGACACGGAGCCTTGGAAGGTGGCAAAGACGGATATGGACAGGACAGCGTCGATTCTGAATGTTTCCCTTCAGATTTGTGCGGCCCTTGCCGTTGCGTTCGAGCCGTTTCTTCCATTCTCGGCCGAGAAGCTCCGCAGGATTCTGCGCGCGGGCATAATAGCCGGAACCGATCACCGTGCAGGCGAGGAGGGCACTTGCGGCGAGAACATATTCACCCCATCCGAAGCAGCAGCGCTTCACACCGTGGATTCTCTGGGTGGTGCCTCAGATGTGGCCGAGTATCCGATTTCACTTTCATGGAGTGACCTTGTTGAGGAACGCATTCTTCCTGAAGGGCACGAACTTGGTGCAGCGGAACTGCTGTTCTCGAAGATTGAGGACGAGGTCGTCGATGCGCAGATCGCCCGCCTGAACGCAATCAGGGCGGAGCGTGAGGCCGCCGCTGCCGAGGCTGCCGCCAGGGAAGCCGCTGCCAAGGTCGAGCCGCAGAAGGCTGAGTGCACGTTTGAGGACTTTGAGAAGATGGACATCAGGACTGCGACTGTGCTTGAGGCAGAGAGGGTTCCTAAGACAGACAAGCTGCTCAAGCTGACGATTGACACCGGCATCGATAGGCGCACGATTGTTTCCGGCATCGCGGAGTACTATTCTCCGGAGGATATGCTCGGCAGGCAGATCTGCATTCTCGCCAATCTCGCTCCGCGCAAGATACGCGGAATAGAGTCCAAGGGAATGATTCTGATGGCTCGTCAGGGCGACGGCAAGATGCGGTTCATCACGCCTGCCGAGGCGCTGGCCAACGGATCTCAGATCGGGTAAAAGTCCACTAAAAAGCGAATTGCCGCGTTGGACTTCGATAATTTAAATCCTCACAACCATCAGGTTGCTGCGGTTTAAATTTCTCGTCCGCCTTGCACTTCATCTTTTTATTGAACTTTTACATTTCAGCCGTTTGATGATGTTGATTTTGCTATGATATTGTATAATAGGAATATACGGAATACATTCGGGATGAGGGTGAAGGCTGCGGCTTACGCCGAGTGGGGGAGTGAGGACGCGCTGCGGGAACTGCTTAAGGACAGTTCCCTGCCGCTTCCTTTCCTTTTTGTCGGCGCGGGAAGCAACCTTCTGTTTACCGGAGACTTTCGGGGAACGGTTCTGCATTCGGCCATGAAGGGCATACGGATTCTGCCGTCCTGCACGTTTTCTGCCCCATCGGCAAGTTGCGAATCAGAGCCTTCAGGGCACGAAGTTTTTGATTTTGGCGAGAAGGGAGCTGCGGGTTGTGTCTCGGACTCCGGTTCAGAGGTTCTTGCTGAGGTCGGCTCGGGAGTCGTATTCGACGATTTCTGCGCATGGGCGGCGGAGCGCGACCTTTGGGGCGTCGAGAACCTTTCGCACATCCCCGGTGAAGTCGGCGCGAGCGCCGTGCAGAATGTCGGGGCATACGGCGTTGAGGCAAAGGACGTGATTGTCAGGGTGAACTGCGTGGAACTCTCGACCGGCGCCTCCGTCACTTTTGACAATTCCGAATGCGGCTACGGCTACCGCGCATCCAATTTCAAGACCGTCTGGAAAGGCCTCTACGCCGTCACCTCGGTCGTGTTCCGCCTTTCGTCAGTCCC
>ERZ808252.1150-NODE-1150-length-20901-cov-4.102274_pt1 | contig 20901 bp, 20 predicted proteins | sample MGYA00521242_ERZ808252 | MGnify/ENA primary metagenome ERZ808252 (study PRJEB31516, sample SAMN03275581) | gut metagenome | biome: mammalia-associated habitat; material: feces | host: Papio cynocephalus | place: Kenya | collected 2012-08-07 ...
TCATTTTTCCTTAGTTTTACCTCGCTTTTTTTACCTCGTTTTGCTCATCCCTTGTACATTTATTATAAATTTTCTTTTCTTCTTCTAAAAACGAAGTACCATGATGGAGTTTCATGATTAAATTGTACTTTGTTTTATATTTATCAAATTCATCTAATGCACAGTTAATATTATTTAAGCTATTATAAGTCGGCATATATAAAACTGTCTTTTTCAACTTGATTTTTGTATTACGCACATAATTTGTAAATTTTAAATTTCCTATTAAAAATGTATCGGCAAAAACAGACAATAATTCTTGTTCGTACGTGCTGCAACACAAGATCGCGTCAAATATTAAATTATGATAAGGCTGAAAAGATAATCTCGGCTTAACGGATACACCGTATTTATATTTGAGAATATAATCAGTGTTAAAAACAAAATAGTCATCCATGTAATCGGCTTCTAATACTATTTTATAATACTTACCGTTATAATCCCTTAAAACATTATAATTTTCTTTTTTTAGAAATAAGGCAGTATTGTTATACATATTATTATAATCGGGATCAGAAATAGTCGGCACATATACATCGACATTGATTCCATGTTTAGATATTTCTTCCAGACCGCTTTTTATAGAATAATATTGCACCAAATTTTGTATTGTAACTGCTACGTCCCTATTCAATACATATCACTTTCCCTATTCTGTTTATCGGTTTATGAATTTTATTATAAATTATTTTTGGTTGGCTGACTATCTCTTCGTCAAAATCTAATATTTGCAACAGACCAAGTGATTTATACATATATTCTTTTGCATTGGGAATTCTTATATACACCAAATTTTGTAATAACAATTCTTTTTTAATAATTTTTAAATCGTTCTCATTTAAATCGCATAAATCATTACAATAAAACTCTATCAATTCATTATTGTATGATTTTTGTTTTAAATTAAAACTCGCAATTTCCTTTGTCCAACGTTGTTTCCACAAATTCTTATTAAATGCCTTTGCAGATTCAACAGCACGCTTTCTGATATCGTTTTGTGCCTCAAAATTATCCAAGGCATTTACGAGGGCGTCCTTTAAGTTTGCCGACGAAGGTTCAATAAGATATCCGTTAAAACCGTTGATTATTAAGTCGGTCAAACCACCTATCCTTGTGGCAATAACTAAATTTCCGCTTGCCAATGCTTCAAGGCAAGACAAACTTGTACCTTCACTGTATTGCGTTGGAATTAAGCTGATATCAGAGTACCTGTAAACATCTTTCATCTCACTAGGCTTTTTGCTGTATCGCTTTATTCTGCTGGGATACATTTTGATTTTTTCGTCAATATTATCGGTATCACTCGGAAAACCTTTGCCTACAAAATGAAACTCTACATTGCTGTATTTTTCTAAGATTTCATCAACAATATCAAGCACTATATACAAGCCTCTTGGTTCATATAAACGTCTAGGGTATGTTATTACAATTTTTTCCTGTTGTTTTAGATAATCCTTTCGCGGTGAAAATTCATTTGTTTCAACATAATTTGGTATTACACGGAATTTTTGGTTGCCTAATTTATAATCTACCGTTTGAAACCAATTAGGTGTATTTGTGTCAACCGAAATCAATTTGTCACAGTAAGCAGCACCGTATAAATACTTTTTTTTATTTTCCCAAAAACATTCCATTCCATAATCAAAGTGATTTGTCTTTCCGTCCCAACTTACGCCATGACCTATTCCTATTGACGGTCCTATATGGTTGGGATAACACTCTTGAAAAGCGGAATATATGTGTAACTGTGTATTATTGTATGTATGATAAATATAGTTTTTGGTTTGTTGATCGAGAAACTGATAGCTATAATCCGGAGTGGAATCGTACGGTAAGCCTATTATGTTCAAATTGTTATATTTTCTTATAAACGGTATTTCTGCAAACTGATATACGTTAAGATTAAATCCCATATCATGGCAAACTTCAAATAAATCTAATAAATACCTTTCGGCTCCGCCGGAATAGTAATTTGTTCCGAACGAATTAAAAAACGTAGGGGTCTTAACGCTGATTACATTTTCAGGATTATAATTGGCATAAACCGTCAATCCATTAAGAGTTTTATCAAGTTCCTTTATAGCTTTAAGCCAATTTTCATTTATGTTAATATTTACTGCATTTTTATGCTCACAAGGCTCAGTACTATAAATATAAATAAAAGCCCTGTATTTAAACACATTTTCGAAAGTATAATCATTTATATAGTCTTGGCTTTCACAATTTCTAGTGAAAATAAGATATTTAATTCCTTGATTAAATAGCTTATTTTCAACACCGTCAGCATCAATTTTATTTTCTAAAACTATATCTATAAAACCAGATTTAAATTTAATTTGGGATAACAATTCTGTAGGTGCCTTAGGCTGTAAATCCTCGATTTGTTTGTTTGGGCGTATTTTGTTTAAAATCGAACTTATTCCGGATTTTACTCTTTTAATAGCTAACATAATTTACTTCCTATAATTTTATAAAATCTATATATTCTTTTGCCATTCTTTCTATGCTCAAATAGAAATAATCGCTTTTCCTTATATTTTTACGAAATTCATCTAAATTATCACTTAAATTCAAAATACTTTCAGCAAATTTTTTTGTAGAAACGTCTTTGCTTTTTAAAGCCATTTGATATGCGGTTTTCGGGGTTATTTTCATGATATCGTTATATGGGGGAGCTACGGTTATAATTCCATCGCTGCTCGGAAAAGTTTTTTTAATCATAAAGTCAGTCATAATAACAGGTTTACCTTTTATTAATGCCTCCATAACCGTTAGAGGCACTCCGGCTTCATGAATAGAAGGTTGAAGATAAATATCACAGTTTTTCGATATGAAATCTCCGACTTCATTCTGCGGAATATAATTTAAAGCTATTATATTTCTTTTGGCAACAGACTTATTAAGATTTTTTTTGAAACGTTTGTATAGATCCTTATTAAGTATCGGACCGGCTGTTATAAATTTAATATTCTTGTTATATTTCAATACTTCTTCAGCAATGCCTATAATTGCCATTTGATGTTTACCGTCGGTATATGCGCCAAGTGTAAGACAGGCTATTTCATTATCCTTAATATTTAAAGTATTTCGAGTTACAGAACTTATATCACCTTTATCTAAATTTTCAAAGTCAATACCGTTTAATATAACTTTAACATTGTTAATACCGGTTTTTTTAACAAAATATTCTTTGCACCAATCGGAGACGGCTATAATTCCGTCAGTAAATTTTAATTTTTGTTTTAATCTTTTCCATTCATGTGCGGTATACCAAATATATGTGTTATGAATGATATAATAATTTTTAAATCCTAACAGCTTAAAAAGAATCATATGATATGTGCTAAAATGGTAAATCAAGGTTCCTATATTGTTTTTTGCGCAATACTTTATAATATAGTATTCTTAAATCCTTTGGGCTGTAAAGCTGTTGACACATAGGACCAACATTATTACTTACACTCATTACTGTGGAAATATCGCCGTTATTTTTAAATGCTTTATATATATTTGCCGCAACCTGCTCAAGTCCTCCGCTGTTAAAAGAGTTAACAACCTGTGCTACACCTCTTTTTTTCCCGATGAACTTTATTCGATAATATATTAAATAAAAAATCGAACCTATAAAAATAAATATTTTTTTTATTTTACGAAAAATTCTTCTCATACTTACCGTTCCTCAAACATTTTGATAAACTGTTTTTTGCCATTTTCGTGAATGTTTATATATTTTTTTAGTACTTCTATATTATTATTTGCAATTTCATTTATTTGTTTAGGAGTTAACATTTTACCCGAATTAAACTCTTCAAGTGTTATATATTGCATACCTAAGTCTACAAAATCTCCTATTTTAGGACTTAAAACAATCGGAACAATCCTATATTTAAAGTAATCGGCTATTTTAGTCGGGCAAGCAACGTTATTTACGGTTATATCGTCTCTTAAAACATATCCGTAATGAGCTTTCATGTACACATCTTTGCACAAATCTTGATATGATTTTGATTCTACCTTTAAGCTTTTAAGCTTTGGGTATTCCCATGTTGCCCAAAACTCTTTTGGGTTGGGACAGCATACGATATAGTTTGCATTATCGGCGGAATTATATATAGATTTTTGCATCAATTCAATTTTTTGCCACTTCATTATACCACCTGCATATATAACAAGCGGCTTTCCGTCAATAAATTCCTTTTCATTCGGAACATCCACATCGTATTGAGATAAGTTGCTGTCGAATATTGGCATTATAATTGTCTTTGCTTTAAACTTATTTCCGTATTTGTTTTTTAAATGCTCTCTGATTTTATTGGTAACGCATATTAAACATTCAGCTTTTTGTACGGTAGCTTCTTCAATATCTCCATACATTTGGGCATCTTCATATCTACCGTAAAGGGTTTCTTCTTCCGGGACAACGCCGTGAACGTCCACATATACTTTAACACCCGGTAATTTGAAAAACTTTTTCTTCACCTGCCAAACAGAGTGACAGTAAATTCTGCCGCATGCCATCATAAGCAACGCTGTTATCAACAGCTGACGTTTAGAGCCGGGTAAATACCTTACAACCGTTGTATTTCTGTCGGCATGTTCCTCAAAAACAATTGATGTGCTGTCGGTCTCATATGTGATATATACTTTATAGTAATCCTTAAAAAGCTCGTCCACCGCCTTGACACGTTTGTAGTATCCGTCCTTTAATCTTTCTTTATTAAAATACGGCGCAACTATTACTATTGATTTGTTTTTTTTAAGCCTTTTTCTTGTTTCTAAAAAATTTTGCAGAATTTCCTTATTCATATAAACTCCATTCCCTTGTAGCACAAAAATTTAAAATACAAAGAGATATGCGAACACATCAATTTCCGATTTTGCTTTCCATAAACTCTTGATATTCCTCGCAAACTTCTTTGCCGCCGATCTTTTGCACAACACCGTGTTCTATCCACACTACGGTATCGCACATTTTTTTAATTTGCTCGATGGAGTGCGACACAAAAAGAACCGTTGTGCCGCCGCCGATCATAGACAGCATTTTTTGCTCGCTTTTTGCCTGAAACGCTATATCCCCGACAGACAGAATTTCGTCAACGATCAAAATTTCGGGGTCTACTATCGTGGCTACGCTGAAAGCAAGCCTTGCGACCATACCTGATGAAAAGTTTTGAACCGGAACCTCAAGAAAATCCTTTAATTCCGAAAACTCAACTATTTCATCAAACTTTGAATCGATAAGCTCCTTTGAGTATCCCATAATCGAGCCGTTTAAATATATATTTTCCCTTGCGGTAAGCTGCGGGTCAAATCCGGCACCGAGCTCTATCATAGGGCAGATATTGCCGTATGTTTTAACCGTTCCCTTTGTGGGCTTCATAACGCCTGCAACCACCTTTAAAAGGGTGGATTTGCCTGCGCCGTTAGAGCCGATAAAGCCGATAACCTCGCCTCTTTTTACCTTAAACGAAACATCGGTAAGCGCCCAGAAATCCTTTTTTTCGTGTTTCTTGCCGTGACCTATATCTACAAACCACTGCTTAAGGGAAAAGCTTTTTTCAATGCCGAGGTTAAACTTCATTGAAACGTCGTCAACCTCTATCATATAATTTTCGGGTTCCATATAAACCTCCGTTATACGTAATAAATAAACTTATCCTGCTTCTTTTTGAATATAAACACGCCAAGCAGCAGGAATACCAAAGCATAAACAAGGCAGTAGATCCATACGTTTATTTCGGGAATAGTGTGGTAAAGCATTATTCTTCTTGCAAAATAAAGGAACCAATACATAGGGTTAAGCTTAAAAATTAAAAGTAAAGCAGGTCTGTCTATTATTGCGATGTCGTACATAATAGGCGTAAGGTATGTCCACAAGGAAATTATAACGCCGTAAATATAAAACATATCGCGCAAAAATACAGCAAGCGTTGCAAGGATCATACTGAATCCAAGCGTAAACAGGAACAAGCATAAGTAAACAAAGGGCAGCAGTATATGGTGCCAGGTAACGCCCGTTCCGGTAGCCAAAAGAATAACATAAAGCGGAATTTGCGAAAGCAAAAAGTTTATTCCCACAAAAACGCACTTTGAAAGCGGAAAAATGTATTTCGGCATATATACCTTGTTTATAAGGCTGAAATTGGCGACAACGCTGCTCATAGCATTGTTTGAAGCTTCGCTGAAATAGTTGAACATTACAAGACCGCTCATAAGATAGGCAAGATAGTTAACGCCCGGCGTTGTAAATTTAAAAACATTGGTAAATACAAGAGCCATAACCGCCATTGTTAAAACGGGGTATAGAATGCTCCAAAACATTCCCAAAACACTGCGTTTATATTTAACCTTAAAATCGCGCGAAACCAACTGGCGCAATAAAAAGTTATACTTTTTCCAAACGTATTTTATATTGTTAAACAAAAAAAGCTTTCCTCCTTATGATATAAAAATACAGATAACTCGAAACCGATTATACCATATATGTCTTTATATATCAAGTGTTAAAACTTCGGCTCCTCCTCTTGCTTTGCGGGCGTGCGATCATTCTTTATATCGCGTATCAGCGTAAACACGATATAAGCGCAAACAAAAACAAGCAGTATTATTGCGGCCAAAACAATATAGCCGTAATAGCCTTTTTTTGCTTTGACACGGTTAAAATCGGAGCAGTCAAGCGAAGAAAAGGCCTTATCGGCATAATCCGAGCTTTCATCGGCGGCAGTGCTTACCGAAAGCACATACAGCTTTTTTTGCGCCGCGGTAATATATTCGGTAACGGCGTAATCGCCGCCGCTGTCGTTAGAGGAAAGCTGAATTTTTGCAAATTTCTGCCCGTTTTTATCAAGCACCTCGCCGCGGATACCGTTAATGCCGGTAATTTCGGGCAAAAGCGATTCTATATTACCGTCGGACAAATTTGAAAGATTTGAGACCGAGGAAGAAAATTCGGTTATATTTACCGTAAGCTTTATCTGAACGGTATTTTCTTTATTAACCGCAAAATATTCCACATTGTTTTCGCTTATATATGAAGAAAGCTCTTCGCTGTCAATATTAAGCGCGGCGGCAATTTTACCGTTATCGCCGCCCGCTGTGTAAACAAGAAGATCCTTGCCGGCGTTAAGCGTTATATCCTCTGCGGCGAAGACCGCGGCGGACAGCATAATTGCCGCCGCTATGCCGCAAATGAGTTTTTTAAGCAAATTTATCACCGCCGAATGTTATTTTGGCGTTTTGCTGCCGTAAGCGTGTTTTGCATAAGCATTGCTATCGTCATAGGTCCCACGCCGCCGGGTACGGGCGTTATGGCAAAAGCCTTATCCTTAACGGCTTCAAAATCCACGTCTCCGCAAAGCTTGCCGTTTTCACGGTTCATACCCACGTCTATAACGACCGCGCCCGCCTTTACCATATCTGCCGTGACAAACCGTGGCTTGCCTACCGCCGCCACAAGAATATCCGCCGTGCGGCAGATATCCTTTAGGTTTTCGGTTTTCGAATGACAAACCGTAACCGTACCGTTTGCGTGCAGTAAAAGCATAGCCATAGGCTTACCTACTATATTTGACCTGCCTATCACAACGCAGGTTTTGCCTGCGGGATCAATGCCCTCGTATTTAAGCATTTCCATTATTCCGGCAGGCGTGCAGGGAACAAAATCATAGTCGCCTATCATTATTCTGCCCACGTTTTGGGGGTGGAATGCGTCTACGTCCTTTTCGGGCGAGATCGAGTTTATTATCAGCTTTTCGTTAATCCCTTTCGGCAGCGGCAGCTGGCACAGTATACCGTTTATGCTTTTTTTGTTATTAAGCGTTTTTATAAGGCTTAAAAGCTCCTCTTCGGTTGTGCTTTCGGGCAGTACGTATTCTTCGGATACGATGCCCAGCGCCTCGCACGCCTTTTTCTTGTTTGCAACATATATTTTAGAAGCGGGGTCCTCGCCCACTATTATTACTGCAAGACCTACCGTAACGCCGTCTGCCTTAAGCGCCGCAACCTCGTTTTTAACGCGCTCCTTAACCGCCGCCGAGATAAGCCTGCCGTCAATTATTCTGCTCATTTTCTTCCTCTTTCAAATCGTCTGCTGCGTCGGGCTCGCCGTTATCCGTAAAAATCTCTTCATAATCGGCGCTGCCTGAGTTTTCTTTATATTTATTGCGTAAAACGGCAAGCGCCGAAAACGCCGCAATGCATATTAAAAAGGATAAAAGGCACGAAACCTTTAAATTTCCTATCATAAGGCTGTCGGTACGGAGCAGCTCTATAAAGCCCCTGCCGAAGCCGTACCAAACGCAGTACATAAGCGAAATTTCACCGCTGAATCGGCGCTTTTTGCTGAAATGATTTAAAATGAAAAATCCCGCAATGCACCATATTGATTCATACAAAAAGCACGGGTGCACAAGCCCTTCGCCCATTTCGGAAACGGTTTTTTCGCTTTGCATACCCCAAAAGCTGCTGCCGGTGAACGCGCCGTATGCTTCCTGATTTATAAAGTTGCCCCAGCGGCCTATGCCCTGACCTATAAGAAAGCCTGCCGCCGCCACGTCGAACATATCGAGAATTTTCACCTTGCGTATTTTGCACATAACCGCGCCCGACGCAAACGCGCCGATAACGCCGCCGTAAATTGCAAGCCCCGCAAAGCCCGATGAGGTGCCGAAGCCGAAGAAATCGCCTATTCCGTTAAGCTTTTCACCGTCGAATATAACGTAATAGGTGCGCGCCGAAAGTATTGCCACGGGAGTTGCCACAAGAATAACGTCGAGCATTCTGTCGCCGTTAAGACCGTAGCGCGGCGCGTTTTTAAGGCCGTAGATAAGTGCCAGTAAAAATCCCGTCGCTATTATTATGCCGTACCAGTAAATATCCCAGTGGCCTGAGCCTAAGGGTATAGAAAACGCAATCGGCGAAAGCTTTAAATGTATTCCGAAAATAGTAACGTTGTAGCTCATAATCAGTCTCCGTTCGGGTTTATTACCGAAAGCACGGCTTTATCGCCGCAAAGCAGTGAAAGGCGCTTTTGAACATCGTCTGCGGTAATTGTTTTTAAATATTTTATTTCATCAAACAAACCCGTATCGGACATGGCGCACCCCACAAGCTGCATAGCTATCGCTTCGGTGCTGTTGAAAATGCGTATTGCGTCGCCGTACATTGCCGCGCGCACGGCTGAAAACAGCTTTTTATCTATTCCGTCCGCCCGAAGCCTTGCAATTTCGGCTTTTATTTCCTCGGCTACGCGCTTCGGGTTTTGCGATTCGCCCGAAAACATTGCGCAGGCATAGCCGCGGCCGGTGAAATATTCGCTTTGAAACTCGTCGTTTATAAGACATTCGTTTATAAGGCGCTTGTAAAGGGGAGAAGAGTCTCCCGCTAATATTTCAAGCAAAACCGAGGTGCATATCTTTTCCTTCACGGTGCGTTCGGGTTCCTTTACCGTTTCCTTAAAGCCAAGGCAGAAAAGCGGCTGCGCCACCGAAAGGGATTGCTCGGTATAAGGGTTTAAAATTTCGTCCGGCTCCTCGCTGTCTATGCGGGTAATCTCCTTAGCCTCGGTATTTTTTATGCCGCTTTCAATTTGCGAAAGCACCTTTTCGGTGTTAACGTTGCCCGCAATGCATATAAACATATTTGAAGGATTATAAAATGTGTTATAGCATTCGTAGAGCAGCCTATCGTCTATTTCGGCGATGGACTCCACCGTTCCGGCTATGTCTATCCTTACGGGGTGATTTTTATACATTGCAAGCAGCATATTAAACATAACGCGCCAGCCGGGGCTGTCGTCGTACATTTTAATTTCCTGCCCTATTATGCCCTGCTCCTTTTGAACGGTGGCGGCGGTAAAATAAGGCGACTGCACAAAATCAAGAAGTATTTGCAGGTTTTCTTCAAATTTATCCGAACACGAAAATAAATAGCAGGTTCTGTCAAACGAGGTAAAGGCGTTTGCATAAGCGCCTGTTTCGGCGTATTTTGTAAAGGCGTCGCCGTCCTCGCTTTCAAAAAGCTTATGCTCAAGAAAATGCGCTATGCCTTCAGGTACGCGCGTTTCGCTGCCGTTTACGGCAAAGCAGTTATCAATAGAACCGTATTTCGTGCCGAAAACGGCGTATGAGGAATTATACTGCGGCTTTTCAAGAATATAAATTTTAAGACCGGACGGATGCACGGCTTTAACGTAGCTTTCGCCTATACTGCTTTCAAAATACTGTTTTTGCATTACTTTTCCACCTCCGGTAAAAGCTTATATACGGTGTGCAGCTTTACGCCGTTTGCAGCCTTTATTACGTCTTCCCTTGTAACAAAAGAAAGCTTTTCGGCTATATCTTCGGGCGAGTAAAGCTCTTTATTATACGCTTTAAGCGAGTACCACGCGTCAAGGGAGGCCTGACTGTCGTTATACGTTTTAAGCGAATCGGTTATGCTCTTTACGGAAGAAGAAAATTCAAAATCCGTAAATCCGCCGTTTTTAACTATGTCAAGCTGTTCGTTTACAGCCTTTTCGGCCTTATCGGCGTTTTGCAGTTCTACGCCCGAATCAACGGTTAAAAGGCCCTTGATACGCATAGACGAAGCCGAGCAATAATAGCAAAGGCTCATTTTTTCACGCACGTTTGCAAAAAGGCGCGAATACGGTCCGCCGCCGAAAATATCGGTCATAACCATAAGCGGCAGTGAGTCGCCGTCGTCCCCGTGCATTCGGGACGAAAAGCCCATAACAAGCTTGCCCTGCGTTACGGGCATACGCTCGGTAACGGTTTTGGGAGCGTCCGTTTCTGCGGTAGGCTCATTTATACTGCAATCGGGTATATTGTGCCTTTCAATATTAGCGAATTTTTCCGCAATGCTTTCAAAAAGACCGGAGGGCAGGGCGGCGCCTATTATAATAATGCGTACATAAGCGGTGGCAAGCATTTCCTTCCAAGCCGCAAAAAGGCTTTCGCCGGTAATTGCCTCTACGTCCTTAACGGTGCCGCATTTCGGCACGCCGTACGGTGTGTTTTTGTACATTTCTTCAATAAGCCTGTTTTTGGCGTATATGCGTTTTTCGCTTATTTCGCCCTTTATATGCTCTATTGCTTTGCGCTTTTCCCTTGCAAGGTCTTCGTCACAAAAGGCGCCGTTTTCCGCCTTCGGCGAGAAGATAAGGCTTAAAAGCATATTTACCGCTTCTTTTATAAGGGACTCGCTTTCAAAGGTGAATCTGTCGTTTATAACAGATATACGTATTTTAAGCAATTGGTAATCCCCTACCTTTTCGGCAGAGGCGTCGAGATTGGCGCCGTACAGCTTATCAAGCTTATAATTAAGCCTTGAAAAATCGGGGAAATCCTTGCCGCAGGTTGTAAGAATAAACGGCAAAAGCGCATAGCACGCCGCAGTTTCGGCCTTAAGCGGCATATAAAAGTTAAAGGAGACCGAGGTTGTGTTAAAACGGTCGTTTTTTATGAACAGACCGTCTGCGCCGTTTGCCGGCCGATATATTTTTGCAGACATTTCGTACCTCCGAAGCACAGTTTTCTTTATTATACCATATTTTCTTATATTTTACAATTAAAATAATTACGTATAATATAGTACAAACACCCCGGCATATAAAAATATTGAGGTGTTATATATGAAATTTCTTATAATAACAAAAAAGCAGCTTATGCTGGCGCTGTGCGCGGTGCTCGCGCTTACGGCAGTTGCGGTCGGCTCGGTTTCGGTAAGGGCGGGTAATAACAGAAAGCTGCCGATTTACTGCGTCGAGACCGATAAAAAGCAAATTGCAATAAGCTTTGACGCCGCCTGGGGAAACGACGATACCCAAACGCTTATTGATATTCTTAAGGAATACGATGTGCCGGCAACGTTTTTTGTTGTTGGCTCTTGGGTGGATAAGTACCCTGAGTCTGTCAAAGCGCTTTCCGACGCGGGGCATCAGGTTCAAAACCACTCTAATACGCACCCGCATATGCCGCAGCTTTCAAAAGCCCAGATGTGCGACGAGCTTGAAAGCTGCAACAGCAAAATAGAAAAGATAACGGGCGTGCGCCCTACGCTTCACCGTCCGCCGTACGGGGATTATGACAATATGCTTATAGAAGCGGCAGAGAGCCTTAATATGCATACGATTCAATGGTCTGTTGACAGCCTTGACTGGAAGGACAGCGCTACTGCGGACAGCATTTGCAAGAGGGTTACGGGTAAGGTGACAAACGGCAGTATAGTGCTTTTTCATAATGACGCCGACCACACTCCCGAAGCGCTGCCTGCAATACTTAAATGCTTAAAGGACGAAGGCTATGAATTTGTGTTTATAAGCGACCTGATTTTAAAGGACAATTACACAATAGACCATACGGGAAAGCAGTGCCCCGTCACCTCCGAATAATCAAAACACGATAATCTTTGTACTTAAAAAGCACCCCTTCGGGTGTTTGACAAAAATTCAAATTATGCTGTAACATAAATAAAATAAGGCGAACCGATCGATAAACGGTTGATAAGAGCCTTGAGCAAAAGTGCGGCGCTGTTTGGCACCGTACTTTTTGTATTGTCTAATCGGTACAAGCTTACCGTTTGCGGCATATTATGATATGAAAAGGAATTTTCAAACAGGAGGTCATAATATGAACTGTTATACAAATAATTACGGCGGAAAGGGCTGCTGTCAGCCCGATGAATGCGGCACGTATGTTACTATTCAGGGACCTGCGGGTCCTATGGGGCCGGAGGGCCCGCGGGGCGTGCGGGGAGACGCAGGCCCCAAGGGCGACCCCGGTATTATGGGGCTTCAGGGGGTTCAGGGCAACCCCGGACCGATAGGTCCCAAGGGGGACAGAGGTCCCGCAGGGCCTAAGGGAGATCCGGGACCGATAGGACCGATCGGCCTTAAAGGCGAAAGGGGCGAAAAGGGCGACCGCGGACCAGCAGGCGAACAGGGACCTCAAGGCGAGCAGGGACTCCAGGGCGAGATAGGTCCGCAGGGGGTTCAGGGCGACAGGGGCTGTCCCGGTCCGCAGGGTGAGCAAGGTCCCGCAGGACCTAAGGGTGAAAAAGGCGACACCGGTGAAAAGGGTGAGCAGGGTATTCAGGGCCCGCAAGGAGAGAAAGGCGAACAGGGAATACAAGGCGAAAAAGGAGACACCGGAGAAAAGGGCGAACAGGGTATTCAAGGTCCGCAAGGAGAGAAAGGCGAACAGGGAATACAAGGCGAAAAAGGAGACACCGGAGAAAAGGGTGAACAGGGTATTCAGGGCCCGCAAGGAGAGAAAGGCGAGCAGGGAATACAGGGCGAAAAAGGAGATACCGGCGAAAAGGGTGAACAGGGTATTCAAGGTCCGCAAGGAGAGAAAGGCGAGCAGGGAATACAGGGCGAAAAAGGCGACACCGGCGAAAAAGGCGAGCAGGGTATTCAAGGTCCGCAGGGCGAAAACGGGGAAACGCCCGTAATCACCGTTTCGGAAAGCACGCCTATAAGCTATAAGCTTAATTTTAAAACTTCCGAACAGGATATAACAACGCCCAATCTTTTTGCGCCTTACAGTGAATATCACGCCGATTTGTCGGCAGTGAACAGCGTGCTGACAATACCGCTTAAAAACCTTGTGCTGACCTATCAGACTACCTCTGCAAGCGCGGTTAGAATAAGCATTGCCCCGAAGGAAAGCGGAGCCTCGGTTTTAATTGATATGCGCAGAACCTCGATTTATAACGCCAGCACCATAGAAACACAGACGCTTGACAATACCACGGTTTCGGGACGTACGGTAATAGACGAGATTGTTTACAGCAAGTCGCAGGAAACGCATAATGTAAGAATACGCCAGCAGGATCCGGAAACAAAGCTTTGGTCGTTTTGCGAGGTCGTGTCCTTTATTTCAAACGGCGCCGCACGTACCTCGGTTCGCATACAGTGGAGCGAATATGACGTAAGCTACGAGCCGCCGGTAACAGAGCAGGTTTAATTTATTTGAGTCAAAAGAACTGCGGCGGCAATTAGCCGCCGCGGCTGCTTTCTTTGTTTGTAAACGGCGCATAAATGTGCAAAAAATTTATAGATAACATAATTGACAATAATTATAAGATATTGTAGTATTATAATAATTAAAGCTTTGCAGGGAGCGGTATATATGAAGAATATTTCGGAAATCGACGCAAATTTTAAGATTGAAACAAGCCTGAATGTTAAGGGTATCAGGTTTTTTGATATACAAAGCGCACCGTTTAAGGTCTACGGCGTTTTTAAAGAGGGCGGCGTTTACAGAAGAATGCCCGAAAAAGCCGCCGCAGGCGTAAGCGGCGGTGTTCTGGCGCTTCATGCCAATAATGCTGGCGGCCGTGTGCGTTTTAAAACCGACAGTCCTTATGTTGCCGTTAAGGCGGTTTACGCAGGCGTGGGCAAAATGGCGCATTTTGCAATATCAGGCTCGGCGGGACTTGACCTTTACTTTACTGATAATGACGGGAAAGAGGTTTATAAAAGCACGTTTATACCGCCGTTTGACGTTAAAGAGGGCTTTGAAGGCATTGCCGATTTCGGCTGTAAAAAAATGCGTCAAATAACCGTAAATATGCCTACATACAGCACATTAAAGGAGTTGTATATAGGTCTTGACGAAAATTCGGTTACAGCCCCTGCCGACGACTATAAAATTAAAAAGCCGATCGTTTATTACGGCTCTTCGATAACTCAGGGCGGGTGTGTATCGCGCCCCGGAAATACATATCAGGCGCGTATTTCAAGAAGACTTAACGCCGATTATATCAATTTAGGCTTTTCGGGAAACGCCAGAGGTGAAGACAGTATGGCGGATTATATAAAGGACCTTGAAATGTCCGCTTTTGTATACGATTACGACCATAATGCGCCGAGCGCCGAGCATCTTTTAAACACGCACGAGCGGTTTTTTAAAAGAATACGCGAAAAAAATCCCGCGCTTCCCGTTGTTATGATGAGCGCGCCCGTTTTTCTGCCCGATGATAATTGGAGTATCCGCAGGGAAATTATAAAAGGGACATATAATAACGCGGTTTCGGCAGGGGATAAAAATGTTTATTTTATAGACGGCAGGGAGCTTATGGCGGCGGCAGGCAACGACGGCACGGTTGATAACTGCCACCCGAACGACCTTGGGTTTTATTCTATGGCGGAAAAGTTAGGCGGCGTGCTTGAAAAGGTATTTGCAGAGCAGGACTTAAAGCGGTAAGGAGCCGCAATTCTAACTGCCGTTACGAGCGCCGTCAGGCGTGCGGCAATCCGTTTTCTTTTAAGAGAATTACGGATTCTTTCGCGCTTCGCGTTCAGAATGACAAACCGTTTAGTTGTCACGAATGCCGTGAGGTGTGTGCAGTAAGCTATCGTTCTGTCATTGCGAAGCCGTGTAAACGGCTGTGGCAATCCGTTCTCCTTCAAGGGTATTACGGATTCTTTCGCGCTATGCGCTCAGAATGACAAACCGTTTAGTTGCTGCAAATACATAAGGCGCACGGCAATCCGTTATTCTTAAAAACGGAATGTTGATTTTGCCAAGACAAAACGGCGGCTTATAACAGCCGCCGTTTTTATTTCTAAAGCAATCTTTTGCTATTTTGCAAGCGTTCCGCCGTCGCTTTTAAGCAGTATTAAAACGTCCTCCTCCGCGCCGGTTACGGCGTTTATATAAACAAGTATTTCCTGCCCGTCCTCGGCGGTGCAAACAAATTCGTAGCAGCGCGTTTCGCCGCCGCCCCTTGTCGGAATCAGCGCTAACGCCGTTTCGCGTATTTCAAGCTTCGGGCTTAAAGCCTTTGCGGCGTCCTCCGTCGGTATTGCGGGGGTTTCAAACGCGCGGTCGGTATGGTTTGTTAAATATCCGCTGCTTTCAAGCAGCATTATTTCCCCGTTATCCATGGCAACCCCCACCTTTACAAGGTCGGTATAGCATACGGTCTGCCCGTCAAGATAAGCGAAGCTTATAACGCAAACGCCCTCGTCGGTAAAATAATAGGTTTCGCAAAAGCTGTTCATACCCATTTTTTCAAGGTAACGCTTGGCTTTGTCGAGCGCCTGACGGTATTCAAGCACATAGTCGCCTATTTTGCGGCTTTTCCGCATATACACGGGGTATCCGCCCGAAACGCTTATACAGGCGTTTACATTATCGCCCGAAAAACGGTAGCACGGTATTTTGCCGCCTGTTTTTTCTTCAAAGTTTAGGCTGTCCTTGGTTAAGCCCGTTATTTCGGCAGCTTTAAGCATAGCGTCCGCTTCGCTTACCTTTTCGGCGTTTTTAAGCATAAGAGGTTCTTTTTCAAGTATATGGTCGGAATACGGTCCGTCGTACACTAAGGTGGGGTAATCGTTAAGGCTGTCTTCAAGCATATCAAGCGAGCCTGCAAGCGAATCCTTATCAACCGCGCCGTCAAGCTTTTTATCTATTTCCTCAGCCCACTTTTTCGGGTTGTTATAAGAAATGTTCGAATCCTTAACGGTTTCGGATATTTTTTTTGCCGCTTCCTTTAAAGCCTCAATGTTGCCTGAATATTCGTCGTTTATTTCGCCGCCGGCGATAAGGCTTTTTGAAACCGACATAGCATAGTTTCCCACCTGCGATAAAAATCGGTTGAGCACGGTAAGCTCTCCGCTGCCGCCCGGCAGCTGCGAAAGGGCGTTTTTGGCGTTTTCCGCCTCGGTAAGCAGCTCCGCCGCCAGACTGCTTATCTGCTTTGCCGAGGTCATATACTGCGCCTTGTTAAGCGCCAAGGCAATGCTGTTTACACTGCCCGAAAGCTCGTCAAGCGAGCGCGAGTAATTATTTTGTATTTCAAGCTTGTAGCTTTTAAGCTCTTTTCGGCTTTTAAGGGCAAAGCCTGCGGCTGTAAGCACCGCCGCCAGACAAAAGGATATTACTCTTACGGTATTTTGTTTGTTCATACATTTCCCTCCGATTTACAGTATTATTTCCAATTTTTCGGAAAATAACAGGGAAAATGCAATTTAAGCGCGCCGTTTTATCCGACGCGCTTAAATTATATACCGAAAAGCTTATGCTGCGAACGCCGTTAGGCGCTCGCAATGACATAATGGCTTGTCATTCTGAGCGCGGAGCGCGAAAGAATCCGTAATCCCTTTAAAAGAGGGACGGATTGCCACACACCTGACGGTGTTTGCAATGACGGGTAGGGGGAGAAGACAGCACTGTTGCACTTTTAATCAGCTTGCGCATTTAAGGCATGGGGTAAGACCGCGTGAAACCGCAATATCGTATGTTACAAGGTAGCTGTTTTTGCCGCCGCAGGTCGGGCTTAGGTGGTACCTTTTGCCCGTTGGGGTTATGTAAACGGTATCGCCTTGGTCGGGCTCCTCATAAGACGGCGCCGCGGCGGAACTTACCTCCGGCGCGTCAGCGCTTGAGGCCGCCGGCTCCGATGCGCGTATACGGCTTGACCCGCTGCTGTAATCTATAATTATATCCGGCTGTATATTAAAGCAGTAAACATTAAAGCAAATGCCGTCACCGCTGTCCTCAACCGAATACGCCTCTATCTGAACGCCGCTTGCAAGCAGATTATTGCCCTTAAAAATCGGCGTTACCCTGTATGCCACGTGATTGCTTGTTTCCTTAATATAGTCGGCAACCATATTTTCAAAGGGCAGCATTCCCGTAACGTTTAAATACTTTGTGCCGGTAATAAGGTTTTGCCTGTTGGCGTTTTCGGCAGATAACTGCCACCCTATCAAATGGCAGCGGTTGTATAAATATTTGCCGCTTATATTATCGTACTTTGCCTGCATCCAGCCCGTGGGTTTAATGTGGCTTATACTGCCGCGCGTTTCGCCAACCTTTGGCATTACCTCTTTTCCTAACGAGGCTACCGCTGCGGTACATCTGCCGAGTTCGTCTAACTGACCGTATTTTTCGTACCCCTTAACGGTAAGCTCAGCCGAGCTGAAATTGGGAATATTGTTGTTTATTTTTACATAGGGACTGCCCGAATAAACAGGCACGGCGCTTGCGGAAACGGGGGACGCCTTTCCGCTGCCCACATAAGAGGAGGCGGGCTTTGAGCTTTCGGGCTTAACGTCGGCGGCGCTGATTATATCGGGCATACCGTCTGACGAAGAGGTGCTTTTACTGCTTGTCGGGTTAGCCGAGGTTGAAACGGTATCGGTGCCGCTGCAGGCGCTTGTAAATAAAACAACTAAGGATAATAAAAGTGCCGCTAAGGACTGCTTAATTTTAATATTCTTCATTTTGCTTCTCTCCTGTATACTGTAAGTGTGATCTTATCGTGCGAGGTTCCCGTAAATTTTTCGCTTTTAACCCTTTTAAAGGCGGGAGCCGGTTCAAAATATTTATCCGCAGGGTAATTTCTGTTCCAGTTAAAAATATACAGCTCGTCAAAAAGCGACAGATCGGGGCAGGTGTTTTCGGCAAAGCAAAAATCGCCCTTATGCATATTTGAAATAAAGTCTTCCGATATAATAAGCCCCGACTTATCCTCAAACTGCTGCGCAGAATAAGAATTTAAGTACAGGGGCTTGCCGCCTGTAATTTCGAAAATCTTTTTCCGCACGGCGCTGTCCGAGCTTTGCCGCCGGTCGGCAAACGCTGTACCGCCGTTTTTATCGGTACAAATAAACATTTTCATTTTTTAAGTTCCCTCCATATTACTTATACAATCCTGTATATTATCCATTATATCGCATAATAATAGATATATCAATACAAATATTATACCACATATATAATCAACTGTCAAAGTGTCGCTTATAATATATCAAAAAGTAGACGGGTGATAGTTTTGAACGAAGTTGAATTTAGAAAAAGACTGACAGAATTAAGAGAAATTCACGGTGTCTCTGCAAGAGAAATGTCATTGTCATTAGGTCAAAACGCTTGTTATATCAACAATATTGAAAATGATAGGGGAAATCCGTCGCTTTCAAGTTTTTTCAATATTTGCGATTATCTTAAAATAACGCCTGCGGAATTTTTTGAAACCGATTCACATAATCCGGCACAGCTAAACGAGCTTATTAAAAAGCTTAAAAGGTTAGATGCAAAACAGCTTGAAACTCTTACTGCCTTTGTTGAACAGATGATAAGATAAGTATACAATACAGTCGGCGCGTATTTTGTCGGGTTCTGTCGGGGGGGGACGGATTGCCACGCACCTGTCGGTGCTCGCAATGACAAGATTATATGTCATTCTGAGCGCATAGCGCGAAAGAATCCGTAATCCCCTTAAAAGAGAAACGGATTGCCACAGCCGTTTACACGGCTTCGCAATGACAAGATTATATGTCATTCTGAACGCGAAGCGTGAAAGAATCCGTAATCCCCTTTAAAAGAGAAACGGATTGCCACGCACCTGTCGGTGCTCGCAATGACGGGGGGAGTGGATAACGGATTGCCGCAGCCGTTTACACGGCTTCGCAATGACGGCTCGGCTTGTCATTCTGAGCGCGGAGCGTGAAAGAATCCGTAATACCATTAAAGGAGTCTGCAAGTTGCAGACTCCTTTTTTTCTTGACAAAACGGCTGTTTTAATATAATCTAAAAATAGGCCGGCGAAGGTCGTGCCGATCACCCATGCATACAATATTTTTGAGGAGGATGTTAAATGTTAAATATTTTTATCGGCGTTATAGGTGCGGTGCTGATTACAGCGGGAATAGTATTTGCTTTTGTAAAGTCTCTCGGCAAAAAGGCGCTGGCTTCGGCCTTTCTTATTATCGGCGCGGTTGTTCTTGTGGGCGCAATGTCATTTTCAATCGTTCCTACGGGATATACGGGCGTTCGCACAACCTTCGGGCAGATATCGGAAAATACCGTACCGCAGGGCTTTAATTTAAAGGTTCCGCTTGTTCAGAACATTAAGCTTGTAAACAATAAACAGCAGGACGTTAAGATAAGCTCTCAAATATGGGGCGAAACCGCCGAAAAAACACCGGTATATGCAAGCGATATTGTTGTTACATATCAGATTTCCAACAATGCGTCGGCTTGGATATTCAGAAACATAAGCGATACAAACAACCTGATATCGGATTCCTTAGTGGCTTCGGCTGCAAAGTCGGCAATGGTTGAAATGAAAGCCTCCGAGGTTACAAACAGAACCAAAATCGAGCCGATGGTTAAGGAAAAGCTTATAAGCTCAATAAACGAAAAATACGGCGAGGACAGAATATCCATACTTAAAGTGGTTGTTAACCAAATGGATTTTGAAGAGGATTACAACAAGGCGATCGCCGAAAAATCAATAGCCCAGCAAACAAAGGAAAAGCAGGCTATTGAAAACGAAACTGCGGTAGCAAAGGCAGAGGCGGACAAACAGGTTGCCATAACAAACGCCCAGGCAAAGGCCGACGCGACACGAATTGCCGCCGAGGCAGAGGCAGAGGCTAACGAAAAGATCAAAAACTCGCTTAATGACCAGATCATCAAATCCAAATTTTATGATAAATGGGACGGAAAGCTGCCGGAGGCAATGGGCAGCGATACGGTAATTACAAAAATAGGGGAATAAAAATACCCTGCAAACAGAGCATTTAAGCGTGTTTTTAAAAAAGGGAACGGATTGCCACAGCCGTTTACACGGCTTCGCAATGACGGTTCGGCTTGTCATTCTGAACGCGAAGCGTGAAAGAATCCGTAATATCCTTTAAAAGAGGAACGGATTGCCACGCACCTTTCGGTGCTCGCAATGACGAGGGAGGAAGAGGACGGATTGCCACAGCCGTTTACACGGCTTCGCAATGACGGGTTCGGCTTGTCATTCTGAACGCGAAGCGTGAAAGAATCCGTAATACCCTTTAAAAGAGAAACGGATTGCCGCGGTCGCATTGCGTCTCGCCTGCCGGCTCGGTCGGTGCTTCTG
>ERZ808252.1151-NODE-1151-length-20883-cov-15.428702_pt1 | contig 20883 bp, 15 predicted proteins | sample MGYA00521242_ERZ808252 | MGnify/ENA primary metagenome ERZ808252 (study PRJEB31516, sample SAMN03275581) | gut metagenome | biome: mammalia-associated habitat; material: feces | host: Papio cynocephalus | place: Kenya | collected 2012-08-07 ...
TCCTGAGCTTCTTCAGATATTTTCCGTATTCAGTCGCCGGCATATTCCAAACCCCCTTATTCTCTCCTACCTGATAATAATATACATCTTGTGAAATAAAATTGCAAGTAGAAAATTAAAAAAATGAAAAATTATTTGATTTGTGTTTCAACAAAGAAATCTATTCCAACCACACAATCTCATTTTTCCAGTTTTTTCATCTGTCTGTCGAACTCTGAAATATATTCCTTGTCCTGAATCACCCTGAAAATATCGTATTCTTTGTGAGCTTTTTCAATCGCCTGCTCATGGCTGATTTTGCCTTTTGTTTCAAGAATTTTCTGACGGTTTCCCTGTAAAAATGAATTCACGGCATCCACACAATCCTGCATTTTCATAAGAATTCCGTCCTCTGCCTGAAGCTCCGCATAATCAATGAACATTGTAACAAGCCGATTCAGGCGAGAAATTTCTTTTTCATTCAAATAGTTTTTTGCAATCAAAACATCGGACTTATAGATCTTTCCGTCGGGCGAATTTTTCCAGCTTGTAAGTCCCATATGCTCTTTGGAAGAGTCAGCACGATTGTAGATAATTTCCGCCGCAGTGTTTCCAGAAACAGCGTAATGCAGTTTATTTTGAACAAACGCATAAAAGTTTTTAGTTGTCTCGCTGTTCTTGTCATAATCGCAGCTGCACTGCTCAAAAACATCTGTGATTTTTTGATAAGCGCGCCGTTCACTCGCACGAATCTCACGGATTTTCTCAAGCAGCTCATCAAAATAGTCTTTTCCAAATGGTTTGCCGTTTTTTAAAAGCTCATCATTCAAGACAAAGCCCTTTGTGATGTATTCTTTTAATGTTTTTGTCGCCCACTGGCGGAATTTTGTAGCTTTCTTGGAATTTATCCTGTAGCCAACCGCAATGATTGCATCGAGATTGTAAAAAACCAAATTGCGCTTTACAGAGCGATTTCCTTCCTGTTGAACTTGTTCCATTTTGGAACAAGTTGCCTTTTCAGAAAGTTCCTGCACCTCATAAATATTTTGCAGATGCTTTGTAATTGCCTGCGTATTTACATCGAACAGTTCAGCCATAGCCTTTTGAGTAAGCCAAAAAGTTTCATCTTTATAGATTACATTGATAACCACATTTTCATTTTCGGACTGATAAAAAATGATGTTGTTCTGATTCATGTTAAATCTCTTGTCTACAAAATCCTTGAAATAATTGTGGCATTGGCTAACAATCCATTTTGAAAGAATTCACATTATGACTATTTTTTTAGAAGTTCTACCCAATTATTAGGAAAACCAATATGATGTAATTCAATATCATCTCTATAACTGCAAAATAGTTTTTCTAATGTTGGAATTATTTTCTCATTCCATTTTTTTGTATTTGGATATAAAGCTTTTACCGCTTGAATTATCCCCCATAATTTACGCCTTGCATTATCTTCCACATCAATATTTGCAGGGATAGCAGGAAATATTCTAAAATAAAGTCTACCGTAATGAGCACAAATATTCCGTAAATCTGTAGTACATCTGAGATAACTGATTATGTTCTGAGGAGTTGTTTTATATAACTCTCGCGATAAGTATTTCTGATCTTGTGTAATTAAATCTGCATAAAAATATGAGAGCATACCAAATGTAAAAAGCTCTGTTATTACCCAAATAGGAAAGATTCCGTTATATTTCTCTTTATGATGTTTAACAAAAAGCACATTCTTATTATTATCGATTTCTTTTTGTATCAAATCATTAAATTTTTGGCTATTGTGTTTTTTTGAGAAAAAGTTTCCATCAAGATAAGCGGTACATCCATATTTATGAGCGTGAAAATAAGCAAATTGAGTACGTAAGAAAATTTCTATATCCTCAATAACTGAAAATAAAAAAATGCGTAATTCCTTATCAAAATTATAGATATTGGCAATTCTTTCAAATGTCGTATTAATTTTGAATGTATTATCTGAATTTTTGAAAGGAAGAAAATAAGCAGATAAACGGTAGTAATTAATAGATTGTAGTGTTTTCAAACAAAAATCTTCATCCGCAATAATGCAACCGCGAGACTTGAGAATTTCCATCTGTTCTTGAAATGTTGTAGGATTTTTTATTTCTTACCACCTAAAAAAATGTCCTCTCTGGGACACATTGTTAAGAGGTGCGAGAGGTCCTGTTACTAAATAGCATAAGAGATTCTTGATATTTTATCAAGTTCTTTTATGAAATATTGATACTCAAATCCAAGTTCGGATTTATCGGCAGAGAAGTTACTTTTTTCATTGATTCATTATCCCTATAATTTTCCCTTACTCCATTGCCTTGACGTTTTTTTCGATAAAGTCGATTTCGGCTTGGGCAAGACTATATTTTTTGTAGAGTTGCCGGTCGATTTCTTGGATAGAGGCAGACCAGTCGATGTCGCTGTTTGGGGTGAAGTCTTGGAGAGGGACATTTGCCCAGGTTTCTTTCTTATTGTCTTGCGTTACTTTCAATGTTCCTAGAAGAGTTCTTGCGAATTTTGTTTTTATATATTTAAATAAAGCCTCTGCCTCAAATTGAGTATCGAATTTTCCAATACTTATAAAAGTTTGCGTGTGGCCGACTATCGGCTCGCCGACTATCGGGGTCGATAGTACTTCGCCTATCGCCCCCGATCCGTTAGATTTAGGAACAAAAACTTTCCATTTATATAGATTTTCATGACTGTCAATGTAATCTTTGCAAATCCATTTGAAAACTCGTTCATTTCTAAGTCGTCCGTATATTTTTATATATTCTTTTCCGTCATTTGGTTTATCATCAAAAAAGAAATCATTTAGTTTTTCAAAAATATTTGTTGTAACATCAAACATATGTCCTGAACTCAATAAAGATTTTACTTCAGGATGTCTTTCATGCAGTATTTTTGAAAGCCTATAACTTTCAGGAGCATAAACTAAATCTTTCAAAGAACTGAAAGATTCATGCTGCAAAACTTTATCAAGAATAGAATTTAATTCCGCGAAATTTGAAAACAATCCTATTTTTCCAAAATGTTTGTTCAAATCTCGTAGAGTTATGCAAACACCGCCTTTTATATCTGTATTCGGAAAAACATCACCGCTAATTTGAAAATATCTTGCAACTTTTAGATGCTCATCATTAAGCATTTTTTCATCCCATATTTTTGGAGTTTTTCCAGCTTTAAACAAAAATCGTGCTGGAGTCACAAGAGAAACTAAATTACTTAACATGAAGGCAACATCATAAAAATGATTATAAATAGGCGTATCACTTGAACGTACTAAAGTTTCCTGATACGGCGGATTTCCTATGACAGCTTCAAATTTCATTTCTTCGTTTCCTTCTTTTGTTTTGTCTATTTCATCATCAAGTCTTATCTGCTCAAACGGCTTGTTTTGGCTGAGCAACTCTCTGATTTTCTCGCAATCGATTCCGTCTTTGTTTCTGATTTTCAGCAAGTCGTAGCTCACAAAGTTTTTTGCGATACATTCTGTGTTCAGTCCAAGAATTTCATAGATTTTTCTTGTGAACTCGTAAGTGTAAGCGGAGGACGGAATAGAATAAATACGGTCTTTGAACTCTGATAAATTCTTTCCCAAAGACTCGTATTTTTTATAGATTGAAATCGCGAATTCCGCCATTTTGCTGTTTATGTCAAGAATCGCCCTGTTTTTGCTCAGCGCCGATTCAAAGCACGAAGTCGGCAAGAGGCTTACCATCTCGTCGCAAGTTTTTTCTGGAGTTACAACCTCGCTTTCGCTTAGCCGCCCGAATTTTGTAAGGGATGTCTTGGCTCTTTGCAGCGGCAAAACTTTATTGTCTGCGGAAAGCTCATTCAAATGATCGATTTTGTAATCCAGCTGGCTTAATCCGAACTTGTCCATATTCTGGCGGATAAGCTCAAGAACGGATGTTTTTAGCGAAAGGTTTGTTAATATTCTAGGATTTTCACCGGTTGAGGCGCAATCTATAATATCCCGCAAGGATTTTACCCTGTTTTTTGTCAGAAAGGCAAAGAAAAGAATTCTGGCATAATACGTGCGCCATTTTTGAATCAAATCTTTTGTTTCATTTCCGTCTGAATTTTCATCAGGAGTTTTAGTCTTGGACTCGTCCTGAGAAGCCGCTTTATTGGTATTTTCTGAACCAGCAGGATTTTCAATATCAAGGCCGTTGCCATCTCCGTCCGCCGATTTTATTGCAAAGCCTTCTTTCGAGCCAAGTTTTCCTTGCTTTTCGATTTCCGCGTAAATATCTGAAATTTTCATCAGGTTCATGTCAACAGGAATTTCAACAGTTTCCTCGGCAACGCCCTTGTTTCTTGAGTATTCGCTCACGGCTTTCATGATGTCGGCAGGCGTTATCTGGACAAGCCTTTCTGCATTCGCGGCGATAACAGGGCTTATTCTAAGTTCTTCCCTAAGACGCTCTTCAAGCTTGTTGTTTCCGCTCTCGTCTGTGTTCACATTGTAAATAAGGGATTTTTTCTCCTGCATCTGAAAGAGGCGCAACGGGTCAAAATCAACGAGCAGAGTCTGCGGCTTCATATTGAATTTTATCTTGTTCCCGTCTTTGTCCTCAAGAATTTTTATATACTGGTTCTGAAGCCTGAAAACAGCCTGATCGTATTCCTGCGGCGAGCTTGTATCCTTAAAATAAAGCATTGTATCCCACTGCTCAACTGTGCTTCCGGTGAGCATCCGGTTTACAGTCAGGGTAAGCGTCTTTACTTTCTCTTTTTCAGCCTTTCTTATCTCATTTTTTACATCAGAAACTTTCTTATAGACGTTATCAAGCCCAGAAATATTTATTATTTTATACGAGTTCAAATTCTTGAATTTTGCCTTGTTGCTTGTAATAAGATTTTCAAGAGCATCGCAGCTTGCGCAATACGGAAGAACCGCGACAATATGGCGGCACATTTTGCCTTTCTTGAATTTGTCATAATCAAGGAACGGCATAAGCTCGTCATCAGTTTTTGAGCCGTCTATCGCTTCAAGAAGCTCAAGGATTTCCTTTTCATAGACAAATTTTTTATATTCATTATCTTCATCTTTTCTTATTGATTTTGGCTTGAACAATGCGCTGAAAGCATAAGACACGCCGTTTTTTTTAAGCTCTTCAAGTTTCTTTCTGGCAGAAGTGTTCGGATTAAAGGCAAACCTAATCATCTGCGGAAAGCCGTAATAAGGATTGTCCCACTCCTTTACATCATCTTTTAAGATGTTATCTTTATCCCACGCTTCCTGCTCTTTTACAATGTCCGCGAACTGGCAGAAACAGATTATGTCGTCTTTTTGAAACTCGCTTCCCATCAGAATGCGGTATGGAGTTCCCGAAAGATGAAGCTTTACTTTTGCCTTGAACAATTTTATCTGCTTTTCGGCTTTTTCGCTGTCAACAAATTCGTCATCAAATTTGACTTTCTTTAAGCCCTCATCTTCCTGAAAATCCGAATTTCTCAGAACTTTTCCGTAGCTTTCGGCGCGCGCTCCAAAATGAGTTTCATCAACAATCAGCAGATCTACAGTTTCTGTAAAGACAGTTTTGTGCTTTTCCTTGATTTTTTCTCCCTGCAGATCCTGCAATGTAAGAAACAGGACAATACGTCTTTTTGCCTCAAATTTCTCTTTCAGAATATTTTCATCCACAACCAGGTCTTTTGATTCAAGAAAATCATAATCCTCAAAATTCTTTGGGATTTCTACAGTCTTTTTCCATTCATCTTTAACATCTGCCTTTGCGCTTACAACAACCACAAATTTCGCACCGGATTTTTTTGCGCAGCACATAGAAGTGAACGATTTTCCAAAGCGCATTACAGCATACATAAGAAGATTTCTGTGTCCGTTTTTTACAGCGTTCAGATAATTTTCTACCGCTTCCTGCTGATTCGGGCGCAAAGTCCAAACTTCTCCGCTTCTCTCATAGACAAATGAATTTGCCGACTTGTCATTTTTGCTGTAAAACTGGTATTTCCCTGTTTTGCCAGCAAAATCAAGCTTTATGTCATTTATCGCCTCGGAAATTTCTTCTTTTGAAGTCTCCCTGAAAAATTCATTTGAATAATAGTTGCTTTCCGCGCTGATTCCAGCTAAATCTTTTTGAGTAAGCCTGTGCTTTCTTTTTTCCGTTTCCAAATACTGATGAATTGAATAGTCACGAAAATACACATCTTCTGTTACTGCCGCCTTGTCCTCAAACTGCTGGGTAAGATTCGGGAAATATTTTCTCCATTCCGCCAGACGCACTTTTACAGGCCGGTATGTGTCTCCAATCTTCAGATAGTTCGGAATTGAATTTGTATTGAAAGCATAAATATAAGGCTCAATTCTTCCAAAAACAATCTTGTCAACTTCAGAAAAATCCATTTTACTCATCTCCTTCAACGCAGTCCACGAACCTTACTATCTCATTCTTTTTCCAGTCCTTTATCTTGCAGTAGATTCCGTTGTGCTTTAGCGGATTGTTTTTCCTGCAGCCCTCGCACGCCTTTGAGACTATTCTTGTCTCAAACAAATCCTGCTCTACAACTTCTTTTTCCGTGCAGCTGTTTGGAACAACGAATTTAAGCCCGTCCATCTGCCAGATGTTCCAGACAATTATTTTTGCAAAACCGACTAAATCCTTAGCCGAAAGATTCTCGTTGAATTTATGCTGATAATGCTCGGCGACCGTAAAAAGGACGTTTTCCCTTGCAATCAGGACATTGTCGCCCTGCCATTCAAAACCGTAGGAGCTTTGAACCGCCGAAAAAGCCCATTTCAGCCAGTCCCCGCGGCTTTCGGTATTCTCATTTACAACGCGGAGCTTTCTGTCCAAAAATCCCACACGTTCAGGAACTTCTATATACTCCCCTGTTACAGCGTCGTACCGGCTTGTGATGTAAGGAGCTTCTCCGCAGGTGATTTCAAGCCTTGTTGAACAAACGTAGTCTTTCCAGCTCTTGTTTTCCGCTTCCGGGAATGAGATTTTCTCTTTTATTGTTTTCCAGGAGCGTTTTTCTTCTATATTAAACGCATTTTTCCGCCCGAACCATACTTCATCAACAAGGTTGTTCTGCAAGTTGCAAACCCAGCTTGGCGTAAAAACCTCGGCTTTCTGCCTTACGCGCTTCTGCTGCTCTGCCTTTGACTTTTGCGTGCGCGGCTTTATTATGCTTCCGTTTCTTGAAGTTATAAGCTCAACAAGAATAGGCTTTTCAAAAGCGTACTGCGCGCCGTGCTTTGTGTAGTTGTCAGTCGCCCAGATTATGTTTCTGCCGGTTGTCTTGTCCTGCAGGAGAAGCTCAAGAAGCTCATTGTCTATTTTGAGGAGGTTATTTTCTTTTATGTCAATACAGTTTTTTTCTGGCATAGTTTTATTATAAGATTCAATTTGTAAGCTTCTTTTAATTTAGCATAATTTTGATTTTTTTTCTTCTGCATAAAGAAACCAACCGTCTACACCCCTCTCACAGCTTCCCTGTAGAACCACAGCTCTTCCGGACATTTTTTTATTATGCGCGCTTTTATCCGCTCTGCCTCGCGCAGGTTTCCAGACTTTTCGTAAAGGCGGAACAGCTCAAGGTCGCGTTTTAGGCGCAGCTCTTCTGCAAGGTTCGCGCGGTCTTCAAAGTCGTCTTTAGTTGCAAGCTCAACCGACTTGTCATAGTAGAGGGCGCATTTTTCAGCATTGTTTTTTATGCGCGCCTGATAAAGGCCGAATGTGGCGCACATATAGCAGTTTGCCGTTACGTTGCTCAAAAAAATGTCAAGGATTTTTCCGTCAATGTTCCCGCCGGCTTCAAGCCTTGAATACACAAGATTGTTGAAGAACAAAGGCAGGCCGTCATGCGTCTTTCTGTATCCATAAAAAAGCTTTTCAAGCTCGAATGAGCACTCCATAAGAATCTCAGGCTTGTATGAAATATCAGCAAAGAGCCTGATTTTTGTGTTCAGTATGCAGACCTTTACTTCCGCCATCTCCTCAGTCTGAGCGCCCTTTGCGCATTGCCATAAAAAATCAGCATACTCTGCGGCGCGCGCAAATTCCTTTTTTTCAATCAGAACCCGCATAAAAAGGTCGCTCACATCAAGAAATTCTTTTTTATTTGAAGGAACAAAAACCGCTCCGAATTTTTCCTCAAACACCTTTAAAGTGAAAAAAATTGCATTTTCTGCTAAATTATACATCAAGATTGTATTTTACCCATAAATAAAGTTCCTGATTAAGGGAGAACAATCTGATTTTCTTCACATACTTGTTTTATGATTTTTAATTGCTCTGCGGACAGTCTTTTATAAACTTCACTAAATTTAATTTTATGCTCTGTTGATTTTCCGATATGATAAAGAAGCTCTTTCACCGCAGCAATATCTTTTGCTCTTTTTTCTCGAGGCTCACGGTCAGGATTTGTAAGAATTTTTTGAATCACATAAGCAGAAGGCTCTGGAATTATGAGCGTATATTTTTCTCCGTCTGTTGCAGTTGCCTCAATTTCTCTGGCAAAATCTGAAAGAATATTTATAGCACGTAATCCTTCAGATGTAATTCCGAGAGGTTTTATTTCCACCTTTCCAGCAGTTCCAGCACCAAGAACTCTTGTAAGAAATTCAAGTTCAAGAAGATCTTCTTTATAAAATCTCGAAATACCGTCAACTTCATCATACACATAGCCAATAGATTTTAGCTTTTGCACAACATTGATTTTTTCTTTTGGAATATTAATGTTTCTATAAAAAAAGTCCACATCACGAGTTCTTAAATTAGGCATAAAATCTGTTTTAAATAACGGCGGAAATAAATACTCAGCCCAGCTGCCGATAATCATTATATGACGCAATAGACCGATTTCGTCAAATGCTTTAATTGTCTGCCAAAAAGCCTCTTCCTGCTCTTTTCTCATTTTAATGCCTTTAATAAATCCTTTTGTTCGAGTTTTAATTTTTTTATGAGTTGCTTATATTCATTCCGCTTATCTAACTGCATCTGCAATTCATCTGAATCAAACGTTTCATTTTTCCCTAAAAATTTAGAAACAACTTTGTTTCCTTCTCTGTAATTTAAATACAAATATTCATGATTACCTATTTTTCTCTTATAAATAGACCCTTTAGGAAGATTTTCCAATTCTTTTTCATAACGAGATACTAGGTGCTGGTTTCTTTCTAGTTCATCCTGAAAAACCGCTTTTACTACATCCGATTTCATATAAACACACTTACACTACAAATTTAGCGATTTATATCATATTGTAGTGTAACTATAATTTACACTACATTTTTTAATAATTCAAGATAGATGTAGTGTAAGTTTGCAAACAAAAAAACATATTTTTTAATGACAAGCTCCAAAAAAATGCTGAACAACAATAGCAGGATGCATTAATTCTAATAATTCCAAAAATAAATGAAATATTTGATATATTTAACGTTTGAAGGATAAAAGGTTCTACTTGTTTTCTAACTAATTGAAAAAAGAGAGCCAAGTGAGAAACCTCAACGCACCGCATAAAGGCAGCACTCTTGACCCTTATTTTTATAATACAAATAAAAAGTCTAAAAGTAAATAATTTTCACTTGCACGTGCCCTGCTTTTCAATCTCCTGCTCCACGAGTGTTTTTGCGTTCTGCAGAAGCTGCCTGCTTTCTGTCCTGCAGACGAACGACGACTGAACAAGCGACGCGATTTTTGACTGGATTTCGGGCGGAAGAACAGGAATTCTGATTTTCAGGAATTCTTCTTTTGAGATATTTGTTAAAATCGTTCCGGAACAGCCTTTTTTCAGTAAAAGCTGAATGTTTTCTGACTTTAGCAGAATCAGCAAAGTTTCCGCGTTCATTGTTTTTGGCTCAATTACATAAAAGCCGGTTGAGCACAATGCGCCGTCAAATTCTGATGGAACAATTGCGCAGCTTTGCAGAGAGCCTTCTATCGAAGAAACCAAAACATCGCCTTTATGCACAATTCTTCTTGCCCTTGTCGGCAGCTCAGAGCCTTTTGCAAGCGTGCAGCTAGAAATTTCACCTTGCGTTCCTATGTCCGCAAGCTCAATGTATTTGTATTCAGCATTTTCTTCTGGAGAAAAATTCTTGTCATTAAGTTTTCCGATTTCAGATATTTTCAAAGTTTCAAGATGAGAAATTTTTTCTTCTATTAAATCATATTTTTTCTGGTAATATTCAGAGTCCAGCCTGCCGCTTTGGAATACATCGGAAAAGCGTTTTATTGAGACATTCGCGCCGCCGCATGGCTTTGAAAATTCTGACAGATTTTCGCCCGACATTCCAAGCTCGCAAAGCAGGAGATTCTCCGCCTGGGCGTAAAGCGACTTTGACTTCTCAAGTTTTGCGTGCGCGGATTTTACAAGAGTTTCAATTTTTGACTGGAAGTCTTTTGAGAAAGCTGGTATCAGCAATTCTTTCAGCTTGTAAATAAAAAGATTCAACTGAACGTTGCCAGTGCTTTCCCGCATTGTCTGCAAGCGTCCATACTTTGAAAGCAAAAAAGTTGAAAGAACATAAGGAGAATAATCTTTTTTGATTCTTATTATTCCAACATGGCGGTCACAATTCGCAGGAAGAATAGACTCGTCCACAACCGCGCAGTTTCCGATTGTTCCGACTGTTGAAATAATCACATCGTTCTTTCTCAAGGCAGTTCTCGGATTTGCTTTATGCGCTTTTTCCGAAATAAAAACATTTCTTGATAAATCAAAGACATTTTCTTTTGGCGAGCCGGCAGAAATCAAATTGATACAGCTGTTTTCATCATAATCGATTGAAGTGTGAATTCCATCTGTCACTTCCGCAATATCGCTTATTTTTATTGTTCCAAAATCGGAAAGCCGTTTTATTCCTGAAATGTTCTGCTTTGAAAAATATTCCGCGTCAATTCTCAATTCTTCATTGAGCATTGAAAGCATTATCTCGCTCACTTCCAGCCCTTCCAGCAAAGCGTTGTACTTTTCCTTGTTGAAAGGGCTATTTAGAAAAAACTCAGCTTCTCTTTTTTGGCAAATTCAACGAAAGCCTCTGCGATTCCGTCCTGGGTAAGCCCCTCGTGGTTAAAAAGGTCGTGGTCAACAATCAGGTGTCCGTGGCTGTCTAGCTTTAGAGCGCCGTCCGTTTCCTTTACATAAATCTTGTCGCCGGAATTGTCCTTGCTTGGCTTTTGCATTGTGGCAAAGAAAATGTTGTAGTCGTCCTTTTTAGGACAGAGATTTTCGTCCCATTTCTGAACAAAAAGAACGCTTGTCTTTGTTCCTGTGTGAGGCTTGAACACATTCTGGTGCAGACCGACAACCGCAAGAATTCTGCATCGCTCGGCGATGTAGTCGCGGATATATTTGTCGCTTGAATTGTTGAATCTTCCCTGCGGAAGCACAATCGCCATTCTGCCGCCCGGCTTTAAAAAATTAAGATTGCGCTCGATAAAAAGAATGTCCCTGCCGACCTTGTTCTGATATTTTCCTTTTTCATTTTTGCCAAGCTCGTATTTTGTGATTATGCGGCTTTCCTTTATGTCTCCTGCGAAAGGCGGATTTGCCATAAGAACATCAAAATTAAAGTCCTGATTGCTTTTTTCTGTCCTGCGAAGTTTTCTCAGCTTCTTGAATCCTTCAAAATATGTGTCCTGCCAGTTCTCGTCTTCCGTGAACTCGTCCCACCGCTCATAGTCAAGATTGTTAAGATGAAGAACGTTTGTCTGTCCGTCGCCTGCAATCAGGTTCAGCGTTCTTGCCACGCGCACTGCCTTCTCGTCAAAGTCAATTGCAAAGACTTTCTCGCGCACGTAGTCTGTACATTCCTCGGGCTTTTTCTCCAGGGTAAAAAGATGGCTTCTTGAAAGACCTTTTTTCTCAAGAATTTTCTGCCAGACATAAAAAATCGTATGCACAGGAAAACCGCAGCTTCCGGCGGCTGTGTCTATCATCGTCTCCTCTTCGGTAGGATTGAGCATCCGGACGCACATATCAATGACATAGCGCGGAGTAAAATACTGTCCTTTCTCGCCTTTTGAGCTTTTGTTTATGAGATATTCAAAAGCCTCGTCCACAACCTCAAGATTCGAGTTGAAAAGCTTGACGTCCTGCAGGCTTGAGACGCACACGGAAAGATGCGACGGAGTAAGCACGATTTTATCAGAATCCTTGAAGACTCCGGCCCATTTTTTCTTTGCGCTGTCAAAAAGCGACTGGATTTTTTCTTTAAGCTCAGTCTCGGTGTAGCCGTAGTTTCTGAATTCAAGCGTTCTGTCCTTTTTGCGGCCGCTTTCCATCTCGTCAAAAAGCTTTGTGAAAATCAGCTTGAAAACTTCCTCAAAGACATCGACTCCGGCATTTGCAAGAACCTCGTCCTCCATTTCAAGAATCAAACCTTTAAGGCTTTTGCGCTCATTTAAAAGCTTGTCCTTTTCCACAAGGTCTTGAATCGTCCATCTTTTTGTGAGGATTTCAGAAAGTTTCTGGCCTGCCTTTGGAATGTTCGGAATGTCCTCAAAATAATTCGGGTCTTTTCTGTTGTAATAGGAAATCTGGCTTCCGTTTGTCCAGACTCCGATTGGCGCGCCTGTCGCGTTGCAGTAGCTTTTAAGCTGCTCCTTTCCGTCCTTGAGCTTTGGCTTTTTCAGCTCGACGATTATGTAAGGAACTGTCGGGCGGTCTTTGTCAAAAATTACGATGTCAGCCCGCTTTTCCTCGCGCCCGAATTTTACAGGATATTCAAGCTGGATTCTGTCGGTTCTGTAGTCGTATTCGTTTATGAGAGTGTCAAGATAAAGCTGGCGCACACATTCTTCCGGCGTTAGCTTTATTTCCTTTTCGCGCGCAAGGCACTGAACATAATAAATTTCCTTGCCGTTTTTGTCCGTCCTGACCGAAATTGAATTTTCCAACGCTTCTATCTGCTCCGTCTTGAACTGGTCGAATTTATATTCTGTGTCTTTTAAGATTCTTGAGATTGAAACTGCCATTTTTTACTCCGGGTGATTTCTAATATTCTACCACATTTCACCTTTTTTTTCTTCTGCATAAAGAAACCAGCCGTCTACACCCTTCTCACAGCTTCCCTGTAGAACCACAGCTCTTCCGGGCATTTTTTTATTATGCGCGCTTTTATCCGCTCGGCCTCGCGCTGGTTTCCAGACTTTTCGTAAAGGCGGAACAGTTCAAGGTCGCATTTTAGGCGCAGCTCTTCTGCAAGGTTCGCGCGGTCTTCAAAGTCGTCTGCCGTTGCAAGCTCAAGTGCTCTGTCGTAGTAGCGGGCACATTTTTCCGCATTGTTTTTTATGCGCGCCTGATAAAGTCCGAAAGTGGCGCACATATAGCAGTTTGCCATTATGTTGCTCAAAAAAATATCAAGAATTTTGCCTTCAACGTTTCCGCCGGCTTCAAGTCTTGAATAAACAAGATTGTTAAAAAACAACGGCAGGTCATCGTGAGTCTTTTTATATTCGTAAAAAAGCTTTTCAAGCTCGAATGAACACTCCATAAGAATCTCAGGATTATATGAAATATCCGCAAAAAGCCTGATTTTTGTGTTCAGTATGCAGACCTTTACTTCCGCCATCTCCTCAGTCTGGGCGCCCTTTGCGCATTGCCATAAAAAATCAGCATACTCCGCAGCGCGCGCAAATTCCTTTTTTTCAATCAGAATCCGCATAAACAGGTCGCACACGTCAAGGAATTCTTTTTTATTTGAAGGAACAAAAACCGCTCCGATTTTTTCCTCAAACACCTTCAAAGCCGCATCATACTTTCTAGCCTTGCACAATAAATCCATATATATAGAAGAAACATTGTGTTTTAGCCTCTTTCCGTCTGTTTCCTTTAGCTTCAGATATGACTTTTCGGCATTTTTTAAGGCGCGCTCATTCTTGTTCATTCTGATATTGCAAAGCGCAATGTTGCTCCATATTCCTGCGGAAAAATAATCCTGAGTGCAGATTTCCTGCAGCACTTCTAGGCAGTCGGCAAAGCGCCCCTGGTCAAAATAGCAGTTTCCAAGGATATTCATAGAGTCAACAAAATATTCCCTGTCTTTTTTTGTGGAAGGAAATTTCACAAACCTTTCCATAAAGCGCGTAAAGTATTCTGTTTCTGTCTTGAACGCGCTCTTATAGAAAAAGTCCGCAACCTGCTTTGATGAAGGATTAAGGCAGGCGGCGTTTTTAAGCCAGAAAACAGTCTTTTTATAAAGCGCGCATTTTCTTTTTTTAGATTTTTCCTGATTCAGCAAGGCGCGGTAAAGGTAAGCGAGCATAAGGGCAACATCGCTTGTGTTTTCAATATTGTAAAAAACATAGCGGAATGTGTGAACAGCCTTGCGCAAGTCATTCAAAAGAACAAAAGTAAGGCCGTACTGGCATAAAAGCTCATAGTTTTCTTCCGCATCGTCGTCCTGTTTTTCAAGAAACGATTCTATCATCTTGTTTGCGCCGCTGTAGTCCCCGGCGGCAAGCTGAACGCAGGAAAGGCTTCTGACGGTTTCCGCAGACTCACTCTTAAGAATGCCTGGGGAAGCATTTTCTGTCCTGGAGAGATTTTTTAAAGCTTCCGCAACAAGCAGACTTTTCGTCTTCTGCTCCTCAAAAAAAGCGTTTTCCTTGGACTGGATTTTTTCAAGGCATTTTCTTTCATTCTCAAAGTCGCCCAAAAGCTTGTAGTAGACAGAAAGACGGTAATAATAAGTGTCAGAATACCGTTCATTCTTGGCAAGCGAAGAATTGTCGTTTTCAAATTCCGCAATCTGGTTTTCAATTTTTTCCTTGAAAATTACGGCTGTGGACTTTCTTACCTCAAGCTTTGCGGCCTTTGAAAAATCTGTAAAATCCTCAAGGCTTAGCGTAAGCGTAATTTCAGGAAGAAGAGTGTCAATTTTTATGTTGGAAACGGTTTTTTGGGCAAGAGAGAGTTCTGTGCATGTTTCGGTCGTTGTCATTTTTAAGCCTCCGTTTTTGGCATTGCAGAAACAAGCCGCACCGCTGACTTTTCAATAAGGCGTTTTTTATGCAAAGATTTCCGCCTTTTGAACTCTGAGCGAAGATGAGTGTTCTCCATAACCTTTGAAAGGCAAAAAAGCTTCCTGCGGATTTCAGGAAAATCTTCTTTGCAAGGACGCTTTCTCCAGTCAAACGAAGTGAACCGCTGGATAACCAGGTCAATTTCCTGCTTTATAAAAGACGGAACATCCGCCTCATCTCCCAAGGCAACAGGACGAACCGAGCGCGAAAATTCATCAAGATAGGAATTGAACACTTCAAGCCGTTCTTCAAAGCTGTTTCCGTCATTTGGATAAACGCGGCAGTTTTCAAGAGTTTCTATATAGCCCGGATTTGTCTCGTATAATTTCTGCTTGAATGTGCGGCAGCCGAAAAGCTCGTAAAGCATGCAGCCCAAAGAATACATATCCTGCGCAGAGGCAAGCCCGTTTTCAGGCGGAAGACCGCAAAGGATTTCAGGCGAGGCATAGCCTTCTGTTCCGTGCCATTTTTCAGGATAGAGGCGGATTTTCTCGCGGATATTTTTTTCTGCGCAGCTTGAGGCAAAGTCAATAAGCACAACACCGTCCTTTTGCCTGCCGGATTTTGCCATAAGATTTGAAGGCTTTAGATCACGGTGAAAAACTCCGCCGCCATGCACAGAGCATACAGCATTAAGAATCTGGCAGAACAGCCTAAGCCTTTTTGCATATTTTAAAAGCGAGGGACTGCTGTTGTCAAAAAAAGCCTTTTTAAGCTCGATATTAAGGTTTTCGATTGCAATATAGCTTAGCGTGTGCGAAAAAGTTTTTCCGCCGGCTTCAATCAGAACCGGAGCGCGCGAAAGACGGCCTATAACAGATGGCGTATGGCGGTTGTTTTTCAGCTCAAAAAGGATTTTGTCTTCCCATTCAAAAAGCTTTTCATAGTCTATATCGGTGTCTATATCAGAAATTCCTGCAATACGCTGGGAAAAAAGCGGGTCAAGGCATTTTAGGACAACCTTCTTGTCTGTAACGCTGTCCACCGCGCGGAACACAAAAGAGGAATTGCCCTCCAGCTTCTTAATCTTGCTCTCATGCTCAAGCACATTCAAAAGCTCAAGGTTTTCAAAGCGGTCAAGAATGGCAGAGGCATTTTTAATTGCCTGAACCGCGCAAAAATTCAAATCTTCCTGGCAGACGCTCTCGCCGTCAGAATAATCGTCAAAATCAAAATAAAGCTGGCTTTCATCGTTATACAAATCCGCAGACTCTCCCGAATGTTTTTATTTTATAAGAAAATTATAACATATTTTTAGCGGATTTGCAGGGGAAATTCAGTTTTCTATATATAAAACTCCATTTTCGTACAGTGTTTCTGGCGCAATATCTATGTCATCATTCCAGACAGCAGTCTGACCATTAGTACAAACAGAATTAAACAACGAAACATCCGCAAGAGGTTTGTACATAGGATATTTTAAGTAAGGCTTCATGTCGAAAATCTTTTTTACGCCTTGCTCAAATGTGAGAAGCAATCTATATCCATTTAGAGGTTTTACATTTTTTACAGTCCAAACAGAATTCATAAAAGCTCCTATTGCAGAGGAAGAATTTTAACCAAGTTTTCCTTGTTTTTTGCAAGCTCCCAGTTTGCAATCAGCTCATCGTGGTGAATTTCAGCCCAAGCACTCACAAGCTTTTGCTTTGAGGCCGGTAATTCTCCGTCAATAATATTTCCATCAAAATCACATACAGACCATTTTCCGCCATAGTTGATGTGAAAATGCGGCGGATTGTGGTCATCGCCATACATATAAATCAGAAGCCCGTAAAAACTAGAAATACACGGCATTTTTCGCCTCCTACATGAAAAAAATTATAACATAACTTAGGCGGATTTGCAGGGGGAATTCTTATAAAAATATACCCACTATGTTGGGCAAATATAGTGACTATATTTTAAAATAAAGTAACTATATTTGGAAATATAGTTACTTTATTCGCTCAACTTAGTTACTTTATTTTTTATGGGATTTTGAAGCGAAAAAAACAGCTGCCCTATAAAAAATCTTCACAAAAGCACATTCTAGTTTTAGAATTATTTTATGAACAGTATTTGTAAAGATATTTTTCGTTCTATTCATGAAGGATGCTGGATTTATATTGAATACAAAAACAAAAGCGAAGAATGCACAAGATATTGGATTGCGGTTAGAAACATAAATCTAGAGAAAAAAAGCCTTGAAGCAACAGGACTTCATCTTGGCAGCTTTACAACAAAAAATCTTTTTTTATTTATTGAAAACATTCTTTGCACTCGGATAATGGAAGGCACTTATTTTCAAACCAACAAAAATTTAATAGAAGATATTGAACTTTATCCGCAGAAATATAAAGAGATTTTTTCTGAAATTGTAAACTTAAAAACTCTGAATTATCTTTCTGACTGCAACAAGCTTGCCGACATTCCAAAACTCAACACAAAGTACGAGCTTATAAATCGGCTTGATTCTTCAAAGCTTAAAAATAAAATTTACACTTTGGATGACGAGCAATTTAAAATGTTCGTGAACAGCTTTAAAAAATCTGCAGAAATAAAAGAAGAAAAAAATATTAACAGCACAATTCAAATTGCCCTGAACGAGCTGAGTATTCACACTCAAAAAGGACTTTATGTTTTGGCTTATCGGGAAGTGCGCTTTGATGTTGAAAGGCGAGTTTTAATTGCAGGGAAAAAAATCAAAATCTGCTCGGAATTCTGCATGGAAAAAAGCGCTGACAAAAGCAATAAAAAACTAAGCATTCTAAATTTTATCGATAATGAAGACTTATCCTTGCTTGAGGATTTTGAAAAGAATGCAGAAACAATTAAAGATATTGTAATGCAAAACATAAAAAACAAAAAAGACTGCTCTGTTGATGACATGCCTTATTTTCTTTGCTTGCAACGTGATTTAAATATCGACCTTGAAAAAGAATACGAAGCAATCATAAATATGTATTCCCAGAACAATGTTACTGTTCCAATTCAGGCTTTTTTTGGCGAGCTTCATTCGATAAAACAGAATGACGAAGTTTATCCCCTGGCTTTGATAAACAAAAATGTAAATCTTGATCAGCTGCTTGCAATTCACACTGCAATGAATTTTCCTGTCGCATACATTCAAGGACCGCCCGGAACAGGAAAAACTACAACCATAATCAGCACGATTATTACAGCATTTTTTAATTCAAAAACTGTCCTTTTTTCTTCATACAACAACCATCCGATTGATGGTGTTTTTGAAAAACTGACAAGCTTAAAATATAAGAATTACATAATTCCCTTCCCTGTTTTGCGAATTGGAAGTAATGACCGGATTCAAGAAACCTGTCTATACATTAAAAAGCTGCTCTTCCAAATAAAATCCCTAAAATCATTTGACACAGTTTTACAGCAAAACAAAGAGAAACAAATTGAACGGACGAAAAAACTTACAGAGCTTTTGCAGAAACACGAAGAACAGCTTGACTTAGCTGAACGAAAAGAATTAATTGAAGAAATGCTTTCAAAAAGCGAGAATATGAGTCTCCGAATGAATCTTGAGGGGCAGCAATATTCAAAAATCAAAAAACGCCTTGAAGAAATTGGAAACTTCACTGACGAGGATGCTCTCAGCCTTTTGGATTTTGACCACGAAAAACTGATGCAGTTTATAAATTTTACCTCAGTTAAATTTCTGAAACGGCTTTTTGAAGACGATTACAAAGATTTTATTGAGATTTTGAATATCAAAAACAAAGAAAAACAGGCCACAGAATTTAACAAATACTTTTCTGTGTCTGAAAACATTTTTAAAATGCAAAAAGTATTTCCAGTTTTTTGTTCAACTTGCATTTCAACGCAGAAAATTGGCGATCCGCAGACTTATTTTGATATGACAATCATTGACGAGGCAAGCCAGTGCAATACAGCAGTTTCGCTTGTTCCGATTATCCGCGGAAAAAATCTTATGCTTGTAGGAGATCCACAGCAGCTGAACCCTGTAATTACACTGGATAAAAATATCAACGAGGAACTGAAAGCAAAATATAAGGTGAATGAAAATTATGATTACATTAAGAATTCAATTTACAAAGCATATCTTGCTAGCGATTCTGTGAGCCAGGAAATTCTTTTGCATAATCATTACAGATGCGCAAAGGAAATCATAGAGTTCAGCAATAAAAAATATTATAACAATCAGCTAAGTATAAAATCTGAGACTGCAAAGGAAAAGCCGCTTGTTTTTTGTGAAGTCCGGGAAAACTATTCAGCCGATAAAAACACATCCCCGGATGAAGCTGAAAAAATCGTGCAGTATGTAAGAAATCATCCAGACAAGAAAATAGGAATCATCACTCCGTTTAAAAACCAAAAAGATTTGATTGACTACAAATTAAGGGAAAATCATCTGGAAAACAAGGCAAGCTGCGGAACAGTCCATGCGTTTCAAGGTGATGAAAAAGATGAGATTCTGTTCTCACTTGCGCTCACAAACCGCACTTATTCAAAAACTTACGACTGGCTTAAAAATAACCGGGAGCTTTTGAACGTTGCAGTTTCGCGGGCAAAAGACAAATTTGTAATTTTTTCAAATACTGAAGAACTAAAAAGGCTTCACAAAAATGATGATGCCGACGATTTATACGAGCTGGCAGAATATGTAAAAAAGAACGGCGACTATAAAATCACACCGAGAGAATCTTCTTCTAGAGCGCTGGGAATAAAGCCTTACAGCACCGAAGCAGAAGACACCTTCCTGACAACATTAAATCACGCAATTTCAACGCTGCTAGAATCGGACGGAAAATTTTCAGTAGAAAGAGAAGTTCAGCTTTCACACCTGTTTGAAAAAAATCCAAGCGACAGCGATTTTTTCTACAAAGGAAGCCTGGATTTTGTGATTTACAAAAAAGGATTCCGAAACAGAAAGGAGGCAGTTCTGGCAATAGAACTTGACGGTCCAGAGCATCACAGCAATCCGAACGTAATTGCAAGAGACGAAAAGAAAAGACAGATTTGCAAAAATCACGGCTTCGATTTGCTGCACGTTGATAACAGTTATGCAAGACGCTATTGCTTTGTAAAAGAAATTCTTACAGAGTTTTTGGAAGATTAAAAAGGGGGGAACCGTCTAAAAACTTCACGCATCAAAAATTCTCCGCATCACGAGTGCCTGCAAGAACTTTCACAAAAAAACTGGTTTTTCCTGTAATTCTATCTTTTTCTGCTAAAAACTATCTCAAATTCCGCAAAAGTTTTCAGTAGCAGTGAAAACTTTATTTTCTTGCCATCCCCCTCTTTTATGATTATTTTCTTTGTAGGTTGCATGCATTTTTTTTCTTTGATTTTTTATGGGGGTATGTATGAAAAGCAGAATCAGAAAGATTTTTTCTTTGGCCGCAGCCTTATGCTGCATTGCAGGTCTTTCAGCCCAGTCAGTCTCCAAAAAAAGCAATGCAAGCCTTGAGCCTGTAAAGAATTTTGAGCTTGCGCGGTATCTTGGAAAATGGTACGAAATCGGACGTTTTGACTTTAAATGGGAAAAGAATCTGAAGAATGTTACGGCCGAATACTCGCTGAACAAAAACGGCACGGTCAAGGTTGTAAATTCAGGCTACGATTACGCCGAACAAAAAGAAAAGCTGTCCGTAGGGAAGGCGAAATTCGCCGGAAATAAAAACGAGGGAAGCCTGAAAGTGTCGTTCTTCGGGCCGTTTTACAGCGACTACAAAATTATCGCGCTGGATTCAGAATACAACTACGCGCTTGTCGCCGGAGCGAACAAAAAGCTGCTTTGGATTTTGAGCCGCACAAAGACGATTCCTTCCGACGTAAAGGAAAGCTACATTCAGACTGCCCAGAACGCAGGCTACGACTTAAGCGGTTTTGTCTGGACTGTGCAGGAGTAAGGCAG
>ERZ808252.1154-NODE-1154-length-20827-cov-4.856056_pt1 | contig 20827 bp, 20 predicted proteins | sample MGYA00521242_ERZ808252 | MGnify/ENA primary metagenome ERZ808252 (study PRJEB31516, sample SAMN03275581) | gut metagenome | biome: mammalia-associated habitat; material: feces | host: Papio cynocephalus | place: Kenya | collected 2012-08-07 ...
ACGCCGACGGTAAAGCCGACAGTAACCCCAACGATAAAGCCGACAGTAACCCCAATGGTAAAACCAACACCGACGGTAACGCCAATAGCAAAGCCGACGGTGACACCAACGTCAAAGCCAACGACAAAACCAGATTCTACATTACAGCAGTCGCCGAACACGAATGTCCAGCCGTCACAACTGCCGGCTGCAACCTTGACACCGGCAGCGGACAACCAGAATCCGGCAGCAGACAGCACAAAGACAACCCTTAAAAAAGTAACAGCATTTAAGGCAAAGGCTTTGAAAAAGGCATTGAAACTTACGTGGAAAAAAGCGGCAGGTGCTTCCGGTTATGAAATTCAATATTCGCTGAATAAGAATTTCAAAAAAGCAAAGAAGATTACCATTAAGAAAGCATCTGTGAAGACGAGAACGATAAAAGGTCTTAAGAACAATAAGAAATATTATATCCGGATTCGTGCTACGATGAGAAAGGGCAAGCGAAAGATCAATGGCCCTTGGGTTAAAACATCTAAGAAGACAAAAGCATAGAGTACGGTATCCTATGAAAATATCCCTGTTATCCAGTAAGTGGGTGCCAGGGATATTTTCTTGCATTAAAAACTTATGATTTTTAAACTAAAATAATTAAAATTCACAAGAAAATGTGATTATTCTGATTGCAAGAAAATGGGTTATGTATTATACTAGAAAGTAAGTTTTGCAAGGTATTGGGTGACAAAAGGATGAGTAAAGTTGTTTTGTATGGAAAATAAAATAAGCGAGGTAATTAAAGTGCTATTGAAATATAACGTATCAAATTTTAAATCTATCGGACACAATATTGAGTTCAGTATGTTCCCAACGACATCAGATATAGATGAGCGATATACGAAGAAAATACAGACAAAAGCTGGAATCTGGAAAGTATTAAAACGAAGTGCTTTTTATGGACCGAATGCATCTGGAAAAAGTAGTTTTATTGAATCTATTGATTATGCAAGAGATTTTATTGTGGATGGAATTCCTTCAGGAAGAGGAACTGGTGTAAATCAGTTCAAAGGAGAGTTTGAAGATTTAGACCAGCAATCTGCATTTCAATTTACTTTTTTAGCAGAAGACAATGAAATCTATGAATATGGTTTTTCTTTGGATTCAAAGCAAGTATATGAGGAGTGGTTAATGATTCTGACAAAAAATGGTTTTGAACCACTATTTGAAAGACAAACGGATGCTGAGGAAAAAACAATAATAGAGATTACCGCTAAGTTTGCACGAAAAAAATCAAAAAATAGGGAATTAGCGGAGCTTTTGAAGGAAACAATTAAAGAGAAACAGAAAAACCAGTTATTTTTATATAAATTATATGATAATGGAGTAAGAAGAGTAGAGCCAGTAATGGAATGGTTTCGGTCTATTCAAGTTATTTTCCCAAACACAAAAGTTCGTTTTTTACCAATTCGAATTAGTAAAGATATGGATTTCCAGAAATTTATATCTAATAGTTTGAGCAAAATGGATACAGGAGTTATACAGGTATCGGCTGTAAGTGATGAAATAGACTTTCATGATTTTGCAGAGAAAGCTCATTTTCCAAAAAAATTAATTCAGGATATTGAAGAAAAAAAGCAGGGAATGTTCAGTATAGGCGGAAAATATTATATTTTCGGAGAAAAGCAGGAAAATCGGATGAGACTTATTCAAATTAAATTCGAACATAGATTAAATTCGAAGAGTGTAGAGTTTGATTTGGAAGATGAATCGGATGGAACTCAAAGATTATTGGATTTGCTGCCAATGCTTTTTGCAATAGATAAAAAGAATAGAAGTATTTATCTTGTAGACGAGATTGATAGGAGTCTTCATACTAAATTATCAAAGTATTTATTGAAACTTTTCTTGGAAAATAGCAATGATGCAAATTGTCAGATTATTTATACAGCACATGATGTAAATTTAATTGATTTTGATGAGTTTTCGCAGGAGGAGATTTGGTTTGTAGAAAAGAAACTAACAGGAGAAACGATTATTAAGCCAATGTCTGATTTTGATGTTAAAAGCGATCAGGATATTTTAAAGGCATATTTGAACGGACGTTTTGGAGCTATTCCAGTGATAAAGGGGGTGTAATAGATGCAGCTTATTCATAGAAGAAGTACGCCCTATACTAATGAAAATCCATATAGATCAAAAAGACCAACTACATCTAAAATTATTTTTTTATCATGTGAAGGAAGTGTCACGGAAGAAGAATATATAGAAGTTTTATCTCGAATTTATGATGGTGTAAAAAGTAGAGTACAAATAATTTCTGTGGCCGAAGATGAAGTACATACACTTCCGAAAAACAGGACGAGAGAGCAGAATCAAGTGTTAGGAAAATCGAAGCCATGGCAATTGGTGGAACGAATTAATAAATTTAGGGAAGAAAAAGAAGAAAAATATGAATTTTCAAAATATCCAGAAGATGAGTTTTGGATTGTTTCAGATGTAGATGATAATCTGGATAATCACAAAATTGAATTTGAAAATGCTATTCAGGAATGTGAAGAAAAGGGCTATAAATATGCAATAAGCAATCCGTTTTTTGAAATATGGTTGTTGTTACATCATGATGAGGTAAGTGAAGAAGATAAAAAATATGCGGTTACTGAAACACATCAATATGAGGCAACAGACCATTTTAGAATTCGGTTAGCTAAAAATGGTGCGCCATTGAAAGGTCAGAAGCATTTGAATTTTGAACATTATTCGGATGAAAAAGTAAGGCTTGCTGTAAAGAGAGCGAAAAACTTGATGGGAGAAAATGAGAAAATTCCTTCTGACTACGGAACATATGTATACAAAATTGTAGAAGAAATATTGGATGTAGTTTAAGATTTTCCAGTGCCCATGTTACATATCGAATCACATGAAATTTATCGATTACAATGGTCGCATTCGGAAAATGATTTTCAGCAATACTACGATATACATAATTCATATCCATAATAAAATATCGAACCTCATTTCTGTTTGGAAAACTTTTAAGATATTTAAAATAAAACAGAAAGGCTCCAAACTCTATTTACCCCTAAGTAAAGTTTAGAGCCAGAAAATATCCCTGTTGTCCAGTAAGTGGGTGACAGGGATATTTTCTTGATAAAGTATGAAATTATACTTGAAATTAGAACATATGTTTGATAAAATATATTTAAGGTACTGCCATATACGGTAGGCGGTTAGCCTCCTCCAGAGAGTTTTAGCTCTGTTTACATAGAAATCCCTTTTGGGAAATTCGTTTGAGGAGGTGTGCTCATGCTCACGATCGAAGGATTCATAGCTGTTATCAGCTTGTGCCTGACTTGTTTTAGTCTTGGCTATTCTTTCGGCAGGAGAGATAGCAGGACACAAAATGACCGCCCATAGTTCTGGCAAACTGAGCGGTCATTCTTAACCATTTAGTTTTATCAGGCTAACCGTCTATCGGTAGTACCTTTCTAACTATTATAATAGCATTACATTTCCTTTATGTCAATCCATGATTCAAAATATTCCATTGCCGGCAAGTACATCTTCTATCCCCAGACGCATGAAATCTGCCATGGAATGATCCCGATATAATTCTCTGAAATATTCCATCAGATTCTGACCTTTGTAAGATTCCTCATAAAAATGATCATGCGCCGGATGTTGGCTTACGCAATATTTTTTCAGGGGCGTTTCAAAAAACAAGGCATCAATGGCTATTTCAGAAAAAATCCAGACAAGGGAGGATGCGTATTGGTCTTTAAACAGCGCATTCCATTTATGAAACCAGTAATAATGAATCAGTTCATGAACACAAGTCTCCAGCATTTCTTCCGATGATTTTCTGTAATTTATATAAATTCGATTGTTCTTAAAATCATAAGGGCAGACACAATTCACGCTCATAAAGGCGCACCACTGCTGTGATTCCAAAGTGCATTCAAATATACTGCGCAATGTACGATTTATTTCGTCGCGATTTTCCTGCCACAGGCAATTCATTTTTTCGATTTTGCCGGCGATTGCTTCGGCACAATTTTTTTGCTCGTTCATAACAATAGTTCGGACAGCTTCTTCTAATTCCGTATTGTTTAGAAGCGCAAGTTCTGTTGGAATATGAAAATATTCGCAGATGTATTTTTTTACACGCATATGCTCTTCATTTAAGGTTAGCAGACTTAATATGCTGTTTATATCTTCTTCAATCGGAACTACGCAAAAAAGAATATCCATGATTCACCTATTCCTTATTTCTGTAAATGAATGTCGCTGCCGGCGCTAAATGCTTTCGCTGCAAATTCCTTCACATCCTCCGGTTTCAAAAAGGGAAGATAGCCGCGAATGTCGCTGCCGGCATTAAATGATTCTGTCGCAAATTCTAAAATATCTTCTGGACTCAAAAAGGGAAGATAGCCGCGAATGTCGCTGCCGGCGCTAAATGCTATTGCTGCAAATTCTTTCACATCCTCCGGTTTCAAAAAGGGAAGATAGATGCAAATATCATTGCCGGCATTAAATGCTTCCGTCGCAAATTCTAAAATATCTTCCTCGTTTAAAAAGGGAAGATAGCCGCCAATGCTTTTGCCGGCGCTGACTTCTATTGCTGCAAATTCTTTGATATCCTCCGAGCCCAGAAAGGGGAGATAGCCGCAAATACTTTTGCCGTTGTTGACTGCTTCCTCTGCAAATTCTAAAATATCTTCCTCGTTCAAAAAGGGAAGATAGCCGCCAATGCTGTTGCCGGCATTAAAATTTTTCCATGCAAATTCTTTCACATCTTCCGGCTCCATAAACGGAAGAAACCTGTTGATGTCTTTTAAAGCCGATTTATTGACGCCATTTACGACTTCTGTAATCTGGTCTGGTTTTAATATAGGCAATACTTCCGTAATGTCCTCTTCGGTGAGTTTTTCAAAATTTTCCGGCTCCTGTTCGGAAGTATTTAACATCATAGTAACTACTTTTGATTCCCCGATTAATTCATCAATAGAAATTTCAAATAATTTGGCAATTTCCGGCAGTTTTTCGATATCCGGCATACTGTTTCCCCTTTCCCAGCTGGAAACCGCCTGATAAGTAATGCCTAATTTATCTGCCAGATTCACTTGTGTCATGTTTCTGCTCTTTCTCAAAGAAAGAATCTTTCTACCAATTTCTTCCATACTAAACATAATGAAACTCCTTTCCTGACTCAGCGGTCATCTGAATATGATTTCATTATACCATACAATCACCACAATGCTATCAAATGGTGTTTGAGTTTTGCCACCGGGAAACAAATTCCAGCGCTTTTTTCATAATGTAAATACAAAAACAGGATTCCACAACACGCTGTCTGTGTAATCCTGCCTAAAGAACAGGGGCACTAGGAATCGAACCCAGCTCTGGAGTTTTGGAGACTCTTATTCTACCGATGAACTATGCCCCTATATGAAATTGTTTCGGTAATTGCACCGACTTACTTATCATACCGTTTTTTTGTCGATTTGTCAAGTAAAAAATGAAAAAAAGCGGAGCTGATTTTTCAGCCCCACTTTGTTAAGAACATAAACACAAGAGTGATGATTAAATGTTCAGTAAATCACTGTATACTTTCAAAGCGCCGTCTGTCTCGTGAGCAAGAACTTTCTTTGCAAGCACTTTACCGAGCTGTACGCCTTCCTGGTCAAAACTGTTGACATTCCATACAAATCCCTGGAACATTACTTTGTTTTCAAAATGAGCCAAAAGGGCACCGAGTGCCTCCGGTGTCAGCTGGTCGCCGATGATAATGCTGGATGGGCGGCCGCCTTCAAAGTTTTTGTTGTTATTTTCGTCCTTTTTACCGCAGGCAAACGCAACGATCTGAGCTGCGACGTTGGCACAGAGTTTCTGCTGGCTTGTGCTGCCCTGGATGTCCACATCGGTTTCTAACTGATTGTTTTTAAAACCGATAAACTGGAGAGGAACGATGTCGGTTCCCTGATGTAACAGCTGGTAGAAGGAATGCTGTCCGTTCGTTCCCGGTTCACCGAAAATGACAGGTCCGGTTGGATAGGAAACCGGTTCGCCAAAACGGTTTACGGATTTACCGTTGGACTCCATATCCAATTGCTGCAAATGAGCCGGGAAACGGCTGAGTGCCTGTGAATATGGAAGGACAGCGGTTGCCGGATAGCCAAGTACATTTCGCTCATATACACCAATCAAAGCATCGAGCATTGCCGGGTTTTTCAGAAGATCTTCGTTTTTCGCAAGAGCATCTTCCTCGGCAGCTCCATTTAAGAAGCGTGCAAATACGTCCGGGCCGAAAGCAAGGGAGAGAACGGCTCCACCGACTGCGGAAGTCGAAGAGAAACGTCCGCCGATATAGTCATCCATAAAGAACGCAGCCAGATAATCGTCGCTCTTTGCCAGCGGAGAAGTCTCGCTGGTAACCGCGATCATATGTTTTGCCGGATCCAGACCGGCTTTTTTCAAAGCATCTTTTACAAAAGATTCATTTGTCAATGTCTCCAATGTGGTGCCGGATTTGGAAACGAGAACGAAGATCGCATGGGCAACATCGGTTGCGTTTAATACTGCAGCGGCATCATCCGGATCTACGTTGCTGATAAATTTTGCGTCCATTTTAAAGGTGTTATTCTTTTTTGCCCAGTTTTCAAGAGCGATGTACATTGCGCGGGGGCCAAGGTCACTTCCGCCGATTCCGATCTGTACTACGGTTGTAAATTTTTCGCCGGCTGCATTGGTGATCTCACCATTGTGGACTTTGTTTGCAAAATCTGCGATCCGTTTTTGCTGGCTTACATAAAACTCGCGCTTGTCAACACCGTCGGCAGTAACCGTTTCGCCAAGCTGGCCACGTGTCAGCTGGTGAAGCACGAGACGTTTTTCGCCAGTATTGATTACGGCACCGTTGTATAATTCTTTATATTTTTCTGCTAATTCAGCTTCTTCCGCCAAAGAGGAAAGCGCCTTCAGGATGTCATCGTTTACCTGCTTGGAAGCATAGTTGTAAGAAAGACCGGCTGCCATCGGTACTTGATAAGTCTGTACACGTTTTGCGCCGTTTTCCCCTGACATGACATCAGCAAGATTTACCTGTTCTTTTTGTGACAATACCTTGTAAGAATCCAAAGTATCCAAATTTTTCCAATTACTCATACAATCCTCCTGTCCGGAGCGTAAAATGCTCCGATATACTTTACCTGCGCTTAGAGGCAGGGCTTCTTAAATAGTAACGATCCGGTATCGTAAACCGCAGTCGTTCCTTTATATTATATAATATAACAGGGCAATCTGCAATGAAAATTTAGAGAACGCCCATGCTTTTTAGCACAAAGATCCATGCGGTCAAAGTGATGGAAGAAAGCAGGGTAGTCAATACGATCACGCTGCTTGTCAGGACAACATCGTTTCCGGTATTCTTTGCCATGATATAGCAGGACACCGTTGCCGGCGAGCCAAGCATGATAAGGATGCCGATCAATTCCTGGCGGCGGTAGCCCATATAGACCGCCGGTGGAAGAAAGATGGCACACAGCAGGATCAATTTAATAAAACTCGCAAGCAGGGTCGGACGTATTTTTTTGATCGCCTTTTTCCCCTCAAACCCGGCTCCGATCGAAAGCAGTGCCAGCGGAGAAGCCGTGGAAGCCAGATACGAGATTCCTTTATTTACAAATGTTGGAAAATGAATATCCAAAAAGGCAAACGGAAGGGCAAATAAAATGCCAAGCAGGATCGGATTTTTGAAAATATTCAGGATCGTATGTTTCATATCCGGATGTTCGCCATTGTCCCCTTTTACAGTCAATATGATCACGGCAAATATATTAAACAGCGGAACGGCGCCGATGATCATCAAAGGAGCCATACCGGCACTGTCATACATATTATCAATAAAAGCAAGTCCGAGTATGGCGGCACTGCTTCGGTACGAAGCCTGGATAAAAGCGCCCTTTTCCGCCTCATTTTTCATGAATTTTTCGGTCAGAAACCAAAGGATCAGGATAATAAACAATGTGACAAAAAAGCAGTACAACACATATTTTAAATCAAAGGAATCGCGGATATTATTTTCTGTCAGATCCTTGAAAACAAGGGCTGGCAGGGCGACATAAAATACATATTTATCCGCGGATTTTGTAAACTCTTCATTGATGATCTTTAAGCGGAACAGCATTTTGCCGAGCACCATGATTAAAAAGATCGGGAGAGTCGCATTTAAACTGTAAAGAAAATTTTCCATTGTTCTGATTCCTTTCTGTAAGTAACGGTTGGCCGGTAAAGACCCGATATCCATTATACATCCGGGGAGCCGAAACAGCAAGACATATCTTGCCCACGCCGGGCATATACATGGAGTAAAGTAAATGGAATGGAGAACGGTTATGAAAAATAAAGGCAGGCTCAACAAGGCTGTACTGCTGGTTGTCTGTATGCTGACAGGGCTTTTTCTCTGTGGCTGCGGACAGATATCCACCGGTCAGGATAAGGAAGAGGGAACCGAATGCGATTATACCGTTGTCGCCATGCGCGACTGCCCGGAAGAACTTTTAAAGAATCTGGAGGAAAAGAAGATAAATTCGTTTCAAATGACATACCAGGATGGAACCTATCTATATATGGCGGTAGGATATGGAGAACAAAAAACAGGAGGATACAGTATTTTAGTCAAAAAAATGGCAGAAACAAAGGATAAAATTTTTCTTAAAACAGAATTAAGAGGTCCGTCAAAAGAAGAAACTGTCTCGCAAAAGCCGAGTTTTCCGTATGTTGTAATAAAAACGGAAAATAAAACAAAAGAGGTTGTGTTTGAGGCACATTAGCAAATAAACTTGTAATTTTTGGATTTTCGGGGTATAATATAAAATATGCTGATGCATGTAAAGGTCGTCAGGCTTCGCTTGATGGCAGGATATAATATACATTGCAAATTTTTAAAAGATGAAAGAGGGATGAAAACAATGTTGATCAAGAGAATCCGCTCGAAGATATATGAGTGGAGAAATATGATTGGCATGATAGCGTGGGACGTCGTGCTTGGTGCGGCGCTTGTTTTTTTCTTAAATGTAGCGTTGTTAAATGTGTCAAATATGCTGTTGAAAGTTGCACTGATGGCATTTTCTGTAGCTATCATTGCATTTTCCATTGTGGTAAAGTACGTACTTTTTTACCAGAAAACAGGAGTAGATGACATTACCGGTGGAAAGAACAAGAGAGAATTTGAAAGAATTGCGAGTGTTTTATTACAGGGCGAAGGTGATTTTGCCCTTGTATATGCCAATATTGACCGGTTTAAATTGGTCAACGAACTGTATAGCGATGAAGAAGGTGACAAGGTTCTGCGGGAAGTTCACAGATTGATCGATGAGGAGATCCTGAACTGGGATGAGGTTTCCGGGCGTATTATGGCAGATAACTTTGGTATGCTATTACGGTTTCATTCGATGAAAAAATTAGAGCACCGGCTGAATCGTTTAAATGAACAACTGAGTCATTTGACGGATATACAGGGTACTTCTTACGGGCTGCGTCTGTTTTTTGGAGTATACCTTGTGGAAGACAAGACGATGCCGGTTTCGGCAATGTTAGAGCGCGCCAATCTGGCTTTGAAAAAGACATTGCAGATGCCGCAGCAGTTGAAAAAGATTGGTGTCTATGATGAAAAAGAACATCGCAAATTAGAGCGGGAAAAACATCTGGAGATGCGGATGGAACAGGCATTGAAAGATGGCGAATTTATTCCGTATCTTCAGCCTAAATATGAATTGGCACATGAGACGATTGCCGGGGCGGAGGCTTTGGTAAGATGGGTGTCTCCGGAAGAGGGCATGATTTTTCCGGGAGAATTTATCCCATTGTTTGAAAAAAACGGTTTCATTGTGGAACTCGATCTGTTTATGTTCGAGCAGGTATGTAAAATGATCGAAAACTGGTATCACAAGGGGTATCGTATTATCCCGGTTTCGGTTAATATGTCGAGAGGGCATTTTCTGGTGCCAAACTTTTTCGACAGTTACCGTGAGATATTACAGCGGTACGATGTGCCGGAAGGAAGTATTGAGATTGAACTGACGGAATCCCTGTTCTTTAATGAGATTTCGGAGATGACGGATCTTGTGAATAAAATTCATGAAGCGGGTATGAAATGTTCGATCGATGATTTTGGAAGCGGATATTCTTCTTTAAATATGTTGAAAGATATTAAAGTGGATGCGTTGAAGTTAGACCGTGTGTTCTTTGTGGAAACCGAAGAGGACAAGCGTGGAAAAGATATTATCAACAGCATTCTTCATCTGGCGCAGAACCTGCATTTGAAGACAATATCCGAAGGGGTTGAGATCCGATCCCAGGTTGAATATCTGAAAGCAATGGATTGTGACTATATCCAGGGATTTGTATTTGCAAAGCCAATGCCGGTCAAAGATTTCGTAAAGATCGCATTTGCAAAGAGTGCATAACATCATAAATAATAGAGAGATCCTGTTTCAAGGGTGCCGCGTGTACAGAAAAGCGCCGGGACATCCGGGAAACAGGATCTTTTGTTACATATATAACCGCTTACGGCTGCGATAACGTATTCTGCGGTATAAAATTTCCTGGTATAACAGAATGACGGTTAAGGGAAGAAGTGTTTCAAAAGAATCCGTTTCATCCGCCGGGAGAGAGTCTTTCAGAACTTTTTTTGCCATTCGCTCCAATGTGATCTTATCCGGGTATGAATCAAACAGGATGCTTCCCTCGTATTCCAGATGGTCGCAGCATTCTTCAATCTGATTCAGTAGTTTTTTACACATTTCCGGGTATAATTGTTTCATATATTGGAAATCATGTTCGAATTCTATCAATTTTCCGGCTCCCAGGATCGGTGGGATACCCGGAGTCAGTGCAGAACCCGGGAAGTAATCATAAAAGGTGGAAATCGGTGTATTCATAGCAGAGTCCTTTCTGGCGCATAAATTTCGCAGATGTTTTACCCATATTATATGAAAGAATAAAAAAAGTGTGTTTTCTCATCTTGCCCTGTTCTTTCAACTGTGATACACTATTGAGAGAACTACGTGATGATATAAAGAAGTTAGAATCGAGGATTTCAATGGTTAAATATATTTATAAAGTTGTTGTTTTAATGATTATATTTTGTGGAGCGCTTTTTTTCTTTGGCAGCCGTCTGCAGAGCGACAGTTACGAGACGGGGCAGGTCGTGGAGGCCGGCAGTGAGTCATTTCCGTATCTTACTCTGAAAAGCCAGGGAATTACGATGAACCGCCTGTTTGGTTACAGCGGAGTGCTGGACGCCAACATTGTGCGGGAATCCATTACACCGCTTGCGGCAGATAAGACGATGAGTGTTGTCATCGGCGGCACAAAGACAAAAATTGTAAAAATGCAGTATGAGATCATAGACAAAGATACTCTTGAAGTGTACGAAAAAAAGGAACTTAATGCTGTTTCGCAGGACACGGAGCAGGTTGATCTGATCTTTGAATATGGTTTTAAGACAAGTACGGAGTATATCCTTGCGATTACGGCGACAACCGAATCGGGTCGAAAGATTCATTATTATACCAGATTAAAATACTATATGGAGAATTCCAATTTGCAGGAAAAACTTGCATTTGCGATGAAATTCCATGAAGATACGTTCAACAAATCCAAGGCAGAGGAACTCAGCCGGTATCTGGAGCCGGATGGAACGTCGGCCAATGATACATTGGCAGAAGTCAATATTAAATCTGACAGCGATCTGGTAACCTGGGGGAAACTTTCTCCAAAAAAGGTATCGGAGCCGGTTCCTATTGTAAAAGAATACAATATGGAGACTGCCTGTTTTCAGTTGAATTATTATGTCAAAGGCAAGACGGCAACGGGGAAGGAAACGTACCGCGTCAATGAATTTTACCGTATCCGTTATGCCGGCGGCAGAGGATATCTTCTTAATTATGAACGGACGATGGAAACCGTTTTTGATGCAGGTCTTACGAGTGTGCAGAAAAATCAGATCAAGATAGGAATCACCAATGATACGTCGATGGATCTGATGAACAATGAAAACACAAAGCAGTTGTTTTTTGCCAGAGAAGGCAATCTGTACTGCTATGATATGGATAAAAGCAAAAATGTAATTACCAAATTATATTCTTCGTACAGCGAAAAGGCACCCTATGAGTACCGTGAAAATGCTGTGCCGCAGATGCGTCTTCTTAAAACCGATGACGATGGAAATCTTTATTTTGCAGTTGCGGGGTATGTGCCGAGAGGGCAGTATGAGGGAAAAGTGGCAATTGTTCTGTACAAATATGCAGCAAAGGAAGAAGAGATTGAGGAACTTGTGTATCTTCCGATCGACACAACAGAACAGCAGCTCAATAAGGATTTCAATAATTATGGTTATGTCAGCGGTAAAAATGTGTATTATTTTGCTGTTGCCGGTACGGTATATGCCTATAATATGGAGTCCCACCGATTGACAAAATTGGCAGAAAATGTCACAAACGGAAGTTTCCAGATCATTCGGAGCATAACGAAAAAAGAGGCGGGAAAGACAGTACAGTTTGATTGTTTTGCCTGGTCGGATAATCTGGAAAAAGGATATGGAGAGGAATTGACGGTCTTTAATCTGGAAACCGAAGAAAAGACCATCTTAAAACCGGAAAACGACGCCTGCTTCATTCGGCTGCTCGGTGTGATCAACGATAAAGTGATCTATGGTTATGTGAAGAAAACCGATATCACATCGAAGACGACAGACGAAGAGATGGCGCCATGTTATAAACTTGTAATTGCCGATGAAAAAGGAACTCCCGTGAAAACGTATGAACAGAAAAATGTATACGTGAAGGAAGTCACGGTTCAAGGAAATGTTATGACGTTGTCCCGTGTGAAACGGCAGGGCAAAAAATCCTATAGACAAATTTCAGACGACAGTATCCTGAACCAGACAGAGTATAAGACAAGCGCCTACCAAATGCAGTCGAGAGTGACGGACACTGCACAGACAGAGTGGTACATTGGCTTTCCGGCAAGTTTTACCATTGATAAAGTGCCGGAGTATAAGGTGGCAGAAGAGAAGATCATGACAAGTGCGCGTGCCGTGCATCTTGATGAGATCCGAGTACCGCAGTATTATGTATATGCTCTTGGAAAAATTACAGAAGCCTATGAAAAACCGGTTCTGGCAATTCAAAAAGCCGATGAACAGATGGGAGTGGTAGTTTCGCGTACCCATCATGTGGTCTGGGAGAGAAGCGGAAGTTTCCTTATGAACAGCATTGCCGGTATCGAGATGCAGAAAGCAGGGGGACAGATAACAAATCTTGCGGCCTGTGCCTCTATGGTTTTAAAAGCCAATCATATTTCGGTTGACGCAGCGGCGCTGGCAAAGAAAAAAGCGGCGGTATATCCGATGCTTGCGCAATATATGGAAGAACCAATGAATCTCACCGGCGCAACCCTGGAACAGGTGTTGTATTTTGTAAGTAATAACAAATATGTGATCGCGATGACAGGGGATTCTACCGCTGTAGTAATAAGCGGATATGATACCAAAAATATCACAGTATATGATCCGGCATCGGGAAATGTAACAACGATGAAACGAACGCAGGCTGAAAAATTGTTTAAAGACAACGGAAACAGTTTCTTTAGCTATTTGAATTAGAAAAGAGGGATCCAATGGAGAAATTGATTAAAATGGCGATGGAAGCCAGAGAGAGGTCATATTGTCCCTATTCCGGCTTTGCAGTGGGTGCGGCTTTGCAGACTGCGGATGGAAAAATTTACCAGGGATGCAACATTGAAAATGCAGCATTTACTCCGACCAATTGTGCCGAGCGGACTGCTTTTTTCAAGGCGGTAAGCGAAGGAAAAAGAGAATTCTGCCGCATTGCCATCGTCGGCGGAAAAAAAGGAGATCCTTTGGAAATGACTTCTCCCTGCGGGGTCTGTCTGCAGGTGATGCAGGAATTCTGCGATCCGGATACGTTTGAAGTTGTACTGGCGGCGGGAGAAAGTGAAACTAAAATCTTGAAATTACGTGAATTACTGCCGTATGGTTTTGACCTGGAGAAAGGAAAGTAGCGATGTATTTACCGGAAAAATTTTGTGATGAGATGAAGCGGATCCTCGGAGAAGAATATGAGGATTATCTTGCTTCTATGGATGCAACAAGAAAATACGGACTTCGCGTGAATACAGCGAAGATTTCGGTGGAAGATTTTTTGAAGATATCACCATTTGAACTGACTCCGATCCCTTATATTCCAAACGGATTTTTTTATGATGAAAAGGAGCAGCCTTCCAAGCATCCGTATTATTTTGCCGGACTGTATTATCTGCAGGATCCGAGTGCGATGACGCCGGCATCCCGGCTTCCGGTAGAAGAGGGAGATGTCGTTTTGGATCTTTGTGCAGCTCCGGGGGGAAAAGCGACAGAACTGGGAGCCAAATTACATGGTACCGGACTTTTGATCGCCAATGACATCAGCAGCAAACGTGCCAAGGCGCTTTTGAAAAATATTGAATTGTTTGGCGTGGAAAATAGTTTTATTGTGACGGAATATCCGGCGAAACTTGCGGAATATTTTACCGGTTTTTTTGACAAGATCCTGATTGATGCCCCTTGTTCGGGCGAAGGAATGTTCCGCAAAGATCCGGCTATGGTCAAGGCCTGGGAGCAGAACGGACCGGAGTTTTATGCCAAATTGCAGAGAGAGATTTTAGCGCAGGCGGTGCCGATGTTAAAAGACGGCGGGATGCTGCTGTATTCCACATGCACATTTTCTCCTATGGAAGATGAGGGAAGCGTGGAATATCTTTTGTCGCTCGATCCGGCATTAAAACTTGTGGATATGGAAGGGTATTCGGGGTTTGTAAAAGGAAATCCGGAGTGGATCGGCAGCGACAACAAAGAAATAGAAAAATGCGTCCGGATGTTTCCACACAAATTGGAAGGCGAGGGACATTTTTTGGCGCTTTTGAAAAAAGGTGAAAAAACGCCGACTAAAAATGTAAAATTTTCCCAAAAACGAAAAGGCTTAAAAGGGGAAGAAAAGGCTTTGTTTGAACAATTTTCCGGTCAATTAAACCGTGTATTTGATCCGGGACGTCTGGAAAGCAAAAATGGTATGGTCTATTATATGCCCGAAGAACTTCCGGATATGAAGGGGCTTCGGTTTCTCCGCAGTGGCCTGTTTATGGGAGAAATGAAGAAAAAACGGTTTGAACCGAGCCAGTCGCTTGCGATGGCGTTAAAGAAGGAAGACTGTACAAAACGGATTGAATTTTCGGCAGAGGACGAAGAAGTATTCCGCTATCTGAAAGGGGAGACAATCCCGTTGAAACCGGAGCAGATCGTGGAAGAAGGCGGAAAATCCGGAGGATGGTATCTCGTCTGTGTGGATGGCTACCCGCTTGGTTGGGGAAAGGCAGCAGGGATGACCTTGAAGAACAAATACCATCAGGGATGGCGTCTGATGTAACAAAGAATCACTTGATTTTTAACGTCAGGTTCATTACAATAGAAAGAAAACGGAGAGAAGCAATGGAAGAAAAATATGAAATAGATGTTCAATTGGACAAAAAGACACTGGATCATTTTCTGATCCGTAACAATTTTCTGCGTGCAGGAGGAGTGGCGGGATTATTGATCAGTTTTGCGGCTATTTTGGGACTGATTGTATTTTGGAAGGAATTTGCCACCTCCCAGCGTGTGATCCTGGTGTTTTTAGGAGCTATGTTTACCATTATCCAGCCTGTGGGTATTTTACTGAAAGGCAGAAACCAGTTAAAAAGCGGGGCATTCCGCAAGCCGTTTCATTATACTTTTTCCGAGGAAGGGATTCAGGTGAAAAACATTGCGGGAACCGTACAGGTGCAGTGGCAGCAGATCCGGAAAGTGATCGTTACCCGCGAGGCGATGTACATTTATATGAATTCCGTGTCAGCGCTCATTATACCTGCGCATGAATGCGACGGCAGTTTTGAGCAGATTGCCATTCTGGTAAAAAAGAAATGTGAAGGCAGAAAAAAGAGAGGGCAGAGATCGTGATGGACAAAGTGACGTTAGACAGTAATTCGGAAAAAGAGACATTTCTGCTTGGAAAACGATTTGGAACCCAGGCCAAGGCAGGAGATATTTATCTGCTCCATGGGGATCTTGGAGTAGGCAAAACGGTATTTACCAAAGGTTTTGCAGAAGGACTGGGGATTGAAGAGCCGATCACAAGCCCGACTTTTACGTTGATTCAGGAATATGAACAGGGACGGCTTCCGTTTTACCATTTTGATGTATACCGAATTGGAGATCCGGAAGAAATGTATGACCTCGGAGTGGAAGAATATTTATTTGGAGAGGGAGTCTGCCTCATTGAGTGGCCTTCCCGGATCGCAGAGATTTTACCGGATACCTGTAAAAATATCTGGATCGAAAAAGACCTTGAAAAAGGATTTGACTACCGTTGCATAACCTGCGACAGTGAAGGAGGCATAGAACGATGAAAATACTCGGACTCGATAGTTCCGGACTGGTGGCGGCCACAGCGCTGGTGTCAGATGGGATTTTGACGGCAGAATATACGATTCATAATAAGAAAACACATTCTCAGACGCTGATGCCGATGATAGCAGAGATGCTTTCGATGGCAGGGACAGAACCGGGAGAACTCGACGCGGTTGCCGTCTCAGAGGGACCGGGATCGTTTACGGGACTTCGTATCGGTGCTTCCATAGCAAAAGGACTTGCCTGGACATTGAAAATTCCTATCATACCGGTATCCTCCCTTATGGGACTTGCCGCCAATGTGGAGACGCCGGGACAGATTGTCTGCCCGATCATGGATGCACGAAGAAACCAGGTGTATACGGCAGTTTATGAGACGACGGAGACATTGCCGGTGCAGCTTGCAGAGCCGGATGTGATCCCGATCGAGGACGCACTTGCGCGGGCAGAACAGGCGGGAGAACAAATTGTTTTCCTGGGAGATGGCGTGCCGGTGTTCCGGACACGGATATTGGAAAAAATAGGAAATCAATGCCGCTTTGTCACCCCGACAAGACGATATCAGTCGGCGGCAAGCATTGCGCTTCTTGGGCAGTATCTGTATGAAAAGGAAGCCTATGTACAGGCTGAACAGTTCGCGCCGGTTTATCTGCGTAAGTCGCAGGCGGAGCGCGAAAGAGAAGAAAAAAATACATAATTCGTCAATTTTTCAAATTTTTACAACTGGAATTTTCATGTCACATCTATTATAATACAAGTAGTATTTTGCGAAATGAGCGGAGTGATGAAATATGAAAAAGTATACGGTTTGTAATCAGTGTGGAAAACATTTTTTGTACAAAAATGACATTTTACAGGAAGATGTGCTTGTGGTGCACAAGGAATGGGGCTATTTTTCAGAAAAAGATCTCCAGATCCATTCCTTTGCATTGTGCGAGCAGTGCTATGATCGTTTTATACAGTCGTTTGCTGTGCCTGTAGAGGTCGAGGAAAAGACGATGGTAACGGATTAGAAGGAGGATTACGTGTTAGATGTTTGTTTGCTTGGCGCCGGAGGTATGATGCCTCTGCCTAAAAGAGCATTAACGGCGCTGATGACAAGATATAATGGAAGCAGTTTATTGATCGACTGCGGAGAGGGAACTCAGGTTAGTATACGCGAACAGGGATGGAGCTTTCACCCGATCGATACGATATGTATTACCCATTTTCATGGTGACCATATCAGCGGCCTGCCGGGGCTTCTTTTGTCAATGGGAAATGCAGAACGGACAGAGCCGATCTTACTGATCGGACCAAAAGGATTGAAAAAAGTTGTGGAGTCGCTGCTTATCATTGCCCAGGGGCTTCCTTTTGAAATACGTTATCACGAGATTGAAGGAGAGGAAGAGGACATTATATGTAAGGGATATCATATTCATGCTTTTAAGGTGAAGCATAATGTGGTATGCTATGGGTATACGATAGAGATTCCACGCAGCGGAAAATTTGATGTGGAGAAGGCAAAAGCCAATCAGATTCCAATGAAAGCGTGGAGTGCATTGCAGAAAAAGGATTCCGTTGAAATCGATGGAGTAACCTATTATGCGCATCAGGTGCTCGGACCGGCAAGAAAGGGGATTAAACTTACGTATTGTACCGACAGCCGGCCGGTAGAGCGGATCGTGGACTGCGCGAAAGAGTCGGATCTTTTTATCTGCGAAGGAATGTATGGGGAAAAAGAAAAACTGGCAAGTGCCAAAGAAAAGAAACATATGACTTTTTACGAAGCTGCCGAACTTGCTAAAAAGGCAAATGTGCAGGAGATGTGGCTGACACATTACAGCCCGTCTTTGATACATCCCGAAAACTACATGGGGGAAGTGAGGAAAATATTTCCAAATGCATATCCGGGAAAAGACCGCAAGTTCCGTGAGATTAGCTTTGAAGAGTAAGGAGGGATTTTGATGGAACGAAGAATGCCAAAACGTCATATACAGCAGACAAAGCCGCCGGCAAAGAAACTGGCAAAAAATATATCGAGTTTTGCCTTTTTTGCGGGACTGCTTGTCATTGTTGCCATTGCATTTTTTAATGTTCATAAAGACAAAACGGAAGATGCGGCAACGTCGAGTAATAATGTATCCGAGGCGGAGCGGCTGATCTCCAAAGATTTAGAGGTGGGATATCCGGATACTCCGGCAGAAGTGGTGAAATTGTTTGGAAGGATCAACCAGTGCATATACAATTCCGATATGGCGGACAAACAGTTTGACGAACTGCTGACCCAGATGCGCCTGTTATACAGCAACAGCCTTCTTTCCCAGAATTCGTTTGAAGAGCAGCGGGAAGATCTGAAAGCTGAAATTAAAGCGTTCCGCGAGGTCAAACGGCGAATTGTTAATTATACGGTAGAAAAAAGCAGTTCAGTACAATATAAAACCATAGAAAACCAGGACTGTGCTTTTGTCCAGATGGCATATTTTATGAGTGAAAAGGGAAATTATACAAAATCTTTTCAAGATTATATTTTGGTAAAAGAAAATGGTAAATGGAAAATTTTGTCATTCAAAAAGAATGTTTCCCAAAATGCGCAGGAACAGAAAGGATAAGAAACATGGACGATATAACTTTGTTAGCGATAGAAAGTTCTTGTGATGAGACGGCAGCAGCCATTGTTGTAAACGGAAGAAAGGTTCTTTCCAATGTTATTTCATCGCAAATTGATATACATAAACTGTATGGAGGAGTGGTTCCGGAAATCGCATCGCGCAAGCATATCGAGCAGATCAACCAGGTGATCGAGCAGGCTTTTACGGAGGCAGGAAAAACGCTGGATGATGTGGATGGAATCTGTGTGACGTATGGACCGGGGCTGGTAGGTGCCCTGCTTGTCGGGGTAGGTGCTGCCAAAGCAATCAGTTATGCCAGCGGCAAACCTTTGATCGGAGTCCACCATATAGAAGGTCATATATCGGCAAATTATATCTGCCATCCGGAATTGGAGCCGCCATTTTTGTGTCTTGTTGTATCCGGAGGGCACAGTCACCTTGTCCTTGTCAAAGATTACGGCAACTATGAGATTATTGGCCGTACGCGCGACGACGCGGCAGGAGAAGCCTTTGATAAAGTAGCGCGTTCCATTGGTCTGGGATATCCGGGCGGCCCAAAGATCGACGCTCTTGCACCAAGTGGAAATAAAGATGCGATTGCTTTTCCGCGTGCGTCAGTAGAAAATGCTCCGTATGATTTTAGTTTCAGTGGAGTAAAGTCAGCCGTTCTCAATTATATCAACGGATGTAAAATGAAAGGAATCGAATATTCACAGGCAGATATTGCGGCGTCGTTTCAGGAGGCGGTAGTAGATGTCCTGGTTCAGCATACCATGCTTGCGGCAAAAAATTACAACATTTCCAAGATCGCGATGGCAGGCGGAGTGGCATCGAATAAAGGTCTGCGCGCCAAAATGAAAGAAGAATGTGAAAAGAGAAAGTATAATCTGTACTATCCGGAACCTGTCTTTTGCACAGACAACGCAGCCATGATCGGAGCAGCCGGATATTATGAATATATCCAGGGGGTACGCAGCGGTCTGGACTTAAATGCCGTTCCCGGATTAAAACTGGGAGAACGGTAAATGGCGGAAATAGGGAGTTAAACCGACAGCTGCGGGGAGCGCTTGATTTTCTATGCAAAAAAATCAAAAAAATTGTTGACAAGCATTTATATTTTTGGTATACTATTCAAGCAACGTTTGGAGAGGTGTCCGAGTGGTTTAAGGAGCCGGTCTTGAAAACCGGTGACTCCGAAAGGGGCCGTGGGTTCGAATCCCACCTTCTCCGTTTCGAGTTACAACTCGATACAAGTGAATACCGTTTTTGGATTCAGCTGGAGAAGTACCCAAGTGGCTGAAGGGGCTCCCCTGGAAAGGGAGTAGGTCGTTAATAGCGGCGCGAGGGTTCAAATCCCTCCTTCTCCGTTTGTCAAGCGGCATAAAATCATAGAAGCAAGTTGATTCTTTGCGCGATGGTTTGAAGCCTGAAAATGTTAAAAAAAGTCTTGACAAAACCAAATGAATTTGATAAGATGTTATCTGTTGACGCGATAAAGAAATGACAAAATGAAAATAAAAAAGTGTTGACAAAGTCAAAGAGATTTGATATAATATCTTTTGCTGACGCAAAAGCGGCAGCACAGAACCTTGATAACTGAACAGTGAAACAACCCTGAAAATTCAAATATATATTGAGTTTTCAGAATCAATAAGATTGATTCCTGAAGATTCTTTTGAAATTTTCATTGAACGTTTCTTAAAAAAGAAACACCAGTAAAAGAACTCATATTTATTAAATATGAAGTGCTTAACTGAAC
>ERZ808252.1157-NODE-1157-length-20817-cov-3.365668_pt1 | contig 20817 bp, 20 predicted proteins | sample MGYA00521242_ERZ808252 | MGnify/ENA primary metagenome ERZ808252 (study PRJEB31516, sample SAMN03275581) | gut metagenome | biome: mammalia-associated habitat; material: feces | host: Papio cynocephalus | place: Kenya | collected 2012-08-07 ...
TGTCATTGCGGTGCGGGTGTCCGGTGGACACCTCTGCGAAGCAGAAGCACCGACCGAGCCGGCAGGCGAGACCGCCGTTAGGTGCGCGGCAATCCGTTTCTCTTTTTAAAGGAGGCGGATTCTTTCGTGCTTTGCACTCAGAATGACACACAATTTAGTTATTGCGAATACTTGTGGCGTGCGGTTATACTTTCGTTTACCTGTCATTGCGAGTGACAAGTCGTTTTATATTTTCTTAAAAATTTTAACTTGCTTATTCTGCTTTTTGCAGTTTTCTATAACATATTTTGTGCCGTGCGATTCGCCGTCCCAAAATGCCAATACCTCGTCGGCATAGGCTATAATTTGCAAATTGCGTTTAAGCGGTGCCGAACGGCTGTATTTTTTATATTCGGGCAAAAACTCGGTCAACTTTATTTTGTGCGATAAAGTTCCGTATTATAATTAAATTATAATTCCGTAACGGAATTATGTCAAGGAATATTCACCTTATAATTATTAAAAAATATTATCGGTGATTATATGAAACTCAGAAAAAGCGAATACGGAACCTGTAATATGATAGGCGAAAATGTTGAGCGCTTGCGAAAGGAAAAGGGGATAAAGCAAAAGGATTTTATTGCAAGGCTTCAGACTATGGGGCTTGATATAAACCCTACAAGCTATTCAAAGCTTGAGGGACAGTTAAGAATTTCAACCGATAAAGAGGTTTATTATATTTCAAAGGCGTTAAATGTTCCGATTGAGGTTTTATTTAAAAAATAGTTACTTATATTGCCTTAAATTTACTGTTGACAAATTAAGTTTATATGTTAAAATAATAAATGAACTGAATACAGTCCTTATCAAGAGTGGCGGAGGGGACCGGCCCTGCGAAGCCCGGCAACCTGATTTATTTCAAGGTGCCAATTCCGGCGGATTATCCGAAAGATGAGGTTTTACACCGCTCTTTTTCGGGGCGGTTTTTATTTTGGAAAGGAAGTACAGTATGTCAAAAATGCTTTTCACGTCCGAATCGGTAACAGAGGGTCACCCCGATAAGGTGTGCGACCGTATATCCGACGCTATTTTGGACGAAATTTTAAAAAACGACTCTAAAGCCCGCGTTGCCTGCGAAACCTTCTGCACAACAGGCAGTATTACCGTAATGGGCGAAATAACGACTGAATGTTACGTTGATATTCCGCAGATAGCGCGCGACGTTGTGTGCGAGATAGGCTATGACAGTCCCTCCGCCGGATTTGACGGAAACACCTGTGCGGTTATGACGGCAATTGATAAGCAATCGCCCGATATTGCCATGGGCGTTGACAGCTCGCTTGAATATAAAGAGGGCGAGGAGGATATATATAACCTTAACGGCGCGGGCGATCAGGGTATGATGTTCGGTTATGCGTGCGACGATACGCCGGAGCTTATGCCGCTGCCGATATCCCTTGCGCACAAAATGGCAAAAAAGCTTACCGAGGTACGCAAAAGCGGCGAGCTTTCCTATTTAAGACCGGACGGAAAAACGCAGGTTACCGTTGAGTACGACGGCGGAAAACCCGTGCGCGTGGACGCAGTGGTAGTATCCTCGCAGCACAGCGCGGATATAAGCCTTGATACGCTCAGATCCGATATACTTGAAAAGGTTATAAAGGCTACCGTTCCCGCAAAGCTTTTAGACAGTGACACAAAAATATATATCAACCCCACGGGACGTTTTGTTGTGGGCGGTCCGCAGGGAGATACGGGGCTTACGGGAAGAAAAATAATCGTTGATACCTACGGCGGCTATGCGCGCCACGGCGGCGGCGCATTTTCGGGCAAGGATCCCACAAAGGTAGACCGCAGCGCCGCATACGCCGCGCGTTACGTTGCAAAAAATATTGTGGCGGCAAAAATTGCCTCTAAGTGCGAGGTTCAGTTAGCGTATGCCATAGGCGTGGCGCACCCCGTGTCGGTTATGGTGGACACCTTCGGCACCGGCAAATACGACGATGAAAAAATTGCCGAGGCTGTAAACGCAGTATTTGATCTGCGCCCCTCTGCGATAATAGACAAGCTTGATTTAAGAAAACCGATTTACAAGGAGCTTTCGGCATACGGCCATATGGGCAGAACGGATCTTGATTTAAGCTGGGAAAAGACCGATAAAGCCGAAAATTTAAAAAAATACTTGACAAAATAAAATACCGTGATATAATTGATGATACAAAGAAGCAGTACGTTTTTCGTCTCACCCTGTCGGCAATCGGGCTGAAGGGTTAATAAAAATTCAGGCATTTATTGTTTGGTGTTTTTATGCGCGGGCGAATTTCGTCCGCGCTTTTTAATTAAAGAATTGCAGTTATGCAGTTCTGCTGCAACACGAAATACGGAGGTGCATCAACATCAGCAGCAAAGAGCTTTCCATCAATGAAAACATAAGGTTTAAAGAGGTTCGTACTATCGGGTCAGACGGTTCCCAGCTCGGCATTATGCCGGTTGCAAAGGCGCTTGAAGCCGCCTATGCGGCAGATCTTGATCTGGTTTGCATTTCGCCTAACGCTCAGCCGCCCGTTTGCAAAATAATGGATTACGGCAAATACCGTTTTGAACAGGCAAAGCGTGAAAAAGAGGCAAAGAAAAACCAAAAAACGGTTGAGATCAAGGAAATACGTTTGGGACTCAGTATAGACGTTCACGATTTCGAGACAAAGGGAAAACACGCAATGCGTTTTCTTGACGAGGGCAACAAGGTTAAGGTTTCTATCCGTTTCAGGGGCAGAGAGCTCGGCCACCCCGAAATAGGTCTTGATACCATGAAGCGTTTTGCCGAGTATTGCGCGGAGCACGGTTCTGTTGAAAAACCGGCAAAAATGGAAGGCAGAAATATGCTGATGTTTTTAGCCCCTAAATCGGGTAAATAACAGCAGTTGAATTTTATTAGGGAGGACTTACAATGCCTAAGATCAAAACTCACAGCGGCGCAAAAAAGCGCTTTAAGCTCACTAAAACCGGTAAGGTTAAACGTGCTCATGCTTTCAAGTCGCACATTCTCAACAAGAAGACAACCAAACGTAAAAGAAATCTTCGCAAAGTTGTTACCGCAGACGTAACCAACGTAGCTAAGATCAAGAAAATGATTCCTTATAAATAAGGAACGGTTTATAGTGGAGGTATAAGACATGGCACGTGTTAAGGGTGCGTTGGCAACACGCAAAAGAAGAAATAAAACTTTAAAGCTTGCAAAGGGTTATTTCGGCGCAAAATCAAAGCTTTTTAAAACAGCTAAAGAAGCCGTAATGAAATCCGGCAACTATGCATACATCGGCCGCAGACAGAAAAAGCGCGATTTCCGTCGCCTTTGGATTACCAGAATTTCAGCTGCCTGCAAAATGAACGGTATCAATTATTCCACCTTTATTAACGGTCTTAATAAAGCCGGAATTCAGATCAACCGTAAAATGCTTGCCGACCTTGCGGTAAACGACGCCGCCGGCTTTGCAACTCTTGTTAAAGCCGCAAATAAGGCTCTCGAAAAGTAATTTTTTTCGCCCGAGGTTTTAAACTTCGGGCGACTTTGTATTTTTTAAGGAGCGCTGATATGAGGACTTTTAATATAATTACAAGTCGCGAAAATCCGCTTATCAAGCTTGTTGCCGCCTTGCAGGTATCGTCTGAAAAGCGTAAACGCAACGGCCTTTTTGTTCTTGAGGGGCTGCGTATATGCAAGGACGCGTGCGACAACGGAATCAGGTTTGATAAACTGATAGTTTCCGACGCGGCGGCGGAAAAGTATGCCGCCGATACAGAAAAATTTTCTTTAATATCAGACGAGTGCTATAAAATTCCCGATTCGCTTTTTAAAAAAATAAGCGATACAAAAACGCCGCAGGGCATAATAGCGGTTGCAAAAATGCCGGCGCTCGGCTCTTACGGTATAGATAAAAACGGCAAATACATAGCGCTTGAAAATGTGGCGGACCCCTCTAATCTGGGCGCGGTTTCAAGAACTGCCGAGGCGCTTGGGGTAAACGGCATCATACTTTCGTCGGACGGGTGCGACCCGTATTCCCCTAAAGCGCTTCGCGCCTCTATGGGAACGCTTTTGCGTGTGCCCGTTTTTGTTACCGAAAGCTTTGCCGAAACGCTTAAAAGCACAGGTCTTAAGCGCTATGCCTGCGTTGTTGATAAAACCGCCGAAAGCATAAAGGAGCAGAGCTTTGAAAACGGTTCGGTGGTTATGATAGGAAACGAGGCTAACGGCCTTACCGACAGTGCAAAGCAATCGGCGGACGTTTTGGTTACCATACCTATGACAGGCAGAGCCGAATCGCTTAACGCGGCGGCGGCAGCCGCAATAGCAATGTGGGAAATGATGAAATGACGGAATATTATATTCGTTTAGGATATGCTTTGGGCGCAGGCAATATAAGGGCAAAGCGCGCGCTTGAATATTTCGGCAATGCCGAAAATATTTTTAAAGCTTCCGATAAGGAACGCGCCGAATCGGGTATTTTTACAAAAAACGAGCTTTTGCGTATTAAAAATTCGCAAAACGCGGCTGCTCTTGAAACGCTTGAAGAATGTAAGGAAAACGGAATTGACATTATATGCTACGGGGATAAAAATTACCCTTACTGCCTTTCGGTTACAGACGACGCGCCCGCGCTTTTGTATGTAAAGGGCACTATGCCCGACTTTGATAATATACCTGCCGTTTGCATTGTGGGACCGCGAAAGGTTACCGAAAAGGGTAAAATGGCTTCGTATTCCATTGCAAGGCGTTTGGCGTTATCGGGAATGACGGTTGTAAGCGGCGGCGCGCTCGGCTGCGACTCTGCCGCGCATTCGGGCGCTTTAAAGGCGGACGGTATTACCGCGCTTGTTATGGGCTGCGGTATTTTAAGCGACTATTTGCAGGAAAACGCATCTCTTCGCGAAAGCGTAAGCCGCAGCGGTTGCCTTATAAGCGAATATCCGCCGCATTACGGCGCTTCACGCTATACCTTTCCCGTAAGAAACCGTATAATGTCCGCTCTTTCGGTTTGTACGGTTGTAATCGAGGCGGGAGTTAAAAGCGGAGCGCTTATAACGGCACGCCACGCAGCAGAACAGGGTAAAGATGTTTTTGTTATACCGGGCGATGTGGAAAAGGCGGAGTTTAAGGGCTCTAACGCGCTTTTGCGCGACGGGGCAAAGCCGCTTATCGATATGTCTGACATTTTCAACGAATATATACCGCGTTTTCCCGATAAAATAGATGTTAAGCGGGCATACAGCGCTCAAGCCGGCACCGCAGATAAAAAAGAGAAAGAGCCTGTTCACAAAAATTTATCAAATGAAACCCTTTCAAAAAATGCGAAAATAGTATATAATCATTTAGATAAGCATAAATTTTATCCGGAGGAGATAAAGGATACGGGGCTTGGCGCGGGCGAGATATTATCGGCTCTTACCGAGCTTGAGGTAGAGCTTTTAATACGCTCCTTACCCGGCGGCTGTTACGAAATGCTATAATAATTATCGGAGGAAAATGATGTCTAAGCTTATAATAGTTGAGTCTCCCTCAAAAATAAAGACGGTTAAAAAAACGCTCGGAAGCGGCTATAACGTTATGGCTTCAAAGGGCCACGTGCGCGATCTGCCGAAATCAAAGCTCGGAATAGACGTTGAGCACGATTTTAAACCGCAGTATATAAATATGTCGGACAAGAAGGACCTTATCAAGGAGCTTAAGGAAGCCGCCGCAAACAGCGACGGGGTATTGCTTGCAACCGACCCTGATAGGGAGGGCGAGGCGATCTCCTGGCACTTAGCGCAGATATTGGCGCTTGATATGAATGAAGCGAACCGCGTTGCCTTTAATGAAATTACCGAATCGGGCATTAAGGCCGGTATTGCCGAGCCGCACAAAATAAATCTTGACCTTGTAGACGCACAGCAGGCAAGAAGAGTGCTTGACAGAATTGTGGGCTATAAGCTCAGCCCGTTTTTGTGGAAAAAGGTTAAAAGCGGTCTTTCGGCAGGACGTGTTCAGTCGGTAGCGCTGCGCCTTATTGTAGAGCGCGAACGCGAGATAGAAAAGTTTAATTCCGAAGAATACTGGTCGGTAGACGCAAAGCTTATGTCGGGCAGAAAGAGCTTTTCGGCAAAGCTTTTCGGCTTTGCGGACGGCAAAAAAATAGAGGTTATAAAAAGCGGCGAAGAGGCCGAGGGTATTGTAAAGGCGCTTGAAAACGCAAGCTATACCGTAACAGAACTTAAAAAAGGAACGCGCAGCCGACAGCCTGCACCGCCGTTCAGCACGTCTACACTGCAGCAGGAGGCTTCAAGAAAATTAGGCTTTACAGGTCAGCGCACAATGAGAATAGCGCAGCAGCTGTACGAGGGCGTTGATATTCACGGTATCGGCGCAACGGGTCTTATAACCTATATGCGTACCGATTCACTGCGAATTTCAGAAGAGGCGCGCGCCGCGGCAAACGCCTTTATAACAAAACGGTACGGCGAAAGCTATCTGCCGCCGAAGCCCCGCTATTTTAAAACCAAAAGCGGCGCTCAGGACGCGCACGAGGCTATAAGACCTACCGCCGTAACGCTGACACCCGAACAGGTTAAGGATTCGCTTACCGCCGAGCAGTACAAGCTTTATAAGCTTATTTGGGAGCGGTTCATAGCCTCCTTAATGGCGGTGTGCGTGCAGAATACCGTAAACGCCGATATTACCGCGGGCGATTATTTGTTTAAGGCAAGCGGCTATTCGGTTAAGTTCGACGGCTTTACCGTACTTTACGAGGAGGGCAAGGACGACGACGGCGAAGAGGGCGGCGCATTGCCCGAAATGAAAAAGGGCGACGTTTTAAAGCTGCGCGAATTGACACCCAATCAGCACTTTACACAGCCGCCTGCGCGCTATACCGAGCCTACGCTTATAAAGGCGCTTGACGAAAACGGAATAGGCAGACCTTCCACCTATGCTCCCATAATTTCCAACATTTTGGGGCGCGACTATATCGAGCGCGAAAAAAAGTCGCTTAAGCCCACCAATCTCGGTATAGTGGTTTCCGACCTTATGGTTAAGTATTTCGATAAAATAATAGACGTTAAATTTACCGCCGGTCTTGAAAAGCAGCTTGACGAAATAGGCGCGGGCAACCGCGGCTGGGTTGATACTATAAGAGACTTTTACAGCGATTTTGAAAAATTATACAATAAGGCTGAAACCTCGCTTGAAGGGCAGAAGGTAAAGGTGCCTGTTGTTGAAACAGACGTTGTGTGCGATAAATGCGGCAGAAAAATGGTTGTAAAATCGGGTCGTTTCGGTAAATTCCTTGCCTGCCCAGGCTACCCCGAATGCAAAAACACAAAGCCCATGCCGGAGGACGAGGTTAAACAGCCCTGCCCCAAATGCGGCGGAAAGCTTGTAAAGAAGATATCCAAAAAGGGTAAAAAGTTTTACGGCTGCTCGAATTATCCCGATTGCGATTTTGCGGCACCGGGAATACCCACGGGTGAAAAATGCCCCGAATGCGGCAGCTATATTATAAGCGGCGTTCGCGGCAGAAAATACTGTATGAATTCCGATTGCCCTACAAGACAAAAGAAAACGGCAAAGAAAAATGAAAAATAAAATTACTGTAATAGGCGGCGGTCTTGCAGGCTGTGAGGCGGCTTATCAGATAGCGCGGCGCGGTATTGATGTAGAATTGCTTGAAATGAAGCCCTCTAAAAAAACCGCGGCGCATAAAAGCGATAATTTAGCCGAGCTTGTCTGCTCAAATTCGCTTAAGGCTATGCGGCCCGATTCGGCGGCAGGGCTTTTAAAGGAAGAAATGCGGAAATTAGGCTCTGTTTGTCTTGAGGCGGCTGATAAGGCTTCGGTTGCGGCAGGCGGCGCGCTTGCGGTAGACAGGGACATTTTTTCATGTCTTATAACCGAAAAAATAAAGAATTGCCCGAATATAACCGTTAAAGAGGAATTGGTTACCGATATTCCCAAAGACGGCATAACCGTTATTGCAACCGGTCCGCTTACCGACGGTAAGCTTGCAAATAAAATAGGCGAATTGTGCGAGGGCGGCAATTTAAGCTTTTACGACGCGGCGGCGCCGATAGTGACAGCCGAAAGCGTTGATATGACAAAGGCGTTTTGCGCCTCGCGCTACGGTAAGGGCGGAGACGATTATATAAACTGCCCTATGAATAAAGAGGAATACACCGCGTTTTATAACGAGCTTATAAACGCCGAATCGGCGCTGCTGCACGGCTTTGATAAGGCGCCTAAGGTGTACGAGGGCTGTATGCCGATAGAGGTGCTTGCGAAAAGGGGAGAAGACTCTATCCGTTTCGGGCCGTTAAAGCCTGTCGGTCTTCGCGATCCTAAAACCGGCCACAGACCATGGGCGGCGGTGCAGCTAAGGCGTGAAAACAGCGCGGGTACGCTTTACAATCTTGTGGGCTTTCAAACAAACCTTAAATTTCCCGAACAAAAAAGGGTGTTTTCGATGATACCCGGTCTTGAAAACGCCGAGTTTATGCGCTACGGCGTTATGCACCGCAATACGTTTATAAATTCGCCTAAGCTTTTAAGCCGAAATCTTGCGCTTAAAAGCAACGGCAGCGTGTTTTTTGCAGGTCAGCTTTCGGGGGTTGAGGGCTATATGGAATCCGCGGCAAGCGGAATTATGGCAGGCATTAACGCGGCGGCGATGTTAAAAGGTGAAAAGCCCCTTATTTTGCCTGAATTTACAATGATAGGCGCTTTGCTTAACTATATTTGCGATGAAAGCGTCGCCGATTTTCAGCCTATGGGTGCCAACTTCGGCATAATACCGCCGCTTGAAAATCATATAAGGGATAAACGCGAACGCTATGCGGCGCTTTCCGCCCGTTCGCTTGATTGGTTTCGGGATAATATAAATACGGAGGAATAAAATATGCGTGTTGTTGTTGACGCTTTCGGCGGAGATAACGCTCCACTTGAAATTATTAAGGGCGCTTCGCTTGCTTCAAACGAGCTTAAAACCGAAATAACCCTTACGGGTAAGGAAACCGTTATAAGAAAAATAATTATTGATAACGCGCTGAAATTTTACGGCGAGCTTAAAATAGTTAATACAGACGACGTTATTTCTATGCACGACGAGCCTACCTCGCTTACGCGCGCGCACAAAAACAGCTCGATGGCGCTGGCGTTTAAGGAGCTTGCCGAGGGGAAAGCCGACGCCTTTGTTTCGGCAGGATCTACGGGCGCTGTTGTTGTGGGCGGAACGCTTATTGTAAAGCGAATAAAGGGCGTTAAACGCCCTGCGCTTGCGGGTATGATACCGTCGCCTAACGGCCACTATATGCTTATGGATATGGGCGCCAACGCCGATTGCCGACCTGAAATGCTTTGCCAGTTCGGCATTATGGCAGACGTATACTTAAAAAATGTTGAGGGTATTAAGAACCCTAAAATAGGTCTTTTAAATATAGGAACAGAGGATACAAAGGGCGGCGAGCTGCAAAAGGAGGCTTACAAGCTTTTAAGCAAAGCGCCTATAAGCTTTGCAGGCAATATAGAATCGCGCGAGATGCCTAAGGGCGTGTGCGACGCGGTTATAACCGACGGCTTTACAGGCAACATAGCCTTAAAGCTTATTGAGGGCACCGCTTCCACGTTTTTCTCGCTTATTAAAAAGGTGTTTTACAAAAGCCTTACAAATAAGCTTGCAGCGCTTGTTGTGAAAAAGGATCTCGGCGGTCTTAAGAAAATGATGGACAGCACCGAGGTGGGCGGAGCGCCGCTTTTAGGCGTAAAGGGCACGGTTATAAAGGCGCACGGCAATTCAGACGCCAAGGCGTTTAAAAACGCAATAAGGCAGGCTGTAAAATACACCGAAACTGGTGTTACGGAAAAGATTTCCGCCTCTCTTGCGGAATAAAGAAGGATAATAAAATGGACGGTTTAGAACAAAAGCTCGGCTATAAATTCAATAATATAAATTTGCTTAAAAACGCGCTTACACATTCTTCGTATGCCAACGAGGTAAGAAACGGCTTTTCTTCAAACGAAAGGCTTGAATTTTTGGGCGATTCGGTGCTTTCGATAGTAGTTTCGGATTATATTTATAAGCACTACCCGAATATGCCCGAAGGCGAGCTTACAAAGCTGCGAGCTTCGCTTGTTTGCGAAAAATCGCTTTGCACCTTTTCAAGGGAGTTAGAGCTCGGCAGCTACCTTATGCTCGGAAAGGGCGAGGATAAGGGCGGCGGCAGAGAGCGCGACTCTATTCTTGCCGACGCGTTCGAGGCGGTTTTGGCGGCTATTTATCTTGACGGCGGTATGGAGCCTGCGCGCAGGCACGTTATGAATTTTGTTCTGCGCGAGCTAAAGCATACCGACGACGAGGTTTTTAAGGATTATAAAACCGCTCTTCAGGAAATTATACAGCGCAACCCCGAAGAATCTGTAACCTATATTTTAACAGATGAGAGCGGACCGGACCACGATAAAAGCTTTACGGTTGAGGTGCGGCTTAACTCAAACGTAATAGGCAAGGGCACGGGCAAAAACAAAAAACGCGCCGAGCAGATGGCGGCTAAAGAGGCGCTTATGCTTATGGGTGAGGAAATATGAGCCTTACCCATTCTAACATATCGATTTTTGTGCCGCATATCGGGTGTCCGAACAAATGCAGCTTTTGCAACCAGCGTTATATCACGGGTGCAAATAAAGCCCCGCGTGCCGAAGATGTGGACAAGGCTGTTGCGGCGGCGATAGGCGGCAGGGCTTTTAAAGGCGAAACTGCCGAAATTGCGTTTTTCGGCGGCAGCTTTACGGCAATAAACCGCTCTTATATGACCGACCTTTTAAAAGCGGCGGCAAAATATGTTGATAACGGCACGGTTAAGGGCATAAGAATATCCACAAGACCGGACGCAATAGACGACGAGATATTAACGCTTTTAAAGGAATACCGCGTTACAAGCATTGAGCTCGGCGCGCAGAGTATGAACGACCGCGTTTTAAGAATGAACAACCGCGGGCATACGTCTGGCGATGTTGTGAAAGCTTCAAGGCTTATTAAACAGTGCGGCTTTGAGCTTGGTCTTCAAATGATGACGGGGCTTTATGCCGATAACGACGCCTCTGCGCTTAAAACCGCCGCAAAGCTTATAGAGCTGAAGCCCGCTACCGTAAGAATTTACCCCACAATAGTTTTAAAGGATACGGATTTAGCGGCGCTCTATTCAGACGGAATATATAAGCCTCAAACACTTTTTGAAGCGGTGAATTTGGCGGCGAAACTTTATAAACTGTTTTGCGATAACGGCATTAAGGTTATAAGGCTCGGTCTTCACTCTATTGAGGAGGACGCGTATATCGCAGGTCCGTGGCACCCTGCGTTCAGCGAGCTGTGCCAATCGGAAATAATGCTTGCCGGCGTTATTTCAAAGCTAATAGAAAAGGGCGATTATATAATATACGTAGGTAGATCGGACGTATCAAAAATGATAGGTCAGGGCAGAAAAAATCTTTTGCATTTAAGGAATATGGGATATAACTGCCGCGTTAAGGAGGACGAAGCCTTAAGCGGACTTGATTTCAGAATTGAAAGGCAGGCGTAACAATGCTTTTAAGCTCAATACAAATTCAGGGCTTTAAATCCTTTGCGGATAAAACCGTGCTTAAATTCGGTAAGGGTATTACCGCCGTTGTAGGCCCTAACGGCAGCGGAAAAAGCAATATATCGGACGCGGTTCGCTGGGTGTTGGGCGAGCAATCCACAAAGAGCCTGCGCGGGCAATCTATGGAGGACGTTATTTTCGGCGGCACCGAAACGCGCCGCCCCCACGGATTTTGCGAGGTTACGCTTAATATAGATAATTCGGACAGAACCCTTAACTTTGATAACGATAACGTAGCCGTTACACGCCGCTATTACCGCTCGCACGAAAGCGAATACGCAATTAACGGCGTTTCGGTGCGCCTTAAGGATATACATGAGCTGTTTATGGATACAGGTCTTGGCAGAGACGGATATTCAATGATAGGTCAGGGCAAAATTGATACCATTATAAGCTCAAAATCGGGCGAGCGCCGCGATATATTCGAAGAAGCGGCGGGTATTTCAAAATACCGTTACAGAAAATTCGAGGCGGAAAAAAAGCTTACCGCCGCCGAGGATAACCTTTTAAGGCTTCACGATATATCGGACGAGTTAGGTTCGCGCGTGGGTCCGCTTAAGGAGCAAGGCGCAAAGGCAGAAAGATTTTTAGAGCTTTCCGAGCATAAAAAGGAGCTTGAAATAGGGCTTTGGCTTTACACCCTTGAAAATTCAAAGGAGGCGCTGCGCTCACAGGAAAGTAAAATAGCGGCAGCTCAGCTTAATTACCGCGAAATAGACGATTCGCTTTCCGAATTTGACAAAAAGGCCGAGGAAAACACCGCGTATTTTGCAAAGCTTACCTCCGATATTGAGGGGGAAAGGCTTAATATTTCAAATTTAAACGAAGAAATAGTTAAAACCGAAGGCTCGGTTACCGTTATAAATAACGATATAGAGCATAACAATCAATCGGTTTTAAGGCTTGAAAACGAAAAGGAGCAGCTTAACCTGTCGGACGCGGCGGCAAAAGAGCAAATAACCGAAAAGCAGAACGTAATTGCACAAAAGCGCTTAAAGCAAGCCGAATATACGGAAAAGCAGGCGCAGCTTGACGAAAGGCTCAAATCGCTTTTATCAGACAGTGAAAGCATTTCACGCGGTATTGAAAACGAGGTCAAGCGCCTTAACGAGCTTACAAGGTTAGGGGCAGACAGCCGCGTTAAAATGGTAACGGCAGACAGCGCCGCCGAGGAAATAACCGCGCGTACAGCCGCGGCAGAGGGTAAAATTGCCGAATACGGCGGCGAAATCGAAAGGCTTAGCCTTGAATTTGCGGAGACTGAAAAAACGCTTGACGAAATTGAAGAAAATATAACCTCGCGCTCAAATGCGGTGCGCGGCTATGAGCTGCGCTTAAATTCCAAGGAGCAAGCGGCGGAAAGGCTTAAGGAAGAGCTTGAAGAGCTAAGGCTTGACGCTAAGGAAAAGCGCCGCAGAGCGCAGATACTTAAGGACCTTGAAAATAATATGGAGGGCTTCAGCCATTCCGTAAAGGCTGTTACGGAGGAAGCCAAAAAGGGCATTCTGCGCGGAATAAGAGGGCCTGTTTCAAAGCTTATAAGCGTTGATAAAAAGTATTCGGTTGCGGTTGAAACCGCGCTTGCCGCCGCAATACAAAACATTATAACCGAAACCGAGGCAGACGCTAAACGCGCTATCGGATTTTTAAAATCAAACAAGGGCGGCAGGGCGACGTTTTTACCCATATCCACAATTAAAGCGCGCGAGTTTAAGGAACACGGGTTTAACGAATATGCGGGCTTTGTGGGTATTGCAAGCGACCTTGTAGATACAAACGAAGAATATAAGGAAATAATTAAATACCTTTTAGGCGCGGTTGTTGTAACCGAGGATATAGATTCCGCCGCCGCGATAGCAAAAAAATACGGCTACCGCGTAAAAACGGTTTCGCTTGACGGTCAGGTGGTAAACCCCGGCGGTTCGCTTACGGGCGGTTCGCTTGCCAAAAACGCAGGACTTTTAAGCCGCGGCAGCGATATTAAAAGGCTTGAAGACGAGGCGGCGGCGCTTGAGGGCAAGGCAAAGGAAACCGAAAACGCATATATTTCGGCTACCGAGGCTTTGAATGAGGTCAAAGCGGATATTACCGCCGAAAAGGCCGAAATTACTACCGCAAACGAGGATAAAATACGCTTTTTGACCGAGCTTAAACGCATAGACGAGCTTAAAACCGCGGCGGAAAACAGCTTAAAGCAATTAAAGGAAGAAAAGCTTACAAGCGAGGAAAAGCTTACCGCGCTTAAGGAGGCTTCCGCCAAGGCGGCTAAGGATATAGCCGAGCTTGACGGCGAAAAAACCGCAGTTCAGTCAAAAATAGATGAAATGACCGGCGGCAGGGAAGACCTTAACGCCGAACGGGAAAGCACCGCCGAGGAAATAACCGCCGTAAAATTGGCGGCAATAGAGCTGCAAAAGGATATTGAGGCGGCAGAGCAATCTGCGCGCGACCTTAGTCTTATGATAAACGGCAGGGCACAGCGCACCGCGGAAATCGAGAAGGAATTAAACGCTCTTGCCGATAAAAACGGCGAACTGAAATTAAAGATCGACGGGGCAAATGCTAAAATTTCCGAGCTTAAAACCGCAATTTCAAATACCGAAAATAAAATCGGCGAGCTGTTAACGGCGCGCGACAAAACCGAAAAGGCAGGTATAGAGCTGCGTTCGGGCGAGAGGGAGCAAACCGCGTTAAGGGAGAAAATAAGCGGAGAATTAGCCCGCCTTACCGAGCGTAAGGAAGTAATGCTTAAGGAATACGACGACGTTATAAAACAGCTTTACGACGAATATCAGCTGACCCGTACCGAGGCGGAAAAAATAGGTATAAAAATCGATAAACCGTCCGAAGCCAAAAAGACTCTTGCCGAAATAAAGTCGAAAATACGGTCGCTCGGCAGCGTTAACGTTTCGGCGATTGAGGAATATAAAGAGGTAAGCGAGCGTTACGAATTTATGACCGCGCAGATAAACGATGTTGAAGCTACGCGCGCAGAGCTTTATAAGCTTATAAACCAGCTTACCCACCAAATGCAGGATATTTTTACCGAGGGCTTTGCAAGAATAAACGAAAATTTTGCCAAAACCTTTACCGAGCTTTTCGGCGGCGGTCAGGCAAGCCTTTCGCTTTCCGAGCCGGAAAACGTGCTTGAAAGCGGAATAGACATTAACGTTAAACTGCCCGGTAAAAACGTGCCCAGTCTCGACGGTCTTTCGGGCGGTGAAAAGGCGCTTATCGCACTTTCTATTTACTTTGCCATAATGCGCGTTAACGCGCCGCCGTTCTGCTTCCTTGACGAGGTGGATACCGCGCTTGACGATATAAACGTAGACCGATTTGCGGACTATATGAAGCGTTCTGATTTTTCAACCCAGTTTATCTGCGTTACGCACCGCCGCGGCACTATGGAGGCGTCGGATATGCTTTACGGCGTTACAATGCAGGAAAAGGGCGTTACAAAGCTGTTGGAACTTAATGTAGCTGAGCTTGAAAAGGCGCTTCTTACAAAGGGCGCATAATTCTTTTTTGAAAGCAGGTAGAAAATGGGATTTTTCGGTAAAATTAAAGAGGGACTTAAAAAAACGCGCGATTCAATAGCAAACGGCGTAAACGGTATTATAAACAGCTTTACCAAAATCGATGAAGAGCTGTTTGAACAGCTTGAGGAAACGCTTGTTATGTCCGATATAGGCGTGGAGACCTCTGTGGAAATATGTGAAAGACTGCGTAAAAGAATTAAGGAAACAGGCATAACCGATCCTGCCGAAATCAAGAATTTGATGAAGGAAATAATTGTTGATATGTTAGGCGAGGACGAGGGCTTAAGGCTTGAAACAAAGCCTTCGGTAATATTGGTTATCGGCGTAAACGGCGTCGGCAAAACAACAACAATAGGCAAGCTGTCGTTACAGCTTAAAAACAGCGGTAAAAGGGTTGTTCTCGGCGCGGCGGATACGTTCAGAGCCGCAGCCATCGATCAGCTCGGTATCTGGGCGGAGCGCGCGGGCGTTACTATGGTTAAAAGCGTGGAGGGAACGGACCCTGCCTCGGTTGTGTTTGATACAATAGCCTCGGCAAAGTCAAAGGGAGCGGACGTTATTATATGCGATACCGCAGGCAGGCTGCATAACAAGAAAAATCTTATGGACGAGCTTGCAAAAATTTACCGCGTAATTGCAAGGGAGCTGCCCGACGCTTCGGTGGAAACGCTGCTTGTGCTTGACGCGGCTACCGGTCAAAACGCGGTTAATCAGGCGCGCGAATTTAAAAATGTTGCCGATATAACGGGAATTGTGTTAACAAAGCTTGACGGAACCGCAAAAGGCGGTATAATAATAGCTATAAGAAACGAGCTTGGCATACCGGTTAAATTTGTAGGCGTGGGTGAGGGCATAGACGATTTACAGCCGTTTTCAGCCGCCGAATTTGCCGATGGCATATTTGAGGAGCTTTAAATGAAAATTTTTATTGCCACAAAAAATCATAATAAATTAAAAGAGCTTGAAAGAATTTTAAAGCCTATGGGCTTTGAGGTTCTAAGTGAAAACGATCTTGAAAAGCCGCTGCCGGAGGTTGAGGAAACAGGAACAACCTACGAAGAAAACGCGCTTTTAAAGGCGCATTCCGGTCTTAAGGAAACGGGCTGTATAACCGTTGCGGACGATTCGGGACTCAGCGTTGATATTTTAGACGGCGCGCCGGGGCTTTACTCTGCGCGTTATTCGGGCAGCGGCGCTACCTATGCTTCTAACAACGAAAAGCTTTTGGCGTCGCTTAAAGGCGTACCGCGGGATAAAAGAACGGCTGTTTTTGTATCCGCCATAGCCTGTGTTTTCCCCGACGGCAGGGAATTTACCGTAAGGGGCGAGTGCAGGGGCTATGTGGCAGAGGAATGCCGCGGCAGCGGCGGCTTCGGCTACGATCCGCTTTTTGTATGCCCCGCCGGCTGCTATGCCGAAATGACGGCTGAGGAAAAGGATAAGGTAAGCCACCGCGGAAATGCGTTAAGAGCATTTAAGGAAGAGCTTAAAAAATATATTTAAACGGAGAGAAAAATGTTAAACAGCAGACAAAGAGCGCAGTTAAGAGGTCTTGCAAACAGCCTTGACACAATTTTTCAAATAGGCAAGGGCGGCGTTACCGAAAATACCGTAAAGCAGGTGAACGACGCGCTTGAGGCAAGGGAAATAATTAAATTGCGCACGCTTGAAACAAGTCCCGTATCGTCCCGCGAGGCGGCGGAGCAAATTGCCGAAAAAACACATTCCGACGTGGTTCAGGTAATAGGCTCGCGCTTTGTGCTTTACAGGGAAAGCCGCGATAACAAGCAGATAAAGCTGGTGAAGTAATGGGCTTTACCGCTTTGTTCGGCGGAACGTTTAATCCGCCCCATATAGGGCATTACGAAATGTTAAGAGCGCTGGATTCCCGCCGCGATATTGATGAGGTTTGGCTTATGCCCGACCGCATACCGCCGCATAAGGTATGCGATTTTTTGGCGAGCGATAAGGACCGCATAAATATGTGCCGCATTATGGCAGAGGATTTTAAAAAGGTAAAGCTTTGCCTTATAGAGTTTGAAAGAACGGGCAAAAGCTACAGCATTGATACCGTTAGGCTTTTAAAGCAAAAATACAAAGAGCGTGATTTTATTTTCGTATGCGGCGGCGATATGCTTATATCGTTTGATAAGTGGTATAAATACGAAGAGCTTTTAAAGGAAATACCGTTTTTGGCTTTCAGAAGAACCGGGACCGACGGCGGGCTTTTTGATAAAGCGGCCGAAAGGTATAAAAATATGGGTATGCAGCTTTTGGTAAGCGACAAAGCGGTGCCGCAGGTATCTTCCTCATATATAAGAAGCAATATTGCAAAATCGGAAAAGCTGTTGCCGAAAAAGGTGTATGAATATATAAATGCCGGAGGGATTTACATTGGAAAATAATACCGATTACGGGGCGTTTAAAGAAATACTTAAAAAAAGACTTAACGAAAAACGTTATTACCATTCGCTTTGTGTGGCAGACGAGGCGAAAAGGCTTGCCGAAAAATACGGCGGAGATACTGAAAAGGCGTATCTTGCAGGGCTTTTGCACGATATAACAAAAAACGCGCCGGCAGAGGAGCACTTGAAAATATTTGCCGATTTTGGTATAATACCGAATGAGATTGAAAAGGGTGCGGAAAAGCTTTGGCACGCAATGTCGGGAGCGGCGTATGCCGAGCATATTTTGGGTATAAAGGATCCCGAAATTATAGACGCAATACGTTACCACACCACGGCAAAGGCGGGTATGTCGCTGCTTGCCAAAATTCTTTACCTTGCGGATTTTACATCGGCAGACCGCGATTACGACGACGTAGAGGTTATAAGAAAATATGTAAACGAATCGCTGCAAAAAGCGTTTGTTTACGCATTGCAGTATTCTATAAAGGATCTGGTTGAACAGGCTCGCGCGGTGCACCTTGATACCGTGGCGGCTTACAATCAAGCAGTTCTCGGAGGGAAATAAATGGAAGCTTTGGAAATATTAAAAATTGCCGCAAATGCGCTTAATGAAAAAAAGGCAAAGGAGCTTAACGCCGTTAAGGTGGACGAGCTTACCGTAATTGCCGAGTATTTTTTAATGTGTACGGCAACAAGCTCAACCCACGTAAGGGCGCTTGCGGACGAGGCGGAGGAAAAGCTCGGCGAAGCGGGCGTTCAGCCGCACCATATCGAGGGTAAGACCACGGGCTGGATAGTGCTTGACTACGGCTCGGTCATTATACACGTTTTCAGCCGCGACCAGCGCGAGTTTTATGCGCTAGACAAAATGTGGAGCGACGGCGAGCAAATAGATTTAAGCGGATTACTTACCGAATCCGAGGGGGATTAACAATGGCAAAAGATTACAATTACGCGCAAATTGAGAAAAAGTGGCAGGATATATGGGACGAAAAACAAACCTTTGCCGCTAAGGACGATTACTCTCTTCCTAAATTTTACGGGCTTGTGGAGTTTCCTTATCCTTCGGGTCAGGGATTGCACGTGGGTCACCCGCGTTCGTACACGGCTATCGATATAGTATGCCGTAAAAAAAGGCTTGAGGGCTATAACGTGCTTTACCCTATGGGATGGGACGCATTTGGTCTTCCTACCGAAAATTTTGCCATAAAAAACCACATTCACCCGGCAGAGGTTACGAAAAAGAATATTGCCAATTTTAAAAGACAGCTGAAATCTTTAGGCTTTTCGTTTGACTGGAGCAGGGAAATAAACACCACCGACCCCTCTTATTACAAGTGGACGCAGTGGATATTTTTGCAGCTTTATAAAAAAGGTCTTGCTTACAAGAAAAAAATGTCGGTAAACTGGTGTACCTCGTGCAAATGCGTGCTTGCAAACGAAGAGGTTGTAAACGGCCATTGCGAGCGCTGCGGCAGCGAGGTTATCCACAAGGAAAAAAGCCAGTGGATGCTTAAAATAACCGATTACGCCGAAAAGCTGCTCGACGGGCTTGACGATGTTGATTTTATAGAACGCGTTAAAACGCAGCAGCGCAACTGGATAGGCAGATCGTACGGTACGCAGGTTAAGTTTTCAACCAACATAGGCGATACGTTCGAGGTATTTACCACCCGTGCGGATACGCTTTTCGGCGTTACCTATATGGTAATGTCGCCCGAACATCCGCTTATTCAAAAATGGGCGGATAAAATAACAAATATGGACGAGGTTTCGGCATATAAGCAGGAAGCCGCCAAAAAGTCCGACTTTGAGCGTACCGAGCTTGCTAAGGATAAAACGGGCGTTAAAATAAACGGCGTTACCGCAATAAACCCCGTAAACGGCAAGGAAATTCCGATATTTATTGCGGATTACGTGCTTATATCCTACGGTACGGGCGCTATAATGGCGGTGCCCGCGCACGACACGCGCGACTGGGAATTTGCAAAAAAATTCAATTTGCCGATAATCGAGGTAGTCGCAGGCGGCGAGGACGTACAAAAGGCTCCTTATACCGAGTGTGCGGCGGGTAAGCTTGTAAATTCCGGCTTTCTTGACGGTATGAGCGTTGAAGAGGCGAAAAAGGCAATACAAAATTGGCTTAAGGAAAGAAATTTGGGCGAGCTTAAAACCAATTACAAGCTGCGCGACTGGGTATTTTCGCGCCAGCGCTATTGGGGCGAGCCGATACCGATAGTGCACTGCGAGAAGTGCGGCTATGTGCCGCTTCCCGAAAGCGAGCTGCCGCTTGTGCTGCCGAACGTTGATTCATATGAGCCGACGGATAACGGCGAATCGCCCTTGGCTAAAATGACAGATTGGGTTAATACCACCTGCCCGCACTGCGGAGGTCCCGCTAAGCGCGAGACCGATACAATGCCCCAGTGGGCGGGCTCTTCATGGTATTTCTTACGCTACTGCGATCCGCATAACGATAAGGAGCTTGCGTCTCCCGAAGCGCTTAAATACTGGACTCCCGTTGACTGGTACAACGGCGGTATGGAGCACACCACATTGCACCTGCTTTACAGCCGTTTTTGGCATAAATTCCTTTATGATATAGGCGCGGTGCCCACGCCCGAACCGTATGCCAAGCGCACAAGCCACGGTATGATTTTAGGCGAAAACGGCGAGAAAATGTCGAAATCGCGCGGCAACGTGGTAAATCCCGATGAAATAGTGCGCGATTACGGGGCGGACACAATGCGCCTTTACGAAATGTTTATAGGCGATTTTGAAAAGGCGGCGCCGTGGAGCCAGTCCTCAATAAAGGGAAGCAAGCGCTTTCTTGATAAGATATGGGCGCTTTCCGATAAGCTTACCGACGGCGACGATTACCGTCCTGAGCTTGAATCGGCTTTCCACCGCACGATTAAAAAGGTTACCGAGGATATTGAGGGGCTTAAAATGAACACCGCGATAGCGGCGCTTATGTCTCTGCTTAACGATATTCAAAGCCAAGGCGGCATAAACAGGGCTGAATTTAAAACCTATCTTATATTGCTTAATCCCTTTGCGCCGCATATAACAGAGGAGCTTTGGCAGCAGGCAGGCTTTAAGGGAATGCTGAACGAAGCCGAATGGCCTGCCTACGACGAGTCTAAGTGCGCAGACAGCACCGTGGAAATTGCAGTTCAGGTAAACGGCAGAATAAAGGCGCGCATAAACGTTGCGGCAGATATAAC